>ERZ1673702.1122-NODE-1122-length-31087-cov-29.516789_pt1 | contig 31087 bp, 27 predicted proteins | sample MGYA00580232_ERZ1673702 | MGnify/ENA primary metagenome ERZ1673702 (study PRJEB41218, sample SAMN15661792) | gut metagenome | host: Homo sapiens | place: Canada: London | collected 2015-08-20/2019-03-30 | study: EMG produced TPA metagenomics assembly of... | reverse complement strand
TCCAGCGACGAGGAGACCATCGAGACCATTCTGGCCGCCATCGAGAAGGCCGGTTATCTTCCCGGCAAGGACTTCATGCTGGCCATGGACGCTGCTTCCTCCGAGTGGAAGAGCCCCAAGGGCAAGGGCTTCTACAAGCTGCCCAAGGCCGGCACCGAGTTCACCTCCAGTGAGCTCATCGCACACTGGAAGAAGCTGGTGGAGAAGTACCCCATCATCTCCATTGAGGACGGTCTGGACGAAGAGGACTGGGAAGGCTGGCAGGAGATGACCCGCGAGCTGGGCGGCAAAGTCCAGCTTGTCGGCGATGACCTGTTCGTCACAAACACCGAGCGCCTTGCCAAGGGCATCCAGTTGGGTGCGGGCAACGCCATCCTCATCAAGCTGAACCAGATCGGTTCCGTCTCCGAGACCTTGGAGGCCATCAAGATGGCACACAAGGCCGGTTACACCGCCATCAGCTCTCACCGTTCCGGCGAGACCGAGGACACCACCATTGCCGATCTGGCCGTGGCCCTGAACACCTGCCAGATCAAGACCGGTGCTCCCAGCCGCACCGAGCGCGTGGCCAAGTACAACCAGCTGCTCCGCATCGAAGAGCATCTGGGTGCCAGTGCCGTTTACCCCGGCATGTCCGCCTTCAACGTGAAGCGGTAACATTTTCCAGCAATCGAGGGACCGTTTTCTTCGTATTCATCACGGGGTGCCTGTTGCGGGCCGCTCCCAAATCGAATGCAAAGGAGACGCTCCCCCATGCTGTCAGTTTCGTCCTCGATCCTGCTTTGGCTGCTGAAACAGGCCGGTGTGCCCGGCTTTCTGCTCTGGCTGCTGGAAAAGATTTTAGGATAACAAAAGAGGCTGCTGCAAAACGCCTTCCGACATCGCTTGCGCCATGCCGGAGGGAGTATGCAGCAGCCCCTTTTTCGTTATATCCGGATCTGCCGTTTCGCCGTTTGCAGCGCAGTGCGCAGGGGGCGGTAGAGCAGCAGCATGATCACGAAGTTGCCCGCGCCGTGCATGACGTCGTAGGACAGGCCGCTCAGCCACCAACTCAGCGCGAACGCCGGGGTCTTGGCCACCAGATACACCGCTGCGCACAGCCCGCCGAAGCAAAGGCCGTAGGCCCCGCTGAACACGGCCCAGCCGAAAGCGTTGTCCATCCGGCGGAGCAGCCACGCCAGCACCGCCAGCAGATACCACACATACAGGTACATCGCCCACCACAGCCCGAAGCCGTACAAAACGCCCTGCAGTACCAGAAAGACCGTGACGGCCCCCGGCGTCTCGCGGGGGAGCTCCAGCGCGAAAAGGATGATGAGCAGGGTCACCGGCTCCACGTTCGGGATGCCGCTCATGGCCTGTTTGCTGACCACCAGCAGCGCCCCCATCAGGCCGCTGAGCACCAGCCGCAGCACCTTGTTGTGCATCGGTTCCTTACTTCGTGTAGGTGAAGGCATAACTGTCTCCATCGTGCAGCTGGATGTCGGCCACGCCCACGGCGGTCATCTCGCCGGAAGCGTCGGTCAGGCACCACCAAGCGGCGTCCTTGTCCCAGTCGGCGGTCTCGCCGTTCACGGTGGTGACGAAGCCCGCAGCAGCCTCGTCCTCGCTGATGATGCCCGCCTCGGCCAGCGCGTCGCTCAGCTTCTCGCCGTCGGTCGCCTCAAGGTCGAAGGTCTGGCTCTCACCATCGGCACCGGTCACCGTGAACTGGGCCTTGATCTTGGCGTCCGAAGCCTCAGAAACCGCCTCGCCGGATGCGGCCACAGAGGAGGAAACGGCTTCGCTGGACGCAGCGGAAGAGGCGGTGCTGCTGGCAGCCGAAGACGCGCCGCAGCCCACCAACAGGCTGGCTGCCAGTGCGGCCGCTGCCGCAGCGAAAAAAATACGATCCATGATCTTCATAAAAAGAATGCTCCTTGGTCTTATTTTCACATGTGCAGAACATGTAGTGCTTATCATATCATCCGCCGGGGAAAATTGCAAGCGGAAACGTTCGACGTCTTGACGATCTCCCCACATTCGATAGAATGGGATCAGAAAAGGATAACCGTTGCAAGCAATTGCAGCAGTGCGATCACAGGATCACAACACAAAAGCCGCCGTGCAGCGTTCTGAACTGCACAGCGGCCTTTTTGTTTGATATAGGGTGCCTTACAGCTTCTTGCCGGTCAGCATCTCATAGGCTTCGAGGTACTTCTCGATGGTCTTATCGATGACATCCTGCGGCAGGTCATAGTTGCTGTCGGGGTTGGCCTTGAGCCAGTTGCGGACGAACTGCTTGTCGAAGGAGGGCTGGCCGTGGCCGGCTTCGTAGCCCTCCAGCGGCCAGAAGCGGGAGGAGTCGGGGGTGAGCATCTCGTCGCCCAGCACCACATTGCCGTTCTCGTCCAGACCGAACTCGAACTTGGTGTCAGCGATGATGATGCCGCGGCTCAGGGCATACGCGGCGCACTTCTTATACAGGGCAATGGTGTAGTCGCGCAGCTTGGTGGCGTACTCCTCGCCGTGGCCGGGGAACTGCTTCTCCAGCACGGTGATGCTCTGCTCGTAGGAGATATTCTCGTCGTGGTCGCCGATCTCAGCCTTGGTGGAAGGGGTGTAGATCGGCTCCGGCAGCTTTTCGGACTCCTTCAGCCCTTCGGGCAGCTGGATGCCGCAGACCTTGCCGGTCTTCTGGTAGCTGGCCCAGCCGCTGCCGGTGATGTAGCCGCGGACGATGCACTCGATGGGCAGCATGGTCAGCTTGCGGCACTTCATGCACTTGCCCTCGAACTGGGGCTGCTGGAAGAACTCCGGCATATCCTTGGTGTCCACGCTCAGCATATGGTTGGGCAGGACATCGCGGGTGTAGTCGAACCAGAACTTGCTCATCTGGGTCAGGACCTTGCCCTTGTTGGTCACTTTATTTTTCAGGATCACGTCGAATGCGGAAATGCGGTCGGTCGCGACCATGATCAGGCTGTCGCCATTGTCATAGATCTCGCGAACCTTTCCCTCTTTGATAGGCTGAAACTCCTGCATAGCAAAACACTCCGTTTCCTTAATAGTGGTTTTCTTCTGCTTAAAGTCTACCATACTTCCTGTCCGTTGGGAAGAAACAGAATGGAAGGAAAATCGGGCCGTTTTTCAGATTTTATCGTGAAAATTGCAAAAATTTCGCTTTGATTTTCGTCAAAATGACGGAAATAGTCATACTTTCGTCCTTGAATGGCCCCGCAGAACATGGTAAAATGAGGGTAACGACATTATGAACAGGAGGTAATTTTCCATGGGCAGATTTCCGAAAGACTTTTTGTGGGGCGGTGCCACCGCCGCCAACCAGTGCGAGGGCGCATACAACGAGGGCGGCCGCGGGCCGGCCAATGTGGACGTGGTCCCCTTCGGGGAGGACCGCTTCCCGGTGATGTTCGGCAAGCTGAAGATGCTGGACTGCGACGCGGAGCATTACTACCCCTCCCACGAAGCCATCGACATGTACCACCATTTCAAGGAGGACATCGCGCTCTTCGCCGAGATGGGCTTCCGGTGCTACCGGCTGTCGATTGCGTGGACCCGCATCCTGCCGAACGGCGACGACGCCGAACCCAACGAGGAGGGCCTCGCCTTCTACGATGCCCTCTTCGACGAGTGCCGCAAGTACGGCATCGAACCGCTGGTGACCATCTGCCACTTCGATGCACCCATTGCTCTTATTAAAAAGTACGGCGGCTGGAAAGACCGCCGGATGGTGGACGCCTACGTCCACTACTGCGACATCCTCTTCCACCGCTACAAGGGCAAGGTCAAATACTGGCTGACCTTCAACGAGATCAATATGCTGCTCCATATGCCCTTCATGGGGGCCGGTCTGCTCTTCGAGCCGGGCGAGAATGTGGAACAGGCCAAGTATCAAGCCGCTCACTACGAGCTGGTGGCCAGCGCCAAGGCCGTCAAGCTGGCCCATGAGGTCATGCCCGGTTGTATGGTGGGCTGTATGCTGGCTGCGGGCGAATTCTACCCCCGCACCTGCGCACCGGAGGACGTTCAGGCCGCTGCCGAGGCCGACCGCGACAACTACTTCTTCATCGACGTCCAGTCCCGCGGGGCCTACCCCGTCTGGGCCAAGAAGCGGATGGAGCGGGCCGGCATCGCGCTGCGCACCGAGCCGGAGGATGACCAGACCCTGCGGGAGGGCACCGTGGACTTCATCTCCTTCAGCTACTATTCCAGCCGCTGCATCACGGTGAACAAGGAGCTGATGGAACAGGCCGACGGCAACGCCATCGGCGCGGCCGCTAAGAACCCCTACCTCAAGACGAGCGAGTGGGGCTGGGCCATCGACCCGGTGGGCCTCCGCATCACCATGAACACCCTCTACGATCGCTACCAGAAGCCGCTGTTCATCGTGGAGAACGGTCTGGGCGCTGTGGATACCGTGGAGCCGGACGGCTCCATCCACGACTCCTACCGCATCGACTACCTCCGCGCCCACATCGAACAGATGGAAAAGGCCATCAACGAGGACGGGCTGCCCCTGCTGGGCTATACCACATGGGGCCCCATCGACCTCGTTTCCGCCTCCACCGGCGAGATGAAGAAGCGCTACGGCTTCATCTATGTGGACAAGGACAACGCCGGAAACGGCACTCTGACCCGCAGCCGGAAGGACAGCTTCTACTGGTACAAGAAGGTCATCGCCTCGGACGGTGAAGACCTTGCCTGAGATCATTGCGCACCGTGGGGCAACTTACCTTGCACCCGAAAACACCCTGACCGCCTTCCAGAACGCCATCGTCCTCGGTGCCGACGGCGTGGAGATGGATGTGCAGCAGACCAAGGATCAGGGGCTTATCATCCATCACGACTACCTCATCGACCTCGGCACCGAGATCTCGGCCAAGATCTACGACCTGACCCTCGGTGAGCTGGAAGACATCGACCTGACCAAGTGGAACGGGGTGGACTTCACCACTGAAAAGATGCCCACGCTGGCGGAAGCGCTGGCTTTTTGCAGCGGGCTGGAGGGCTGCACCGTCCAGCTTGAACTGAAAGCTCCCATCCTGCCGGATCCGACCTTCGTGCCCCGCGTGGTGGAGCAGATCCGGGCCTCCGGCCTTGGGGAGCGGCTGCTCCTCGTCTCCTTCCGGCACGACCTGCTCCAACAGGCCAAGGAACTGATGCCGGAGCTCCGGGTCGGCATCCTGACCCTCGGCTCCCTGCCCAGCATGATGCTCCCGCCGCCAGTCCTCTGGAAGGACCTCGGCCTTGTCAACAGCATGGACGGCGAGCTGGACGAGGAGAACTGCCCCGCGCTGAAAAAACAGGCCGGGCTGGTGGCCAGCACCATTTCAGACAAGCTGACCCTCATTGCGGCCCTCTACCCTCAGATGAGCGTCCGGCAGATCGTGGGCACCTTGGCGGATCAGGCCGACCCCGCCGCCTATGTCCAGTCCCTTTCCTTCCCGGTGGACTACGTGAGCTGCGAGTACCACACCGCGTTCCAGAACCCGGAGCTGGTCAACCAGCTCCACGCCATCGGCTGCAAGGTCGCATTCTGGACTGTGAACACCAAAAATGTGGTCCGTTCCCTCCTCCCGCTGGGGCCGGACTGCTTCGTGACCGACCGCCCCGACAGCATCCGGGTCTGGATCGCGGAAGCCAGAGCAGAATAAATTCAACTCCCCCAGTCACAGCTGCGCTGTGCCAGCCCCCTCGGTGAGGGGGCCTAAAAAGCCTCCCTCCTAGAGGGAGGTGGCATCGCGCAGCGATGACGGAGGGAGTTTTCTTGTTTCCTCTTGACTTTCTTGTATCCAAACGCTAGAATAGTATCGTATCGAACAGTTTTGTTCAAAACAATCCATTTCCCAACAATTCAGAGGATGAACCATCATGTGTGACGAAACCACGAACCACGGCTGCTGCGAGCCGAACCCGCCATGGGAGCCGCCGCAGGTCATCCCGGCCCAGATGCGCCGGGTCAACAACCTGATCTTCCGCAAGATCAACCAGTTCCACCGCGAAAACGGGGTCGAGAACGTGACCCCCATGCACGACTGGATCATGAGCTACCTGTACTGGCACAAGGAGGAACCCGTCTACCAGCGGGACATCGAGCGGGAGTTCTCCATCACCCGCTCCACCGTGACCAACATCTTACAGCTCATGGAGCGCAAAGGCTACATCGAGCGCCAGAGCGTGCCGCGAGACGCCCGGCTCAAGCGCTTGGTTCTGACGGAGGAGGGGGCCCTGCTCCACGAAAAGACCATGCATTCCCTCCACCAGACCGATGAATTCGTTTCCGGTCTGCTGACGCCGGAGGAGAACGCCGAGCTGCTCCGCTTGCTGAACAAGCTGCGGGAAGGTCTGCGCTGAAAAACGGAACCGTATGATTTTTTCAGCTTTCATGACATTTTTATGAACTTTGGAAAATCGTATTGACATTTTAATTGTTCTGTATAGAATTGTTCCATGTCAAACAAATTATTTCACAGGAGGTCTACCAGATGATCAAAAAGCTCGTGTCACATCTGGGCGAGTACAAGCGCGCCGCGATCCTGACACCCCTCTTTTCCGCGCTGGAAGCGATCATGGACGTTCTGCTGCCCACCATCATGGCCTTTATCATCGATCTGGGCATTGAAAAGGGCGATATGAACGCCATCATCAAATACGGTCTGCTCACCTTCTTGGTGGCGGCGTTCGCGCTGCTGCTGGGCCTGCTGGCCGGTAAATTCGCCGCAGAGGCTTCCACCGGCCTTGCCGGCAACCTGCGCGATGCAATGTACGAGAACATCCAGCATTATTCCTTTTCCAACATCGACAAATACTCCACCGCGGGCCTTGTCACCCGCATGACCACCGACGTGACCAACGTGCAGAACGCCTTCCAGATGATCGAGCGGATGTGCGTGCGCGCCCCGGTCCATCTGGTCTTCGCCCTCATCATGGCGTCGGCCATCAGCGGCTCGCTGACCATGGTGTTCGTGGTGGCCATCCTCTTCCTTGTGGCGGTGCTGGCTTCCATCATGATCCCCACCTTCGGCATCTTTGACCGGGTGTTCAAGAACTACGACAACCTGAACGCCTCGGTGCAGGAGAACATCTCCGCCATCCGCGTGGTTAAGAGCTTCGTCCGCGAGCACTTCGAGAACGAGAAGTACGCCAATGCCTGTGAGAGCCTGTACAAGCAGTTCGTCCGCGCCGAGAGCCGCCTGAGCTTCAACAACCCCGCCATGCTGGTCTCGGTTTATGGCTGCAATCTCGCTCTGAGCTGGTTCGGCGCCCACTACGTGCTGAACGGCTCCATTACCACCGGCCAGCTCAACGCCCTGTTCGGTTACATCATGAACATCCTCATGGCCCTGATGATGCTGAGCATGGCCTTCGTCATGATCTCCATGTCCGCCGCTTCCGCCCGCCGTATCGTGGAAGTGCTGGACGAGACCACCGACCTGCCCGCCCCCAAGGCTCCGGTCAGCACCGTAGCCGACGGCGGCATCGAGTTTGACCACGTCACCTTCAAGTATAAGCACGGCTCCGGCCAGCCGGTTTTGAACGATATCACCTTCACCATCAAGCCCGGCGAGACCTTGGGCATCATCGGCGGCACCGGCAGCGCGAAATCCAGCCTTGTGCAGTTGATCCCCCGCCTGTACGACCCGGAGGCCGGCAGCGTCAAGGTCGGCGGCGTGGATGTCCGGGATTACAACCTCGACGTCCTCCGCCGGGAAGTCTCCATGGTGCTGCAGAAGAACGTCCTGTTCTCCGGCACCATCCTCGACAACCTCCGCTGGGGCGACGAGAGCGCCAGCGAGGAAGAGTGCATCCGGGTGGCAAAGCTCGCCTGTGCCGATGAGTTCATCGAGCGCTTCCCCGACAAGTACAATACATGGATCGAGCAGGGCGGTTCCAATGTGTCCGGCGGCCAGAAACAGCGCCTGACCATCGCCCGCGCTTTGCTGCGCAAGCCCAAGGTGCTGATCCTTGACGACTCCACCAGCGCCGTGGATACCGCCACGGACGCCAAGATTCGCAAGGCGTTCCGGGAAGAGATTCCCGGCACCACCAAGATCATCATCGCACAGCGCATCTCCTCCGTGCAGGATGCGGACCGCATTCTGGTGCTGGACAACGGCCAGATCAACGGCCTTGGCACCCACGAGGAGCTGCTGAAGAGCAATACCATTTATCAGGAAGTTTATAACAGCCAGACCCAAGGCAGCGGCGACTTCGACAAGCAGGGAGGTGAGCAGTAATGGCACAGGCAAAAGAAGTACGTGGCCCCGGCCCCCGCGGCGCAGGGCAGCCCCGCCCGAAGGTGGAAAACCCCGGCCTTCTGCTCAAGCGGATCATGGGCGAAGTGTTCCAGCACTATCTGCCCCACTGCATCATCGTGCTGATCTGCATCGTGGTCAGCGCACTGGCCAATGTTCAGGCCAGCCTCTTCCTCAAGAGCCTCATCGATGACTACATCGTCCCCATGACCCAACAGGCCACCCCCGACTTCGGCCCCCTGACGGCGGCTCTGGTCCGGGTGGGCTGCATCTACGCAGTGGGCGTGCTGGCCGCTTGGCTCAATGCCCGCATCATGGTCAACGTAACGCAGGGCACCCTGCGCAACCTGCGCACCCAGCTTTTCACCCACATGGAAAGCCTCCCCATCAAGTACTTTGACCAGCACCCCCACGGCGACATCATGTCCGTGTACACCAACGACGTGGATACCCTGCGCCAGATGCTCAGCCAGAGCATCCCGCAGCTGGTCTCCAGCGCCATCACCATCGTCTCCGTCTTCGCCAGCATGGTGATGCTGAGCTGGCAGCTCACCGTCGTGACCATGTGCATGGTGGCCCTGATGCTGTTCTGCTCCAAGAAGATCACCTCCATGAGCGGCAAGTACTTCATCGCCCAGCAGCGGGACCTCGGCAAGGTGAACGGCTACATCGAAGAGATGATGGAGGGCCAGAAGGTCGTCAAAGTCTTCACCCACGAGCAGAAAACGCTGGCCGGTTTCCGCGAGCTGAACGATAAGCTCAAGGACAGCGCAAAACAGGCCAACGCTTACGCCAACATCATCATGCCCGTCACCGCCCAGCTGGGCAATATCAGCTACGCGGTCTGCGCACTGGCAGGTGCAGCCATGGCCGTCGGCGGCATCGGCGGCACCACGCTGGGCACCGTCATGGCCTTCCTCGCCCTGAACAAGAGCTTCAACATGCCCATCAGTCAGGTGTCCATGCAGGCCAACAGCATCATCATGGCACTGGCCGGTGCGGAGCGCATCTTCAAGCTGATGGACGAACCCAGCGAGACCGATGAAGGCTACGTCACCCTCGTCAACGCCAAGTATGACAAGGACGACAACCTCGTGGAGACTTCCGATCGCACCGGCATCTGGGCGTGGAAGCACCCCCACCACGACGGCACCACCACCTATCACAAGCTGGAAGGCGACATCACCTTCACCGGCGTCGATTTCGGCTATGTGCCGGAAAAGACCGTCCTCCACGACATCAACCTCTATGGCCGCCCCGGCCAGAAGATCGCCTTCGTCGGCTCCACCGGCGCGGGCAAGACCACCATCACCAACCTCATCAACCGCTTCTACGACATCTCGGACGGCAAGATCCGCTACGACGGCATCAACATCTCCAAGATCAAGAAGGACGACCTCCGCCGCTCCCTCGGCATCGTGCTGCAGGAGACGCACCTGTTCACCGGCACGGTCATGGAGAACATCCGCTACGGCCGCCTCGAAGCCACCGATGAGGAGTGCATCGCCGCCGCCCGTCTGGCCAACGCCGATGGCTTCATCAAGCGTCTGCCCGACGGCTACAATACCATGCTGACCAACGACGGCGCCAACCTGTCGCAGGGCCAGCGCCAGCTGCTTGCCATCGCCCGCGCGGCGGTCGCTGACCCGCCGGTGCTGATCCTCGACGAGGCCACCTCCTCCATCGATACCCGCACCGAAGCGCTGGTCCAGCGCGGTATGGACGGCCTGATGTATGGCCGCACCTCCTTCGTCATCGCCCACCGTCTGTCCACCGTCCGCAATGCCGACTGCATCGCGGTTCTGGAGCAGGGCCGCATCATCGAGCGCGGCAGCCACGACGAACTGATCGCCAAAAAGGGCAAGTATTACCAGCTCTATACCGGCAATCTGGCCGAGAACTAAAACGTTCAACAACAACGCCCCGCAGAGTGGAAAACCCTGCGGGGCGTTGTGCTGTTATTGTAACGCTTATTCCAACCCGATCTGCTGGGCGTATTCCTCCAGCAGCTCCCGCTCAAGGAAGGGGGTCTTGACGCCCATCCGGTCGCGGTAGGTCTCGTGGCCCTTGCCGATGACGGCGATCAGGTCGCCCTCCTGCGCGTGGTCCACGGCGTAGTGGAGCGCGTCCAGACGGTCGGGGATCTCCACGAACTTGGCGTCCGGGTTGCCCTTGTTCATGCCCACCCGGATGTCGGCGAGGATGTCCTCGATCTTTTCAAAGCGGTTGTTGTCCTCGGTGAGGATGGAGAGATCCGCCATCTTGGCGCAGATCTCGCCCATGCCGTAGCGGCGCAGCTTGGAGCGGTTGCCGCCGCAGCCGAACACCACCACCAGCCGGTGCGGCTTGTAGGCCCGCAGGGTGGTGAGCAGACTCTCGGTGGAGACTTCGTTGTGGGCGTAGTCCAGCAGGATGGTGAACTTCTTGCTGATGGGCACCAGCTCCACCCGGCCCTTGACCACGCACTTACCGAGGCCCTCGTGGATGGCGGCGTCGGGCAGACCCAGCACCTTGCCCACGGTCAGGGCCGCCAGCGCGTTGTAGACGCTGAACTCGCCGGGCATGTTCACCTTCACATCCATATTGTCCCTGCCGGAGACATGGAAGGCCACACCCAGAAAATCGTGGGTGCGGAGCAGCTCACAGCCCTCGGCGCGGTAGTCGGCGGCTTCGCTGCGGCCATAGGTCACCAGCTTGCAGGTGTGGCCCTCCAGCAGGGCTTCGGTGTTCTCGTCGTCGATGTTCACGACGCCCACATCGCACCGCTTGAACAGCTGGCCCTTCCAGCTGCGGTACTCCTCAAAGGTCTTGTGCTCGCCGGGGCCGATGTGGTCGGGCGAGAGGTTGGTGAAGACGCCGATGTCGTAGTGGATGCCGGCCACACGGTCCATCATCAGGCCTTGGCTGGACACCTCCATCAGGGCCACATCGCAGCCCGCATCGAGGAACTGGCGGAAGGTCTTCTGCAGCTCGTAGCTTTCGGGGGTGGTGTTGGCGGTCTCCTGATGGCGGCCCATGAAATAGATGCCGTTGGTGCCGATCATGCCCACCTTTTTGCCCGCGGCTTCCAGCACGCTCTTGATCATGTGGGTGGTGGTGGTCTTGCCCTTGGTGCCGGTGACGCCGATCATGGTCATCTGCTTGGCCGGGTTGCCGAAGAGGTTGCAGCTCATCAGGGCCATGGCATAGCGGCTGCTCTCCACCTTGACGACGGTGGCCTCCGGCACGGCGGACAGGTCGATGTCATGCTGGATGACCAGCACGCTGACGCCCTTGGCGGCGCAGTCTGCGGCGAACTCGTGGCTGTCCCGCTGGGTGCCCACGATGCAGACGAAGGCAAGGCCCGGTGCGGCCTTGCGGCTGTCATAGATGATATCGGTCACTTCGGTCTCCATACTGCCCTGCACGAGGGTAAAGGGGATTCCTTCCATCAATTGTTCCAGTTTCATAGATGAACCTCGCTTTTTTGTCAGTTTGCGGCCCCGGTGCCCGCCGGTTCCTGTGCGGCGGGGGCAGGGTCTGCTTCTGCGGAAGTTTCGGCTTCGGGGACGGCCTGTTCAGCAGCTCCGTCGGCGGGGGGCTCCGCCGCAGCATCGCCCTCCGATGCAGCGGCCTCCTCTGCCGGGGCGGCATCGTCCGCTGCGGTGTCCTCTGCTGCCGGTTCCGGGACCACATAGCCCGACGGCAGCTTCGGCTCGCCCTGCGCAAAGGTGAATTTGCGGGTGGAGGACATGCTGATGTGGGTGAAGTCCAGCGTGCCGGTATCGGTGGCCGCGCAGCCGCTGCCGTCCGCATTCAGCAGCACATGCTGGGCCAGTTTGAGCTTGTAGTCCAGCTCGTTCAACGTGCCCAGCAGGACGCTGATCCGATCCTGATACAAAAACGACATCTCCTCCGGGTCGGCGAACTCAATGCGGGTCACGTCGCCGCGCATCCCTAGGGCATCCAGCGCCGCCAGCAGGGTGCTGAGGGAGTCCAGCCGCTTGTCGCCCGCCTCTTCGGCGGTGTCGGAAGCGCTGTCCGACGCAGCGCTGTCCGACGCAGCGCTGCTGGCGGGGGCGGGCTGCTCAAAGCTGAGCTGGGTGCCGGGGGTCTGGCTCACCGGTTCGCCGCCGTAGAGGGTAGGCAGACCGGCGGGCTGCACCCCATCGGAGGAGAGGATCTTCAGGCTGGCCGAGAGGGTCAGCCACCCGCCCGACGTCTGCATGGTGTAAGCGGGCTGGGCCTCGGTCACCTGAATGACCACGGTGCCGGGGTAGTCCCGCTCCACCCGGATATTCTCCAGCATGGGGAAGACCTGTTCCAGCGCGGCGGCCTTGGACGCGGGGTCAAAGCTGAAGATGTTCTCTTCGAGGTTGACGCCCAGCGCCTGAACGATCTGCTCGCTGGAATAGCCCCCCGCCTCGCTCACCACACCGTCCGCCGTCCGCACCTGAATGGCGCTGATCTTGAACAGCATAGTCACGGTGAGGTAGATGCCCGCCGCAATGACGCAGAGCAGCATGGCCAGCGCGGTCAGCCGCCGGATGATGCGGCGGCGGCGCAGCACCTTCCGGGTGAGCTTCCGCTTCTTTTTGCCCTCCCGGCGGGCGGGGTCCCGCAGGTTCGCCTCGGTGGGGCGGAGCCGCTGGGGATTCCGCCCCGGCTGGGGGTTCCGGCTCTGGGGGCGGCTCTGGCCGGTGCGGGCGGCGTTCCGGCTGCTGCGGGGGCGCTGCCCGGCCCGCCCGTTCTGATTTCGGCCGTTCTGCGGGCGGCGGTTCGGATCGCGGTTTTGGTTTCGATTCTGATTCTGGGCGGGGCGGCCTCCGGTGGGGAACTGGATGCTGTTGTCCGGGTAGCTGCTGCCATAATCTACGCTGCGCTCGGTGTACCGGCTGGGCCGGGGGGCGTCAGGGTCGAAGTTCGGGTTGGTGATGGGATGGCTGCTGTTCTGGCTGCGCACCCCGTTTGCACTCCGGCGGCGCTGGGCGTCCTTGGCCTGATCGTAGGCCGGGCGCTTTTTGCGGCGGCGGTTTCGGTTTTCTGTCATTGGGCCGCACCTCCTTTCCTTTGGATTTTCGCTTCTCTTACGGGGTCTTGACGAGCTTCAGCAGCGCATCGGCAATGCGGTCGAGGCTGTCGTCCACCGAGAGCTTCCGGGCGTTCTGGCCCATGGCGGCCAGCTTGCCGGGCTCGGCCAGCAGCTCGGACACGGTGGAGACCAGCTTCTCGCCGGTCAGGTCCTTTTCCTCAATGACCACCGCAGCCCCGGCTTTTTGTAATTCCAGCGCGTTATAATACTGATGGTTTTCGGCCACGTTGGGACTGGGGATGAGGACCGCCGCGCGGCCCACGGCCTCCAGCTCGGCCAGCGTCAGGGCACCGGCGCGGCTGATGACGAGGTCCGCCGCCGCCAGCAGCTCCGGCATGTTGTTGATGTATTCCTTCACCACGAGGCTGTCGCCGGGGGCGAAGCCCTTTTCCTTTTCAAGGTTCTGGAACAGCTCCACGCCGTACTGGCCGGTGGCGTGGAGGTGCAGCACGGGCTTTTGGTTCTTCTGTTCCCATGCGCAGAGGTCGGCCACCACCTCGTTGACGCGGCGGGCGCCCAGACTGCCGCCGAAGGAAAGGATGACCGTCCGGTCCCCTGCCCCCAGCTCAGCGCGGATGGCGTCCCGGTTCTTGGCCTGCGTGAAGACCTCCGGCCGCACCGGGTTGCCCACTACGATGGTCTTTTCGGGGGCACCCAGCTTCTCCACGGCGGCGGGCACAGCGGCAAAGACGATGTCCACGTCCGGGGCCAGCAGCTTATTGGTCACGCCGGGGAAGGCGTTCTGCTCGTGCAGAGCGGTCTTGATGCCCATCTTGGCGGCGCAGCGCACCACCGGGCCGGAGACGTAACCGCCGCAGCCGATGACGAGGTCGGGCTGGATATCCCGCATCATCTTCTTGGCCACCGGGCCGGACAGGGCCAGATTCCACAGGGTGATGAGGTTCCGCTTGATGTTGTGGAGCGAGAGCTTCCGCTGGAAGCCGGTGATCTCGATGTGGTGGAAGGGGTAGCCCGCTTGGGTCACCAGCCGGTATTCCATTCCCTCTTTCCGGCCCGCGAAGTGGATCTCGGCGCTGGGGTCTGCTTTTTTCAGTGCACCGGCAATGGCCAGCGCGGGGTTGATATGGCCGGCCGTGCCGCCGGCTGCGATCAGAACACGCATCTTGGTTCCTCCTTATGATTCGGCCCGCGCTTTCCGCGCGGATGCAAGATCGATGGTCTTTTCCTTCCGGCGGGCCTCCTGCTCCTCGTGGGCGCGGCGGCGTTCCTGCCGGACCCGCTCGCCGTTGCGGCCAATGTTGACCATGACGCCCATCTCGGCCAGCAGCAAGATCAGGCTGGTGCCGCCGGAGGAGAAGAAGGGCAGCGAGATGCCGGTGTTGGGCAGGGTGTTGGTCACGACCGCAATGTTGCAGAACACCTGCCACGCGATCTGGGCCATGATGCCGATGCCCACCAGCGTGCAGAACCGGTTCTCAGCGTGGAAAGCCAGCCAGAACCCCTGCACGAGGAAGAGCACGAACAGCAGGATGACCAGCACCGCCCCGACGAAGCCCAGCTCCTCGCAGACGACACTGAAGATGAAGTCGTTGGTGCTTTCGGGCAGCCAGAGCTGCTTTTCGATGCTGTTGCCAAGGCCGAGGCCGGTCACGCCGCCGGAGCCGATGGCGTAAAGGCTCTGCAGCGTCTGGTCGGTCATCTTGGTCAGGTCCTGCGTCCAGCCGTCGAGGCGGCTTTGTAGGTAGGGGATGGAGTCGATGTGCTGCAGCACCGTTTCCAGCAGCAGCACACCGGCGGCTCCGCCCACCCATGTGATGATGCCGCCGTTGCCGCCCAGCAGCAGGATGGTGCCCACCATGGCGGTGGTCAGCACGATGCCGGACATGTGGGGTTCCATGATGAGCAGCGCCACCACCAGCACCAGCGGCAGCAGGGGCAGGATCAGCTCCCGCACCAACCGCTGCCGGAGCCACGCCCTCACCGGCACCCGGCCGCTGCGGCTGGGGTCCAGCTTTTCCAGCTTCGGGGCCTTGGCCGCAAGGTGGGCCGTGAGCAGGATCATCTCAAACTTTGCGATCTCGGAGACCTGCACCGTCTGCCCCGCGATGCGCAGCCAGCGGCGGCAGCCGTTCAGCGGCGTGCTGAACAGCACCAGCACCAGCAGCACAAGGCAGACGATGTACCCCGGCCAGACCATTTTGCGCAGAAAGCGATGATCCACATAGGAAAAGGCGATCATCACCAGCAGCCCAAGGCCGAGGCAGAGCACCTGCGATTTGATGTAATGGAGGCTGTCCCCAAAGCGGAGATAGCCGGTGGTATAGCTTGCACTGTAGAGCATCACGAGGCCGAACACCACGATGATGCCCAAAGTCGCCAGCCAGTACAGCAGAAGCGGCGACCACGGGCCGGGGTCCCGCTGCAAAAGGGAAAACGGCTCGGATCTTTTTCGGCGGACGGTTGCCATGTGCAGCACCTCCTCAACTGATTTTTGCCCATTGCAGGGCCAGCGCCGCGCCCAGCAGGGCCGCTGCGCAGAACGCATAGAAAATTTGTACGCTGCCGCTGCCCCGCACTTCCATCCAGCGATGGAGCGGCGCGGTGCGGAAGAGCTGCTTCCGCCCGTGGGAGAGCTTGTAGATCACGATCTGTAAGAACACCATCCCGCCCTCCAGCCAGTAGGGCAGCCCCAGCGGCAGAGCGAGGTCGGGCCAGCCGATGCACAGCGGGATGCAGCCCAGCGCACCGGCCAAGAACAAGCTGCCCACGCTGCCAAGCCGCAGCTTTGCAGGCGGGAAATTCCAGAGCAGGAAGGCCATCAGCGCGCCGGCCAGCGCCGCCGGGAGAACGGCCAGCGGGAACCAGCCGAGGACAGTCATGCAGAGCATCAGCCCCAGCATGGCCGCAAAGGCTGTACCGCAGCAAAGGCCGTCCATCTCGTCCGTGATGCGGACACTCTCGGCCAAGGCCACGAGATCCGCTTCCCACAGCAGCGGGGCCAGCACGCCAAGCCCGACATACCCGGCCCCCGGCAGGGCCATGCCGCCCGCAAGGCAGCCGTTGGCCCCCAGCAGGACCAGCACCACAGCCCCGGCCCCCGCTTCCAGCAGCAGCCGGGTGCCCCGGCGCAGCCCCAGCGGGGAGCGGCGGCGGATGCGGGCGATATCATCGGCCAGCCCCACGCCGCCGAAGAGCAGCGCCCCGAACAGGGCGATGAGCAGCCGGGTGGAGAGCAGCCCCTCCGCACCCAGCAGCTGCGGCTCGGCCACACAGGCGGCGGTCCAGCCCACGCCTACAGCGGCCAGCACCCCTACCATCAGGCAGAGGCCTCCCATGGTGGGCGGCTGGGCCGGGCGTTCCATCTCTGGATCAGCGTTTTCCGGTCTGTCGGGTCCCGGCGCTTGCTGCGGCTGGGCCGGGCGGTTCCGGTTTTGGAGGGATCGCAGCAGCGGCACCATCAGGTTCCCCATCGCCGCCGTGAGGAAGAACCCCAGCGTCGAAGCGACGATCAAGGCGAAACGGATCATATCACGGCTGCTCCTTGTAGAAGAGTTCCAGCACCTTTTCCAGCGCCATGCCGCGGCTGGCCTTGACCAGCAGCGCGTCGCCGGGCTGCATCAGCTTGAGCAGCGCATCGGCGGCTTCGCGGTAGGTATTGGCGTGCAGGGTGGTCAGGCCCTTGGCCGCCGCCACAACGGCGGTGCGCTTGGCCTGTTCGCCATAGGTGATAAGGGTATCGAGGCCGCTTTCCGCAGCTTCCCGGCCCACCTCTTCGTGGGCTTCCCGGCTCAAGTCGCCCAGTTCCAGCATATCGCCCAGCAGCGCGAACCGGCGCTTGCAGGGGTACTCCTTGAACATGGCCAGTGCGGCCTTCATGCTGTCGGGGTTGGCGTTGTAGCAGTCCTCGATGACATCGATGCCCTTGCTGTGGACGACCTTCTGGCGCATACCGGTCTGCTCAAAATTGCCGATGCCCCGGACGACCTTCCGGGCGTCCAGCCCCAGCCGGGTGGCGGCGCAGTAGGCAGCCAAGGCGTTGGCGACGTTGTGGCGGCCCATGGCGGGGATCTTCACGAGGAAAGTCCCCTCTTCGTGGTCTTCCAGCACGAAGCTCATGCCGTCGGCCTCCTGCTGGATGGACAGGGCGCAGACATCCGCGCTCTCGTCGCCGAGGCTGAACCAGACGGGCCGGACGTGCTCCGGCAGCTTCGCTTTCCGCAGGAAGGGGTCGTCGCCGTTCAGCACGAGGGGGGCCCCCTCTGGCAGACCGGCGCAGATCTCCAGCTTCGCCTTGCAGATGTTCTCCTGACTGCCCAAGTTGCCGATGTGGGACACGCCGATGCAGGTGATGATGCCCACATCCGGGCGGGCGCACCGGCTCAGCCGCTCGATCTCGCCCCGGTGGCTCATGCCCATCTCCACCACGGCGTACTGGGTATCCCTACCGATGCGGAACATGGTGCGGGGCAGACCCAGCTCATTGTTCTGGTTGCCCTCGGTCTTGATGGTATTCCCGAAGCCCTCGATGGCGGCGTAGCACATCTGCTTGGTGGTGGTCTTGCCCACGCTGCCGGTCACGCCCACCACCTTGGGGTGGAACTGGCTGCGGTAGTTCGCGCCCAGCACCATCATGGCGTGGTAGCTGTCCGGGCAGAGGACGGCCTTTTCCGCCGGGACGCCCTCGACCGGGTGGTTCACCACCACGCAGAGGGCCCCTTCTTCCAGCGCCTTGGCCGCGAAGTCGTGGCCGTCGAACCTTTCGCCCGGAAAGGCCACGAAGATGCAGCCGGGGCGCACCTCGCGGCTGTCGGTGGTCACGAGGGAGACTTCCGCCTCCCCGAACATCATGCTGTCCGGCGCAAGGCCGTTCAGCAGCACACTTGCTTTGATACGTTCCATAAATACCCTATCCCCTTTTTCTAATATTGCTCGATCGTCTCACACGCGAGATGCCTGAGAGGGCGTTACCCGCAGGTAATGGTCACGATGGTGCCGCGCTGGACGCTGGAACCGGCGGCCTCGCTCTGCGCTTGGACAAGGCCGTTTCCGTCCCCTTCCACCACGCAGTTCAGGCCCGCCGCCGCCAGCATCTGCCGGGCAAAATCCGCGCTCTTGCCCGAAACGTCCGGCACCTCCGTGTGTTTGCCCTCGTATGTATCCGTATACAGGTAGATGGTCGTGCCATAGGCCACCTCTGCCCCCGCACGGGGGTACTGGTAGGTGACCACCGCGCCGGTCTGGCCGGAATCGCTCTCGGCCAGCTGGTGCTTCAGGCCCTTGATGTTCAGCGAGACCTGCGCGTTGCTCCACTCGTTGCCCACAAGGTTCGGCACCTTGACGATGGTGCTGCTGCGGTCAGTGCCGTCGGTGGCGATGCCAAGGTAGGGCGCGATCTCGCTGATGATGTTGCCGACGACGGGCGCGGCCAGAATGGACGAGTAGTCCGTCTTGGCGTTGTTGGGGTCGTCCAGCATAACGTAGACGAGGATCTCCGGGTCGTTGGCGGGCAGCACGGCGGCGAAGGAAGCGACCTTCTTGTAATCGCCGTCGCTGCGGCGATCCATGTTCAGCTGCTCGGACGTGCCGGACTTGCCGCCGATGCGGTAGCCCGCCACATAGGCGCGGCCGCCGCCGCCCTGCGTGCCATCGGCCACCTCATATTCCATGATCTGCCGGATGGTCTCGCTGGCGCTCTCGCTGATGACCTGACGGCGGACGTTCGCGCCGACTTCCTCGATGACGTTGCCGTTCTGGTCGGTGATCTTATCCACCACATGCGGGGTCACGAGGTAGCCGCCGTTGACGGCTGCCGAGATGGCGGTGCAGACCTGCAGCGGGGTCACCGCCATGGCCTGACCGAAGGCCGAGGAGGCCAGCTCCACTTCGCCCAAGCGGCTCTTGCTGTAATACTGCATGAAGCTGGTCTCGTTGGGCAGGTCCACGCCGGTCCGCTCGGTAAAGCCGAAGGCGTCGAAGTAATCGTAGAACAGGCTGGAGCCGATCCGCTGGCCCAACTGGATGAAGTAGATGTTGCAGCTGTTCCGCAGGGCCTCGGCCAGATTCTGCACACCATGGACCTTTTTGCCCGCGCAGTGGTAGGTCTCCTTGGCGACGCCGTAAGCGCCGGAGCAGTTCAGGGTGGTGTTGAAGGTCGCCTTGCCGGAGTCCACACCCATGGCCGCCGTGATGACCTTGAAGACGCTTCCGGGGTAGTACAGCTCGGTGATGGTCTTGTTCTTCCACTGGATGTCGCGGTAGTAGCCGGAGTAATCGCCCTCCGGGTCAAGAACTTTGTTGCCGTTGGCATCGGTGACGTAGCTGCCGTCTTCATTCTTGAGGTAGACACCGTAGAGTTCCGGCTCCGCGTGGACCAGCTCGTTCAGGTAGGCCTCGTTGGCGGTGTAGTTCAGCGGGTCGTTGGGGTCGAAATCGGGCTTCGAGGCCATGGCGAGGATGGCACCGGTCTTGACGTTCATGACGATGGCCGCGCCGCGGTTCTCCACATTGTTGGCCGCGATGGCTTCGTTCAGGTAGCGCTCCACCACTTCCTGCACGTTCACATCCAGCGAGAGGACGAGGTTCGAGCCGTCCTTCGCGGCGTAGGTGGTGGCGTTTTCGTCCGCGATGGCGTTGCCGTAGGCGTTGCGCAGGGTGATGGTGCGGCCGTTGACGCCCGCCAGCGTGGACTCGTAGGATTTTTCAAGGCCGTAGGTGCCGTAGCCGTCCGCATCGCAGAAGCCCAGCACCGACGCGGCAAATGCGCCGTAGGGGTAATCCCGCTGGAAGCTCTTGGTGGAGGAAACGGAGATGCGCCCTTTGCGGATGCCCTGTTCGGCGTCCGCCTTCTTGTGGGCCTTGTTGTACTCGGTGACGTACTTCTCGATGGACAGCTTGATGGCGTTGTTCACCTTGGTGGCCAGCGTCTGATAGGCCGAGTCGCTCTTGGAAAGGGCGTCGTACACGGTCTGGTACTGGGTCTGGTACGCCTCGGAGGAGGTGTCCACGCTGTCCAGACTCTCGCCGTCGCCGGAGAGCAGCCGCAGGGTGAGCTGGGTGCTCACTTCCTGCAATGCCGCCGGGTCGGCGGTCTTGGTCACCCCGCCGGTGTCGTCGTTCTTGGTGCTGGTGAACAGGGCCGTGCTGTAGCTGGGGTCGGCCCAGATGGTCCAGACCACGCTGGTGGACGCCAGCGTGATGCCGGAGGTATCGTAAATTTCACCGCGGGTGGCCTGAATGGTGCTGTCCAGCAATTGCTGCTGGGCCGCATACTGGCGGAAGGTGGCGCCGTTCCGGATCTGGATGTTGTACAGGCTGTGGATGACGATGCCCGCCGCCGCCAGCACGAAAAACACGGCGGCCACGAAGCTGAAATGCCGCAGCTTTGCGCTAAGGCGTTCATGCGGGTCGGTGCGGCGCAGCCGGTAAAGGCCCTTCTTGGGCTTGGAGGATGGTTCCTGCATTGCTTGTCTTACTCCTGAGAAACCGAAAAAGCGTGCGCTGCCGCACGCTTTTCCTGTTTTATTTTAGTTTGCGCGGTTCACGCTGCCCATGATCATCATCGCGCCGTCGTGCAGCAGGTCGGTCCACTGCCGCACAGCGGACTCTTTGCGGACGAGGACACTGCCCCCGTCCAGACGGATGTAGGTGATCTGGCTCTGGTCGATCTTCATCAGGCCGAGGCGGGTGGCCGTCTCTTCCACGCTGGTGATGTTCGTCCGGTTGTTCAGTGCGCTGTTGTAGTAGGTGTACTGGCTCTGGGCGCTCACGAGGTCAGCCTTGGCGTTCTGGATCTGGCTGTTCAGCTCCACCAACTGCGACTCGCTCCACAGTAGGCTGACCGCAAAGCCCACCAGCAGCGCCGCCGAAAGCAGCTGCAGCGCGTGCTGCATAGCGGCCCGCACCGGATTCAGCCGGGGCTTGCCGCCCTTTTCTACCCGCAGCGGAACTTTGCGCTGCGTCTGAGGCGCTCTTCTGCGGCGCACCTCCGTCATATCATATGCTGCCTGACCCATGGTACTCTCCTCCTCACTGATTCTCCGCGGTAGTGTTACAGTTTTTCAAGAACGCGGAGGTGTGCGGACCGGCTGCGCCGGTTCTCTTCCAACTCCTGCGTGTTGGCTTCGATGGGTTTGCGGGTGATGAGCTTGGCCTTGGCCTTGCCGCCGCAGACGCAGACCGGGAACTCCGGCGGGCAGGTGCAGGCGGTGGACCAGCGGCGGAACTTGTTCTTCACCAGCCGGTCCTCAAGGGAGTGGAAGGTGATGATGCAGAAGCGTCCGCCCGGTGCCAGATGCTCAAAAATGGTGTCCATGCCCTCTTCCAACGCGTCCAGCTCGTGATTGACCGCAATGCGCAGCGCTTGGAAGGTGCGGCGGGAAGGGTTCTTGTTCTTGCGGCGCTCGGCGGCGGGCATGGCGCTGGCCACGATGTCGGCCAGCCGCAAGGTCGTCTCGATGGGGGATGTTTCCCGCGCCTCCACGATCTTCCCCGCGATCTGCCAAGCAAAAGGCTCTTCGCCGTAATCCTTCAGGATGCGGGCCAGCTCCTCCCGGCTCTCGGTGTTCACGAGGTCGGCGGCGGTCTCGCCCTCTTGGCTCATCCGCATATCCAGCGGCGCGTCCGCCCGGTAGGAAAAGCCTCTGGCCGCGTCGTCCAGTTGATGACTGGATACGCCGAGGTCCAGCAGCGCCCCGTTGATCTGTTCGATGCCCAATCGCTCAAGGGCTTGTCCCGCACAGCGGAAGTTGATCTGCACCACCGTGGCGGGGAGCCCGGCCAGCCTTGCGCGGGCCGTCTGCACCGCGTCGGGGTCCTGATCGAGGGAAATGAGCCGCCCGCCCTTTTCTGCGTCCAGACGGAGCGCGATCTGGCGGGAATGGCCCGCCCCTCCGGCGGTGCCGTCGAGGTATATGCCCGCCGGGTCGATGGCAAGGCCGTCGAGGCACTCGTTCAGCAGTACGGGCACATGCTCAAACGAGGCCGGGTCAAAGGCTTGTCCGTGTTGTTCGTTTTCCATAGGGCCCAGCCTCCTTTCTGTTGTTTCATTCCTTCATCCTGTGCGGTGAGCCGTCATTTTTTCATTTTTCAGGCCCCGCCGGGCGCCCTGAGGGACACACTGCCCCAAGCACCTCTTCGGATTCAATTTTATTTTAACAAAACCAGTGTGCGAATGCAAGGCTTTTGGCTGTGCTTTTTCCTCAAAAATCACCAAAAAAATCCCCTGCAAGCCGTGTACTTTGCTTGCGGGGGACGTCCTGTTTTTTTGACAAACTCCGCAGGGGCCCAATTACATGGGTTTGCGGGGGCTCTGGCGGAGGTTTGCACGCACACTTTTCACCTGTGCGGCGTTCTCGGCCATGGTCTCTTCGGTGGTCTTGAGCATATTATCACAGTAGTCGGTCACGGTCTGGCGGACGGTGCGGGCCTCGGTCTGGGCGGCGGAGACGATCTCCGACGCGCGCTGCTGGGCCGCCTTGACGATCTCGGCCTCGCTGACGAGGATGCGGGCCCGCTCCTCGGCCTTTTTCACGATGGCCTGTGCCTGTGCGTTGGCCGAATCGATGAGCTGGGCACGGTCGCTGACGATGGACTGTGCCTGACGCAGCTCCACCGGCAGATTCTGGCGGATCTCGTCCAGATAATCCCGGATCTGCTCCACGTCCACGATCCGCTTGCCGCCCGAAAGGGGCATCCCGGCGCTCTCTTCCAGAGCGTCCTCAATGGTATCCAAAAGCTCGTTTACGTTCATTCCGCATCTTCCTCTCCGGCGGGCTGCATGGGCTTTCCATACTTCCACAGCAGCACCTTGCCGTATTTATACTGTTTCTTCAAGGTCAGCTCCCCAGCCTCGGCGGGCAGCACAAGGCCTGTCTCGCTCTCGCACAGGACGATGCCGCCGGGAGCCACCACCTTGTCCACGCTGGGAAGGATCTTTTCCAGCGTACCACCGCGGAACGGCGGGTCCAGCAGAACGAGGTCGAACTGCTCATGGCACGCGGAAAGATACCGCGCCGCCTCGCCGATGTTGACCCGGCTGCGGTCGAACACGCCGCAGGTCTTGCAGTTCTTCATCACGATGTTCACGGCCTCGCGGTTCTCGTCCAAGAACACGCACCGCGCTGCCCCGCGGGAAAGAGCTTCGATGCCCAGCTGGCCGCTTCCGGCGTACAGGTCCAGTACCCGTGCACCGGGCAGGTCGAACTGGACGATGCTGAACATCGCCTCCTTGACCTGATCGAGGGTGGGGCGGGTGATATCGGTGCCGGGCAGGGCCTCCAGCCGTCTGCCCCGTGCGTCTCCTGCAATGACTCGCATGTGGTTGCCTCCTTTTTGCATCCGTTTGTGTATCTTTATATTATTGTCAAGACACCGCACTTTGTCAAGGGTTGCGTTGCACTCCGGCGGCAAATGTGCTAAAATCAGCCCAGAGCGCGGTTTTGCTCCGCGCACCGTCAAAAGGAGAGAGTTACTATGAATGTCCTGCTCATCAACGGCAGCCCCCACGAGAAGGGCTGCACCTACACCGCCCTGTCCCTCATCGCCGGGGAACTGAACGCCGCCGGCATCGATACCGAGATTTTGAATGTCGGCACCAAGCCCGTCGGCGGCTGCATCGGCTGCGGCGGCTGCGCTGCGGGCAAGGGCTGCGTCTTCGGGGGCGTGGTCAACGAGGCCATCGAAAAGGCCAAGACCGCCGACGCCTTCGTCTTCGGCACCCCGGTCCACTACGCTTCCGCGTCCGGCAACATGACCAGCTTTCTGGACCGGCTGAGCTACGCGGGCGGCAAGTATCTGGCCTACAAGCCCGCCGCCATCTGCTGCTCGGCCCGCCGCGCCGGTACGACCACCACCCTTGACCAACTGGTGAAGTACCCGGAGTTCTTCCACATGCCCCTCGTCAGCGGCTCCTACTGGCCCATGGTCCATGGCTCCAACCCGGAGCAGGTCTTACAGGACCAAGAGGGCTGCGCCGTGATGCGGGAGCTGGGCCGCAATATGGCGTGGCTGCTCCGCTGCATCGAAGCGGGCAAGGCCGCGGGCATCTCCCACCCGGAGAATCCCCGCCGTCCGATGACAAATTTTATAAGATAAATGCTTTTTTCGTTCACAACTTTGTGGTAGCATTAAGATAAGTATTTTTACCACGACGGAGAGCGGACTATGGAACATTACGATTGGAACGACGGCTGGCTGTTCACCCCCACCTTCGACCCCGCCATCGTGCGGCCGGAGTGCCCGGAGCTTGCGCTGGAACCCGTGCGCATCCCCCACACGGTCAAGACGCTGCCCTACAATTACTGCAATGAAAACGATTACCAGCGCCTTTGCGGCTACCGGCGGGAGTTTTTCGCCCCGAAGGAGTGGCAGGGCCGCACCGTGCTGCTCACCTTTGACGCCGTGGCCCACGACGCCACCGTGTTCTGCAACGGGCGGCGGGTGTTCCACCATGGCTGCGGCTACACGGCCTTCACAGTCGATCTCACCGAAGCCCTCCGTCTGGGGGAGAAAAACGTCCTCGCCGTCCGCTGCGACAGCCGCGAGGACCTGAACATCCCGCCCTTCGGCGGCCAGATCGATTACCTGACCTACGGCGGCATCTACCGCGCCGTCTCGCTGGACGTGAAAGAACCCGCTTATCTGCGCGATATCTTCATAGAGGCACAGGCTGAGGGCGATTTCCGCATCTACACCTCCACCGTGGGTGAGACCGTGGGCTGCACCCTCCAAGCCGAGATCCGCAGCCCCGCCGGGAGCCGCGCCCTCTACGACGGGGAGCTGTCCCTGCCCATCGTGGGCACCCTGAACGGCGTCCACCCGTGGAGCATCGACCACCCCTTCCTCTACACCCTCACGGTGCGGCTCATCCGCCCCGGCACCGGTGGTCTGCCCGACCGGGTGCTGGACGAAAAGTCCACCCGGTTCGGCTTCCGCACCATCCAATTCGTCGCGGGCGGGCTTTACCTCAACGGCCAGCGGGTCGAAGTGCGGGGCCTGAATCGCCACCAGAGCTACCCCTATCAGGGCTATGCCATGCCGGACAGCATCCAGCAGCTTGATGCCCACATCCTGAAAAAGCAGCTGGGCTGCAACGCCGTCCGCACCAGCCACTACCCCCAGAGCCCCGCCTTCCTCGATGCGTGCGACGAGCTGGGGCTGCTCGTCTTCCTCGAAATGCCGGGCTGGCAGTACATCGGGGACGAAAGCTGGAAGGCCCAAGCGCTGCAAAACTGCCGCGAGATGGTCTGCCAGTGCCGCAACCATCCCAGCGTCTTTTTGTGGGGGGTGCGGGTCAACGCCAGCGCCGACGACGAAGCCTTCTACAAGCGCACCAACGAGGCCGTCCACCGGCTCGACCCCACCCGCCCCACCGCCGGGGTCCACATCCGCCGGAAGGATCAGCTTCTGGAAGACGTCTACGCCTACAACGACCACTCCTACGCTGGGCGGGGGCCGGGGTGCGAGAACCGAGCCAACGTCACCCCCGACATCCGCAAAGGCTACCTCATCAGCGAATTCGGGGGCCAGCAGTTCCCGGCCAAAGCCTTTGACGACGAGCCGCACCGGCTGGTCCAAGCGCTGCACCATGCCGCCGTCCTGAACGACGCCATCGCCCAGCCGGGCGTGGCCGGGGCGCTGGGCTGGTGCATGGCCGATTACAACACCCACAAGGAGTTCGGCAGCGGCGACCGCATCTGCTACCACGGCGTGCTGGACATGTTCCGGAACCCGAAGCTCTCCGCCGCCGTCTACGCCAGCCAGAAAACGCCCCGCTCCCCTTCGGACATCGTGCTGGAAGTTTCGTCCAGCATGGCGCTGGGGGATCACCCCGGCGGCTTTGCGGGGGCGTGCTGGGTGTTCACCAATGCCGAGAGCGTCCGGCTCTACCGCGGCAACGATTTCATCGCCGAGTTCCCCCCGGACCGCCGGGGCCGCTTTGCCGCGCTGCCTCATCCGCCCATCGAGGTGCAGGACTTCGTCGGCTCCCTGCTGGAAAAATACGAGGGCCTTGACCCCGTGGCCGCCCCGCAGGTGGCTGCCATCCTCAATGAGATGCGCCGGGACGCGCTGGCCCTCTCGCCGTTGAGCCGGGCCCGGCTGCTCTCGCTGCGGCTTGGCTGGAACGACCTGCTTCGGATGTACTACAAGTACATCGGCGTGCTGGGTTCCCCTTCCAGCGTCTACCGGTTCGAGGCCGTCTGGCACGGCCGGGCTGTCCGCACCGTGGTCAAGGAGCCGGTACAGAGCGTCCGGCTGGAGTGCACTGTCCTGAATCCCCTGCTGACCGACGGCCCCACATGGGACTGCGCCGCCGTCAGCCTCCGGGCCATCGACCAGAACGGCAACCTCCTGCCCTACTGCGGCGAGGCCGTCCAGCTTTCCGTCGAAGGCCCGGTGAAGATCCTCGGCCCCAGCGTGGTGCCGCTGCGGGGCGGCATGGCGGGCACCTACCTCGCCACTACCGGCGAAGCGGGCCGGGCCGTCCTCCACTGCAAAATGGAGGGTGCGCTGGACACCGAAGCCGCCCTCACCGTGCGCAAACGCGGTTAAACGCCGTCCTTTCATGATAGATTTGCACTCCGTTCAAAGTTTTATCATGTTTGGCTGATATTCTATCCTTGTAAAGAACAGCAGGACGGCCTCGGCCGTCCTCTTTTGAAGATATCTTGAGGAAAAAGGACTGTAAGACTATGAGAGAAAAACTTCGCCGCTTCATGATCGGCCGCTACGGCACCGACGGCCTGAACCAGTTCCTGAGCATCGCTTCGCTGGTGCTGCTGCTGATCGCCATCGTCAGCCGGGTCAGCCTGTTCACATGGCTGGGTGTGGCTCTGCTGGTGTTCTGCTACTACCGCACCTTCAGCCGCAACATCTCCAAGCGGACGGAGGAGAACTACAAGTTCTACACCCTCAAGGATCGTGTGGGCAGCAAGTTCCGCAGCTGGAAGGAGCAGTGGGCCAACCGGAAGGTCTACCACTACTACCGCTGCCCCCAGTGCCACCAGAAATTGCGGGTGCCCCGTGGCCGGGGCCGCATCCAGATCTCCTGCCCCCGCTGCGGCACCCAGTTCATCAAGAAGAGCTGACCCATGTTCGGCTATGTGATCCCGAATCAGGCGGCCCTCTCCCCCGAAGCACAGGCCCGCTACCGCACCGCCTACTGCGGGCTCTGCCGCCGCATCGGCGCACTGCACGGGCTGCGGGGGCGGCTGACCCTGAGCTATGACCTGACTTTTCTGAATTTGCTGCTCTCCAGCCTGTACGAGGGCGAGAGCGAGCTTGCTGCCGGCAGCGGCCACTGCCCCATCCACCCCATCCGGAAAGTGGATTGGCGAGCCAGCGCCCCCACGGACTACTGCGCCGACCTGAGCGTCGCGCTCCACTACTACAACGCCGCAGACAAGTGGAAGGACGACCACAGCCTCCTCGGCCTTGGGTTCGAGCAGCTGCTGGCCTCCCCCACCGAGGCTGCAGCGGCCCGCTGGCCCCGGCAGTGCGGTGCCATCCGCGCCTGTCTGGACCGGCTGGCCCAGTATGAGGCCAAGGGCAGCGAGGACCTCGACGCCGTATCCGGCTGCTTCGGCGAGCTGATGGCGGAACTCTTCGACTACCAAGAAGACCACTGGTCGCCGGAGCTGCGGAGCATCGGCTTCAACCTCGGCAAGTACATCTACCTGCTGGACGCCTACGACGACCTCGCCAAGGATACCCGCAAGGGGGCCTACAACCCTCTGCGCTCCCTGAGCCAGACCCCCGGCTACGAGGAAGAGATGCGGGAAATTTTCGAGCTGCTGCTTTCGAACTGCGCCCGCAGCTTCGAGCGTCTGCCCTGCGTGGAGGACGTGGACCTGCTGCGGAACATCCTGTATTCGGGCGTGTGGCTCAAATACAACTGCAAAAACGAGAAGCAGAAGCACAAAACCGCCTGAATTGGGCGGTTTCTCTTGATTTTTCAGGCGCAGTCCTGTACACTTAATTTTGTTTGTGTGCCCCCAGCCCGGCGGCACAAAGCCTAGTAGAGACGTGAGGAAGTTGATCCATGAAAGACCCCTATGAGGTGCTGGGCATCCAGCGCGGAGCCAGCGACGAAGAAATCAAAAAAGCGTACCGTGCCAAGTGCAAGCGCTGGCACCCCGACCTGAACCCCAACGACCCCACGGCCGAGGAGCACTTCAAGGAAGTTCAGGCCGCCTACGACGCCATCACCAAGGGCGAGACCGGCCCCCAGAGCGGCGGCTATGGCAGCCCCTACGGCCAGCAGAGCTATGGCGGCAGCTATTACGGCGGTTTCCAGCAGAATTACGGCCAGCAGGGCTATACCCAGCAGGACGGCGACTGGGACTTCGGCTTTGACCCCTTCGGCTTTGGCTTCGGGTTCGGCGGCTACCAGCAGCAGAGCGGCGCCAGCTATAACAGCACCGACACGCCGGAGCTGCAGGCCGCCCGCAACTTCATCGCGAACCGGCGCTACGCCGAGGCCCGCCGCGTGCTGGACGGCGTTTCGAACCGCACAGCCCGGTGGTATTACCTCTCCTCGCTGGCGAATCAGGGCCTTGGCAACAGCATCGGGGCGCTGCAGGACGCCCGCCGCGCCGCTCAGATGGAGCCGGGCAACACCGAATATCAGGTGCATCTGCGCAACCTGCAAAGCTCCGGCCAGACCTACCGCACCCAGACGACCTACGCCCAGCCGGGCGGCCTGATGCGCTGGTGCTGGAGCATGATCCTGCTGAACCTCATCTGCAACTGTTGCTGCGGCGGCGGCTGGGGCTGGCGGTTCCGGGGGATCTGAGCGATCACGCTCCCAAAACTCTTGACAACACGTCCAAAACGGATATAATGGAAATAGAAAAGGCGCTGGTCGGCAAACGGCTACCCGTTACCGGCAGTCGCTCGTTTCATGTTATGCACAAAGAAAGCAAGCAGCCGTCAGTGTAGGAAGCTGAGGCGGTTACTTGCTTTTCTTGTTGTCATCGTTTGGTCTGTCGTGTGCGACTTTCCACGCGATGTCGAACCCGGCTTTTGCCACTTCGACCATCAGCGCGGTTGCTGCGACCAGAAGGGTCAGCAGCGCCAGCAATTCAGACAATGTCATCCGACATTCCCCCTTTCCCGTTATACCACGAGTCCGGGGTTCGACTTCAAAAATAAGCTCGTCCCTCGGTATAACGTTCCTTCCATGATTTTTCATGAAACGAGCGTCCCACCAGTAAGAGCAGCCGCCTGTGTTTTCGACACAGCACCTTATCCACCGCCTTTTCGGCGGCATTTTTATTGTAGCATATCATTCGACGAATTACAACACAAAACGCCGCCGCACAGCATCCAAAACTGTGCGGCGGCGCGTTCTTTTTATGAGGTGTTTACCGGATCACGATGGTCCGGCTGATCTTATCGCAGGAGTAGTTGCCCCCCACGGCGGCGGTCTGGACGTACTCGCCGGGTTCGGCGGGGAGGGTATCGTAGGTGCGGCTGAAAAGGCCGGGCTTCTTGTAAGTGTAAGTCACCTTGCCCTCCGGCACCACCTGCCCGTCCGACTCCACCACGGCGGCGAGATTGTAGTTCTGCACCTCTTCCGCAGTCATACTGGCGGGAAGCTCCTGCGCCCAGTAGGCGCGGACGCCCTCGCTCTTGGGCTTGATGCGGAACATGGCCATGCCGGCGGTGTTCATATCGCCGGACTCCAGCGCCACCGCGCCCGCGATGTAGCGGCCGGAATCGGTGGGCTGCTCATCGACGTAGATGCGGCTGAAGGCGCCCTCCGGCAGATACTTGCGGATCAACTCCAGCGCCAGCTTCAGGCCGGTGGAGAAGTCCTTGATGGTGGGCATATAGAACTGCAATACGTCCATCACGGACACCACCTCGTCCGCCACGCGGAGCAGCACGCTGACGTCGTTGCCGTCGATCAACTGCTTGAGGTAGGCGTAGAGGTTGAACTCCTCTTCCTGATCCGGGGTCGCCGACATCTTGCGCGGCAGCGGGATCATCTTGAGCAGGGTGCGGATCTTATCCGAGAGCACCAAGGTCACATAGCCCTTGGCCTCGCCCTTGATGCCGATGATCACGCCGATATACTGGGTGTCGGCGGGGTGCGTCTGCACGCTGAGGGTGAAGGGGGAACCATAAACCAGATCGCCCGACGTAGTCAGACGGATGGAAACGACATCGTTGGTTTCTTCGACGTTTGCGCTTTTTCCGGCGGCGAGCTCGCTGCCCGCCGATGCTGCAAACGCCGGGGTAACGGCCACGCTCAGCGTCAGAACAACGGCGAGCAGCAGCGAAATCATCCTTTTGGTCTTCATTTTTGCAGACCTCCTGTTTGCATCCAAAATTTGCGGTCGTGCGGCGAAGCGCCGCCGGGCCCGATCTTGCTTCGAGCCACCCTAATTTTACCGCATCCTGCGCTTTCGGTCAATAACGGGATTCAAGTGATTCAAGATTTTTACATAAAAACTGCCGCGCAGACGCGCGGCAGTTCGCTCAGCTCGTTAGATCTTGCTCAACTGCGGGCCCTGTGCCGTATCCTTGACGGCCCAGCCCATTTCGGTCAGCTGGGCGCGGATGGCGTCAGCGGCGGCCCAATCCTTCGCCTTCTTGGCGGCGGCGCGCTTCTCGACCAGTTCGGTCACTTCGGCGGGCACCTTGTCCTTCTTGCGGTTGTACATCAGGCCCAGCACATCGGTGATCTCGTCGAAGGCCTTGGCAGCAGCCTCCAGCGCTTCCTTGCTGGAAGCGGCGGACAACGTGTTGATCTCCTTGACCAGATCGAACACGGCAGCCAGCGCATCGGGGGTGTTCA
>ERZ1673702.1110-NODE-1110-length-31251-cov-5.506091_pt1 | contig 31251 bp, 27 predicted proteins | sample MGYA00580232_ERZ1673702 | MGnify/ENA primary metagenome ERZ1673702 (study PRJEB41218, sample SAMN15661792) | gut metagenome | host: Homo sapiens | place: Canada: London | collected 2015-08-20/2019-03-30 | study: EMG produced TPA metagenomics assembly of... | reverse complement strand
ACTGTCCCGCGAGGTGTTTTGACATGAATATGTCAAAATCCCGAGACATACAAGCAAAAATGCCATCACCGAAGGTGATTTACGCGAGCAACGAGTCAAAGTCCGTGCTTGCACGGAACCTTGAGGAGTGCCGCGATAACGATAAAAACTCGCAAAGCGTGTTTTTATCGTTTAAATGCATTTTGGCTCGTAACTGTGAAGGTACTGAACAGTTACGAAATAAAATAAATCAGAAAGTACAGAGAAAATTATATGGACGCATTAAAATATGTATCACAGATTCTTGACGATGCGGATTCCTGGGAAACCATGATGTTTCTCTATGATGCTGCCCTTCGCCAGATGTCCACAAAAATTGACATTTTGAATGAGGAATTTATTCACATTCATAATTACAATCCAATCGAACACGTGAAGTCCCGGATCAAAGAACCGAAAAGTATCGTCAAAAAATTAAAACGCCACGGTCACGAAGTGACTCTGGAGAATATGTTAAAGTATATCACCGACATCGCCGGTATTCGTATCATCTGTTCCTTTACCCAGGATATTTACCGGATTGCTGATATGCTGGCAAAGCAGTCGGATCTGCGCGTTGTGGAACTTACCGACTACATCACTCACCCGAAAGTCAGCGGATACCGTAGCTATCACATGCTGGTGGCCGTCCCGGTACATCTGTCAGACCGTGTGGTGGATATCATCGTAGAAGTACAGATTCGAACCATCGCCCAGGACTTCTGGGCCAGCCTGGAGCATAAGATTTACTACAAGTTCGAGGGCAGCGCACCGGAATATATCAGCAAAGATCTCCGTGCCTGCGCAGAATTTGTAGCTGAACTGGATGATAAGATGCTTTCCCTGAACGAAGCGATCCAAAGTGAGGCACTTCGCAAAGCAGAGAAGCCGGATTCAAAAAAAGAGGAGTAACTGTTAAAAAACAGTTACTCCTCTTTACACAGACAGCAAACAAAAATTCCCCTCTAACATGAGGAGTGCCCGGATACCTCTCGATACCCGGGCTATTATTATGAAAAAATTCTATGTGTAATGAACCCATTACAAACTTTTTTGAGATGTTCCTTTCGGAACTGTATTTATCATATCAATAGTTTATGAATAATTTATGAACGTAATATGAACTTATAGTTAATTTGCACAATTCAATTTTATTTTTATTTTATTTTTATAACATTTTACACTGTTTTTTCATTTTTACTTTTCCTGTTCTTGTGCTGATTCATCAAATTATTCTGTTATTTCTTTTCATCCCTCCGACATCTTAGCCAAAAATAGAATTCCATATATTTTTACACCAGCTTACTATCCTGTCAAAGAACCCTTTGACCTGTTCCTGGTTAATGTTCAGATCCAGGCTCTCCAGCTTGTTGTACAGATCTTTCGCCTGCTCTTTCAGGGAATCCACATCCAGATCCAGGCTGCTGATTTTCTCCATCAGACTTACAATCTTCTGCTTATCCTCATCAGACAACTGAATATTCATCTCTTTTGCTGCATCGTCTACGACAGCTTCTATTTCTTCCGGATCAGACAGGTCCTGAGAGACGACAGCTTCTTTTACTGCACCTACCAGTTCCTCCGCCTGCTCTTTATCCCCGATAGCTTCACCCAGATCACTGGTGGTTACCAGTTCTTCTGTAGCCGCATCTGCATTCTCTGCCTTCAGGGTCTCGCCGGTCATATTACTGTAAGCTTCCATTGCACCTACCAGCGCCGCTGTTCCGGAGATATTAAACGGTCCAGCCACACGTACATCCGCATCGGTAACGCCTGCAGTTGCCAGCGCATTCTGATACATACCTGTGGTACAGTAAGTGATATTACTGGTTGTCACTTTAATTCCATTTCCTTTATCCTTTTTTTCAATAAGAACAGAAGAAAGTGCTCTGGTTCCAATCACACTGGAATCCAGATAAGAATCCAGATATTTGTGTTCATCCGCATTCGTTACAGTAATTACCTGATAGCTGCTCAGATCCGCTTCATTAATCTCCAGCAGACTCAGTACTGTGGATTTTTCTGTTTCATTCAGATCCGCTCCCAGCGCCAGATACGGTGCATCAATCTGATCTGCTTTTGCACTCAGTGGTGACATCAGGCTTCCCATTACCGTTACCATCGCCAACATTCCCGCCATAACTTTCTTTATCTTCATCTCTGTTACCTCTCTTTTTCTTTATATACTTTCAGAATCTTTTCAGTCTTCTCCCGACTGATACTCCGTAGTATAACACACTTTCCTTCCATGATGCAGATATTCATAAATCTTTTCCTGTTCATTCATAAAATCTTCACAACTTCAACACGATTTTCTCACAATTCCCGGATATACTATAACCATAAAATAATTAATAGAAATTATTTTATAACTTTTCTTTTTCATATGTCGATGAAAATCGACACTCCTTCCTTTAAAAATAAAACTAAAACGTGTTGACCGGAATTTCCTCATTCTGGTCAACACGTTTTTACGTTACTTTTTATTTTGCACGTCCCAATACATTTGCCAGTTTCGCAAATTCTTCCAAAGACAATGCCTCTCCTCTCACCGATGGTGAAAATCCGCACTCTGCGATTGCAGCCTCTATTGTCTCTTTTTCAAAAGACAACCCCTCATAATTCTTCAGACCGTTTGCCAGCGTTTTTCTTCTCTGATTAAACGATGCCCGAATAATCTGAAACAACAGTTTTTCATCGTCTACCTGTACCGGTGTCTCAGCATGGCGGGTCAAACGAATCACCGCACTTCCCACTTTCGGTCTCGGCATAAAACAGTTCGGCGGAACATTGGCAACAATATAAGGTTTTGCATAGTACTGCACTGCCAGAGATAATGCACCGTAATCTTTCGTTCCCGGGCCCACCTGCATACGATCCGCTACTTCTTTCTGTACCATGACAGTAATGGATTCTACAGGCACATGGCTTTCAAACAGACCCATAATGATCGGTGTCGTGATATAATATGGAAGATTTGCAACCACTTTGATCGGGCGGCCTCCATTTTTCTCTTCTGCCAGCTTTGCAATATCCACTTTCAGGATATCTTCATTGATCACCGTTACATTGTCATAATCGCTCAGCGTATCCTCCAGGATCGGGATCAGACTTTTATCAATCTCCACCGCATATACCTCTCTGGCTGCATATGCCAGATACTGTGTCATCGTTCCCATACCCGGTCCGATCTCCAGAACAAAATCATCCTCTGTGATCTCCGCCGCACGGATAATTTTATCCAGCACATGAGGATCGATCAGAAAGTTCTGTCCAAACTTTTTCTGAAATGTAAAGCCGTATTTGTTCAACACAGCAATGGTTGCCTGGGGATTGCCAAGATAAGGCTCTCTCTTACTCATAGTTCTTCCTTTCCTGTTGTTTTCCAAAACGTGTAAAAAGGGCATAGCTTTCTGTCGCCATGCCCCATGTTGTCATGCTCTTTTATAAATCAAAATCCTTTTCATAAAGAAGAATTCGACCGTCTGCATCTGTATGACGTTTGGAAAGTTTTCTTCCCAGCTTTACGCCACTTGCCTTACGGATCGCACCGTCTACCATCTCTTTTACTTTTCCGATAGTAATCGGTTCATCCTCTTTCTGGTTATCTCCGATCATGGTGTACAGAGCAAGCACACCCATCTCATCCATGCGGAAACCATTTTCTCTCGCATACGTTCTTGCAAATGTTACCAGCTCGTCATTGGTAAAGACCGGAATCGAAATAACGGTTTCGAATTTTTCTGCAAATTCCGGATAATCCGCCAGCATCTTACGCATATTTGCTTTATCATCTTCAATCAGAAGAATCATACTGTCTGTACGGAAATCCATCGCCTTAGAAAGTTTTTCGATCGTCTCCGGCGTCATAAAACTTGCTCTCTCGATCAGAAGAAAGCCTCCTGCCATCTTGTTGATAATTGTTGCCGGATCTTTCCTGTTAATATCCGATGCATCCAGATTTGCATACTTGACAGCTTTCAGTCCCAGTTCTTTGCAGATTGCTTTTACAAGCCCTTCACTCAGTCTGGTTTTTCCTGTTCCGTGACTTCCCATGATTGCGATATTTCCACGATGAGATGTTTTCTCACTGGCATATTCATATGCCCCGTGAATCGCATCCAGAATCTGATCATCCATGCCCGGCACTTTAGCAAAGTATGAAAACAGCTGTTTCTGTTCTGCCGTCAGACGTTCCGGTCTGGTATTGTTCAGGATCCTCTGGCGTTTTTCTTCGGGTGTCTCCCGTTCCAAAGTCATCTCGCTGATATCTGGCTGTATCTCTGCTTCTTCCAGCATCTTATCGATATGATCACCTTCCGGTTCCTCTGCCTCCGTTTCAGAACCTTCTTCCACAACAGATTCCTCTGTGGTATTCTCTTCTGTCATCGGTTCTGTCTTTTCTTCAAAAGCAATTTCTTCCTCAGATGCTGTCTCCGGTTCCGGATCCAGTCTTGCAGACCGTTCTGCTTCTTCCTGTTCCCGGAGCCCATCCATACCGCTCAGAGCAGCTTTGAGTTCTTCTTCCAGATTAAATTCCTGTGTATCTCCCGGTGTCGCATGCCATGCATCCTGCTTTGTCACATCCGGAATCACTCTTGTCGCATCCAGATCTTCGATTTCCGGTTCTGTTTCCTCCGTTTCTTCCGGATATTCCATCTCAATCACCGGTGCTGCTTCTGATCCGGTAATATCTTCTTCTGTTTCCTGCTCTTCTGTCGATTCCGCCGAAGTTTCAGTTTCCGGTGCATCAGACGATGTTTCTTCTGCAAAATCCAGAGAAAGTCCGGAAAGACTTGCTTCAAAAGCTGCCATCGCTTCATCCGCCGCATCCGTCAGAGTTTCTGCCGGCTCTTCTTCCGTTACTGTCTCAACCGCTCCCTCAACCTTTTCTTCCAGTACATCACCGGCTGTATCTACTGTTTCTTCTGCAACTACTTCTTCCGGTTCACCGATGATTTCTTCTGCTGTTACTTCCTCCACAGCCGGTTCTTCCTCAGCTTTTTCTGCGGCATCCTCGCCTGCTTCTTTCGCCAGGGAAGACGAAGTCTCTGCAAATAATGCATCCAGATCCACTTCCTGAACACTGATGATTTCTTTGTCCTCCGGTTTTTCCACCTTCGGTTTTTCCATCATTTCCAGTTCGTCCATCTCGGTTCTGCTCACTCCGGCAACTCCGCTGTCCGCAGAGATGATGCCTTCATTTACAGCTTCCGGCTCCAGATCCTGTACGTGATATTCTTCCATATTTTCTTCTTGTGCTTCAGGTTCCTGCGGAACTTCTGCTCCTGCTGCTCTTCCCAGTGCCTCAAAAGCATCTACTGCCTTGGTACGGTTAAAACCGGAAAGAATCTCCTGAAAACTTCTGGAAAGACGTTCCTGAAGTTTTTCGGTATCGATATGCGGAATCTCTGTTGCCGGTTTCACCGGCTCTTCCTCCGTCACCGGAGTTTCTTCTGCAGTTGTTCCTGCAGGTTCCTGCGGAATCTCTGCTGTTGCTGCCGCTTCTTCCCGGGCCTGTTCTTTTTCTTCTTCCACTTTCTGAAGACCCGCCATTGCAGCTGCTGACACACCCGGCAGAATTGTATTTTTTACTTCTTCTGTCAGTTTCGGTCCTGCTGTTGCTTTTGCAACCTTTCCTGCCGCCTTCGCTTTCTCATATTTTTCTTTCTGAGACGGTGACAGTGGCGTGTATGTCATCTTAAGTTCCATCGCTTTGGTTACATATTTGCCTTCACCAAACCACAGAACCAGATCATCACAGGTTTCAACACATTTCTTTTCCTGTCCTGCTTTTTTATACAATTTTGCCAGTTCATATACCCAGCGTTCTGTGTATTCCCGCTCTTTATATTCCTCCAGAATCGCAATCTGATCTTCCAGAGGTGCTTTCTGTGCTTTGTAAATCTTATATTTCAGAATATATTTGGAAGTATCGTTGGAAGCGGTCTCCAGATATTGATTATAATATTTTACAGCATCATCATATAACCCCATCTTCAAAGCCAGTTCCACCTGACGGTACAGAATCATCTTGCCGATCGATGAACGTTTATACGCCAGCTGCAGCATCTGCATACTCTTTTCCAGTTCACCATTCACTTCGTAGATATCTGCTACCATACACAAGGTCCGCACACTCTTCACTCTACGCCAGTCGATAGAATCCGCTACCGTAAGAGCCCCCTCATAATCCTGTGCATCCACAAGTCTGTTGATTTCCTCCAATTTCAAATGGTATTCTGTCTTATCCACTGTACTCACCTCTGCTTTTTCTATCAAATTTATAACTGTCTGATACTTTCACAGTTATCTGTTTTCAGTTGTTTATACCCGTAACTGTTAAAGTACTGAACAGTTACCCATAATTGTTCTAAGTGTACCATACTGCCTGTTTCTTGTCAAAATATAACTGTCCTCTGATCGAGACAGTTATTGATAAAATGTATGAACAAACAAAGGGATGCCGCCCTCCGACAACACCCCTCTTATGTATACGGGAGTCAGTCCCCCTTTTGGTTCTTCTGTCACCCGATTCTCAGTTTAAACTTCTGAATTTCTTTTTCACTGGTCACACGCTCAATCTCTGCGCCCAGACTCTTCAGTTTTCCTTCAAAATCCTCATATCCACGCTGGATATATACGATATCATCCACAATTGTAATACCCTCTGCAGCCAGTCCGGCAATTACCAGTGCCGCGCCTGCACGAAGATCCGGTGCACTGACTCTTGCGCCTGTCAGTTTGTCCACACCATCAATGATGGCTGTATTACCTTCCACTTTTACACAGGCACCCATACGGGTCAGCTCGTCCGCATATTTGAAACGATTCTCAAAAATACTTTCCGTAACAATGCTGGTTCCTGATGCCAGAGCCAGTGTTACTGCGATCTGTGGCTGCATATCCGTAGGATATCCCGGATACGGTAAGGTTTTTACATGCGTTCTGCGCAGTTTCTTTGCAGAGATCACGCGTACTGCATCATCAAATTCTTCCACTTCACATCCGATTTCTTCTAATTTGGCCGTAATCGCTTCCAGATGTTTCGGAATTACATTTTTGATCAGAATATCGCCGCGTGTTGCCGCTGCAGCGAACATATAGGTTCCTGCCTCGATCATATCCGGCACAATCGAATAATTTGTACTGTGCAGCATCTCCACACCTCGGATACGGATCACGTCCGTACCGGCACCCTTGATATTGGCACCCATGCTGTTCAGGAAGTTTGCTGTATCTACAACGTGTGGCTCTTTTGCCGCATTTTCAATAATGGTATTTCCTTTTGCCATAGATGCTGCCATCATAATATTAATGGTTGCACCTACCGATACAGTATCCATGAAAATATGAGTTCCATGAAGTCCGTCCGGTGCAGATGCCACGATGGCACCGTATTTGATATCAACGGTTGCACCCAGTGCACGGAAACCTTTCAGATGCAGGTCAATCGGGCGGCTTCCGATGTTACAGCCACCCGGCAGAGGTACTTCTGCTTTTTTATATTTTCCGAGAAGCGCACCCAACAGATAATAGGATGCACGGATTTTCTTAATATATTCGTAATCTACACTGATATCACCGATCGTGGAACCGTTGATCACTGCTGTGTGACGGTCTACCCGCTCCACTTTTGCTCCGATTCCTCCGATGGCCTCTAAAAGTACATTTATATCATTGACATCCGGAAGGTTTTCCAGCCGGACGGTATCATCTGTCATAATAGCGGCTGCAAGAATCGCAAGTGCTGCATTCTTCGCTCCACCAATCTCTACTTCACCAACTAACGGGTTTCCACCCTTAATAATATACTGATCCATAGTTCACCTCTATGTTTATATTCAGCCAATACAAGTCCCGATAATCCCTCTCATTGATTTTTATGTTATAACAAATCAATGCTTTTGTAAATAAATTTTAAAGTTTTCTTATCTTTTTATTCATATTGTCCACTGAATTTTTCAAATAATTTTACAGAATATCGTGACTATTCAGTATCTTCACTGTTTAGTTCCAGACTGTCTACAATACTCTGCAAAGTCTCCTCTAAATTTTTGTTTTCCTCATCAATTGTGATATCTGCATATTTTTCATACAATACCACACGTTCTTCATATAAATCTTTTAATGTCTGTCCGTCCCGCAAAACCACTCCACGGTTTTTCAGGTTGCCCAGCCGTTTCCTCAGAGCTTTGTAGGACAATTTCAGATAAATGACCGTGGCAATCTCTCCAAGATGCTCCATAGCTTCTCTTCCGTACACCACGCTGCCTCCTGTGGCAATTACTGTGCGATTCGCTTCAATAGAAGCGTTTACTTGATTTTCAATTGCAATAAAGCCTTCGATACCCTCTTCACTGATAATTTCTTTTAATAATCTCTTTTCCTGCTTCTGAATCAGAAGGTCTGCATCTACAAACTGATAACCTAACTCTTTTGCAAGTATTACACCAATTGTACTTTTTCCAACTCCGGGCATTCCAATTAACACTATATTCTTCATATCTCTCATCCTTATCGCAGCTTACCATTTTATCATATTATCTTAGTTAATACAAGTTTTTATTCCTGTTTGTTATTCGAGAACAAACAATGTGTTACTGTAACAACAATGTGCCCCGGCACATTATTTTCATCATACCACAATTTTCCATGTAAGGGAACTTAAAACTCACGAATAAAGGATTCTACTACATCCGAATGTTCTTCATTTCTCCAGACCAGCAGCACATCGGTGATCAGTTCCTTTTCTGCGATCGGAATCGGACAGATCTTTTCCGACTGTCCTCTCATGGAAGCCGGAAGAATCGCTGTTCCCAATCCGCTGGCTGCCAGACTCATGGCTGTTCTGGCATCCTCACATTCATAATAAACATCACAGGAAAGACCATGTTTTTCAAAAATGGACAACACATACTTTCTGTGACGCTTGGAAAGGACCAGATGATGTCCGGCCAGTTCTTCCAGTGTCAGTTCCCGAAGACCTTCTTCTTCCTGTCCCTGCGGAACCATAGCCATTAATTGTTCCTGTCGCAGTAGTTTGGAACAGAATCCGTTTAAGGCGATCGGCGTACGAAGTGTAGTCACATCAAGGATTCCGTTTTCCAGCTCATCTTTCAGTGTAAAGGTAGATCCGTCATGGATCACAAAACGAATATCCGGATGATGGCTGGTGTACTTTACCAGATATTTTGCCATCATATTCACCGTGGATGGCGTCACACCAAGATGGATCGTCGTTGCCTGGCTGACTTTGATCACTTCTCTTTTCGTAATATCCGTCATGGTCAGAAGACTTTCTGCCCGCACATACAGTGCTTTTCCAGCCTCTGTCAATCGGATATGTTTACTTCCCCGCGCAAACAGGCGTACCTGCAGTTCTTCTTCCAGCATTTTCATCTGGTAACTAAGCGGCGGCTGTGTCATATGCAGGGCTCTGGCCGCACCGCTGATAGTTCCCTCATCTACAATTGCACGAAAATATTCCAGCTGTTTGATCTCCATAGTTTCCTCCGTTTTCCTTTCTCATATCTATATAGAAATTATTTTTTATTTATATAAAAACAATATTTTTCATATATTATAATCTGTGCTACACTAAAAGCGCAACAGCAATTTACCTAAATTTTACACAGATGCATGACGGTAGCACAACGCATATACCTGCATCATCTACCTCATACACAAAGGAGTTTTATCATGAAACAGATTGACTTTGAACATGGGAAAATCACCGATAATATCTTGCGGGCTTCCATTCCGATGCTTGTGGCGGAGGTTTTAAGCCTGCTCTACAATATTGTGGACCGAATCTATATTGCAAGGATCCCGGATGTGGGAACCACAGCGCTTGGAGCTGTCGGGCTGTGTTTTCCGATCATTACGATTATTCTTGCTTTCAGTAACCTCTTCGGTTCCGGCGGTGCGCCGCTTTTTTCGATCGAGCGTGGAAGAAAAGATACGAAAGAGTCTTCGATGATCATGAATACCTCATTCTTTCTGATCTGTGTCTGTGCCCTGCTTCTGATGGCTGTCGGTATGATCTTTGCGAAACCGATTCTGCTTCTGTTCGGAAGTTCGGAAAACGGACTGATCTACGCGTATCCTTATCTGATGATCTATCTGCTCGGAACTTTTCCTTCTATGGTTTCTACCGGTATGAATCCATTTATCAATGCGCAGGGATACGCCACCACAGGGATGTTCTCTGTAGCGATCGGTGCAATTGCCAACCTGATCCTGGATCCGGTTTTTATCTTTGTGTTCGGACTCGGTATCCGCGGTGCGGCGATCGCTACGGTGTTATCACAGATTCTTTCTGCAGCGTTTGTCCTGTATTTTCTGCGGAAAAAGACCGAATTGAAAGTCCGTCTTCTGTCCGGAGAAGAAATCCGTGACTGCGGAAGGCGGGCAAAAAATATTATCAGCCTCGGAACCGCAGGTTTTATCATGCAGCTTACCAACAGTCTGGTGACGATCTGCTGCAACAATGTACTTTCGGTCACCGGAGGCGATCTGTATATCTCCGTGATGACGATCGTATCGAGTATCCGACAGATCATCGATACACCGATCCATGCCATTACCGAAGGTTCCTCTCCGGTCATCAGTTATAACTATGGCGCACGCCGGCCTAAGAGAGTGTTCCAGTCCTGGCTCACCATGAGCGTGATGGCGATTCTGTATACACTGCTCGCCTGGGGCGTGATCCTGTTTGCACCGCGTTTCCTGATCGGTATCTTCAGTTCCGACCAGGCGCTGATCACCGATGCGATCCCGGCACTGAAACTGTACTTCGGAGCCTTTGTTTTTCAGGCACTCCAGTATGTGGGACAGACGATGTTCAAGTCACTGGGCAAGAAAAAATTCGCGATTTTCTTCTCTCTGCTTCGCAAGGTCATCATCGTGGTTCCGCTTACCTACATCCTTCCGTATCTGTTCCATATGGGAAGTGACGGTGTCTTCCTCGCAGAACCGGTATCCAATGTGCTTGGCGGAAGCGCCTGCTTCATCGTGATGCTGTGTACGGTAATGCCGGAGCTGAAACGAATGGCAAAGGAAAATTCTGATTGCTAGTTTACATAATTTTAATTTCAGATATCATTGCAGATCCACAGCAAGATTCATACGCCACCGCAAACATCTGCAATATAATCTTGGTTTCTTTACTCCATAAAAAAACTTCAGCAGACATAATAGCTTTCTTCTGTCTGCTGAAGTTTTTTATTTTTTATTCAAATCTTCTTATTTCTGTTTCTGAACATCCGCTGCTCTCTCTTCTTCTCGGAGCCGTTCCAGTTTCTCCTTCACCGTAGGATACCGCTCCAGATCGGTATGGGGAAGTGCCTGTGCTGCCACCATTGTATTCAAAAAATCTTCTACCGCTGCGAACTGGATATACACCATTTTCTCCAGGATCTCCTCCACTTTTTTTGCCACACCGCAATCCAGCAGTGCACATACCGCACCTTCCAGGGAAGAATTGCCCGCATGGATGATCCGGTCCCGTTCCATGTCCGGGTACATGCCGATAGCGATCGCGGATTCTTTGGACACGTGTTTTCCAAAAGCGCCCGCCACATAGAATCCTTCCAGTTCCGAAAGTTCGATCCCGGACTCCCGCAGCATGATCGCCACCATCGTGTATGCCGCCGCTTTTGTCCGGATAAATTCTTCGATGTCACTCTGGTAAAAATACAGCTCCGGTGCATAGTTCACCGCCAGCATCCCGTCTTTCTCCACGATCCACCGGCTTTTCTCCGGCTGTAAGATCCCCCGGATATCGATCCATCCATGCAAAAACAATTCCGCCAGAAGATCCACAATCCCGGATCCGCAGATTCCTTTCGCCGTTGCCTCCTCGATCACGTGGCAGTGCAGTTCTCCATCTTCCATTTTTACCCGATCCACCGCGCCTTCCATCGCGCGCATGCCCGTCTTTACCACACCGCCTTCCAGTGCAGGTCCCGCAGCTCCCGCACCGCATAACAGAAAATCCCGGTTCCCCAATACGAGTTCTCCGTTCGTTCCGATATCGAAAAAAGCGTTGATCTTCTCTTTTTTATAGATTCCCGTAGCCACCATGCCGCTGATGATATCGCCGCCCAGGTAATTGGACTTTGCCGGATAAATGTAAACATATCCCTTCACCGGCAGTTCCAGATCTTTTGCCGGGAGAAATCCGGGCTGGTCTGCGTGCACCGCATACGGAGTGTGGAAGACACAGAACGCATCCATCCCAAGCAGAAAATGAATCATCGTTGTATTGCCCCCGATTGCCATCGCGATACAGCTGTTTTCCGGTAACTGCTGCTGTGCTTCCAGTTCTCTCACACAGGTGGTAATGCTGGTTACCGCTGCTTTTCGAAGGATCTCCAGCGTTCCACGGTCTTCCTGACAGTGAAAGATTCTGGTCAGAATGTCCGTTCCATAGGGAATCTGCCCGTTGAACGTGCTGGTTTCGCCTAGGATCTTTCCTGTCGCGCAGTCCACCAGACGGGCAACCACGGTGGTGCTTCCCAGATCCACCGCCACACCGTAATGTAACCCAGTGGTATCTCCCGCTTCCAGATCCACGCCATGCCACGTCTGACCGTCCCACGCCAGCGACACGGTCACTTTCCACTCTGCCTCTTCGCACAGCGGATATAGTTTTCGCAGTACCCGCAGGCTTACTTTTGCCTCAATCCCCTGTTCCTTTAATCCGTCCTGGATCCTTCTCTGATCGGACCGGTTATCGTCCTCGGTCGGAGCCTGAAGTTCCAGATATATTTTTTTACTGATTCCGTCCATGATTATTCCTCTTTTTCTATTGCGTTGCTTCTATTATACTTCTTTCTTCCCAAATAACCAAGTTATGGATTGCGTCGGAGATCCAATTAACGTATACTTAATTTTATATAAGAACATACTTTCTGGTAACAGATGCGGATATCCGCAGAAAGGAGGACATTCATGGATCGCATCATTTTTCATATCGATGTCAATTCCGCATATCTGAGCTGGAGCGCAATTGATCTCTTACAGGCAAATCCGGACAGCGTGGATATCCGGACGATTCCCGCGATCATCGGCGGCAACCGGAAGACCCGCCATGGGATCGTTCTGGCAAAGTCTCTGTCAGCGAAAAATATTTACCATATTCATACTGCGGAACCGGTGGCAAATGCTCTGAAAAAATGTCCGACGCTCACCATCATTCCTCCTGACCACGACTCTTACAGCCGCCACAGCAAACAGTTTGTCGGTTTCCTCCGCTCACTGACATCGGAGATTGAACAGGTCAGTGTGGATGAATGTTATCTGGACTATACCACAATTGCCTCCCGCTTCTCCTCACCCGAAGAAGGAGCCGCCTATATTCGCAACTATATTTACAGCCATTTTGGTTTTACGGTCAATGTGGGGATCTCTTCCAATAAGGTGCTGGCAAAGATGGCTTCTGACTTTGAGAAGCCGAACAAGACACACACACTTTTCCCTGATGAGATTCAGAAGAAAATGTGGCCACTTCCGATCAGCAGTCTGTTCATGGCAGGACATGCTTCCGTAGCTGTCCTACAGAAACTGGATATCCATACGATTGGCGATCTGGCTCGGATGGATCCGGCGATTCTCAGCCTTCATCTGAAAAGCCACGGAAAAATGCTGTGGGAATATGCAAACGGAATCGATAATTCCAGCATCGAAAGCGAACCGTCTCAGGCAAAAGGGATCGGCAATTCCACCACCCTCGCCAGTGATCTTACGACCGCGCAGGAAGCGTACTCTATTCTTCTGCAGCTTTCCACCAAGGTAGGGCACCGTCTCGAAAAAGCCGGTCAGTCTGCCAATAACCTGTGCGTGGAGATCAAATACGCGACATTTGACAAATACACCCGTCAGATGCCGCTTTCCTCCCCGACGCAAGATGAGAAAAAGCTGTACCACGCAGCCTGTCATCTTTTTGATACACTCTGGAACGGAAACCCGATCCGTTTACTGGGAATCCGCGCCGGAAAACTGACGGATGCTGATGAACCGGTACAGCTCGATCTGTTCAGTTATGACCCGAAAGCGATTGAAAAAGAACAGAAGATGGAACGGGCGATGGATAAGATCCGGGAAAAGTTTGGGAAAGATCTGATTCAGAAGGGAATCCATTAAATATGCAAATCACCTTGCGAAATTCTGCCGGCTGAATAGTTATATTTTTCTACATGCAGAAATCCCCGCAGCGGATATTTGACGTCCACTGCGGGGATTTTCTGTTGTTTATTGTTTGAACATTACTTATTACTTGCGTTTGAAAATTAGCAGATACCCTGTGCTAACATAGCATCAGCAACTTTTTCGAATCCGGCAATGTTGGCACCTACTACATAGTTGCCTTCGAATCCGTAACGTTTTGCTGCATCATCCATGTTGTGGGTGATGTTGATCATGATGTTTTTCAGTTTTGCATCTACTTCTTCGAATGTCCAGCTCAGTCTCTCGCTGTTCTGAGACATTTCCAGTGCGGATGTTGCTACACCACCGGCGTTCGCTGCTTTACCAGGAGCAAAGATTACATTGTTTGCCTGCAGATACTGGGTAGCTTCCAGAGTGGTAGGCATGTTAGCACCTTCGCATACAGCGATGGTTCCGTTTGCTACCAGCTGTTTTGCGTCTTCCAGATGCAGTTCGTTCTGTGTTGCACATGGCAGTGCCAGATCAGCTTTGATCTGCCATACACCTCTTCCTTCATGGTATTCAGCGTTTGTACGAACTTTTACATACTCTGTCAGTCTTGCTCTCTTCACTTCTTTGATTTCTTTCAGAAGTGCTACATCGATTCCGTCCGGATCGTAAACCCAACCGGTAGAATCAGAACAGGTCAGAACTTTTACACCCAGCTGCTGTGCTTTCTGGATTGCGTAGATTGCTACGTTACCTGCACCGGATACAACTGCAGTCTTTCCTGCGATGTCGATACCATTTAATTTTAACAGTTCCTGTGTCAGGTACAGCAGACCATAACCGGTAGCTTCTGTTCTTGCCAGAGATCCACCATAGGTCAGTCCTTTACCTGTCAGAACTCCTTCGTATACGTTTCTCAGTCTCTTGTACTGACCAAACATGTAACCGATCTCTCTTGCACCGGTTCCGATATCACCAGCCGGTACGTCTGTATCTGCGCCGATGTGTTTGCTCAGCTCTGTCATAAAGCTCTGGCAGAACTTCATGATTTCACGATCAGATTTTCCTTTCGGATCGAAATCAGAACCACCTTTACCACCACCGATTGGCAGTCCGGTCAGGGAGTTTTTGAAGATCTGCTCAAATCCCAGGAATTTGATGATACCCAGGTTTACTGATGGATGCAGACGAAGACCTCCTTTGTAAGGTCCGATTGCACTGTTGAACTGTACACGATATCCTTTGTTTACATGTGCCTGGCCCTGATCATCTACCCACGGTACACGGAACATAATAACTCTTTCAGGCTCAACGATACGCTCCAGCAAAGCTTCTTTTCTGTACTTTTCTTCATTTGCATCAATTACCGGACGCAGAGAATCCAGTACTTCTTTGACAGCCTGGTGGAATTCTGGTTCGTTAGGATTTTTAGCCACAACGTTTTCATATACTTCATCTACATAAGACATGTTACACGTTCCTCCTTAGAATTTGCTCATTGCTTTTTGAATACGCAGACATTATAGCATGGTAAAGTGTTAAACACAAGAAAAAATTTTCGTTTTTTCGACCTATTTCCTACTTTTTCGCTTGGATTTACGTTTTCTCACACTGTACCCGAAAGTACCGAGCTGCTTTCCTACACCATAGTACGTTCCATGGGAATACACCATCGGGTGTGCGCTGTTCAGATCAAACCGGCCATTTTCATCCATATAATCTTCGTCTGCATGAACAGCAACTACCTGTGCAAGAAACATGTGATGGGAACCAAGCTTCTCTGTTTTTACGACCTTACACTCGATATTCACCGGTGACTCCCCGATCATTCCACAGTTCACCTGGGAGGCTTCCACACAGGTCAGTTTCATCTCTTTGAATTTGTCCACGTCTTTTCCGGAACGGACACCGCAGTAATCGGTCGCATACGTAAGTGCTTCCGTAGTCAGATTGATCACAAAAACACCGCTCTCTTCGATCATATGATACGAATAGCGCTCCGGCCGCACCGAAATGGATACCATCGGCGGGTTGGTACACACCGTACCTGCCCACGCTACGGTAATGATATTGTCTTTTCCTTCGTTATCCCGCACCGAGACCATAACCGCCGGAAGCGGATACAGCATGTTGCCGGGTTTCCACTGTTGTTTCGCCATATATTTTTCCTTTACTGCTGTAATGCATTCATAAACTTCGGAATCAGCTGTTTCTTTCTCGATACCACACCTTCCAGACGACAGGAACTGTCTTCCACTTTCTCTCCGAATGCCTCATATACCAGTCCATCCGATCCCTCTCCATAACACAGAAGTTCCGTGGACTCCTTGATGATGTTGGTCAGCATGAAGAACACCATCTTGATTCCATGTTTGCCACATTCTTTTTCCATATACGGCATCAGGCGGTCTTTGACCGTCTGCAGTTCTTCCTCGGACATGAAGCTGATCTGTCCCACACCGAATGCCAGATCATCCACAATAAATTTCTTATAATCCTGATAAAAGATTTCTTCCGGTGTCTTACTGCTCAGATTGCTTCCGGCACGGAACATTTTATTGGCAAAGCTTTCGATCTCGATCTTGGCGATCTTTGCCAGTTCCTGTGCTGCCTCTTTATCACGTTCCGTACAGGTCGGTGAGCGGAACATCAACGTATCTGACAGAATCGCCGCACACAGAAGTCCAGCGATATTTTCCGGGATCTCCAGGTATTTTTCCGCGTAGATCTCATACATGATAGTTGCGGTACAGCCTACCGGCTGGTTGCGGAACATGATCGGCTGGAAAGTCTCCAGTGAACCGATTCTGTGATGATCCAGGATCTCCAGGATCTCTGCCTCTTCGATATTGTCAACCGCCTGGGATCTCTCGTTATGATCAACCAGGATCAGCTGTTTTTTCTTGATGCTCATGAAATTTCGACGGGAAACGGTACCGATGTATTTTCCACGGGTGTTGACCACCGGGAATGCACGGTAACGGGTCTTCGTCATAATGTCTTTGATCTTATCAGTAAAATCATCACTCCGGAAGATCACCAGATTGTCTTTTTTCATAAAATACTTGATCGGAATACTCTGGTGGATCAGGCGGGCAACGGTGAACGAATCGTACGGTGTGGAAATGATCACCTGATTTCTCTCCTCTGCCAGTTTCTGGATCGTCTTTCCGACTTTCGCTCCCAGACACACGATCAGGCAGCTTGCGTTTGCTTCGATCGCACACAGCTGATCTTCCGCACGGTTTCCGAGAATAACCAGATCGTCCTCATCGATAAAACTCTCCATCGTATCCGGCTGGGACAATCCCATGACCACTTTTCCTTTGATAAAGTATCCATGTTCATTACCCACGATGATCTGTCCATCCACAGTATCCGCGATACTCCGGTACTGTGTTCTTGCCTGGGCGAGCAATGTATTGTCATACGCATCCATATAGGATTTGGCGATGTCTCCGGTCGTGATCAGGCCTTCAACCTTGCCTTCTTTGTCTGTGATCGGCAGTGTTACCGCATTATGCTCCTGCATCAGTTTCCATGCCCGCTTCACAGACATGCTGTTTGCCGCTCCCGGTGTCTCATGAAGATCCATGTCTTTCACCTGGGTTCCCACATCCGGCAGATAACCGGGTGCCGGCACATGAAAATATTTCAGTACAAATTCTGTTTCTTCATTGATCTGTCCGGCTCTCTTTGCCACATACGTTCCCTTGGTTGTTCGATTCTTGATGTCGGCATATGCGATCGCAGAACAGATCGAATCCGTGTCCGGATTCTTGTGTCCGATGACATAAACTTTATTATCTTTTCTCACAAATAATCCCCTAACTGTTGTTCCCGGCATCTGTCAGACAACTCTTCTGCCTTCTGCCGGAATCTGCTTGGTCTATAATTTCTGATTTTTATCTTAGCATACTTAAAAAAAATCAGCAAACAGATTTGTTATCTTTCTATGTACTATTCCCCGTACATACAACCGGTATGTGCCGGAATCTTTCTATTTTCTGTTGCCAGATTCCGGGAAACAACGCTATAATAATAGAAACAGCAGATTCGTGCAAAGAAAGGATGAATATACTATGGCAGAAGAAGAAAAAGTAACAGCGGTTGCCGAAGAGGCAACTTCCATGGCAGATTATGAAAAGGAGCTGGAGGCTTCTTTTAAAAAGCTCGAAGAGGGCGATATGATCACCGGTACGGTGATCGCTGTAGACGAAGAAGAGATCACACTGGATCTTCGCTATTACACCGAAGGAATCATCAAGGTTTCCGATTACAGCAGAGAGCCTGGTTTTATGGTAAAAGAAGCGGTTCATGTGGGCGATGAAGTTACAGCCACCGTGATCGGCAGAGACAACCGCCGCGGCTGCATCCTGTTATCCCGCGTGGAAGCTAACGATGTGCTGGCATGGGACAAACTTCGTCAGTTAAAAGAAGACAAAACCGTGCTGAACGTTACCGTAAAAGGCATCGTCAGTGCAGGTGTCATCGCATATGTAGAAGGAATCCGTGGATTTATCCCGGCTTCCAAACTTTCCCTGAATTACGTGGAAGATCTGAACGAATACCTGAACAAGGAGATACAGGTACAGGTTTTTGATGTCGAAGAAGAGGACAACCGTCTGATTCTCTCCGCAAGAGAACTTCTGAGAGAAAAAGCGGAGGAAGAAAGACGCGCAAAAGTATCCAATGTGGAAGTAGGTCTTGTGACAGAGGGTACGGTAGAAAGCCTGCAGCCATACGGCGCTTTCGTCAATCTCGGAAACGGTCTCTCCGGTCTGGTTCATATCTCCCAGATCAGTGAAAAAAGAATCAAACATCCGTCCGCAGTTCTGGCAGTCGGCGATAAAGTGAAAGTGAAAGTCATCGCTGTGAAAGACGGAAAGCTGAGCCTCAGCATGAAAGCACTGCAGGACGTGGCTGCACAGGAGATCGAGGAAGAGGTTTATGAACTTCCGGAGACAGAAGAAGCTACTACTACGCTGGGTTCTCTGTTTGCCAATATCAAATTATCATAGGTTCTGCAAACTCTTATAACAGATATCTGAACGTATCATCCCGTGAATTCCCGGTGAAATTCACGGGATTTTTGATTTCTTAATTTTTTATAATTTTTTAAAAAAGTAGTTGTATTTTCCCCACAAAGCGTATATGATAATATCACAACGTAGTTTTAAGAACTACATATCGCAGTTTTTAATTTTATTTGAGATAGGAGTTGATCATATGACATTTAAATTAAAAGATCCCGGAAGTGCAATTACTCATTTTATTGGTATGATAATGGCTTTGCTTGCAACCATCCCGCTGTTAGTCAAGGCAGCCAGAGAACCTGACTGGTTACACCTGATCGCATTGTCGGTGTTTGCGCTGAGTATGTTTCTTTTATATACCGCAAGTACCACCTACCATTCACTGGATATCAATGCGAAGGTAAATCGGCGGCTTCAGAAAGTGGATCATATGATGATCTTCGTTCTGATCGCAGGAAGTTACACACCGATCTGTCTGATTGCACTGAAAGGTCACACCGGCAGACTGTTATGTATTCTGGTATGGAGCGTGGCACTGGTTGGTATCATCGTGAAAGCCTGCTGGATCACCTGCCCGAAGTGGTTTTCTTCTGTGATCTACATCGGCAGTGTGTGCTGGCATTTTCCCAGATTTTTCACGCACTGTCCAAACCGGCATTCGGATGGCTTCTCGCAGGAGGTATTATCTACACGATCGGCGGTATTATCTATGCACTGAAAGTACCTATTTTTAACGCGAAACATAAAAACTTCGGTTCCCATGAGATTTTCCACCTGTTCGTGATGGGCGGAAGCGCATGCCACTTTGTGACGATGTTTCTTCTTGCCTGAGTCTTTACAGCCCACATCACGAATCTGCTGTATTTAGTAAAAACTATATACGTCAAAAATCCTGCCGGAAGTTCCATTTGAAACTTCCGGCAGGATTTTTCTATTTTGTCCTTTCTTATACCGTAATTTTTCTTTTTGCATGTTCTGCTGCCACTTCTTCTACGGTTTTCTCTCTTACAACCGCTGCACCCTTGTATCCCTCACAGCGAGGTGTTACATAATGTGCTTTCAGTTTCTCTTTTGCAGCTGCAATTCCTTCTTTATACTGTGGCAACCACTGTTCCTGTGCAACCAGCATCTCATCAATCATCTGCCATACTTCCGGCGGATTGCAGACTGCTCCGGTCAGTGGATCCATCAATGCTGCCTGTTTCAGCAGAGCGACATCTCCGTGAACTGCAGCTTCCACTGCCAGTTTCTGTACCCAGATTGACTGTGAACACACTGCTGCGCATCCAAGTGGCAGATCTCCAAGTTTTGGAATACTGATTCCGTTACCATCTACATAGCACGGAACTTCTACTACACTCTCATACGGAAGATTTGTAATGCATCCTTCATTCATAACATTGAAATGACCTCTGTATTTTCTTCCAGTTTCCAGTGATTCGATGATATAAGAGCAATGTTCTTTTCCTCTTTCAGATCCGTCCAATTTCTTTGGTTCTTCCTCACGAATCTTTGGATAATCTGTTTCAAACCAGTTTCTTTCTTCTCTTGTCACACGCAGATATCCACCGGTTTCCCCATTAATCCAATTATCCAGATTGATCCAGTCTTTAATTTCATCCGGACGTTTTCTATACCATGCCACATATTCTGATAAATGACCATTTGATTCTGTAGAATAGTATCCAAACCGTTTCAAAATATCAATTCTGACTTTTTCTTCTTCTCTGAATTTCTCATGTGCTTCAAATCCTGGCAGAATCTTATCTAGCATTTCTTTTCCATGATGTTTCACAGACACATACCATGTCTGATGATTGATTCCTGCACAAGTAATATCCAGTTCTTCTCTCGGAATTCCTAAAACTTCTGCTATCTGCATTTCTCCATGAATTTCTCCATGGCAAAGACCAAGAGTTTTAACACCACCGTACTTATTACAAGTCCATGTTGCCATAGCATTCGGATTCGAATAATTCAGCATGATTGCGCCCGGTTCTGATACTTCACGAATATCTTTACAAAAATCCAGCATTGCCGCGATTACTCGTTGTCCGTACATAATACCACCAGTGCACAATGTATCTCCAACACACTGATCCACTCCGTATTTTAGCGGAATTTCGATATCCGTCTCAAACCCTTCCAATCCACCAACACGTACGCAGTTTACAATGTATCTTGCATCTTTCAATGCTGTTCTACGATCTGTTGTAGCTTCGATAACCACTGGAATTCCATTTGCATCCAGATCTCTCTGACAAAGTTCACGTGTTTTCTCCAGATTATCCGGATTGATATCTGTAAATGATATTGCTGCCTTCTGCAGTTCCGGTACAGACATGATGTCAGTAAATAATGTTCTTGCAAAAACAAGGCTACCTGCCCCAATAAATGTAATTTTTAAGCTCATAAAAACCTCCCGTTATTCCTTGTTGATTCCATCTTTGCCGGCCTTAGACGTTTCTTTTTATAGCTTCAATATATCAATTTTATACCGTTTCTCACAGTTCTTTTCTCATTAAAAATCATACATTTTCTACCATTATGCATCGATTATGTATATTTTGCTTTATCTTGTCATATGTATGGTTTTTATCCATCTTATACTTGTTTTTTTGATAATTTATAAAGCTTCACACCATGCGATTTTACTTTTGTCACTATCTTATCCACGTTTCCAAGATCTTCCCGTTCCCACAAATCACGAACTTCATAATATCCTTCTAAACCTGCTTTTCTAAAGTCAAAGCTGAAAGTTTCATCCCAGTTAGTAACATTAAACAGTGCAATATAACAGCTACCTTCCTCATCGTGTGCACCCCATGTGATCAGATCAAAGCTTCTCTCAATCTGATGTGCATCTCGACTGTCTTTATGCATCTTCAACACTTCTTCATTTGTCAGCAGCGATAATGTCCGGGAATCCAGATCTGTCATCTCCGCCCCTAACATCAAGGGCGACCGGAAAATACACCATAATGACATCATTGTTTTCTGTTCATCCGGTGACAAACGACACATACGATTTCCCACGCCATGTTCACAACCAATGATAGAAATATGTCCTAACGGCAGCATATCACAATCCGGATAACATCCCTCAGACACATATGGGCTCCATTCATTACATCTGGAAAACATTTCCATAATATTGTCCCAGCTGTCCCACAGGTCATTAGTAATTCGCCACATATTTGCATTCTTCCGCAGATGTTCCGCTTTATCTAACATTGCCGGTCCCGGAGAAAGGCTTAATACGATTGGACGTCCACATTTATCAATAGCTCGTCGAAGCATCTCTATCTCGTCTCCACCATAAGCAAGTGTACTTTCATCATTTGTTCTTCCATATTTGACGCAAATATCATCTACCTTAATAAAATCGACACCCCAAGAAGCATATAATTCCACTATAGAATCATAGTATTCCTGTGCACCTGGTTTGGTGCAATCAAGACCGTACATATCTGAATTCCAACAGCAAATAGATGCCGGATGCGTAACCTGCCTTGCTGTATATTCTGTTCCTTTGATTTTTACATTCTGTGACACTGCCTGGCGTGGAATACCTCTCATAATATGAATTCCGAATTTTAGTCCCTTATTATGTACATATTCTGCAATAGGACCAAAACCTTTGCCACCTGCAGACGAAGGAAATCGATTAGGTGCTGGAATTACACGTCCAAATTCGTCCATACAAAGATCTGCAAAAAGATGATAATGGCTGGAATCTGCAGTGGGTTCATACCACTGAATATCACATACAATATATTCCCAACCGTACTGTTTCAAATGTTCTGCCATGTAATCGGTATTTTTCAGAAGAATTTCTTCCGTCACTGCCGCACCATAACAATCCCAGCTATTCCATCCCATGGGCGGAGTTTGTGCAAATGTATTTTTATCCATGTCTATTTCTCCTCTCGTATAAAATAAGTGCCAGGTAACACATTGACCAATTATTCATCGCTTTACTCATACTGCACCTGACACTTACTCTTTTTTATTTCGCTTTTATATTCATTTTATTTCAAACAATCTTGCACATGTCACCTGCGGCATTGTCACCTGTAATTTTCCATTTTCAACTACATACTTGCAATCTCCGCTTGACGGATAAATCATTTTAACATCTGCGCCCATAATTCCTGCTTCCGCCAGTGGAATCTCTGCTTTATCAGTTTTTGGTGTAAATACGGCCAGATAACTCTTTCCTTCTGCCTTGATCGCATATGCCAGCACATCATCTCTGGTATCCGTAAAGCCAAGCGGGAATACAGGAACACCCTTTTTCACATCATCACGGATTTCTTTATACAAAGAAATTCCTTCCCGCATCAGTTCCAGGCTTTCTTCTCCCATATCCCATACCATACCGCTCATGTATGGACGAAGAAGCAATCCATTTACCATATTATAGATAACATGTTCCCGTTCATCCTTATATGGATACACCCACATACCTGCCTGCTCCGGTGTCACGGCGCTTGCCACATTGGATGCGATATAGGAATTATAAATGTAATCTGTCTGATCGCTGGTTGACTGAAGACTTAACAGTTTCAGCATACCGTAATCCATACGCTGTCCGCCGGAACCGCAATTTTCGATCACCAGATTCGGATGTTTACGGAATATTTCCTGATACCATTCATACAGATACAGATAATGATCACGGATTGCATCCGCGCAGCTGTCGGAGTTCAGATCACTTCCGTAACCCATGGTTACGTTATAATCTACTTTGAAGTATCCCACACCATAATCTTCAATCAGACGGTCTACTACATCCATACAATACTTGCGTACTTCCGGATTTCTGAAATCCAGAAGATATCTCTTGTTATCGATATGACGTTTCCCATGTCGGCAAATAAACCAGTCATCCGGAAGTTTGTTTGCCAGTTCGCACGCCACTCCCATGACCTCAATTTCCAACCAAAGACCCATGACCATACCTTTTTCTTTCACATAATCGCATACAGCCTTCAGGGTGTTCGGAAAACGCTCCGACGATTCTTTCCACTCACCGACACGATCCCACCAGAATCCTTTGTCATACCATCCACAGTCCAGGCAGTAGTATTCGCATCCCATCTCTGCCGCTTTGTCGATGATGGCTTTTTCTTTTTCTTCTGTGGGGTCGCCCATCAGGCAGTTCATATAATCATTAAATACAACATTTAATTTTTCATCATCTTCATTCGGGCGACGGATTTTTCTTCTATATTCAGTCAGTTCCGCCATTGCCTCGTTAATACCACCATCAGACACACCGAAGCATGCCGGTACCGTTGTAAAAGTATCACCTGGTTTCAGGTTCTTCCACCATCCCTGCTCGCTCTCGGTTGCCCCGGAAAGTGCTACATACAGACGTTCTCCGGTACTTGGACCATACTCGATCAACCACTGTCCAGAATGCTCTATCTGAAAGAAATAGGTTTCTTTGCACTCTGTATCTTCGCAGATACCCATCGGCAGATATTCACAGGTAGACCAGGAGCTATGTCCTCCATAGCAATATCTGTTCATACCAAATCCCGGCGTGTTAAATCCATCAACAGCCATACCACTCAGGTTGATCTCGCGGCAGTCATTCTTTCTCCACTGGCTTTCACTATCCCAGCTGTTGCATGGAGTATAGACATTTGTTTTCTCAAAATATGGTTTTTCTCCGTTCTGGCAGAGTCCCTGATAGATGAAAGAAGATACATATTCCAGTCCGATAGCCTCGGTGCCCTCATTTTTCAATACCGTCCATACCTGCACAGCTGCAGTTCCCGGATAAAATTGCATATGGTACTCGCCTTTTGCCCTGTACTCCGTAGCCGTATAGATCACCAGCTCTTTTCCTTTTTCGTTCTCTGTAATTTCATGACTCTGGTATGTAAAATCTATAGATCCGCTGCTTACATTATGTTTATATGCATGCATTCCGCGGCTTCCTTTTCCCGTGATCTGAATCTCCGTAATCGGATAAAAATCTTCCGCCTCACGCTTTTTTTCTTTTGCATCGATCCGACCAGACGGGTCGAACTGTTTCAGTTCCACCACTCCATTATCACGAATCTCAAATACCACTTTTAGTTTTCCTTCTTCGATGCGAATCTCTTTTATCATGTCCATATTTTCTCCTTTCTTCGAATCGATTTGCCTTTTTGTAAAAAAAGACTACATCCAGATTCTTTTGTTCCAGATGTAGCCTTATTTTCATTATGCTTTTGTTCCTGTCAAAGCGATACCTTCGATAAACTGTCTCTGGAAAATAATATAAATGATGATCATCGGAATCATCGCCAGAACAGATCCAGCCATCAGGTTCGGATAATTAACAGAAAACTGTCCTCTTAAAGTTGATAAACCGGAGGATAATGTCAACTTATCCAACTTCGTGTTCACGATCAACGGCCACATCAAGTCTCCATATGCAAACAATGCTGTAAATACTGCCAATGCTGCCATCGCTGTCTTGGTCAACGGGAAAGCAATACTGATAAAGCTTCTAAAATGTCCACACCCGTCAATTCTTGCGGCTTCCAGAAGATCATCCGGAATACCCATATAGGTCTGTCGCAGGAAGAATGTACCGAAAGCACTTACCAGTGCCGGGAACACCAACGCGAATAGTGAATCCGTTTTTCCCAATGCTGAAATCATTTCATACTGCGGCAGGATAAACACCTGTGCCGGAAACATCAACTGGGATAATACGATCATAAAAAACAGATTCTTCAGTGGAAAGTTCACTTTTGCAAATGCATACGCTGCCATAGAGGAGAATACCACTGCACAGATCACTCGAATTACAATCATCATGATCGTATTAAAATACAAGTTAAAAAATGGTAAACTCTTTGTAACCTGCTCATATGCTGCAGTATTACTGAACGATGCCGGTAACAGTGTTGGCGGTATTAACGTTGTTTCCGGAACTGTTTTAAAACTGGTGCTTATCATCCAGATAAATGGGAATATCATAAGAACACTTCCAAGTATCAAAACGAGATACACCAATATGTTGCCTTTTTTTATTTTTGGTCTGTTTACTTGTTTTTCCATATTGCTGTGTCACCTCTCTCGTCTATACATCATATGTAACCCATTTCTTCTGTCCGATAAACTGTACTGCCGTAATGATTGCAATCAGAATGACACACCATACAACCAGTGCTGATCCATAACCTTTGTTATTCTTAACAAAGGTCTCCTGATAGAAATTATAAAGAATCGTTTCACAGCTTCTGATCGCCGGATTGGTTTTTTCAATCATCATATAGACAATATCAAATACCTTCAGGGAAGCCATAACACGCATCATCAATACAAAGAACAACGTTGGCGAAACCAAAGGAATCGTAATACTCTTAAACTGCTGGAAAGAATTTGCCCCATCAATTCTCGCTGCTTCGTAATATGATTTTGAAATACTCTGCAAACCGGACAGAAGCAAGATTGCATCGTATCCAACACTGCTCCAGATAGTAACAATCGCACATGCTAACAATGCTGTCTTAGGATCAGAAATCCACTGGATCTTCGATGGAAGATGCAGTGCACCTAATACGATATTAATAATACCGTATTCTGCATTAAACAGCCATTTCCATACCATGGCCACTGCCGCAGGGGCAACGACCATGGGAAGGAAGTAAATTGCTCTGAATACTGTCTTACCATTGATACTCTGATTTAATAGTACTGCAATTAATAAACCAAGGATAACTGTCACAGGCACTGTCAGTAACATAAATAACAGGGTATTTTTTGTTACAGTCCAGAAACCGGCACTTTGAAACATGGTAACATAGTTGTCTAATCCTACAAACGTCCATTTTCCAAAAGCTCCAGACTTAAAGAAACTCATATAGACGGTTCTGCATAATGGATAAATATTAAGAAGAATCAGGCCGAGCACAGTAGGTAGTGCCATCAGGAAACCAACGCTGGCACCTTTATCATATTTTCTTTTCTTCTTTCCCATTTTTGCCACCTCTCATTCTGTCTTATTCAGAAGCAAGACACTCATCTACCTGCTGCTGGCACTGTGCGAACGCATCATCCAGACTCATCGTTCCGCTGTATGCTTCCAGCAGAGTTGCTTCAACTTCCGGGAACCATGTAGATTTGGATTTTGAATACGGATACTGAACACTGTACTCCAGCTGATCTACGTATGCCTGTACATTTTTACCTTCATAATTATTAGCCCAGGAATCACCGGTTCCGTTAAATGCCGGGATAGCTGCACCATTTTCACCGTGAATAATCGCTGCTTCTTCCGTTCCCAGGAATTTCAGTACATCTTTTACAACATCCATATGTGGATTATCTGCGGATGTAGCGTATGCAAGTCCGTTGGAGATGCTGGCTCTTCCGTCACCGGATACCGGATCCGGGCATTTCGGCAGAACTGCCACATCCCAGTTCAGGTCTGGATAGTTGATATACAGGTTATTGATTCCCCAGCTTCCAAGATACATCATAGCGCCTTCACCGGCGAAGAAACGTTCTGCTTTACCAAGATCAGAGAAATCACTCTGGTTTGGAGAAAAATCATAATCGGTCTGCCATCCGATATATTCTGCGATACCTTTCTGTGTTGCAGGATCATCAAATCCGGCTTTTGTTTTATCATCATTAATATAGTAGCCACCTGCCTGATAAATGGTATTTGCCCATCCTTCCTGCTCATTCTCATCTGCCATCATACCGTATTTTCCAGTTTTTTCATGAATAGTTTCAGATGCTTCTACCAGATCATCCCAGGTCCATGTATCATCCGGATAGGAAACACCTGCTTCATCAAAGATGTCTTTGTTATATACAAGACCGATGGTATCAACATCTTTCATAACCCCATAGATTTTGTCTTCGTATGTAAAGTTCTCAACCAGATTTGCCGGGAAGTTATTGTGATAATAGTCCGGGTCTTCATCTGCATACAGGTCTGTCAGATCTGCCAGCATACCTGCCTCTGCATATTTACTGAATTCATTGGTGTGCATCCAGAAAATATCCGGCAAGGAATTACTGTTTGCCATAGCTTCCAGTTTTGTCCAGTACTCACTCCATGTGGAGATCTGTACTTCAATCGTTACATTCGGATGTTTTTCATGGTATGCAGCCGCCAGAGCTTCCATACCCGCCTGCTGATAGATTTCCCATCCAAGCATCGTCAGTTTCACTTTTCCGTCATCTCCTGAAGAATCGGAAGAACCGCTGTCCGTTGTTGCTGCATCTGAACTTCCACTGTCAGAGTTTCCTGATCCACAGGCCGTCATACTTCCCATCACCATACACGCTACCATTCCGAGCGCCAGAAATCTTTTCATATTTTTCATGCATTTTCCTCCGTTTTATTGGTTATTTTTCTTTTCTTTTTTCTATCCGTCCTTTTTTTGCTAGCATTTTGACGTTTTTTACTGTGTTTTTATAGTACCACTTGTTGATTTTTACCAACACATCTTTTTTCATCCTTTCTCTTTCACATTCCTGCATTTATGTTTTATTTTGTATAGTTTGCATTACTTTGTCTGATTTCTCTCTACCTCCCACCCACGAATTTTCAATTATTTTTATTTATCCATATACTTTTTTCATAAAATTCACTATAATAAAGTTTATACTTAGCCATGTACAGAAGGGGGAAAACATATGGCCTGTTACGTCTTTAACTTTAATCTTCACGATTTAAATCTGGTTGAAATCGGCAAACAAAAATGCACACCGTTATATTCCTTTGGACCGTTTATCCGAAACGAATACATTTTTCATTACGTTATCAGCGGTAAGGGATACTGCTCTATGGGACATGATGTACAGGAATCTTCTGTTCAGAGACCTGATAAGCCTTCCGGTGGACCAACCTCTCATGAAGTGAGAGCCGGAGAAGGGTTTTTGATAGAGCCTCACACCAAGCATATTTATAATGCAGATCTGAACGATCCCTGGCACTATATCTGGGTTGTTTTCAGTGGTGCCTCCGCACCTCATCTTCTGCGGACCTGCGGGCTTTCCAAGGCGAATATTGTTTACCATCCCAAGGATACTACAATCCAGACCTTGCAGAATATCCGCCAGCCTCTGATGAATATTCTCGAGCATCCTGATGCTTCTGAAGCTGCAGTTATGGGAAATTTTTACCTGTTTTTGGATCAGCTGATACAAAATGCTGCTCATCCAATCATTGAAAACTCCAACAAGGGAATGTTCCGACAGCATTATGTTAATCTTGCCTGCCAGTATGTCTCCACTTATTATGCAACCATCCAATCCCTGGACGAAATCGCTGTTTACTGCAACATCAGTCAGAGTCATCTTACCAGACTCTTCCGTGAATCTCTTCACATGTCCCTGCAGGAATACCTGATTACTGCTCGGCTGAACAGAGCAAAAGAACTTCTGGTTACAACAAATCAGTCTATTTCCGAAATTTCATGGGCTGTAGGATACCCGAATGAATTGAATCTTCTTCGGGCATTCAAAAGCAGATATGGAATCTCACCAAAAGAATTCCGTCAAAAAAACCGATTGTAATTTCATTCGACAGAATTCGCGAATCTGGCATATAAATCAGCAATCACTATGCCTCTCTTATAAAAGCTGCAGCAATTCTCTGTACATAAAAACAAAAAGTCAGCGAACTATCAATACAACTATGTATCCATATTTCGCTGACTTTTTCACTTTTCTTGACAGGTTTTTCGACAGTGCCTTTTATGATAATAACCTGATATTTTTAATATATTAATTTTTCTTTTTCTTTCCGTGACAGCTGTTTGATCTCCCACTCCCGGCGCATAGCTTCTTCTTTCGTCTCAAACGCTTCGTAATATGCCAGTGTCACCGGCAGACGGGCTCGGGTGTATTTTGCACCCTTTCCTTCGTTATGCGTTTTCAGTCGTTTTGCTATATCATTCGTCCAGCCGGTGTAATAAGTTCCATCACTGCATTGCAATATATATGTATAATTCATTTCGTTCACTTCCCGTTTTTCATTATACACATACCTTTTTAAAAAGGGAATCAAAAAAACAACCGAAATCGTTTTTCCCAAAACAGATTCCGGTTGTTCTTTCTTTTGTTCTTTTTTCTACCCTACTATTTTTCTGCTGTATTTTCAATATCTATTTTTAATTCTTCCACTGACATCCCCGCTCTGCTAGCTGCTTCCTCCATAGATAAGATTCCATCTTTTACCAAACCAGACAAAATCCTCACCGTTGCTTCCTTTCTTCCATCCTCTATCATTTCATCCACTGCCTGACACATATCTGTTTTCTCTCCTCCTGTTTTGATTTTTATTGGTGTTTTTGTAATTATTTTAATTACCTGCGCTGCCTCTTCTTCTAATTTCATGCGCGGGTTATGTGCAATATAGTTTCTTAACTTTGTTTTATCTTTGGAATATTTTATGTAGCCTAACACTTCCCGAAGACTGGTGGAAAATTTCCTCAGATCTTCCTCCGTCAGCTTTGCCGGATCGATCAGATATATTTTATAGTCCTGAATATATTCCAGCAGCTTTTTATCATGAACCGTTATCATATCTTTCAGACACGTTGGACCATCCCATTCTTCTGCACCAAAATGAATCACAAGCGTTATTACCGAAACCAGACGGTCATCCCTGTAAAATCCCGACAGATATTCTGCCTGTGTCCCATTCCTGTCTTTCTTCTTCCTGTGCTCTGCTGCAATTTCCATTACTTGTTTTCCATACTGCAAACTGTCATAAATCATATTCCTTACCGGCATCGCATAGTGGATATCTGTTTGATTTTCGATTCCAAGCAATAAATAAGTAGCTTCCTTATTTTGCATGATAACCGCACGTTTCAGTACATCGCGATATTTCTGTTGTACTTCTGTTTCATTTTTCACACTGTCATTTGAAAACAACACGGCAAGCTCCGTTGCATCTCTCTCCTGCAGCGATTGTGGCTGAATCCCTGCTTCCCCGTTATAAATCAGGAAAGTGACATGCTCCCACCACTTAAATCATAGATTTTGAAGTGGGGGCTTCTTGCTC
>ERZ1673702.1096-NODE-1096-length-31598-cov-5.815712_pt1 | contig 31598 bp, 42 predicted proteins | sample MGYA00580232_ERZ1673702 | MGnify/ENA primary metagenome ERZ1673702 (study PRJEB41218, sample SAMN15661792) | gut metagenome | host: Homo sapiens | place: Canada: London | collected 2015-08-20/2019-03-30 | study: EMG produced TPA metagenomics assembly of... | reverse complement strand
AAAGCTATCAATGCAGTTTAAATGCATTTTAAACTATATGTATAATTAATACATATTGTGTAAATTGTAGCAACCAACTCAACCAACAAAACAAGCCCTATCAACCAACTTGTTGGCTGACACGAAAAAATGGCGCAGAAACATTTAATCCGCGCCGTTTTTTGTGCAATTTTTTATACTATTAAAAATATAATTGCCAATTCAAGATAATGGAGTGTAATCAAATAACACAGTATCTCTGGACTGCACCCTTTTAATACAGCCAATTGATGATTCAAGCATTCCTTCGTCATCAATCTTTCCATATGTAGACAATGTAATGTCGCAGCCTGCGAAAACAATGCCTGTCCCATCGCTAAAATCAATGGTAAACCAATTATACTCACTCCCTGAAACTTCGATTTCAATGAATGAGTTAAATTCCTGAGCGGACAGGCTCTTGGCGGAGTCCTTATCAATTGTGAGTTCGGCTCTGGTTCCTATAGATTTTGTTCCAGAATCGTTGAGAACAGTGAATATTTTGATTTTATCCGGATTGAGAATGTTATCATTTCCTCCGGCATGAGAAGTAATCAGAAATACCACCACAGCAGCAATAACCAAAAGCGCTGTCGGAACAATAACCAACAGCTTATTTGAATTTTTCTTTGGTGCTGACAAATTTATGGTTTTGCAATAGGGGTATTTACGCTGATCAGCTTCTATTTCGCAACCGCATCCCTTGCAACTGATATATTTAGTCTCATCGTATCCGTTCATAAAAAACCTCTTTTTTAAACAATGGGTTCTGCAATTCCTATTACTCTTCCAAGGCAAAACACACTTTCGTGCTTGCTGAGGTCTACTGGAGAATACTTGGAATTGTAGGAAGTTAGGAATCTTCCCCTGTATTCCTTAATGCAAACATCTCCGTCAATTAAGAAAATACCGACCTCTCCTTTGCGAACACACGGGCAGGATTCCACCAAAACGATATCACCGTCATGATATTCATCCTCCATGCTATCGCCGGATATAGGAATAGCAAAGTCAGCAGCTAGTGCTTCCGGAGTGCTGCGGACGGTTATTGTTTCAGCGCTTGCTTCGTCAAGGTATAATCCTGTTCCAGCACAAGCAGCACGGTTGTAGTATGTTTTGTCACAAGTACCGTTTAGGGGCAAGCATTTATCTATAACATCGTTCTGCTCAGTTTTATTCTCTTTTTTCTGTTCAGCAACCCGTTCGGCGGCAAGCTCTGCGAGAGTTTCTGCTTTGCTGAAGACTTTTCCTTTATCGTATTCATCTAGTTGTTTGAACAAAGAAATTAGTTCAATCTCTCGTTCTTCTAAGCAAGGCTTTACTACATCATTATCTTCGGAAAAAAGATAGCTTACCGGAACCTTGAAATATTCTGATATTTTCTGTAAAATTCCGTATTTCGGAATTGCCCCCCCTTTCCAAGCGGTTATCTTAGATGAGCTTAACCCTAATTTATCTGTAATGAAAGCTGTAGGAGTTGTGTTATTCTCCTTACATAGTTTATTCAGTTGGTCGTAAAACAAAAAAGCCACACTCCTTTTGTATAAAACGCCTAAATTCTAAAATTAGGAATTTTATCTATCGACAATTCTGATTTTTAGAATTATAATGTGTATATACCCCGACAGGGGTATGCAAGGGCATACTGCCCCGAATACATTTTACCACAACGTGGCTAAAAAATCAACAGTAAGGAGGTTTTAAAATGCTGTTTAGCAATATTTTAAAGCGTAAACGCGAAGAAAAAGGTCTTACGCAGGCGGAAGTTGCCGAGCGAATCGGAACGACACAGCAGAATATAGCAAGTTTTGAGAGCGGATACAAGGTGCCGTCGCTCAAAATAGTAGTCGCTGCCGCAGATTTCTTCCACTGCTCGGTAGACGAAATGATAGGGAGGGCTGTTTCATGAATAAACCCATTCGCATTTACGGCAGGCTCAGAAAGATCGGAGACGATTACTACGAAGCTGAGTACAAGGATTACCGTCCGGACGGCACAGTTTTCGGATATGGTTTCGAGGATTTTTCCGGCGAACGGCTCGAAGCTCAGACCAAGAAGTATGAGGTGCATGTTTACAACGGAAAGACAATGCACGGAGCTGTACGCGAAGGCTGGAGAATGACTGACATAGTCGGGAACGTGATGAGAGTATCCGTGAAAACAAACGGTCTGACTGCCGCAAGGATACTCCATAAGAATAAGGACGTTGCCAGAGTACAGCGCGTCCGGTGGTGAAAGGAGTGATACCATGAGCATGAACCAAATGACCGCAGCAGTTACCGCCGCTCTGGAGAAGCTTGGCTATCGCCGGATCCGCGAACTGCAGATCACCTGCCCCACCCAGAACAGGGCGAACGTTTACCTGAACGACGAGTATTTCGGAGTATTCGACTTCGAACGCAACACCTTTGTAGACTGAGGCGAGCAATATGGAAAGCAAATCAGATTTTTCTAATCTGCTCAAAGACTACCGAAAAAAGAATGGGCTTACACAAAAGGCATTTGCTTCGTTAGTCGGGCTGTCTTACGATACTATCATAGGCTATGAACACGGCAGGAGCAAGCCGTCACCTGTTGCACGGAAAAAAATTGCAGAGAAAACAGGTATTGAAATCGCGCTTATTCCTCAAGGAAAAAATGGTGCGAAAATAGACTATTCAGAACCTTTGACTGATGAAGAGCGCGAGTTCGCAGAAATCAACCATTCTGAAATATGGAAATTTCTCAGAATCAAGAGGTTATCGTTTGATGAATGGTATGATACTGTGGTTTTCGGATATCTCCGTGCAGTCAAAATTCGTTTTCTCAGACCAGACCTTAAAGAGGTGCCGTTTTCTTACATTGCATTTCGCAATATGGAATCAACGCTTTCCAACGAGAGACGGAAACAAACACGCCGTCCTAGGACTGTCAGTCTTTACAATAGCTGTTATTCCAACTCTGATAAGCATATGATAGACGAAATGTGCAGTCCTTACGACAATATAAACACAGATTTTTAAGAGTTTTGCAATCGATTGCAAAACAGAACAGGAGTACACCATGATAAGAAACAACGACATAATCCAGGGCTACACCGTCCTGATGGTAGCTAACGGAATGATTCTTGCTCATTCCAAGACCGCCCCTGACCCCTACGTTGTATGGCATACCGCCGAGAACGGCAACGATGTGTACGACGGCAAGTACCTGCCGAACAAGGAGGACGCCGAGTGGGATTTCTGCACTAAGGCTTTCCCGTGGTTTGAGGATAACGCCCCCATAAACATCATTGAGGACAACGCAGCAGAAAAGATTGACAGTTTCAACTGGTACCTTGATGGTGCAAAGGAACGCGTGGAATCCTGCAGAAGCGTTCTGGACGAGATACAGGAGGCAATGGGCAATGCCTCTGCTCTGGTTGAGGACATGGTCGCAGAACACGAAAAGCTGGTCGGAAAGAAAGCAGCTCCGCAGGAGGAAAGCGACGATTCCAAAATCGACTATATTTCTGATTTTGATTTTGAAGAAACTACTAAAATTTCATCAGCTATCTCTGAACATCTTTCAAAGCTCAAAGACGAGTCAAAGTCAGAAAAGGAACCGCTATTAACTCAGAATTTTAGCGGACGAGGACACAGAGTTGTCCACGTTAAAATCAAAAAAGTAACCAAGTAGATGAAAACAGCCGAAACGAGCAGCCCGGCAGCGGGTTGTTCGTCCGCAGGGAATGACCGCCCTGCGCTGATGATGGCAGGTCGGAGCATAAAAAATAGAGCCTCGGCAGAAACGACTACTCTTTGCACGGAATATCGTTTCTGTTTGACCCTAAGGCTCCGTCTAAAGTATATCAGAGCCTAGTGCTTTTGTCAAGTAAAATTCTTACAGAAAGGAGAAATTGCTTTGACCTATTTAACGACAGCCCAGACTGCTCAGTTAAAAGGGTGCAGTTTACAGTATGTTCAGAAATGCGTTAAAGACGGAAAAATCAGCGCTGAAGTTAAAGCAAACGCTGCGAACAACCGCACCGAATACATAATTCCCCTGACAGCACTGCCGCAGGATTTACAACTCAAATGGGAAAATCAGCAGCGCCGCTCGCTCGGCTTGGAACCGATTAAAAAGGCTGTTAAAGCCCCATTAAAGCCAGCTGAAAACCGCCTTACTCTGGACGATCTTACGGATAAGCAGCGCAGCGAGCTGTATCTCTGGACAGGAATCATCAAGGACTGGCTCACTATCCGGGACAGCTACGAGCAGTACAGCAAGGGCGAGATCGACGAGATGTACGTTCAGGCAGCGCGGCTGAAATACCCTGACCTGGAGATAAGCACTGATATCCTCTACCGCAGGCTCAAGGCTTACCGGAACTCGGACATTTCCGGGCTTATCGACAAGCGAGGCGGCAGCAACAAGGGAACCACCACCGTTCCGGAGTTCATGCTGAACGCGTTCAGCCGGTTCTACCTCGATCAGCAGTGCCTTCCGATAACGAGCTGCTACAAATTCACCCGGGACTGGGTGCAGGAGCATTACCCGGAAAGTCTGCCGGATATGCCGTCAGAGCGCACGTTTCGCCGCAGAGCCGAAGATATACCGTATGCGGTGCGAATGTACTTCCGCAACGGCGACAAGGCGTTCTCAGACAAGTGCCTGCCGTATGTCGAGCGACTTTACGACGACCTCCACGCAAACGATGTCTGGATAGCAGATAACCACACTTTCGATTTCTTCACCGCAGGAAAGGACGGCAAGGTTCGCCGCCTGTACCTCACAGCGTTCCTGGACGCCAAGTCCGGCGCTATGATGGGCTGGAACCTCACATACGCGCCCTCCGGCGACAGCACGCTACTGGCGCTCCGGCATGGAATACTGAGGTGTGGAGTTCCGAAAGCAGTCTACTTCGACAACGGTTCCGAGTTCCTTGTATCGGATATCGGTGGACGCGGACACCGCCGCCGGAAAGACTGGAACAAGGATCCTCTGCCGCCGAACATCTTGCAGTTCCTCGGAATCGAAATGCACAACGCTATCGTCCGGAACGCAAAGGCGAAGCCCATCGAGCGCACGTTCTGCACTTTCAAGAATCAGTTTTCACGCTGTATTCCCACGTTCTGCGGCGGCACGATTCTGGAACGCCCGGAAAGCCTGAAATACAAGCTGAAGCACGGAATTATTCCAGAGGAAGAACAGATACGGATAGCGCTGGATTCCTACATCGACGGCTGTTTCAACGCCGCTCCCTACGGCGGCAAGGAGCGCCGCTACAAGGGCATGAGGCGTTTTGAGGTTTGGAACAGCAGCATACAGGACACCGTATTCCGCACAGCGGACGAAGCTAACCTCTCAATGCTGCTCAAACGCGTCAGCAAGCCGCAGGCAGTCAACCGCAACGGCGTGTACATCAACTTCGCCGGAGAAAAGCTGTGGTACCGCGGCGCGGACACCGTCCTCCACATAGGTGAAAAGGTGTACGTCCGCTACGATCCGGCGGATCTCCGCAGCGTGCGCGTGTATGACATGGCTACGGACAAGTACCTCTGGACGTGGGATCTGGACGACGACCTCCTCGTTGACTACCTTACCAACCACCGCGAAGATATCGCCACCGCCGAGAAGCAGATCGCCGAGAGCAAGAAGCTCGTCCGGGAATACGGTCGCGGGATCCTCGACAGCGTGGACGCCGACAAGCGTATCGACATCTTCGCCGCTATGGTCAGAAACTCGGTCGAGGGCGGCAAGGACATGGTATTCAAGAAACCTGCGAAATTCGTTCCGGTATTCTCCGAAGAGAAACTGGAGAAATCCCCGGCGCTTGGGGATATCAGCGAGATCTCCGTCAATATTGATATCCTGGATAAGTTAAACGCAGCGGCGGCGAGCCGCAGAAAGGACTGACATCATGGCAGAACAGAAAATCATCAGGGAGCTTACGCCGAAGCAGCGCGAAGCCCTCGAAAAGATAACAACGACCGCCGCGGAGCTTGGAATCTCCGAAGCGAAGCTTTGCGAGCGCATAGGGATAACCGGCTCGGCGTTGTCGCAGATACGCAAGGGGTACTACGCCGGGAACTGGGACAATCAGTTCGAGAAGATATACGCCTACTTTGAGAACAAGGCGGCGGCTTCCGAGACCTACAGCGAGGTAGAATACGCGCCGACCTCGATTTCTACACTGGTTTACAAGACAGTGCGGAACACACAGCTCAAGGGCGGGTTCGCGTTCGTGACCGGGGACGCGGGAGTCGGCAAGACGAAGGCGCTCCACAAGTACATAGAGGATCACCCTCACGACAGCGTGATGATAACGATAAATCCCTGCACCAAGAGCACAAAGGCAGTGCTGAAACTGCTGGCTCTGAACCTGGGAGTTCCGGTCACACAGTCCCGGGACGACCTGTGGATGAGCATTGCGGCGAAGCTACACGACGGAATGGTCGTTGCAGTGGACGAAGCGCAGCTTCTGACCTACGGCAGTATCGAAACGCTGCGTTCGTTCGCGGATTTCTTTGCAGAGCGCCGCCAGACCCTCGGCGTTGTTCTGGTCGGGAATCAGGGGATACGGGAGAAAATCGAGGGCAAGTCCCGGGAGCAGTACCGTCAGGTCGCGAACCGCGCATGGCAGCGGCAGCAGATAAGCACCGGGGACGTTCAGCCCGAGGACATCAAAATGCTGTTCCCGGTGCTTGAAGGCAGGGAGCAGGAGCTGACGCTCCTCTACAAGGTAGCCCAGACCGCCGAGGGAATTCGCGGAGCAGTCCGGCTGTTCGGGAACGCCTTTGACTCCGGCGACTACGACTTTAACGGGATAGTCCGCATGGCGAAGATGATGCACCTTGACCTCAAGGGCGCGGAAAAGGCGGTGCGGGTATGAAACACGGAAAGAACCCCACTCGCCGCCAGAAGCAGAGCATTGCTTCCGTTCGGCTGAATCCGGAAAACTGGCTCGTCTGCAAGGACACCCCGGACGAGCTGGTGCTGGAACACAAGATAAGCGGCAACATCAAGCGGATAAGAAAGGAGCTGCTGAAATGAAAATAGAATACATGCTTGCGTTCCTCGGCGGCGTTGAGCTGATGGCGCTCGCTAACGCGCTTTCACTGGGACTGCTCCCCTGCCGATTCCTGGCGCTGATATTCCTGCTTGTAGCCTTTGTCGGCGCGGCTCTGCTTGGGTACTTCTCATGCTACAAGCACATGGAGAAATCCGTAAATCTTCGTTCGTATCATGAGGGAGTGTGCAAGGGCATTCGGATCGGACGGGCGGAACGGCAGTCCGAGGTGCAGAGATTTCTTGAGAATTGATATTTTTGGGGGCTTAGTCCCCCGCCTTAATGCGGCTCCATACGGAACGGTTGCAAGCCCGATAACGCAGAGCAAGGAAAAATATAAGGAGGATTTTTATGGACAAGGAAGCACAGAAAAGATTAGCGGACGATTTTGTCGAGCTGCTTCGCACGACGAACAGGGACGGTATTGAGGAGCTTATCCGCTATCTTCAGGAGGAGACAGACTTCTTTACTGCTCCGGCAAGCACAAAATATCACGGGGCATTCGAGAGCGGACTGCTTATGCACAGCATAAATGTTTGCGCTGAACTCAATCTCGACCCGAACAGCAAGGTTTACCCGACCGAAACTCTGATCATCGTTGCGCTGCTGCACGACATCTGCAAGGCGAACTGCTACCGCACGGAAAAGCGGAACGTCAAGGAGAACGGCGGGTGGGTCGAGAAGCAGGTCTATGTTTTCGAGGACGAGCTGCCGCTGGGTCACGGTGAAAAATCGCTGTACATTGCAAGCAAGTTTATCAAGCTGTCGGACGAGGAAGCCGCGGCTATCCGCTGGCACATGGGAGCATTCGATAATGCGTTCCGCGGCGGCGACCGGGGACTGAATGCTGCTTACGAGAAGTATCCTCTGGCGGTTCTGCTCCATATGGCGGATATGAGGGCTACTTACCTTGTGGAACGGGGTGAACGTCATGACTGACGAACAGTGGAAAGAAGTTGAAAAGAAACTTGTTCCGCCTTTCGGCAGAGCTGAACTCGAAATTGACGGCTACAAGGTTGTCATCGTTGCCGGGCTGGTAGACAAAATGAAGTATGGCTTTGTTGTGTACGTCAACGGATTTATCAGAGCCGAATGGTCGATGAATGACTGCGAGATACGCCGCCGTTTCTACTATGAGTCTAAAAAATCATTACTGAAAAGCTCTGAAAAAGCCAAAATCAAAAAGATGAGAAAATCAGTCCGGGAAGAAATCATGAAATCAGCGCAATACTCGGTTTTCCTGCCTTATTGGGGCAGTTTCTCCCGGCTTAAGGCTCATCTTATAAAGAACAATAAGTCCATTGAGTTAGTGAAATATGAATAATCTTTCGGGGGCATAGTCCCCCCGCCTTAATGCGGCTTCCGAACGGGAACTGTTGCAAGCCAGTACAAACGCAGAGCAGGGATAACGTTAGTTCGTGCGGTTTTGCGAAGCAAAATTGCCGTCCTCTGACGGCAAAGGCTGAACATCTCAGTTTGCAAAGCAAATTGCACACTGGCAGAAAGGAGAGTGATTGCATGAAATTCAAACTTTACGACTACGAAAATGACCGTTCCACGGACATAGAGCTGACCCCCTCGCAGTGGAAAGAACTTCAGGTGTTCCTGAAAGAGCTGAAGAACCCGCCCACGCACGACTACAAGGCGGTTCTCGACTGTTTCAACCGGATATGCTCGAAGCTTCCCCCGGCGACGCGGCTGACCGACAAGCGCAAGCGCGCTATCTTCAAGGCTCAGAAGGATGGCTACGATCTGGAACAGGTGTTCCGGACAGCCGCTCAGAGCGCATTCCTCTGCGGGCGGAACTCCCGCGGCTGGCGGGCAAGCTTCGACTGGATAATGCAGCCGGGCAACCTCGTAAAGGTCGCCGAGGGGCAGTATTCGGACAGCGTTCCAGCGCCGCCGATGTCAGGCAATCCGTTTGACGACTATGGATAAGGTGAACGGCGCGGCATTCGTGAAATCGCTGGCAGCGGCGCACATGCAGAGCAATCCCCCGCTGGAGGGCGACTACATCGACGAGGACGGTCTGCTCCGCTGCGGAAAGTGCGGCGGCTTTAAGCGCAGCCGCATTGAGGTCAGCGGCGAGGAGATAATCGTGCCGGTCTGGTGCGAATGCATGACCCGCGCCAAAGAGGAAGAAAAGAAACGCAGCGAAACGATCCTGGCGAACATGAGGGCGAATGAACTTCGCCGGCTGTCGCTTATGGACAACTCACTGTCGGCGGTGCGGTTCACTATTGCTGACAAGTCAGGCGAAAACGCCCGCAGCGTGGAGATATGTCGCAGATACGCCGCAAAATTCCAGCAGATGAAGCAGGACAACCGCGGTCTGCTGCTGTTCGGCGGCGTGGGTACCGGCAAGACCTACACGGCAGCGTGCATTGCGAACGAACTATTGGCGCAGGGAGTGTCGGTCGTTATGACCTCGCTTGTCAAGCTCATCGAAAATGGTATAAGCGATTTTTGCAGCCGTCTGGCGGCGATAGATCTGCTTATCCTGGACGACCTAGGCGCGGAGCGCTCCACGGATTACGCTCTGGAGCAGGTCTACAACATCGTTGACAGCCGCTATCGCGCGGGACTGCCGGTAATTTACACCACGAATCTCACGCTGGAAGAATTGAAAAATCCCGCAGACATGCGATACGCGCGGATATACGACCGCGTGCTTGAGAAGTGTTTTCCGGTGGAGTTCCGGGGAGTTTCCCGCCGGAAACACGGTGCGCGTCAGGGGTTCGACGATATGATGGCGCTTCTCGGCGTGGATGACACTACTTAAACATCATTTAAAGGAGGATAAAACAGCATGGAAATTAAATTTAAAAAGCTTACCAAGTCCCGCGGACTGACTATCCCGCGCGACATGGCGGCGCACCTCGACCTTGACGCCGGAACTGCGGTCGACCTTACCGCCTCGGCTGACGGGAAACTCATCATCACAAAACATGTTGATACCTGCCGTTTCTGCGGCGGTGCGGAAAAGGTCAAGCAGTTCGGAGGTATATTCTGCTGTCCGCTGTGCGCCACAAAGCTTTATCAGGAGGTAACGGCAGATGAGTGATATCGTTGACAAGGTGCGGGAACTGAGCCGTATCAAGGCGGATATCGCAAAGCTCAACGACCGCCGGAAAGAGCTTGAAGCGTATTTTCTGGAGCGCGGCGGCGATGATGTAGTTGACACAAAGTTCAAGTCCACCGTGTACGCCGATCCGGATTCTCAGGCGGCAGTCACCTACACCGAGGCGCAGGTGCTGACAATAGTTTACCCGCATTACCTTAAAGAAACGCTGGGGGCGATGTTTCCGGATATCTTTGAGGAATCCGTCAAGACCGAAATCAAGCCGAAGAACAAGGATATTGAGCGCATGCTCATCGGAATGTTCACCGGGAATTACACCAGGTCAACGCCGGAGGAGATAATTGCGCAGCTCCCCTGCGGAGATAAGGCGAAATCCGCGCTTGCGAAGAAACTTAAAGGCGCGAAGTTTGAGACTGACCGCGACAACCTCATGAAAATCGGCGGATTCTCGGAGCAGGACGCGGGAGATTACGCTTACCTGTACGCCGAGGCGGCGGTCTGGCAGACGTTCCGGGGCATTGCGGAGATGTCCGGCGCAGACGAAGCACGGCTGCTCCGCTGTATCAATCTCGGCGTTGCGGTGGACAGCTCCACCAAGATCGCGGTGACCTGATGGCGACCAAGGAACAGATCCGGCGGATATATGCCCTCGGCGCTGCCGCCGGACTGCTCGACCGGAGCGCCGGGAACGACGACAACCTCCACCTGTGGATAAAGCAGTTTTCGCTTAAAGACCACATCTCGGAACTTACCGAACAGCAGGCGGATTTCATCATCAGGCGGCTGGAGGAATACCGCTCGCAGGTCGCGCCGCTGCCGGAACTCATTACAGAGGAACAGCAGAATATGTGCTTCAAGCTGATGTACCGGATAGCCGAGATTTCTCCGTCGGACATCAAGCCCCGGGAACGGTTGAGGGGTGTAATATCCAAGGTGACCGGCAGAGAAATCCGCCCGGACAGGGATATTTTCAGCCGTGTAACCCGGGCAGAGGGTTCGGAGATAATTGAAATGCTCAAGCGGATACTCCGCTCAGAGCAGAATAAACTGAAAAGGAGTGATAAGCATGGGACTTGCAATGCTGGTAAAGAAGAGCCACCTTAACGCCGACCAGCAGGAGGTGGCTGACATCATCGGGCTGGAAAACTACCAGGCGCTGGTGGATACATTCGGCGGTTCACAGATCTGGATACCGAAAGCGCGATCGCTGGTGTCGTCCCCGGAAATTTCTACGTATATCCGGTCAAGGCGGCAGAACGGCGACACTCCGGAGCAGATAGCCCGGGAACTGGAGCTTCCGGTGTCGGAGGTAAGACGGCTTTCAAAGTGATTTATGGCTCATCGCAAACGCGGTGAGCCGTTTTTTTATGTCGTTTCGCTTTGTGATTTCGCTTTTTACAAAGATACATTTTTATAGTATAATATGCGTAGCAAAAATAACATTTTAAAGAGGTGATACCGTGGATTTCGACACAATCTATAATATGATACTTACCGTCGGCATGGGCGCGATAACGTTCTTCCTCAAGCGCAGTTTTGATAAGCTGGACAGCCGTGCGAGCCACTCCGATGTAGAGGAGCTTAAAAACAAGCTTGCCAGCCGCGCAAGCCGCTCCGATGTTGATGAACTCAAAGACAAGCTTGAAAGCGCCGACGAAAAGTACGCCAGCAAATCCGAGCTTAACGAGCTGAAAAAATCCATCGAGAAAATCGAGAACAACATAGATTTCCTCAAGGAGAATACCGTGCGGAACTCCGATTTTATCCGCACCATGACGCGGCTCGAAACCAAGATAGACGATCTCAAAAGGGAGTGATATAGATGGACATGGAAAGAGTACACCGCGAGAAATTCTGCGACAACAACGCCCGGGTGCTTCGGGCTATAAATACGCTGCGGACAAAATACGTCCGCATACGTGAGCTGGAATACGGTCTGGAGGTCGATGTGAGCGCTCCGGAGATAGCTGACTGCGTGAATTATCTGAACGAGGGCGGCTACATAAAGCTCCGTGACGTGGAGTTCCACAATGAAGTAGCCGACCTCGCCGACGCAGAACTGCACAGCCTTGAGGCTAAGCTTACTGCAAAGGGCATTGCGTTCCTGAACGGCAAGATTTCCGACCCGTGCATAAGGCGGTGAGTCATGAAACGTAAGCACAGCAAGATAGACAAGCTGCCGTCTGACATCAAGGAAGCAGTCGAGCAGATGATCCTCGGAGATTACACCTACCGGGACGTCTGCGATTTCGTACGGGACACCGCGAACGTCACGCTGTCTGAGGCGGCTGTCTGCCGGTACGCGCAGGGGCTGAACGCCAGCGTGCAGGAAATACGCCTTGCAAGCGAGAATATGCGCGCTCTGACCGAGGAAATGCAGAAGTTCCCGCAGCTCGACACCACCGAGGGAATCGCCCGGCTGATATCCCACAAGGTATTGCAGGCAGTCCAGCAGATGGACGAAATCGCGCTGAAAGAAGCCGACCCGCTCAAGCTCATCGAAAAGGCAACAGCGCTGATCAGGGCGGTAAGCCTGAAAAATTCCACGGATATCAAGACGGCGAACCTGAAAAATGTGGCGTTCGAAAGCTTTAAAGAGGATATTTTCGACGCTATGGCAAAGGAGAATCCGGAACTGTACCGCTCGCTGGTGCAGTTCATCAACAGCAAATCGCAGGAGGAATAATGTACGTTATATATTGTCAGTCCGGCAAGGAGATGGCGGTCGTCCGGCAGCTTGCCGAAAAGAACATCACGGCGTATGCTCCACGCCGACTGGTTCAGGAGCGCCACCGCCGCAGGTGGGTACAGCGCGAAGTGCTGCTGTTCAGCGGATATGTGTTCCTCGACGCGGAGCTGACCCCGGACATCTGGCAGGCGGTCAAGTTCTGCTATGGAACGCTGCGGATACTCAGCCGCTCGCAGCTCAGCCAGACCGAGGAGGAATATATCAGATTCCTCTGCAATGACGGTCACGCGCTGGGAATAAGCCGCGGCTACGTTTCGGGCGGCGCGCTGCACATCATGGACGGCTTCCTGAAACGCTTCCAGCATAAGATAATCCGATTTAACCGGCGCGGTAAACGCGCTGTGGCGGACGTTACGATCTACGGCAGGCACTACGAGGTTATCCTCGGCTGCGAGATAGAAAGTCAGCCTGCGGTTCCGTTGATAAGCTCCGGAACTGCGAAGAATATCTCCTGATATCTGCGGAACATGTTCCGAACGGACAGGGCGAAGCTATATCATCATGATTTCGGGCGGGTGTTTAAAGTGCCCGCCTGAAATCGTCTGTAAGCGCCGTGCACATTTCAGAGGATAGTTTCCCCGCCCTTGGGCAAATCGCGAATTTAAACGCAAATTAAGCGCATTTAAACGTATGTGAAAGAGGTGACAGCATGAGCAGGAAGAAAAAGAGCATAGCAGCCATCGGCGCTGCCATTGCCGAGCGCGAAAAAAACAGCACAGACCAGACCTCCGCAGTGCAGCAGCTTGTGGAGGCTTACTTGTCCACAAATAACGAGGCTAAGCGCGCTAAGAAGATAGCTGAGATAAAATCCCGCTGCGGCGGTCTGAACGAACTCCTGTCCCAGAACAGCGAGCTGCTGACCGCCGAGGTGGAGCAGGCGCTCCTGCGCGCGGCGACCGGCTACACTGTCACCGACCGCACTATTAAATATGTGAACGGCGTCAAGACCGTGGAAACAAAGGAGCGCCACATTCCGCCGTCCCAGCCAGCTATTGAATTCTACCTTATTAATAAAAAGGGCGAGGATTACAGCCGAAACGGCGGCGGTTCGGGCAATGCTGACGGCGCGCTGGCGGATATTCTGGAGGCTTTAAAAAATGGGTAAAGTCACATTCACGAAAAAGCAGAACGACCTCATGCGGCTGTTCAAGCGGAACAAGCTTCCCCGCCTGACTGTTCTGCAGGGTTCGGTGCGTTCCGGCAAGACATGGATATCGCTGATTCTCTGGGCGCTGTGGGTGGCTACCCGCCCGCGGGATTATCTGTACATGATGACAGCAAAATCGCTTCAGACCCTGAAGCGCAACTGCCTGCTGCCACTTCAGGAGCTTATCGGCGAAAGAAATTTTACATTCTCGCTCTCCGCAAAGGAGGGCGTTCTTTTTGGACGGAAGATAATGCTGGAGGGCGCGAACGACGCGCGTTCCGAGAATAAGATCCGAGGAATCACGCTGGGCGGCGCTTACTGCGACGAGCTTACGCTGTTCCCGGAGGATTTCTTCGTAATGCTGCTGTCACGTCTGTCTGCGCCCGGTGCAAAGCTGTTCGCGACTACCAACCCGGACACTCCGACCCACTGGCTCAAGAAGAAGTACCTCGACAACAAGGGGCTAGTGGACGACCTGCTGAACATCTTTTTCAGCATTGACGACAACACAACGCTCCCAGCCGACTACGTTTCCGCGCTGAAAAAGGAGTACACCGGCGTGTTCTACGACCGTTTCATTCTCGGCAAGTGGGTAGTGGCAGCGGGCGCTATTTACCGGGTGTTCTCGGATAATATCCCCGCGTTCGCAGCGCCGGAACCGCTCCCACGTCTGGACATGATAAACGTCGGCGTGGACTGGGGCGGCAACGGCTCGGCTCATGCTATGGTCGCGACCGGAATGACCTACAATTACGAAAAGCTCGTCGCCCTGCGGAGCGAGCGCGTTCCCGCCACCGGACTGACCCCGCAGCAGATATACAAGCGTATCTATGAGTTCTGCGAGGACATTCAGCGGGATTTTGGCAGGATCGAGGACATCTACGCCGACAGCGCCGAGCAGACGCTCATTTCCGGTTTGCGGGAATACATAAAGCCGCTCGACCTGACTGTGAAGAACTCCATGAAACGCCCGATAATCGACCGAATCCGCGCAACGACCATGCTTATGGGCGGCGAAAGATTCCTGCTGACTTCCGAATGCGAAACGCTGCGGGAAGCATTTCAGGGCGCGGTGTACGACGACAAGGTTGTCGGCGAGGATATCCGGCTGGATAACGGCACCTCGGATATTGATACGCTGGACGCGTTCGAGTACAGCTTTGAAAGATACATTCCGCGGCTCATAAGGAGAGATTAATGAACATTTTAAACGCGCTTAAAGGCTTATTTAAAGGGAAAGGAGGAACGGACGTGGACGACTTTAATATTACAGATTCAGCGGTAAGCTCGACCATGCGCTCCGCGACTTTCCTCTGGTGGGACGCATTTCAGGGACAGCTTCCGTTTGCGCAGACCCACAAGAATTTCAAGCCGCTGCCGGTGGCTTATACTTCTACCGCGTATCTGGCGCAGCTCGTCACCGGGGAAATCAAGTTCGAGATCGCGGACGAGAAGCTGAACAGGCATGTCCAGAAGAATCTCCTGCCGAACCTCGACAGGATAGTGCAGCAGACCATTGTAGGCGGCTACACGGTGATAAAGCCGTATTTCGTGCAGTCCGGCGAAATGTTCTTTGATTCCGGGACGAGCCGGGATTTCCTGCCGATGGCTCTGGACGAGAATGGGCACATCACCGAGGGCGTATTTTTCGAGCGTATACGGTACCGCGGCAAAATCTACGAGCGCCGGGAACATCACACATTCCAGAACGGCGTGCATACCGTCCGGAACACGGCGTATCTCTACGGCACAAAGCACGCTGTGGAGCTTGCGACCGTGCCGAAATGGGCGGTTCTGCTTCCGGAAGGACGGATTCTCTCAGATATTCCGATGATAGCGACATTCCGCACGCCCTACGCGAACAACATCGACCTCGACAGCGAACTTCCGATAAGCATTTTCGCGAACTCTCTCGGCACGCTGCATGAGATAGACGAGGCGCATTCCGAGTATTGCGCGGAATTTAAGAAGATGTCCGCAAAGGTATTCGCCGACCGCACCGTTTTAAAGGAAAACAGCGGTATTCCCGACGATTACTTTGTAGGGATAAGCGGCGACGGTACCTCCACAATGGAACAGCAGATAATGGCTTATGCTCCGCAGATACGCGAGACCGAGCACAGCGCCAAAATCAACAAGGAGCTGCGGTTCTACGAAACGCAGATAGGCGTAAGCTCCGGAACGTTCTCGTTCGATACGCAGAAAGGACTTGTCACCGCAACGCAGGTGCTGTCCGAGGACAGAACTACATACAACACGGTCTGCCAGATTCAGCGGCAGCTGCGCCCGGTACTGCAGGCGCTCAGTCAGATAATTGTGACATTAGCACGGTTCTACGGCGTTGACTGCGAGGACGGCGAGTGCGCAATAGAGTTCGGCGACAGCGTGTTCGAGGACACTGGCACTGAGTTTAACCGCCGCTTCCAGATGGTTCAGGCGGGACTGCTCAAACCGGAGCTCTTTGTTTCTTGGTATTACGGCGTCCCAGTTGAACGGGCGCTGGAAATGATATCGCCCATGACCGAACTGTTCGGAGGTGAGTAAATGCTCACTCCGGAACAGCTTCAGAATCTTCCGCAGGAGCTGACAGACCTCTACGACCAGCTCTCCGAATTTATTCTGCGGGACATAGCCCGGCGCATTGCAAAGGGTGCGGAGATAACCGACACGGCGGAATACCAGCTCTACCGCGCGAAAAGTTTGGGGCTTTCCACGGACGAGATCGCCGCGAAAATCGCCGAGATTAACGGCAGTTCCGCTTCGGAAATAAACCGGCTTATCCGTGAGGCTGCGGCGCAGTCCGATGAGTTCGACCGCAAAATGCTCGGAGTCGACAAGGGCGCGGCTGTTCCGCTGGAAGAAAACGCACAGCTCCAGAAGCTCATTTCCGCGCAGATAGCGGAGACCGCCGGAAAATGCGAGAACCTCACAAACACGATGGGGTTCGCCGACCACGATTTCCTCGGGCGCGTGTATTACCTTTCCATGACTGATATGTACCGCCGGGAGATGGATTCCGCGCACATGAAGGTCGTGACCGGAGCAACGGACTACATGACCGCGATCCGGCAGGCTTGCAATAAACTTGCGGCGAGCGGCGTGCGAACCATAGATTATGAGAGCAGGCGCTCCGACCGTATCGAAGTCGCGGCGCGGAGAGCAATCCTTACTAGCGTGGCGCATGTCACGCACCGGATATCCGAGCAGAACGGCGAGGAGCTGGGCGCGGACGGCTGGGAGATGTCGGCGCACTCTGGTTCGCGACCGTCCCATGCGGTGTATCAGGGGCGGCAGTACACGCAGGAGCAGTATGAGAGGATAATCAAGCCGCTCATAAGCGAGCCGAACTGCCGCCATGATGTATTCCCGATAATCCTCGGGGTATCCGAGCCGACCTACACCGAGGAGGAATTGCAGAACATAGACCAGCCGCCGTTCACTTATGAGGGGCGGACTTACACAGCCTACGAGGCTTCCCAGCAGATGAGGAAGATGGAGCGCGCCATGCGGAAGCAGAAAGACCGCTGCATTGTCGCCGACGCTGCCGGGGACGAGGAAGCATTTGCAACAGCCAGTATTCGCCTTAATCGCCAGAAATACATCTATGAGGACTTTTGCAAGGCGGCTGATTCGTATACAGAATACGAACGTACTTATGTAACCGGCTTCAATCGCAGCATTGCCGCAAGGTCTGGTGTGGCTGCTATCAAAAAGGAATACAAGCTTATCGCAAGCACTTTGGATAAATCTGCTGTTCCAAGTATTGACGATTTCAAGAAAATGCTGTATAATAATAGTGACGAATACAAACAGCTTCGCCACCAGTTCAATGAAAAGGTCATAAACAGCGATTATGATGATATCAAGCATTTGAACGGCAGTCTTAGCGATAAGGTAACTAGACAGTGGTATGTTCTTTATGATAAAAAGATACCAGATATGATTGACCGAAATCAGTCCATTGAGGATCAGGCAAGGCAGGCACACGCCTTGAGAAATCAGTTCAGAACCAATGCCCGTGACCTGATGTTGAACCAAGACGAAAGAAAGTGGCTGGATAAATCACACCCTAATCTGACATTCGAAGAACAGGTAGACAAAAAAATGTCTGATAAGGGCATGACCCGAGACGAAGCTATTCAGGATATCCTGAAAACAGCGTCAAAGTCCAACAAAAAGGTGAACGAAAAATTCAAGCTGTAAGGAGGGCGTTTATGTATAATTACACTATATGCTATAATTTCAGCACCGAATATTTCAACCGGGCTTGTAAGGCTCTTGAAAGCCGGATTCCTAATATAAAAAAAGGACGTGCTTCACACGATGTTGATGATTCTCGAACGCAGGAGTATGTCGCAGACGATAACCACATCACCGTGTATAATGATTATCCGACTGATGTTGTGTGCATAAAATCAGAAAAAGACATTGAGAAATATCTTACTCAGAACTAATTACCGCACTCCCAGCAATGGGGGTGCAATTTTATACCCATTTTACGAAAGGAGTTCCCATGATCCAGAACAACCGATACTGCAAAGCGAAGCAGGCGGCGGTGATCGCGGACGCAACGCGAAAGCGCCAGCGCTGCAACCAGCGTGACCCGCCCCGATACGTCAGCAGCTGCACATACCACATAGTCATGCTACCCTTACTAAGGGTACATTTTTTTACCTGTTTTTAAGGAGGAATTTTATGGATAAGTTAAAGGTACTTCTCCAGAAGCTCGGAATTGAGCTTACCGCAGACCAGACCAAGCAGATCACCGAGGTCATTGAAAAGGAATTCGTCCCCGCTGCCGATGTCGCAGCCAATAAGACAAAGCTTGATGAGCTTACCAAGCAGCTTGCCGCCCGCGACAAGGATCTCGCAAAGCTCAAGGCGGATAACAAGTCCGAGGAGCTTCAGAAGCAGCTCGACGAGTTGAACGCAAAGTACAAGCAGGACACTGACGATCTCAACGCGAAGCTGTCCGCTCAGCAGGCGGATTTCGCCGCAGAAAAGCTGTTCGGCGGCTACAAGTTCGCAAGTGACCGCGTCCGCAAGTCCGTTCTGGACGAATTCAAGGGCAAGGGCTTCAAGCTGGAGAACGGCGAGTTCGTCGGCGGCAAGGAGTACCTCGAGGGGCTGAAGCAGTCTGAGCCGTCTGTGTTCGCAGCGGAACAGAAGCCCGGGCTGTTCATGGGCAGTACGCAGAGCAACGTCAGCGCCAGCGCAAACAACCTTGAGGAACAGATTTTCGCCGGAATCGGCGTAAAGAAGTAAAGGAGGACACCATAATGGCAATCAATACGATAGAAGCGGCAAAGATATTCCAGACCGCACTCGACCTGCAGATGATGCAGGGAGCAACTTCCGGCTGGATGGAGGACAACGCCGGACAGACCAAGTATTCCGGCGGTAATGAAGTCAAGATCCCGAAGATGTCGCTCAGCGGTCTTGGCAAGTACAACCGCGACAGCGGCTACGTTCAGGGCGCTATCACCTATTCATACGAGACCAGAACCCTGACCCAGGACAGAGGCAGAAAGTTCCTGCTCGACAAGATGGACGTTGACGAGACAAACTTCGTTGCAAGCGCTTCCGCTGTAATGAGCGAGTTCCAGCGCACAAAGGTAATTCCGGAAGTGGACGCTTACCGCTACAGCAGGATCTACGCTCTGGCAAAGGATAACTACGGCAGGACTTACACCCCGGCGGCAAGCACCATCCTGTCCACGCTTTCCGCTGATATAACAGCGGCGCAGGACGCCACCGGAGCTGACGACCTTGTGATCATCATGCCTATCACTGTTTCGGATATGCTGAACAACAGCGAAAAGATAACCAAGTACATTAACGCCGGAGATTTCAAGCAGGGCAGCCTTGACCTCAAGGTGAGGTACTTCAACGGCATTCCTATCATTCCGGTTCCCTCTGCGAGAATGAAAACCGCCTACACCTTCAACGACGGCACGACCGGCGGTCAGGAAGCCGGCGGTTTCACTCCTGCCGCAAAGGCGACCCAGATAAACTGGATAATCTGCCCGAAGTCCGCGCCGATAGCCGTTTCCAAGACGGATAATTTTAAGATCATCGACCCGGACGCTAACCAGTCCGCTGACGCATGGCTCATTGCATACCGCAAGTTCCACGACCTCTGGATAAAGGACAACATGCTGCCCTCTATCCGCGTGTGCGCGGTAGCTAAAACATGAGTTACGCTGACTACGCCTACTACACCGACAGCTACGGCGGCAAGGCGGTAAGTCAGGAGGATTTCCTCCGGCTTGCCGCCAAAGCCTCCGCGTATCTCGATAACCTGACGTTCGGGCGCGCCGCCGGGAACGCCGACGATGAACGGCTGAAAATGTGCTGCTGCGAGCTTTGCGACAGCCTGCTGCTTACAGATGGCAACGGTGGCATGGTGAAGCAGTCCGAAAGCGTGGGGAGCTGGAGTTACACACTGGCGAGCAGTTCCGAGGGAACATCTGAATCCGTCATGGTTCGCGCGATTTGCCGCGCGTGGCTACCTGCGGAGTGGCTTTACAGAGGGGTGGCGCGGGAATGAGGTTTACAGAAACCATCACGGTCTACAACAAGATCCCGCAGCAGGGGCGCGAATCGGAGAAGCTCCGCCGCACGGTAGTCCACGGAGTATTCTGGGACTACACGACCGGAGCCGCGTTCGGCAAGCTCGGAAAGGACGACAGCGACAGCATTACGGTCATGATTCCGGACTTGCCCGCGCTTGTGTCGGCTGCGGAATGGTTCCGGAGCGGCTGCACCGAAGATAAGTTCACGCTTTCCCCTGGCGACATAATCGCCCGGGGCGAATGTGGCGATATCTCAAGCGCAGCGGAACTTGAACGGCAGCACACCGAAAAATTGATAATCACAGCGGTTCGTGACTGCCGGTTCGGTTCTCCTAGCCTTCGGCACTGGGAGGTATCTGGTGTGTAAAAGGAAGAATAACGGCGTCATTTTTGTGGTTTCCGTCAGGAAATCGGTGACGGCTGTCACCGAAACCAAAATGATGCAGTTTGGCTACAACAGTCAGCAGCTCCGCTGCTGCTCTGTTGTCCAAACCGGGGAAGTAGGTGATTCGATGAAAATTACTACCGAACGAGGGGTATTGTTCACTACCGCCAGTGGCAAGTCTATTCTTCGCTGGAATGGTGGCAAACCGCCAACCGATGATGGATTCAACAAGCTTCAGGTGTTCATCGACAACACAGTCGCCCGGCATATGGATCCATACGTCACTATGCGTACCGGAATGCTGAAGAAATCCGTTATCCTCGGTTCCCGCATGGGCAGCGGCGAGCTGGTGTTCATTGCGCCGTATGCTCATAAGCAGTACTACCGCAACGGCAAGCTCAAGGGAAAGCGCGGTTCGCGGTGGTTCCACCGAATGTGGGCGGCGTTTAAGGACACCATCGTCCGTGAAGTCAAAAATTACGCAAGGAGGCTGATGCCGTGAAATCAGTTATGGACAGCGTTTGCGAATACCTTTCCGGGTGTCCGCTGCTCGACCCGAAACTTCCGGTCTACCTTGATTATGTGGACGATAACGACTGCTACTGTGTGGCTACGGTTCCGAATGCTCCTTTCCGCAAGGATATTCTCGGCAACCGTATATACACGGTGACGTTCCAGTTCGCATATCGCACGGCTATCGGCAGCGATGTGGAACGCGGAAAGAATGTTGAATTTCTGGAGCAGTTCTGCCGCTGGATAGATGAGCAGAATGACCGGCGCAGCTTCCCCGCTCTGGCGAAGAATCAGACCGGACAGAGCCTCAAGGTAATAGAGACCGGCTGTCTTGATGAGACCGCCGAGGACAGGGTAACGGGCGTTTATTTAACGCAGCTACAGTTTATATATAAGGAGAGATGTTAACATGGCAATCACAGGAACAGGCGCTGTAGAGCGCGAATACAGCGTACTGCTGATACAGATCAACGGGATATGGTATCCCATCGGCGAGGACAACGAGAGCATGGAGCGTACCCGCAACAACACGGTCACACAGACAAAGAACGTCCTCGGAAAGACCAAGACTAAGGTTGTAAAAGGCAATCAGGTGACATCAGTTTCACCGTTCCTCGTTGCAAGGGATTCCGCGCTCGGCAAGGAGCTGTATGAGATAGATCGGCTGAACAAGCAGCTTGACGAGGTCAAGTACCGCTTTATGGAGGTCTCTATTTTCGACAGCAAGGGCGACGAAAAGTTCGCGGCATGGACGCAGGAAGCAAAGATCGACCTCAAGAGCTGGGGCGGTTCTGCTGCCGATGGTCTGACAGCTCCGTTCGACATCGTCTGGGAGGGCGACCGCACATACGGTATATATGACCGCGCGGCGAACACATTCACCAGTGACGGCGGTATCGAGGAGCTGACGGTCGTTTCTACCGCAGGCGGCTCCGCGACCAGTACGGTGCTGCTGGTGTCTCCGCAGCTCAGCACCGGTAATCATTATGTGTACAAGGGCGGCGCGTCCGCTCAGACCGTCACTGAGGGGCAGGACGTTACAAGCTGGTCTGCGCTTTCCCCCGGTACCGCTATCACCCTGACCGGGTCACCGGCGACCATCACGGTAGTCGAGGCTGACGCGGCGGGTAAGGCTGTTAAGGCTGGAATCGTTACGGCGGTGTACGGGTCGTAAAGTGACATTTTGAACTTGACATATTTCTTCAAATATGATAAAATGATTACATCACTTTATCATATTTGGAGGGTATGTTTATGAAAAAAATAGTATATATGCTCGCTCTGGCAGCCGTGCTTTCATGCGCTGGATGTTCGAATAACGCGGAAAGCAATGCTGCTGAAGTTCAGGGGACATCATCACAAACCAGCTCACAGCCTGATGTTACATCACAGCCAGAGGAAAGCAGTATTGAAGTCGTGGCTGGTGATTTTGTATTTAAAGTCCCGGAAAGCGCAGAATTGTCTGATAATTCCGAAGATGGGGTAATTCAGTTAAGTTATTTAATCCAGTCGGAAGGCTGTGAGTATTCCTTATCTATACTCTCCACAAGCAAAGAAAATGGGCAAAAACTTCATAACGATTTTGTAAATTATTTAAATAACTATGCTGAGGAGATGGTTGAACTCGCAAAGGCTATTGGAGCGACTGGTGATGTAGAATTTCCTGACCATAGTATGGAAAAGGAGAATGTTGACAATATCGGTGGTGAAACAGTATCGCTTGGAACGAAGTGGGAATTCAAATCAGAATCATACTGTTTCATAGCGCTTTCGTGCTTTGTCAACGATAAATATTACACTCTGGAATACCACGCTGAAAGCCAGTCATATGACCCTGCAATCTGGGATGATTTCCTAAACAACATAAGACCGTTATAATACTGAGCCGCCCTTCGGGGCGGTTTTTTTGGAGAAAAAACATGAACACAATGAAATACACAGTAACTCCCGAATCCCCGGTTGATATCGAAATATCCGCCAACGGCGAAACACATCATATCAGCTTTTACCCGACAGACCTTGCTGTTCGTGAACGGTTCTACCAGACCTACGAAAACCTGAAGAACTACAAGCCCAAGGAGTTCAAGGTCGTAGTCGATAAGAACGGCGTATCAAATGCCGAGCTGGAGAACGCCAAGGAGCTGCGCCGCTTTGCAGAATTCCTCGGCGAGCAGGTAGATGGAATCTACGGCGAGGGAACAGCGAAGATCCTCACATGCGGGCGCTGCGAGCCTGCGGAGCTTATCCGTTTCATCTGCGAAACTGCTAAGTACTTCACCCAGACCTCCGACCAGCTCATCAGGCACTACACCGAAGCGATTCAGGGCGGTGTCATGAAGTGAATTATCTGCTTGAACAAATGCCGCAGGCAGTCCTGATCGACGGCGAAGCGGTACCTATAAATACAGATTTCCGGATTTGCCTGCGTATCATTCAGGCGCTGGAGGACGAACGGCTCATGGAACATGAAAAGCTTACCGTGCTGATCACGCTCCTCTATCCGGATCCACCGAAAAATACAGCCCTTGCAATTAAGCAGGGGCTGAAATTTTTAAATCTCGGCGAACCTGTTGACAGCAGCAAGGCTCGTCAGCAGATAGTGTACAACCTTAATAAAGATTCAGCGTACATTTACACGGCGTTTAAAAGCACTTTCAACATAGATTTAAACACCGTTGAAAATCTTCATTACTGGAAGTTCCGCAGTCTTTTTGCCGACCTCGGCAGGGACTGCTTTTTTAATACACTCATAAGTCTGCGTTCACGGCAGCGTTCCGGGAAACTTTCGGACAGCGAAAAGGAATTCGTCCGGAAGAACCCGGAGATTATGTCCCTGACTGAGCATAAGCACAGCAGCGCCGTGCAGGACTTTATCTCGAAGATAGGAAGGAGAGGATAGCATGTCACAGGCTGACGGATATGTCCGTATCGTCACACAGAACGATGTTTCTGAAGCACAGCGCTCCACCGAGCAGCTCGGGGACACGATACATGATGCACTGGACACGACACCTGCGAACAACATGACGCAGGCTGTAAATGCCGTACGGAATGCAACTGAACAGCTTGGCGGTTCGGTTCAGAACTCCATGGATACCGCTCCGGCTGACAACATGACCGGCGCGATTGGCGGTCTTGAGGACGGTATTTCCAACACAGGCGAGGCTGCGCTCAAGACCGGTGACATCATCAAGGCTAATCTGGTTTCGGAAGCGGTTACGCAGGGTATTCAGAAATTGGGAGATGTCCTGAAAAGTTCTGCTTCCCGAACAATTGAGATCGCAGATGGTCTGGACAGCTCGGTAAATAAAATCGCCGCTGCCACAAATGCCAGCGCAGAGGAAGTGAATAGACTGCGTTCTATTGTCGAGCAGATCTACGGCGATAATTTCGGCGAGGGGTTCGATGATATCGCAGACAGCATATCTAAAATCAAGCAGAATCTCGGCAAACTTGACGACAAGGAGCTTGTAAAGGTCACCGAGAGCGCATACGCTCTTAAGGACGTGTTTGATTATGACATAGCGGAGAGTTCCCGCGCGGTCAAGGCTATGATGGAAAACTTCGGCGTATCTGCTTCCGAAGCCTATGATTATATCGCTCGCGGCGCTCAGAACGGTCTCGATTATTCTGGCGAACTGCTGGATAATATTTCGGAATATTCCGTCCAGTTCAAGAAGATGGGACTTTCCGCAAGCGATATGTTCACTATCTTTTCCAACGGTGCCGAGAACGGCGCATGGAATCTGGATAAGATAGGCGATTCCGTGAAAGAGCTTGCTATCCGCGTTATCGACGGCTCGGACACCAGCAAACAGGGCTTTGAAGCGCTTGGCTTCGAGGCTGACAGCATGGCGGAAAAATTCGCCGCAGGCGGAGTCTCCGCAAGGGTAGCTTTTCAGGAGGTCATAGCCGCCCTCGCCGAGATGAACGATCCCATCGCGCAGAACACAGCCGGCATAAACCTCATGGGCACCATGTGGGAGGACATGGGCGCGGAAGCAGTTCTGGCGCTGGGAGATATCTCTGACAGCGCATTTGACTGTGCCGGCGCGATGGACGCGATAAAGGACGTAAATTATAACAGCTTATCCAACTCGCTCGAAAATGTTCAGAGACAAATTGACCTGCTTATCCAACCCATCGGCGAAAGCCTGATACCGGTGCTGGACGAAGCCGCAGATTCGGTAGCAGAGATAGCACAAAAAGGCGACCTCAAGGAGATAGCGGTCAATGTCGGCAGCTTTATTTCCGGCACGCTGACCCTGCTGCTCAAGAACATTAACCTCATAGCTGCGGCAATTGCTGGAGTAACTGCCGCGGTCATTGCTTTCAAGACCGCAAATATGCTGACAAAGGTGATAACCAGTTGGCAGACTGCCGCTCTTCAGGTGAAGCTGCTCGGCACTGCGCAGAATTTTGCCGCCGTGAAAACCGCTGCCATGAACGGTGAGCTTACCGCACAGGAGATCATATACGGTGTTTTGAGTGGAAAGCTGGATATTGCAACTGCAAAAACAATAGCCCTCAACACTGCTATGAGCATGAACCCCGCAGGAATTATTGCCGTTGCGGTAGGTTTGCTTGCAACTGCCCTCACAGGGTTCGCAATCAACGCTGGAACTGCGGAATCCGCTGCCAAAGAGCTGAACGATGCGATAGATCAGATGCATGATTCTGTTGAAAGCTCTATCGCCGATAATGAGGCAGAAATGTCCGTGCTGAAGGATAAGGTCAAGAGATATGACGAACTCCGCACTGCCGTAAGTCTGACAACCGACGAGCAGAAGGAACTCTCAACTCTGGCGCAGGAGCTTCAGGGCGTTCTCGGCGATGAGGTCATTGTCGTAGACCAGCTCACAGGAAAGTACAATGACCTGACGGACGCGGTCGATACCTATATTCAGAAAAAGACTGCTTCTGTGAAGCTATCATCATATGAGCAAGCGGCGACGGAAGCATATAATATTAAGCGTAATGCGGAGAATAAGCTAAAAGAACTTAATGAAAAATATGGCGGACTTAACTCTGATGACTACTTCGCTAAAATCAAAGCGACAGCTAATGTATTCCCTGATTACGGGAACACTTTGGCGGCAGGACAACAGTTTGAGGCGGACGTTAAAGCTGCACAAAAAGCAATAGAGGACGCAGACAAAACAATAGCAGAATGGCAGAGCCTTGCGTCCGAATCCTACAAGGACGGCATTACTGCTTCCGGGAGCCAGACCCCTGCCGCCACGAGCGGCAAACAAGCCCAACCCGACAACAGTCTCCCCGATTACTGGAAAAAGAAAAGCGAGGATTTCAAGTACTGGAAGGAATCCTACAAATACGATTACGATATGGGGCGCATATCCGCCGAGGAGTATTACGCTACCCTTGCATCACTCCGCGATGAGTTCCTTGAGAACGATTCGGACGAATGGCGCTCGGTCAACGTCGAAATAAAGAAGTACTACGACAGTTTATCCGAAGAACAAAAAAAGGCATACGAAAAGCGCCTTGAAGAGCAGAAAAAGGCAGACGAGGAATCCCAGAAGGCAGCGGAACAGGCAGCCGCCGAAGCCATTGCCGCCCAGAAAGCCGCATACTCCGAGGAAAAATTCCAGCTTGAATTCAAGCTGAAAACCAACCAGATCACGGAGAAAAAATACTATTCCGAGCTGGCGAAGCTCCGGGATAAGTACCTCGACAAAAACTCCGCTGAATGGCGCAGCGCGTTCCTCGAGACCTACGAATACAATCAGAAGATAATCCAGGCGAACAAGGACGCTCTGGAGCAGCTTCTGAACGACGCCAGCGACACCACGCTGTCCGCTCTGGAGAAGATAGTTTCCGCGCGGGACAGCCTGACGGCTAAGCTTACGGACTTCAATAAGACGTTCGAAAAGGTCACCGAGACCATTCCGGAGACGGTGGCAATCAAGGGTGATTTCACTATCACCACCGCCGAGCATGATGTCGAAACCTACCAAATGGGCGCTGACAGTATCGAAGATAACATCAAGGTTCTTGAGGAATACGGCGCAATGCTGGACGCTCTCAAGGCGCGCGGCGCTGATGAAAGCACGCTCAGCTCCATTCTGAACATGGATATCGAGGAAGGCATGGAATTCGGCTCTAAGCTGCTAAATATGTCGGATCAGGCGTGGAACAGCTACTTCGACAGCCTTGAACGGCTCCACAAAACCGCCGAGGAGATATCCGCAAAATACTATCAGGACGAGGTGAACAGCCTTAAGGAGAACTTTGTGGACAAGCTCCGCAGCGCGTTTGACGGCATGACCAGCGACATGTATCAGGTCGGCTTCGACACCGCAAAAGCGTTTGTCGAAGGCTGGAACAAGCAGCTCGGAACAGAGGATCTAACCCTCGGAGATATCGCTACCGCGGTGAGCGGCGGAACGCTGTCTACTGCTCCGGTGGCTGCTCAGAGCATGAGCGCAGCCGGAACCGTACTGAGCGGCGCGACAAAGCTGATGTCCCAGATCGTGAATGTGCCGGTTTATATCGGTACGCAGAAGCTTGCGGACGTCATGGTAGATGTCACGAATGGCAAGATAATTCAAACCGGCAAAAATGTGCTTATGACTTGAGAGGTGATGTTTTATGATGTGGTGGAACGGAGAACCGCTGCCGACACCATCCCCGGGGATATCCTTTGAGGAGCGTATCGTTGAGGGAACCAACAGCGGACAGACCCTCGGCGGTTCCTACTCCAAGAAGATAATCGCCCGGAAAGAGGACGTCCGTGTAACGTGGGAGGGACTGACCGCCGAGGAAAGCGCCGCAATCGGCAAAATCGACGCCAGCACCTACGGAAAGCTGACGTACTACAGCCCGTCGAAAGGCAAATTTCTGACGAAAACAATGCATGCCGAAAGCCATACGCAGGACATTAACGAAGCGGATATCCAGCTTGGGAAGTTCCAGGGAGATATCAGCGTAACTGTGCAGTTCCGCGAAAAGTAAGGAGGCTTAAAGGTGTTTTTAATTACCTTTTCAAAAGCCGGTCAGGAGGATATCGTTCTGACCGAGGACGACCTGTTCGATTTTCAGTACGAAGCGAGCTGCTACTCCGGCGAGACCTTTGAACTTGGCGGCGTGAATGCGAAAACGCTGTACCTGCTCATTGATAACAATACGCAGCGTTTCTCCCGGGGCACATTCGCAAACTGCCGCGTAAAGCTTGAGATAGACGGGAAATTTTTCGGCTACTACAATACGGAGCTTCCGAAGCGCCGGAACGGCGTGATAGAGCTTACCGCATACGACGATATGGTGAAGCTGGACACCGAGTTCCCGACCGATTACACGTTTCCGCAGACGTTCTGGGCAGTGTATGCTCAGTGCGTATTTGAAGCCGGGCTTGCTTCCGAGGTATCATTTGATAACGTCGTACTGAACGGTGTGTGGGACAACGGTATTATTTCCGCGGATTACACTCAGTACATCTACGCAAATTCCTGCCGCAACCTTGTGGCGGGAATGGCGGAATGGAACGGCGGGTTTGCGTATATCAACGACGACAACAAGCTCCAGATCGACAAGTTTTCCAAGACAGTCACCCGGGAATACAGTTCCGGCGACCTTATGGAGCTTGATTACAGCGATGAAACTGTCGTATTCTCAAAGGTGAAAACTTCGCAGAAAAACAAGACTTATGAGATGGGAACCGACGCCGGGTACACGCTTGTGCTCAAAAATCAGTACATAAGCTACGGTCTGGACGATACCATGTTTGAAACGTATCTGACGAAGATTTCCGAGTATTACACCGTATTCGAGCTGACGCCGATGTCGTTCACGCTTGCAGAGCCTGACTTCGACCTGCATGTCGGCGACCGTATTCAGGTCTACGATGAGGAAGAGCAGGTTGCCATTACCGGCAATGTTTCCAAGATAGCGATATCCGGGAACTGCTCCATGACCGTCACCTGCGGCGGGTTTGAGAATGTGTCCAGTTCAAGCGGCTTTACGCCTACTTCCTATAGTCAGATTCAGCAGAGCAAGCAGGAGGCAAAAGGCGATGGCACTGCCGAAAAACTCCAGACAACAGGGTCAAAGTACTGGGCTGTCACAGACGATAGTGGAGTATCCTTCGGCGCTGATGATTCCGGCAAGATAGCCTTCCTGACTAAGCAGGGCACTGGGACAGGGTTTCGGCTGGGTGCGTATGGGAACACCGGCATAGAGTTTGAAGGCTCTGGGCACGGCGCAATAAAACTGTACGACAATTGTGGCGGCACATGTAGTTTGGTTGTAGACAATTGTGCGGAATATCCTATATTCATATGCACGTCAGACGATTCAGGACAGATCGACCACACTTCGCTTCAGGTTTACAATGGCGGCAAGCTCAAGGTATACCCTGACAGCCTGGCCATTCAGACAGAATCACGAACCACCCTGACGCTGAAAATCACCAGCGATGGGTGGAGCTTAGGCATGACGGGCAAAAAGCTTGAAGCAAAGTCAGACGGTTTGTATTTCAACGGCAAAAAGGTACTTTTGGAGGGATAAATCATGACATCAAAAACAATCGTCTTCACCGGCGAGGAAATCAGGGCAGATTACAGCGGCGGGACGAACGCCTGGCTCAGGAACGACGGCACTGCAACGGTGTACGCGTCCACTGCTCCCGCCGTAACGCCCGGAGCTGACGGAGTAGTCAGCATTCCGGCGGGACAGGCAGCGGCGATATACGGAGCCTGCGGAGGGGTGTACCTGCTCGGGACTGGCTCGGTTCAGCTTGTAGGCTCGGACTACACCGCATGCCCTTTTAAGACGTCAGCACAGGGCGGCGGCTCGGGTGCTGACAGCGTAGCCAGAGCCGCCATAGAAGCGCACGCGGGCAACGCGGATATCCACGTTACTGCGGCGGAGAAATCTGCCTGGGACGGGCTGAGCAATCCGAATCTGCTCATCAATCCGGATTTCCGGGTAAATCAGCGAGGACAGAACGAGTATTCCACCGGCTACACGGTCGACAGATGGTATTCTCCCGGGAAGTGCAGCGCAGCGCCGATTTCCGGCGGTGTGAAGCTCACCTCTACGGTAACAGCGTCGTCAACAACCCACGCTTTTTGGCAGAATTTTGAGTTCCCGCTTCCACCGGGAAAATACACGCTATCTCTCAAGGCAGCGGACGTCACCGGAGTATGGGCCGCGCGTATCCGCACTGTGACCGCAGCCGGGGACTACGTTGACAGCTACTATACTCCCAGGCTTCAGGCTGGAATAAACAGTGTGACGGTAGATCTTTCTGACAGCGAGTACATATCCGCAGTCTCCATCGGGTTCAACAAGGGCACCGAAGCCGGGAACTCCCTGAAGCTCGCATGGGCGAAGCTGGAGGGCGGTTCACTGGCGACGCCGTTCGTGCCGCCCGACTACGCTGCGGAGCTTGCAAAGTGCCAGAGATTCTACCAGGTCAGAACCACAAACGACATCGACCCGCTGGACATGCGCCCCAGCATGAGAACCATAACGGACATCAAGGCAGTAGAAGGAGGATACGCATATGTCGCAGAATTATGATGAAATCATCGAACCGTGCGAGACCGATGAGGAGCGTGCCGCGCGTGAAAGCAGGCTCAGAGCCGCAGAGATAGCACGCAGATTCGCGGAGATTGACCGGGAGCGTATACGCCCGCTTGCGGCAATAGTCGCAGGCGTCGGCACTGACGAGGACAAGAGCAGGCTCAAGGCGCTTGAGGAAGAAGCGGCACAGCTCCGTGCGGAGCTCGCAGATATGGAGGATAAAGATGAAAATAATTGATAAGCTCATTCCTATTAATAAGTATAACCGCCCAGGAAGCAAGTCAACTCCGAAGCGCATATGTGTGCATTATACCAGACAGGCTGGAACTGATGCGGACAGGTTGGCGCTGTTTTATTCGAATGTCGCAACGGGAAGATTTCCTAATAAGCCGAACAACTGGACGAGCACGCAGTACATAGTCGGACTGAACGGCAAGGTAATCCGTGTTGTTCCCGATAACGAGACAGCCTATGCCGCAAGTGGCAAAAACGCCGGAACGCTGCATATCGAGGTCTGCTATTCAAAGGCAAGCGGAGAATTTGAAACAGCGTC
>ERZ1673702.1085-NODE-1085-length-31953-cov-55.347702_pt1 | contig 31953 bp, 27 predicted proteins | sample MGYA00580232_ERZ1673702 | MGnify/ENA primary metagenome ERZ1673702 (study PRJEB41218, sample SAMN15661792) | gut metagenome | host: Homo sapiens | place: Canada: London | collected 2015-08-20/2019-03-30 | study: EMG produced TPA metagenomics assembly of... | reverse complement strand
GACAGCTTATTCAAGTGCGCCAGTTTATGGCTTTCCTCTACTTTCTTTCACACTAAATCCTTATTTTTAACTTCCGCACATGTATTCTAAAATGCTCTACCTAAATAATCGGAATGATTTTCATAACCCAGCAGAAAAGGACTGCTCCCCCGGGCGTAGATGCGGCGGAGACTGTGAGATTTTCTTGGAAAGTGTTTGGACCTCAGGGGCAACGCGAACACGATGTTCGCGTTAGCTGATTGACGCCACGGATGGCGTCTGTAAGCGGCCCCGTCATGATGAAAAGCACCTGGCCACTTTCCTTTAGAAAATCCACAGTTGTAGCTAGCATCCGAGTCCGGAGCGGGCAGTCCTTTCTGCGTGGATTTTAAAGCAACTATTCATTTAACTTTCAATTTATTCTCTAATAGATTTCTTCACGACACCGATTCCCAGCGGATAAGGTCCGGTGTGTACGCCGATGGTAGCACCAATCTGGAAGATGGGAATGGTGTCGATGTCGTATCCCTTCTCCTTCAGTCTGCTTACCAGTCTGTCCCTAAACTCCACGGCTTCTTCCTTATCGTAGCCGTATCCTATACAGATACTGTAATCTGCAATATCTGTCTTCTCCTCTGCCAGATATGCCAGCAGCAGGTCGATAGTCTTGTCCACGGTCTTGCGGCGGCTTCTGCCGATACCGGACGGGAAGATCTCGCCTTCCTTTAAGGTGATGATAGGCTTGATGCCAAGCAGGCTTCCTGCTACACTTGCTACTTTGCCGATGCGTCCACCATGCTTTAAGTATTCCATATTTCCGACCGTGAAAAAGATTCTTCCGGAGCTCTTGATCTCATTCAGGCGATCAATGCTCTCCTGATATCCTGCACCCGCATCTCTGAGCCTTACTGCTTCCAGTACATAGATTCCCTGAAGAACTGTGTTCACACAAGAATCACAGACATAGATCTGTGATTCGGGATATTCCTCTTCCAGAATCGCCTTCGCATTCAGCGCGGACTGCATGGAGCCACTGAATTTGGTCGTAATGCAAATACAGATAATGGGTGTACCCGCTTTGACATAAGGCAGAAATGCATCCAGGTAATCCTGTACGGACGGCATAGAGGACTTGGGATATACATCCGGATGATCCACCATTTTCTGATAGAATTCACGTACACCGATCTCTACCATTTCTTTTTGATATTTTCCCTCTTCAAAAGATACATAGAAGGGAACCACTGTGATATTCTTCTCTTTGGTAAGCTCCAACGGAAGATCGCAGGAACCGTCTGATATAATATGAAATGCTTCGCTCATTCTCGCATACACCTTTCTGCTTCTTTTCAAAGTTTAGCTTACCACGTTGTAGAGTAAAAAGCAATGCGTTTTTGACTTTGTATTTCATTTCATGGTATTTTAAATCTTTTTATGTAGTTTTTATAACTATATAAAAATTTGGATAGTTTTCCGCGATATTTGTCGATGAAAGGATGTCAACCTTTATCAGACTTTCGTTGACAATAGGTTCTTCTCCCGATATACTAAAGTTGTTAACCATTCATTCCTTTGGTTGACATTTTTCTGCAGGAATGACCCCCCTTTCATTCTCTGCAAACTGACAACAGCCCGGCAGAAAACCTGCCGGGCTGTTGTCAATCCTTATGCGAGCTTAAGTCTTTCGACCCTGATATCATGTTATATGGAGTAATCCAGATTCTCCAGTCTCTTTTTTCTACGTTCTACGAGATCTGCTATAGTCACGCCATCTACTACTTTATTCACAGCATTATACAGTTCCTGCCATACCTCCAGGGTCTCACAGGTATCGCAGCGTTCACAGATGTCCGCACCGTCTTCCAGACAGGCCACCGGTGCCAGCGATCCTTCCGTCAGCCGCAGGATCATTCCCACCGTATAATCTGCCGGGTCTTTTGCGATGCGGTAACCACCCTGTGCACCACGGACGCTCTTCACATATCCTGCCTTATTCAGCACAGCAATGATCTGCTCCAGATACTTTTCGGAAATCCCCTGTCTGGCAGCGATTTCTTTTACCTTGATACACTCTCCATTGTTGTTCAATGCCAGATCCAACATGACACGTACTGCATATCTTCCTTTGGTTGAAATTTTCATCCTATCCTCATTTCCGAGCATCCTCCTGCTCTGTTTCACTTTTCATATCAGCCTGCTTATTCCAAAGCAGTTCAAAACTGCTCCGATCTTTCTATGGTTTCCACAGATTCTACCTTATTTTTTCTTTATTTTTCTTTTTCCTATAGTTCATATAGGATTTGTGGAAACAACAGAAAAATCTGGAGAGCATCCACTCGAATGCTGTTCGGAAAATTCTCCTCCCATTCCTCGGAATGCTCTCCGGATTTTCGCATTACTTTACTGGCACTTCACCTTACTTGTAAGGGATAACGCCGCCATTATAATTGTCATTGATGAACTGCTTGATCTCATCGGACTTCAGAGTATCTACCAGCGCCTTGATCTTAGGCAGATTCTCGTTGCCTTCCTTAACAGCGATTACATTTACATAAGTAGCAGCTGCTTCGGAATCATCGCTCTCATACAGCAGAGCATCGTCTGCAACAGTCAGGCCTGCTTCCATAGCATAGTTGCCGTTCAGGACACCGAAGGATACTTCCGGAAGGGTTCTGGGAACCTGTGCTGCTTCCAGCTCTACGAAGGTGATGTTGTGAGGGTTCTCAACGATATCCTTAGTAGTAGCGGTCAGACCCACACCATCCTTCAGGGTGATGTAACCGTTATCCTGTAACAGTAACAGAGCACGTGCCTCATTGGTGGTATCGTTGGGTACTGCGATAGTTGCATTGTCAATGTTGTCTAAGCTGGTCTCGGTTCCGGGATACAGTCCGAAGGGCTCGTAATGGATACCGCCGGCATTTACCAGATGGGTACCTTTCTCCTCGTTGAAGCTCTCCAGATAAGGAATGTGTTGGAAGTAGTTTGCATCGAAATCACCGGACTCTACTACTAAATTAGGCTGTACATAGTCATCAAAAATCTGAATCTCCAGAGTATAACCCTGCTCCGCTAACAGAGGCTTTGCTGCCTCCAGGATCTCTGCATGAGGTACTGCACTTGCAGCTACCTTGATAGTGGTATCGGTGTCAGCTACTTCCTTGCTTTCTGTTGCCTCGGTAGTCTGGGCAGCGGTTTCCTGGTTAGCTGTTGTTGCAGCTGCCTCGCTGGTCTGAGCAGCTGTTTCGTTGCTGCCGCAGCCGGTCAGTGCGCTCACGGACAATGCTGCAACTGCGATCAAAGCAATCACTTTCTTTTTCATAATACTTCTCCTCCTAAATCTTTTGGTAAAAAATTTTAGTCTATTGAATCAGATGCCTTACATCTGCCTCAATCTTTTCGTTTTCCCTAACGGGTTCTCTTATCCAATTTCTTGGAAATCGTCATTCCGATATATTGCAGCAACTGTACCAACAGTACCAACAATACTACTGTCACCAGCATAATATCGGTCTGGTAACGATAATAACCGTATCGGATCGCAATATCACCGAGTCCGCCTCCACCTACGGCACCTGCCATAGCGGAGTAGCCTAAGATTGTTCCCAGTGCAATGGTCGCATTCACAAGCAATGAGGTTCTGGATTCTGCCAGCATAACCTTCCAGATGATCGTCCACAGGTTAGCTCCCATGCTCTGTGCTGCTTCAATCACTCCGTGATCTACCTCCAACAGAGAGGATTCCACCATTCTGGCAATGAACGGTGCCGCTGCCAGAGTCAGAGGAACGATGGTAGCCGTCGGACCATAGCTCTTTCCTACAATGATACGGGTCAAAGGGATGATCATGATCAACAAAATCAAAAACGGAATGCTTCGCACAATGTTGACGATCACATCCAGAATCTTATAAATGATCTTGTTCGGACGCAGTCCCTTCGGTGCGGTAATCACCAGGGCAATTCCCATAGGAAGTCCGAGTACATACCCCATAAATGTGGAAACAAGGGTCATATACAAAGTAACAAAGGTGCCTTCCACCAGCATCATAATCGTTGCATTATCCCACATAGTCTTTCAGCTCCTCCACTTCCAGTTTTCTCTCCTGTAAATAATGGATCATCTTGTTCGCCGCCATTTCATCCTCCGGCAGCTGTAAGATCATCTGTCCATGGGCGATACCGCCGATGTCCTTGGTATCCGCTAACAGGATATTAACGGGAGCCTTGCACTCCAGCACCATATTGGCGATCACAGGTTCAAATGAAGAATTCTCGGTGAAAACAATGCGGATGCAGCGTTTGCCGGACATTTCCTTCGCCTTGGGATCCACCATGAACACCAGCTTTCTAGCTGCCTGGGACTGGGGTCTGGAGAATACCTCCTCCACAGTACCATGCTCTGCCAGTTCTCCGGCATCAATAATGGCTACATGGGAACAGATCTCCTGTACCACAGCCATCTCATGGGTAATGATCACGATGGTGATGCCGTACTGTTTGTTGATGTCCTGTAATAATTTCAGGATCTCCTTGGTCGTCGTGGGATCCAGCGCACTGGTCGCCTCGTCACACAGCAGGATCTTCGGCGTATTGGCAAGAGCTCTTGCGATTGCCACACGCTGCTTCTGTCCACCGGAGAGCTGAGAAGGATAAGCGTCTGCCTTTTCCTTAAGTCCTACGATCTCGAGCAGTTCCATAGCGCGCTTTCTGGCCGCCTGCTTCTTCACACCCACGATCTCCATGGGGAAGCATACATTGTCCAGAACACTTCTCTGCATGAGCAGATTAAAATGCTGAAAGATCATCGCAATGCCTGTACGAACCTTACGAAGTTCTGCCTCGGTCAGTGTCGAAAGATCCTGATCTTCTACGACTACGGTTCCCGTGGTGGGCTTCTCCAGATAGTTCAGGCAGCGTACCAGGGTAGATTTTCCGGCACCACTCATACCGATGATGCCGTAGATGTCTCCCTTGTTGATATCCAGGCTGATACCCTTTAAGGCTTCTACCTGATTATCTTTACCAATAAAAGTTTTTGTTACATTCTTGATCTGAATGATCGGTTCCATAAGTTCCTCCATTCCAGGTTCGTGCTTTTAAGGGAAGAAAAGCGCAAATTCCTTGAATTCCTAGTACCATGCCATACATTCTAACACAAGAATGCAAGTCTGTCCAGTTCTGCAAATTTCGTCTTAAGCTTCTGCAAACATCGGGGTGGACAGGTATCTGTCACCGGAATCAGGAAGCAATGCTACGACTGTTTTGCCTGCATTTTCAGGGCGTTTTGCGATCTGTGCTGCTGCGTACAGAGCTGCGCCGGAGGTGATTCCTACCAGGATACCTTCCTTATGAGCGATGAGGCGGCCGGTGGTAAATGCCTGATCGGTAGTAACGGTAAAGATCTCATCATAAATGCCGGTATTCAGAACGGAAGGAACGAATCCTGCGCCGATACCCTGCAGCTTATGAGGTCCGGGCTGTCCGCCGGAAAGTACGGGAGAATCTGCAGGCTCTACTGCTACGATCTTCACTTTGGGGTTCTTGGATTTTAAATAAGTACCAATGCCGGTCACGGTTCCGCCGGTACCTACACCTGCTACGAAGATATCAACCTTGCCATCGGTGTCTTCCCAGATCTCAGGACCGGTGGTAGCTGCATGTGCGGCGGGGTTCGCGGGGTTATCAAACTGTCCGAGGATCACGGCTCCCGGGATGGACTTCTCCAGTTCTTCTGCCTTGGCGATGGCACCCTTCATGCCCTTGGAGCCTTCGGTCAGTACCAGCTCTGCACCGTATGCCTTCAGGAGGTTACGGCGCTCCACACTCATGGTCTCGGGGAGGGTAAGAATAGTTCTGTAACCCTTGGCTGCAGCCACACTTGCCAGGCCGATACCGGTGTTGCCGGAGGTGGGTTCGATGATGGTGGAGCCTTCTTTTAAAATACCCTTCTTCTCGGCATCTTCGATCATTGCCAGTGCGATTCTGTCCTTAACGCTTCCTGCGGGATTGAAGTACTCCAGCTTTGCCAACAGTTCTACGCCTTCGATATTCTGATCCTTCAAGTAGTTTGTCACCTTTAAAAGGGGTGTATGTCCGATCAGCTGGGTTGCAGATGTGTAAATCTTACTCATAATAGAATCCTCCTTAAACCTGAAAATTGTGTTTGTTTTTATTTCCTACTTATCTGATATGGATGTTATGGATTTATACTATACTATTCCGCTAGGAATGTCAACAATTATTTCTAAAAATTTTTGAGAGTTGTGCCGTGGAACGGAAAATGGTATGATTTAATAATCAACACGTAGCCTCCATTGGGGCTAAGAGCCGCAGACCCGCTTATATCTCCGTAGCCCCAACAGCAAGTAAGAAACGCGGCACGCTCTCGCTCTGTCGCAGAGCGTAGCGGTACATAAGCGTGAAAAGTACTCACGCTAAGTACCGACGTCTGCTTACGGCCTGCTTATTCTTACTTGCTGTCGTGACTACTGGGTTATTCATTAATCAGGAAGGAAACACCAATCCATGGCAAATAACATTTACCGCGTTCCTACTATATATAGTGATATCAAAAAAACGACTGAACCTCTCTCAGTCCAGGTACCGGGTTCTAAGAGTATCACGAACCGCAGTCTCCTTCTGGCGATGCTGGCGGAGGGAAAGTCCACGCTGCGTGGGGTGTTGTTCTCGGATGATTCGAGGCATTTTCTTAAGTGTGTGCAGGATCTGGGATTTGAGACGACGGTGGATGAGGAGAGTTGTATCGTCACGGTAGAAGGACTGGGAGGAAAGCTTCCCTGTGAAGAGGCTGTGTTAAATGTGGGAAGCGCAGGAACGGCAGCGCGTTTTCTGACAGCTACGTTAGGTGTCTCGGAAGGTGTTTTTCACATGGATTCTTCGGAGCAGATGAAGAGGCGCCCCATGGATCCGCTTCTGTCCTCTCTGGCAGAATTGGGGTGTGAGGTCCGCTGCGAAGGAGAAGATGGGCATTTTCCTTTTACGCTGACCGCTCATGGGTCCGGACAGGATCATATCTCCATCGATATCGGGCACAGCAGTCAGTTTCTGAGTGCGCTGCTGATTGCTTCGACTTTGTCTTCGGAAGATTTTACGATTCAGGTAGAGGGTACCCATGGGATGGCGTATATCGAAATGACGCAGAAGATGATGGAGCAGTTCGGAGTCTGCGTGGAGCGTCCCACGCCGGATCAGTTCCGTATTCCCGCCGGTCAGCATTATAAAGCATTAGATTATCAGATTGAGCCGGATGTCTCTGCCGCCTGTTATTTCTATGCGATGGTACCGTTACTGGGAATCCCGGTCTGTGTAGAGCATGTGCATTTTGAAAGTCTGCAGGGAGATGTAGAATTCCTGCGTATCTTAGAGAAAATGGGATGTACCGCACAGGATACGGAAAAGGGAGTCCTCCTGCTGCCTCCTTCAGCTTTATCGGACGCCGGAACGCAGACTCCCGCTTTCCATGGTATCACGGTGGACATGTCCTCCTGTTCCGATCAGGCGATCACACTGGCAGCCATCGCACCGTTTGCCGACAGCCCCTCCTGTATCACAGGCATCGGGCACATCCGTTTCCAGGAGAGTGACCGCATCCATGCCATCTGTACAGAACTGACCCGTATGGGCATCCGCTGCGAAGAGACGCAGGACAGCATCACCATCTATCCGGGGACGCCAAAGCCTTGTACCGTAGCCACCTACGCCGACCACCGCATGGCTATGGGGTTTGCCCTCACCGGTCTGCGCACGGAGGGCATCGTGATCGACGATCCCGGATGCTGCCGCAAGACCTTCGAGAATTATTTTGAAGTACTTGACCAGGTGATCACGGAGATATCAGAGGGTTAGGCATATAACTGAAAAAGAGAGCATCCATGGCTCTATATTTCTGCCATGGATGCTCTCTCTTACTTTCTTTGTTCAGTTTATGCTGTTTTCAGCAAAAATGTCTTAGTTCTCCTGACCCTTTACCGCGAAGCATACGCCGGTGTCATCGGGCTTGTCCTCATCGAACTTGTAGTCCTTGCCGGGCAGTACTGCATTCAGGATAATACCGGTCAGCGCACCTACTGCCAGTCCGGACAGGCTGATGGTGATCTCGCCGATGTGGAATGCGATAGCGCCTGCTGCACTGTAGTTGATACCGATGGACAGTACCAGGATCAGAGCGGCGATGATAACGTTACGGCTCTTGGTAAAGTCTACCTGAGTCTCTACGATGTTACGGACACCGACTGCAGAGATCATACCGTACAGTACCAGGGATACACCACCGCAGGTAGCGGTAGGCATACAGCCGATCAATGCTGCTACCTTCGGGGAGAAGGAGAACAGTACAGCAAAGCCTGCTGCAATACGGATAACTCTGGGGTCGAATACCTTGGTCAGAGACAGTACACCGGTGTTCTCACCGTAAGTGGTATTCGCAGGAGCACCGAACAGGGATGCAATAATGGTAGCCAGACCATCACCTAACAACGTACGATGCAATCCGGGCTCCTTGATATAGTTGATACCAACGGTGGAAGAAATAGCGGAGATATCTCCGATATGCTCTACCATGGTAGCCAGTGCGATCGGCATAATAGTGATCACGGAAGTAATTAACAAAGAAGTGTTGCCGTCGGACAGTGCCCAGAAAGCAGTCTCATTCCAGTGGATGGGAAGTCCGATCCATGCAGCTTCCGCAACGGGTGTGAAATCCACGCGGCCTAAGATAGCTGCCAACACATAAGAACCAACAACGCCGATGATGATCGGAACGATCTTCACCATTCCCTTACCCCAGATATTGCAGATCACTACCAGTGCAATAGCGACCACTGCGATCAGCCAGTCTGCGGAACAGTTGTTGATAGCGGACTGGGACAGGGTCAGACCGATGGCAATGATGATGGGGCCGGTTACGATGGGCGGGAAGAAACGCATTACCTTGCCGGTACCGAAGATCTTGATCAACAGGGATAATACCAGATACAGCAGACCTGAGCAGGCCACGCCGAAGCAGGCATAAGGAAGCAATGCGGAATTGTCCGCTCCGTCTGCCATAGGTGCGATCGCGGCATAACCGCCTAAGAATGCAAAGGAAGAACCCAGGAATGCGGGTACCTTTCTCTTGGTCAGCAGATGGAACAATAAAGTTCCCAGACCTGCAAATAACAGTGTTGTGGAAACATCCAGACCTGTCAGCATGGGTACCAGAATCGTGGCACCGAACATTGCGAACATGTGCTGAAGTCCCAGCAGAAGCATCTTGGGCACGCCCAAGGATCTGGCATCGTAAATGCCATTTTCGCCGAGTGTAGTCTTCTCGCTCATTTTTCTCCTCCTGTGTCATAGACATGTGAACTTGTAATATTTGCCGCATAGAGATAGGCAGATAGTCATCTACCTGCCCACACCTATGTGACCTTATTAGTTACATGATAGCTTTTCATCGTTCCACAGTCAAGAAAAAATTTATTCCACTGCATGTTCTTTCAAAAAGTCCAGCCAGATGGGAATATACCGGGCCTTCAGGTGCACTCCGTCGTAAGTATAGGATGCCACCATTCCTCCGGTCTCATCACAGATCAGCGGATTCACATCCAGGTAATATATCTTCTCATCATCCGCCAGCTTCGCGATTTCTTCATTCCTGGCTTCGATGCCCTCATTGGTAATATAGTCTCCCTGCCCGGAGCGCTCCGTGGTCACCTTCATGATCGCCTGCAGGTAGATCACCGCATCGGGCTGCAGCTGTTGCAAATGCTGTACTGCCTCCCCGTAAGCCTTCATGAAAGATTCCACCGTACCGGTTCCCATCTCGTTAATACCGATCATCAGATAGATCTTGGCAAACTGTTTCTCGGATAGTGCCTCTTCCACCGTGATCTTTTTCTTCTGCCCCGGCACCGCTACTATTTTCGAATCGAACATCTTATAAATCGTAAGTCCGGTAGAGGCATAAAATGTGGAGGTCTCTTCCAGTCCACCATATTCATACATTCCCACTGTCCGGGAATCCCCGATAAATACAGCATCATCAAAATAGCTGTCATCCACCGTATGGTAGACCACTTCTTTTGGCAGTTCTTCCGAAGGCTCTGTCGGTTGTGGTTCCTCCGTTGTCATTGTCTCTGTCTGCGTATCTGCCGATGTCTCTCCGACTGCCGGTGTCCGACTTTCCCCTGTGGGATCTTCTGTGCCTTCCGGGACCGTATCCCCCGATACGGTTCCGTCCTGTTGTCCGGGTTCCGATGTATGACCCATCCGGGCACCGGCTGCCAGCTGCACACCCCTGTTATACAATTCCCGAAGGGGATCCGTATACACCTGCCAGTTGTCCGTCCATGTAAAAAACAGGACTCCCATAAGCAGCAGACTGATGGGAAAGGATAATTTTCTTATCCATTGTCGTAGTTTCTGTAACATATTTCCTATCCTATCCAGATTTTCTAAAAACTAAAGTACATAAATGGGTTATTTCCCTCTAATATAAGTCTCCAGACGCAATACCAGAATACCGCTGCCAGCAATATTTTCATCAGGATCTTATCCTTGCCGTAATCGTACAACTTCTCGATTGCCGGCGTACATGCCAGCCCGGATACGGCTAACAGCCCACCGTAGGTAGACAATGCTTTCCACGCATCCTCATAGCCGCCACTGATCCCCGGTGCCAGCCACATCATTTTATCCAGATAGACCTGCAGCTGTGACAGATCCGTAATGGCAAAGCACATCCAGCTTACGGGAATGATCAGCCACAGATAAATGTGCGGCAGTACTTTCATTTTATGTACGAATTTTAATCTTCCCAGCTGCCGTTCCAGTACAATGCAGATCCAGAGCAATCCGCCCCAGCAGAAAAAGTTCCAGCCGGCGCCATGCCAGAAAGCTGTCAGCATCCATACCACCAACAGATTAAAAATCGTGCAAAGTTCCCCTCGTCTGCTGCCTCCCAGCGGAATATAGACATACCGGCAGAACCATTGCCCCAGTGTCATATGCCATCTGCGGTAAAAATCCCTGACCCCCCGGGCCATATATGGTCTGCGGAAATTTCTGGGCAGTTCGATTCCCAGCATCCTGCCAAGCCCCATTGCCATCAACGAATATCCCGAGAAATCAAAATAGATCTCCATGGAATAAGCAATGGCTGCCAGCCATGCCAGCGGAGTGGAGATACTCTCGAATCCGGTTACCTGTACTTCATGCCACAGGATCCCTACGCGGTCGGCCAACAGCACTTTGGCAGCCAGCCCTAAGACGAACAGCTTCATGCCGTCCTCCAGTCCCTGCATAGTAAAAGTCCTGTTGTACAGGCTGTCTTTCACCTCACCATAACGGGTAATGGGGCCGGAGATCAGCTTCGGAAACATGACCACATAAGTTGCAAATTTTAAAAAAGAATACTCCCTATCTGCATCTCCGCGATATACATCGATCAGATAAGACAATATCTGAAAGGTATAAAAACTGATCCCCAGAGGAAGTCCCGCAGAACCTCCCCGGCACTTAAACCAGATCAGAATGCCAATGTTAATACTCAATGCTGTCACGAACAACAGCCTCTTGCGCCATAACGTCCTGGGGCTGCGTTTTGCCAGATGCAGCCCGATAAAATAATTACATAAGACGGAAATCATCAAAGGTGCAAGATTTCCTGCATCTCCCATTGCATAAAAGACAATGCTACCTATAAGCAGTGTCAGGTTTCTGTATTTATGCGGTGTGATTCCATAGACAATCAGGAAAATCGGCAGGAACCACAGCAGAAATTCAATACTGCTGAATATCAAATAAATCACATCTTTCTATTTTCGCTTTACACTTGTACTATCATAGTAGCTTGAAATGAAATGTATTACAACAAAACAATTCTTAATTTTAAATGACATTATTTTACAAATCAGTAATCTTTTTGCAATTATTTCAAACATCGTTTACAATAGTTTTCATACAGACAGAATATCGTCAGGAAAGGATCGTTTTCTATGAAAGAACAGTTATACACAATTCCCTTAAATGATGCCGTAAACGCCCAGGACGAATGTCCTTTCTGCTTCATCCACAGAAGTATCGAACAGGATCTGTTAGACTTCGTCTTAGGCTCCGGTTCCTCCTACATGGAAGCGGATATTAGAGAACAGACCGACAAGGCCGGATTCTGCCGCTATCATTTTCAGAAGATGTTCGACTACGGCAATACTCTCGGCAACGCCTGGATCCTGAAAACGCACTACCAGCGTATGATCCGGGAAATGCAGCAGGAATTTGCTTCCTTCCGTCCCGGAAAAAGTTCTCTTCTGGGAAAATTCAAAAAAGCCGAGGGCAGTGAAAATACCATCGGTATGTGGATCCGCGCAAAAGAGGACTCCTGCTATATCTGTTCCCAGTACAAGGATACTTATGAAAGATACCTGGACACCTTTTTCTATCTGTGGAAAAATGACGAAAGTTTCCGGAATAAGATCATAAACGGAAAAGGCTTCTGCCTGCCTCACTTCGGAGACCTCTGTGAAGCCGCCGACCGCAAACTCTCCGATAAGGAAAAGCAGGAATTCTACGACTGCCTCCTGCCCGTCATGGAAGCGAATATGCAGCGGATCTCTGAGGATGTATCCTGGCTGGTGGAAAAATTCGATTACCGAAATAAGGACGCCGACTGGAAGAACTCCAAAGATGCCATTCAGCGCGGCATGCAGAAATTAAAAGGCGGATATCCCGCAGATCCCGCCTATAAGATGTCTAAATAGTTATCATTTTCTTCAAAATTATGATGCAAATAGGATGCTATTTTTCTGAAAACGCTTCGTCAGAGGGCTGTGTGGAACGTTCCGCCAGCCTTCTGCTTAAGTTCAGATACTCTGTGATCTCTTCATACAACATCTCCGGCTGAAAAGCATCCTCTAAAATCCTCTCGTTCATCAGTCCCTTAATGGTCAGTTCCAGCATTTTACGAAGTTTCACGGCATCCTCCGCGGAAGCATATTTACCCAGATCCGCTCTTGCGAAAACAGACTCCAGATAATCTTCCAGCTGCTGTTTTCTCTCTTCTACCGCCAGCAATGCTTCACTGACATTTTCCGTCTGCGCCCGGTTCAGAAAAGGCTGCAGATAAGGATAACCGCACATGGCATGCATTTTTCCACATTCCACCTGCTGCAGCAGAGCAAACAGATCCGTCTCCTTCGCATCCACCGCCGTAGACAACTCCAGCAACAGGTAACGGACGCTGTAATCATAGACAAATGCATATACACCCAGTTTGCTTCCGAAATAATGGAATAACAAACCCTTGCTGATAGCCGCCTCCTTCACAATATCATCCGTACAGGCATGGCGGTAACCGTGCAGTGCAAATACTTTCAGTGCGGCATTGATCATACGATCCTGCTTTTCTTTTTTTAAATCAAAAAATTTCTCATTCATATCGCAACATATCCCTTTTCATTTTACGCAATAAGGTTTATCATATAACTGTATGGACAAATGTATAAAATTCCGAACCGTTACATACACTACAACATGGAAGGAGCAACCCTATGGCTAAAAAATTTGGCAAATTTCTGCTGTTCACCGCAGCAGTAGGTACCGCAGCCGCAGCTGCTTACTACTATATGCAACAAAAAAACTCTCTGCTGATGGAATCCACCGACGCAGATGACGATTACGATGATTTCCACGAGGATCTGGACGAGAGCACGGAGTTCTCCCGCAATTACGTTCCTCTGAATGCTTCCGCACCCACGGAAGAAACCGCTGAAACCGAAGCTTCCTCTTCCTCCTCTGATTTCACACCGCTCTCCGGCCAGGCAGCCGATCTGTCCGGCGAAGAAGGCGAAACCGTCGAAGATGTGGAAGAATTTTTCGATGAAGAGGATGCCGAGGACGAAGAGCCTCCCGTAACCGAAGAATAATAGCAGTATCCTGAGAAGGTCTCACAGCCATGCATTTTGCAGCCGGCGGAGGCCTTCTTTCATGTCTGCCTCATCCATACTTCCGAATCCCAGCAGCACTGTCGCTTTGTCCGCAGCGGATGCCACCATATTCTCTGACATCCCATAGACCTTCACATTTTCCGCCGCAGCGGCATCCAGAAGCTCTTTTTCCGTCACATTTCCTTTCGCCGTCAACAGCAGATGCAGCCCCGCATCTTCCCCGGAGATCCGGAATTTTTTTTGAAAAGGCTCCAGTCCCTCTAACAGCTGGTCGTGTTTGGCACGATAACGCATCCGCATCTTGTTCAGATGCCTTTCGAAATAACCGTCCCGGATAAACTCATTCAGGATTCGCTGGTCGATTCTGGATACCGTACAGGAATAGAAAGAACAATCCCTGCGGTACACCTCCAACAGTGTCTCCGGCAACACCATATAGCTGACACGGATCGCCGGTGCGATCGCCTTGGAAAAAGTACCGATGTAGATCACTTTTCCCCTATCGTCCGAGGACTGCAGGGACGGAATCGGTTTGCCGCGATACCGGAATTCACTGTCGTAATCATCTTCGATCAGATAGCGGTCCGGCTTTTTCTCCGCCCAGCGCAACAGCTCCGCCCGCCGGCCGATCGTCATCACCGCTCCGGTAGGGTACTGATGGGAGGGCATGACATAGGCCACCCTGACCGGTTCCTGTTCCAGTCTGTCCGCACGCATTCCCTTATCATCCATATCCACCGTCACAATATGATAGGCGAATGACCGGAAGATACGGTACGCACGTTTATACGTAGGATTCTCCATGGCAATTCCCACATGTCTCCCCAATATTTTCTCCAACAGTAACAGCAGATAATCATTTCCCGCGCCCACAATGATCTGCTCCGGACGGCAGTTCACCCCTCGGGAAGAATGCAGGTAACGGCTGATCGTCAGTCTCAGATCATAATCCCCCTGCGCCTCTCCCTGGGCAAACAGTTCACTGTTGCTGTCATTCAGGATATTTTTCGTAATCCGTTTCCAGACACCGAAAGGGAAACCGTTCATATCGATTCCATAGGGGGAAAAGTCAATCCTTTTTTCCTCGTCCAGGTCTTCTGCCTGTGGATCCCATGCCTCCGGTTCCGGCACCCTGCCAGTTTCCTGCTCCAGCGTGAAGATTCCCTCCAATTTGCATACAAAGTATCCCTTATAGGGTCTCGCCTCGATATATCCTTCACTTAACAGCTGGTCATAAGCATAATCCACCGTACTCCTGGCCACCTGCAGATATTCTGCCAAAGAACGCGTGGAGGGAAGCCTCTCTCCTGCCAGAAGCTTCCCTTCCCTGATTTCCTGTCGTATATGCTCATATATCTGCTGGTACAGACATTTGTCACTGTCTGTACGCAGCCGGATCGTCATATCATACATAATGTTGTCCTACTTTTTCTGACTCTTCAGTTCCTCCAGGATCTGATCCTTAAGCTCTCTTGCCTTGTCCTTGGTACGGGCATTGGCCGATGGAGATGTGAGGATTGAAGCCACCATACGGCTTGCCACATCGTATTTCTGAAATCTGGTGGCCAATACTCCGATCAGGAACTCCACCGTAATTTCATCCATACCGCACATGGGAAATCCTTCGGTCTGAAGTGCTTCCGTGAAGCCGGTATAAGCATTCTTCAGATAGGTCTCTTCCATGTTTTTCACTTCCCGGAGACGGGCCATGTCCGTATCTCCGGATTCTTCCAGATATTCGTGATATCCTCTCATGAGCCATCCGCTCTTTAAGCAGATATAAGCCTTCTCGCTGGCATGGGCACGTTTTACCACCGCATTTGCGAGGCACAGCTTATAGCGTTCGATCGCCTCTTCATAGGTATAGATATCGTCATCATAGGTGTGCAGCTGTACTTTGCTGCTGATATTCTCTTTGATCAGTTTGGCATATACCTTGGTAATGTTGTTGAAATATCTGTTCAACGCCGCATATCCGCAATGGGGACACAGGATCACATCATATTTTACCGCATCGATTCCTTCGTATTTTGCACGAAGATCCTGATCCGTGCCTAAAAGTCTCGCCTTGCCGGTCTTCATGATCTTGGCGGGAAAATCTTCTCCGCATACCGGGCAGGTGAAATTCTTGTCGTAGATCAGGTCCTTTTCTTCTATCTTAGGTGCCTCGGCCGCTACCTGTTCTTCCTTTTTCTCCTGTCCAAAAATATCCATATCCTCCAGGTTATCCAGGCCCAGTCCGGCCAACCCGCACAATTTGTCTGACATATGTTTCTCCTTTTCCAAACTTACTTAGGCAGTACATAAGAGCTCTTCAGAGATACGATACGGTTAAATACCAGTTCTCCGGGTTTGGTGTCTTTGCAGTCCACGCAGAAGAAGCCCTGTCTCACGAACTGGAAGCGGTCGTACGCCTGTGCCTTTGCAAATGCAGGCTCTAAGCGGCACTCTGTCAGAGTGGTCAGAGAATTCGGGTTCAGATTCAGACTTCCGTCCTCGTTGTATACACCCTTCTCCTCATCAATAATATTCTCATACAGACGCACCTGTGCTTTCACAGATTCGGTTGCACTTACCCAGTGGATCGTTCCCTTAACCTTACGACCGTCCGGGCTGTTGCCGCCGCGGCTCTCCGGATCGTAGGTACCATGTACTTCCACAACCTTACCGTTTTCATCCTTGACACAACCGGTGCACTTTACGAAATAAGCGTTCATCAGGCGCACTTCGTTGCCCGGAAACATGCGGAAATACTTCTTGGGAGGCTCTTCCATGAAATCGTCTCTCTCGATATATAACTCCTTACCAAAAGGAACCTCACGGCTTCCCAGTTCTTCATTCTCCGGATTGTTGACTACAGGCAGCATCTCGGTCTGTCCTTCGGGATAATTGTCAATGACCAGCTTTACGGGATCCAGGATCGCCATCATACGGGGCGCCTTTGTCTTCAGATCCTCACGGATACAGTACTCTAACATCGCATAATCTGCGGAAGACTGTGCCTTGGAGATACCACACAGCTCTACGAACTTCTTGATAGATTCCGGTGTGAAGCCTCTTCTGCGCAGTGCTGCGATGGATACCAGTCTGGGATCATCCCAGCCGTCCACGATCCCCTGCTCTACCAGCTTCTTGATATAACGCTTACCGGTCACCACGTTGGTCAGGTACAGCTTGGCGAACTCGATCTGCTTGGGAGGATGCGGGTATTCCAGTTCTCTTACCACCCAGTCATATAAGGGTCTGTGATCCTCGAACTCCAAAGTACAGATAGAGTGGGTCACGCCTTCAATGGCATCCTCGATGGGATGTGCAAAATCGTACATCGGGTAAATGCACCATTTGTCACCGGTATTCTGGTGAGACATATGTGCCACACGGTAGATAACGGGATCACGCATATTGATATTCGGTGATGCCATATCGATGCGGGCACGCAGTACCTTGGAGCCGTCCTCGTACTTTCCGGCCTTCATATCCTCGAACAGTGCCAGATTCTCTTCTACGCTTCTTACGCTGCCGGGATCCTCCTTGCCGGGTTCGGTCAGGCTTCCTCTGTACTCACGGATCTGCTCTGCACTTAAATCGGAGACATAAGCCTTGCCCTTTTTGATCAGCTTTACTGCTGCCTCATACATCTGGTCAAAATAGTTGGATGCGAAGAAGAGGCGATCCTCCCAGTCCGCGCCCAGCCACTTTACATCTGCCTTGATGGACTCCACGAATTCAGACTTTTCCTTGGTGGGGTTGGTATCATCAAAACGCAGGTTGAATTTGCCGTTGTATTTCTGAGCCAGACCATAGTTCAGCAGAATACTCTTGGCATGTCCGATGTGAAGATATCCGTTGGGTTCGGGAGGGAAACGGGTATGTACGGTATCGTATACACCCTCCGCCAGATCCTTGTCGATGATCTGCTCTATAAAATTCTTAGATTCCTTCACTTCTGCGGAATCTACGATTTCTTTTTCCAGTTCGCTCATGGTAATATCCTTGCCTTTCGTTTACTTAATACTGTTTTCGTAACCTTAATCTTACCACACAAGGAAAATTTTATAAACCTTTTTTTGCGATTCTTATGTCATCTCTTCAAAATTATTCAGAAGATTCTGCGCAGGCTCTATGAACATATTGTGCAGATCATCCTCACTGGCCACCAGATAATCTCCGGCTCTGCCCGTCATATAAGTATCCTCATCCCAGATGGGGAATATCTTTACTCCCCGCTTCAGCTCGAGGGCATAGATACAGAAAGCATCCGCAGGCATACCCATACGGACATATTCCGTCAGCAGATGATTACTGCCATCCCCGCCTTCCTTGACTCTCGGGATATATCCCATAGAGCTGCAATATTCCTCCGGCAGGGGCAGATCACACAGTTCCAGGATCCGGTGAAATCTCCCGGTCGGAACCGGATGCAGCTCCCCGGTACGCTCCAGGGTGAAATACATATCCTGTCTGGTGTCGATATCCATCGTACCGTCCACGGTACGGATGGATACCACGTTTCCGAGTTCTGCCAGGTCCGCTGCCCTCAGGCAGGCGATCGGCTCTTTCCGCCTGCGGTATTTTTTACCCTCTTTTACAGGGAATTTGCGTTCTTTCGCATATACGATCTCAAAATTGTCAAAATACTGCGTCATCCGGTTATTGAAATAAGCCTCAGAATGCAGGGTTGGATATTTTTCCTCATACAGCTTCATGCTGATGTAGCCTCCGGCCTTTTCCACATGGCCGCCGCCGGAACCGATCCCCTCCGAGAGATAATCCGACAATTCACTGGCATTAACCTCCCGGATACAGCTTCTGACGGAGAATTTATATCCGCCGCTGTCCTCGTTATAGACTACACAAGTGTTAACCCCCGCCACCTGAAGCAGAAAATCACTGATCAGTCCCAGCACATTGGGGTCACAGGGCTGGGAATGGATCACAGCGAACTGGTAATCGTCATTGTAATTACAACGTAACAGTGCCACCCCGGCGATCTCCAGCTCCTTCAGGGAAATATTGGAATTGCGGAACAGGGATACCAGATTTTTGTCAAAGTTCAGGCTTTCGCGCATATCCATATCCACCGGATTGGACAGCTCCGAGAACTGATTGGTATCCATGAACAGCCCATAATACAAAGCGGTCCCCAGATCTTTATTTTTCTCCACCGGATAATGCATCTCCTGAAGCATGGTCCATACCAGAGTCGCACAGCTGCCAAGATTAGGTTGTAATCGCATTTTCTCCGTACAGATCACTTCCAGAGGATGATGATCGATCACTGCGATCTCCTCTGCCGGGATTACGGTCACATTGCCGGCACCGTATTGACAGTCCACTGTGATCAGAAGTCCGTCCACCGGCTCCTCTCCGGGATGCGCCAGATATTTCAGCGGAATTCCAAGCTTTTCCACCATCAGCGTCAGGTTTGCCTTTCTCACTTTATTCTTCCCGGCATACAGCAGTCTCACATCTTTTCCCTGATCACGGAAAAAACAATACAATCCAAACCCGGACGCTATCGCATCCGCATCTGGATTGTCATGGCACTGGATCGTGATCCGGTCATATCCCAGCAATTCCTCCAGCATCATTTCTCTGCTTTTCTCTGCCCCTCGTCTGTCCATAACTACGCTTTCCTCATCTTCCTCGTTGTAATGCTCCCGGTAACCTTACCCAGGCCGTCTCTCTTATTCTATTCAGCGAAACTCCGGAACGCTACCCACATAAAAATGAAATACAGGCAGGTCCTGTTACAGTCCTGCCCGCAAATATCTGTCTTAATGGTGGAACAGACGGATGCCTGTAAACGCCATCACCATGTTATATTTATCGCAGCATGCAATAACATCTGCATCACGCACGGATCCACCGGGCTGTGCGATGTATTTTACACCACTTTTATGAGCTCTCTCGATATTATCGGAGAAGGGGAAGAATGCATCGCTTCCCAGAGTCACATCCTGCATTTTGTCAAGCCATGCTCTCTTTTCCTCTCTGGTAAATACAGGGGGTTTTACCTTGAAGATACCTTCCCAGGTACCGTCAGCCAGCACATCCATGTACTCATCGCCCATGTAGACATCAATGGCATTGTCACGGTTGGCTCTGCCTAAGCTGTCTACGAACTGCAGACCCAGCACCTGTGGAGACTGACGTAAAAACCAGTTGTCCGCCTTGCTGCCGGCCAGTCTGGTGCAGTGGATACGGGACTGCTGTCCGGCACCGATGCCGATAGCCTGACCGTCCTTGACATAGCATACGGAATTGGACTGGGTATACTTCAGAGTGATCAGTGCGATCTTCATATCGATCAGGGCACTCTCCGGGATCTCCTTGTTCACAGTCACGATATTGGACAGCAGATCACCGTTGATGTCCAGTTCGTTACGACCCTGCTCAAAGGTGATGCCGTATACCTGCTTGTGCTCGATGGGAGCGGGCCGGTAGGAAGGATCGATCTGGATGATATTGTAAGCACCCTTTTTCTTCTGCTTTAACAGCTCCAGTGCCTCGTCGTTATATCCGGGTGCGATGACACCGTCGGATACCTCTCTCTTGATCAGGCGTGCGGTATCTGCGTCGCAGACATCGGATAATGCGATGAAATCACCGAAGGAGGACATTCTATCTGCGCCACGTGCTCTTGCATAAGCACATGCCAGGGGAGACAGCTCTCCCAGATCATCCACCCAGTAGATCTTCGCCAGGGTGTCATTTAAGGGCAGTCCTACCGCAGCACCGGCGGGAGATACATGCTTAAAAGAAGTGGCTGCGGGAAGTCCCGTAGCTTCCTTCAGCTCCTTGACCAGCTGCCAGCCGTTGAAAGCATCCAGGAAGTTGATATATCCGGGCTTGCCGTTCAGGACGGTAACAGGCAGGTCACTGCCGTCTTCCATGAAGATCCTGGAAGGCTTCTGGTTCGGGTTACATCCGTATTTTAACTGAATCTCGTTCATCTTATTTTTCTCCTATTCTACGATATTCACTATTCAGAACCTGCATTCGCAAAACGCCTCTTTGAGGCTTCCTTTTTGCGCTCATTACACATTCTTGTTCACGATCTTAGTCTCGTATTTGCCGGTCTCGATATCAATGAAACGAACGAACAGGGAGACCTTGTTGTCCTCATTTAAGCTGTTCCACAGCATATCGGTAAATGCATCCATATCATCGGGGATCTCTACCAGCTTAGGCTCACCCTGGAAACTGGGCAGGGGATTGCCATCGTGCATGTAAGTATGAATGAAACGTCCCTCTCCGGGAAGGGGATTCTCGTAAGCATAGGTAAAACGCAGGCAGGAATCAGGGTTGCCGTTGTCACTCTTCAAAATGGACATGGCGTAATTATACTTGCCGTTCTCGATATGCATGATACCGGAGATTCTCGGTGTATAATTCGGTCCGTCCGGCTCGAATTCTCTGGTGCGCAGGGACTGTTCAAAGGTCAGCTGTTTGTCCATTCCCTCGTAAATAGTGTCTGTCTGGTCACCGTTGGTCACGATGGTCTTGTTGCCCAGGACACGTACCGGCGCATAGATGATCAGACTGGGATCTTCCAGTTTGGAAGGATCGAAAGCCTGGGTGCGGATGCCCTCTCCTTCTGTCACAAACACACGATTGCGGCTGTTGGCGCTTCTTCCCATGATAAAATAAGCGGTTACAGCATATTTACCGTTTGCAGAGCGTCCGATCACGATACCTCTGCCGGGATAAGCATTGCTTTTCAGTTCCTGTTCCAGTTGTAACATAGTTTTTCCTCCGTTTAATAAAAGAATCCGCCTAAGCACCAAAAATAGACGGTGCCCAGGCGGTCGGCTTTCACTATTCTACACTCCCTGTGGGTAATCTCCACTGCAGCAGGCTGCGTTCCGCCAGTCGTGTAGCTATATCAATAGTAGCATGGTTCCCCGATACTTGGCAAGAGGGATTTTGATAATTTTGTTACTTCCGTAACAGTTCTGCCCCAAAGTCTTCATAAAAGCGTCTGCTGCGCAGCCGTCGCTGCTATGCAGCTCATCTTTTATTCATGTTTTGGGCGCTCCGCTCATAGAATAGCAAAAGTGCCGCTCCGTGTGCAAGCACCCGATCGTCGCATTTGCTATTCTATGGCTGAACTGTTACTTCACATATTTTGCCTCGAACGCATGCCTCTCCATAGGACGGTCAAAATAGTATCCCTGAATATATTTGACCTTCATGCCCTGCAGCACTTTGAACTGTTCCGGAGTCTCAATACCTTCCACGCAGACACTGACTCCAATGGTCTGTGCCAGCTCTGCCACCATCTTGATAAAGGACTGGGAATAGGCATCCCCCGCCAGATCCTTGACGAAGCTCTGATCCACCTTGATGACATCAATGGGGATCTCCCGGATATGGTTCAGGGAAGAATAACCGGTACCGAAATCATCCAGTGCCAGAGAGACTCCCAGTGCCTTGATCCGGTTCAATATCTCTTTCATACGATCCATATCGTTGATCGCAAGACTCTCTGTTACCTCCAATGTCAGATTTTTCGGTGACAATCCGGTATCCGCAAGCGCTTTTTCCACCGTCTCTACGATATCCGGCTGTAAGAGCTGTACCACAGAGAGGTTGACATTTACTTTATAATCCGTATATCCGATATCGTTCCAGCGCTTGCAGCGGCTGCAGGCCTCCGTCAGTACATAATTGCCGATGGGATTGATCAGTCCCAGATACTCCGCCAGGGGAATGAATTCCGCCGGCGAGATAAATCCCAGCTTTGCACTGTTCCAGCGGATCAGTGCCTCGGCTCCGGCACAGACATCCTTGCCGCCCTGAATATCGATGATAGGCTGGTAATAGACCTCGAACTCCCGGTAGCCTTCCACCGTGGCATCACGCATGTTCTTCTCCATATCCAGACGGCGTCCCGATACGGAATCATTGCCTTCCCGATACGTTTCCACACGGTTTTTACCGGTCTTTTTCGCCTCATACATGGCAATATCCGCTTTTTTGATCAGATCTGTCACGGAATCTCCTGCATCCGGGAAAGTGACGATGCCCATACTCATGGTACAGTAATAATCTGCATCCTTCAAAAACCAGGGTTTGCTGAAGATCTTCTTAATATCTTCCACAATATTTTCAAACCGGGGATAACTATCCGGCGGAATGATAATGACGAATTCGTCTCCACCCATACGGTAACAGGTATTCTCGATGCCATTGATCCGTTTCAGTGCATGGGAGATGGATTTTAACAGCACATCACCGTACTGGTGTCCCAGTCCGTCATTGATATGCTTGAAATCATCCAGATCCAGATACAATAACGCTCCTTTTCCTCCGGTCTTCTTCGCCTGATCGATCTGTCTCGCCAGATCCCTCTCACAGCACATCCGGTTATACAGTCCCGTCAGAAAATCTGTGTATGCCTGCTGCTCGATCCGGCGCTGGTACAGCTTTTTATCTGTAATGTCATACAGAGAGTACAGATTGGCTTTTTTGCCATCCACCCAGGCGATCTCCTTGCACAGCAGATCATACCAGGTCTCCTTCTCGGCATGGTACACAACACTCACGGTACGGTTCTTGTCCTTGCGGACGCTGGACTGTAACAGGGCATCAAAATTATGGTCCATCAGTTCCTTGGCAAACGTATTCTTCAATATCTGGTTGGCGAACAGCATTCTGCCCGTATTCTGATCCGTTACGTAGATGGCACATCCCACATTGTCCAGGATCTCCTCCAGTGCGGCGTAAGAACCTGCCAGTGAATTTTTCTGGATCCGTCTGGTCAGGATACTCTGTAAGATCTTCACCGCGTCAGAAGTGAACTTGATCTCCGCCATGCTCCAGACATGCCCCTGTCTTCTGTGGTTCAGAGACAGCACCATATTGCCGCTCTCCTGTTTCAGGATAGGAAATATCATCACGGCTTTCATGCCTATCTTTTCAATTTCCTCAGAGTCAGGCTTACCCACACTGTCCGTAGATACCACCAGCGGCTTCTCTGTATGGAGAAAAGATTTCTCGGGAATCCCGCTGGTCTTGTCAAAATAAGAGATCAGTCCCGGTGCCAGCCATTCACAGACGACATTCATCGTATCCGTGTCTGCCTGCAACTGAAAAATCTCTGCGCTGTCTACCTGAATGTGCTGTGCCAAAATCTTCAGCCATCGGCTCATGGTCAGTTCAATCTGTTCATCGCTGTCCAGGAGCTGGACGATCTCCGTAGTAGCCTCTATCGTATGGAGATTGCGGCTCATCTCTTCCTCCGCATATCTGCTCCTTCTGCTCTCGGCTTCCGCGCTGAAACAGGACATACGGTCTCTGTAGATATCTGCACTGGTATCCCGCAGCAGATCCAGGATCTGGTAAAAAGATATGGTGTCAAGCTTCTTCAGATCATATACCTGCCAGTACAGAATGATCTGATTCTCCACACTGACGGCAACTGCTGCCACATGTCCGCCATCCGGCAGCTCTTCCACCACCTGCTCCTCCAGGGATCCTTCCTGTACTCTGTCTAATGCCTGCGCTGCTTTCTTCCGATATTCTCCCAAGATCGGATCTTCCCCATCCGGTCTTATCAGGGACTTATCGATGTACGGCTCTGTTATGGCTCTGCCTTCCTTGTCCACACAGACCGCCATCACCCCCGTCACCTTGCAGAACTCGTTCTGCAGATGCTGCAGGCGCTTTTCGTCTATCAATTCACGTAATGCAAACTCAGCCACTTTTTTGCTCCCCTGTTTCTCTGTAAAATATTCAGAAATTCCTTCCCGAATATTTATATTCTACCATGCATCCCGAAATTGATACAAGCTATTATTTTACATTTTTTGCTATATTTATTAAATTGCTTGAAAAATTCGGATCATTTTGTCAATTATTGCAAATACTTTGCATGCAGAAAAAGGCGATCATAAGTCTGACCTACGATCACCTTTCTCATCTCTTTTTTGTAAAACTTATTTATCATCCACGCTGTAGTTCGGAGCTTCCTTGGTGATGTGGATATCATGAGGATGGCTCTCCTTCAGAGATGCTGCGGAGATCTTCACGAATCTGCCGGTCTCTTTCAGGGTTTCGATATCCTGTGCACCGCAGTAACCCATACCGGAACGAAGACCGCCGAGTAACTGGAATACGGTATCTTCTACGCTGCCCTTGTAAGCCACACGGCCCTCGACACCTTCGGGTACCAGTTTCTTTGCATTCTCCTGGAAGTAACGATCCTTACTGCCGTTCTCCATAGCCGCGATGGAGCCCATGCCACGGTATACCTTGTATTTTCTGCCCTGGAACAGTTCGTATTCTCCCGGGCTCTCCTCGCATCCTGCGAACATGGAACCCATCATACATACGTTACCGCCGGCTGCGATTGCCTTGGTAATATCTCCGGAATACTTGATACCGCCATCAGCAATGATGGGAATACCGTATTCTTTTGCCACGCTATAGCAGTCCATGATAGCGGATACCTGGGGAACACCGATACCTGCAACCACACGGGTAGTACAGATGGAACCGGGTCCGATACCTACCTTAACGGCATCTGCACCAGCCTCGATCAGTGCACGGGTTGCGTCGCCGGTAGCTACGTTACCTGCGATCACCTGCAGATCGGGATATTTTTCCTTGATCATCTTCAGACAGTTCAGTACGTTCTGGGAATGGCCGTGTGCGGAATCCAGTACGATGACATCAACTTTGGCTGCTACTAAAGCTGCTACACGATCCAGTACATTTGCGGTGATACCTACGCCGGCACCGCAGAGCAGTCTGCCCTGGGAATCCTTGGCTGCCAGAGGATATTTGATGGTCTTCTCAATATCTTTGATGGTGATCAGACCCTTGAGGTTGAAGTCCTTGTCTACAATAGGAAGTTTTTCCTTTCTTGCTTTTGCCAGGATCTTCTTCGCTTCTTCCAGAGTGATACCTTCGGGAGCGGTGATCAGGCCTTCGCTGGTCATGGACTCCTTGATCTTCTTGGTAAAATCAGTCTCAAACTTCAGATCACGGTTGGTGATGATGCCGACTAATTTTCTGCCCTCGGTGATAGGCACACCGGAGATCCTGAATTTCGCCATCAATGCATCTGCGTCTGCCAGAGTATGCTCCGGAGACAGAGAGAAAGGATCGGTGATGACACCATTCTCGGAACGCTTTACCTTATCTACCTCTTCTGCCTGTGCTTCGATAGACATGTTCTTATGGATGATACCGATACCACCCTGTCTTGCCATAGCGATCGCCATGCGGTGCTCGGTAACGGTGTCCATTCCTGCGCTCATCATAGGAATGTTCAGCTTGATCTTTTTTGTCAGCCATGTGGTCAAATCCACCTGATTGGGGACTACCTGAGAATAAGACGGTACCAGAAGTACGTCGTCAAAGGTAATGCCTTCACCAATAATCTGTCCCATTTTCTCTCCTCCTGTGTTCATTTGATAAGATTTGTGAATGATTTGTTTTGGCAATATAAGCTATGCTTATAATAAATATTTGCTGTGCTTATAACATTTCCATGAGTTTAGCAAAGTTTTCTATGACTGTCAACCGGATATTGCATATTTTTGTATCAAAAAAGGATTCCGATGCATCCTGTTCACCGGAATCCTTTTGTTCATGAATCACTCACTGATCATTATTCGCTGAATACCTTACGGGGTGCCACGCTCTTGAGCACTTTCACCAGTTCCTCGTTGGGGCTTAAGATGATCTTCTCGCCACCTTCATAATACATGGCATAACGACCATCCGGCTGCAGAACCTCGCCGATGCTGTAATCCTTCTCCTTCACCTGACGGTTCTTGAAGTTGTCCAGATGATACGAATAGACCGGTGCAAATACTTCCATGCGGTCCAGGCTGTAAGTAGCTACACGCTTTCTCTTACTCTTTGCCATGATCTTGTCCACAGACAGTTCCTTATCCAGATAGAGATATTCATACTCCAGATCCGTGAACATATTCAGAAAATAAGCTCCCACACCCGCGACAAGAGCTATAGGCAGGAAAATGATAAATACAAACATTACCAGACAGCTTAACACCGTCAGGGTAACCAGTAATACTTTTAAGATTTTTGCCCATGTGGGCTGCTTTGCTTTTACCAGACATTCTACGTAAGAATCACTCATGTTTCGTTTCCTTTTCTCTTCCTTTATTCTGTAACAGAAATTTTCCGTGTCGTTCTTCCGTTCCTTCGGGAAATCTCTGTTTACGTCTGTCCGGATTCTGTTTCTCCTGACAATCGCTTTCTATTATGATATATCATCCGTGGAAAACTTGCAAGATATGCCCGGATTTTTGGGGCGATTTAATTCTTTTTTTAGAATCCTCTTGCACTTCCTTCATTGACTTTCGGATATGGAACCTTTATCATAAATCTATATCAAGCGCAGAAAGGCGGTTTTTCCATGGCGGTAATGGATGAATTCAAAGAAGAACGGGAAGCACTGAAAAACGGCACTCCCAAGCAGAAGCTGGCGTACTTCTGGTATTATTATAAATGGCACGTGATCATTTCTGTGATCGTCATCGGCATGATCGTAAACTTTATTTACCAGTATACGAACCGGAAGGATACCGCTTTTAACGCTGTTTTATTAAATGCAAGCCTCTTAGACCAGATGTCTTCCGAGCAGCCGGATTTCCTTACGGATTTCGCCGAAAAAGAGGGCATCGATCTGAATACCAGCGATATCACCTTTGATACTTCTATTCGTATCGTGGAAGACAGCATGGACGAGGCCTCCGTCACTTCTACCCAGAAGCTGATGGTATATGTGGCAGCGAATGAGCTGGACAGCATGATCACGGATTTCGATTCTTTCCAAAAATATGCCAACAGCAGCCTGTTCTATGATCTGCGGGATATCCTCACAGAAGAACAGCTCCAGGCACTGGAACCTTATTTCTATTACGTGGACAGAGAAGTGGTGTTGGCGATCGAGGCAGCAAACGATGATCTGAATACCGATTATACTCCGGAATATCCCGATCCTCTCCACCCGGAAGAGATGCAGGATCCCATCCCGGTAGGCATCTGCCTGACCGGCTGTACGGATCTGACCGACAACTATTACTTCCGCGGAGACGGTATCGTCATGGGCATCTACGCCAATGCGGAACATGCGGATACCGCAGTGGATCTGGCGGAATATTTATTGAGCAAATAGAAATTTGCAACACTGAACTTAAAAGGCATGCCCCGTTGTGATGGGACATGCCTTAATTATTTTTCTAAAAATCCAGATCGCGGAAGCGGTTTGGTTTCTTGGGCTTGCGCCGCTTTTTCGCCTGTCTGATAGCTTCTCTCCGCCTGCTTTGCAGGTCCTGGTTCACCGAGCGGTACCGGGATCTGGAGCGCTTTCTCCTGCGGCCAAACCGCCACGTCAGCCTGGTACTGCGATGTGCGAATTGATAGTTCTTAATAAACGCCCGGATCAAAAGTATCAGGAAGATCACTACAGCGATCCCCAGTATCCAGAAAAATACCTTGATCACATTGATAAATATCACTGCCGGACCGCCGGAGGCCGTATCTTCTTCCCCGGAAGCTGCCGGCTGCGTAGCCCCGGTGCTGTCCGGCTCCTGCGTCGCTTCGGTAGCTTCTGCCCCATCCGTTGTTCCTGTGGTCTCGTCCCCAAACACACTGCTTCCTTTTTCCGAAGCCGTGAAATCTATGGATGCCGTTCCCAGTACCACATCATTGTAGGTATAGGTGATCACGGCAGCCTGCCCCGGCGCGGTATTGTCGTAGGAGATTGCGGACACAGCATCCCGGAACGTAATCGTGTTGGGCAGGGTAATACTGTCGTTTTGGTTCAATTGCAGAATCGGTTTGGAATTTCCGAAGATATCGTTGCCGCTGTAAAAAGCTCCCACATTGTCGATATTATATTTCGTCTCCGTCTGAGAGATGTTCATTCTCTGGAAATTACTGAATCCATAGTCGAACAGAGCAATCGTATCTTCATAATAATTAGGGTTCTCATCCTTCATCACCACGCAGATCAGTTTCATGCCGTCCTTCTCCGCGCAGGAGACCAGGGTGCTTCTCGCCACATCGGTATAACCGGTCTTACACCCTACCAGGTAGGGATATGCGTATTTTCCGCCCGGGATCAGTTCCATCTTATTGACTTCCATGATGTCATCCGGTTGTCTCTCCGACGGCAGAATGTGCAGCATGTGCGTCATGGTCATCTTGCATAATGCTTCATTGGCAAAAAAAGCTCTGCCGATCATCGCAAGATCATAGGCGCTGGTGTAATGCTCCTCATTGGGAAGGCCGTTGGGATTGACAAAATGAGAATCCACACATCCCAGTTCCTTCGCACGCTCGTTCATGATATCACCGAAATCCTGCCAGGTCGTCCCCGAGATATGTTCCGCCACCGCAAAAGAGACCTCATTCGCTGAACGGATCAGAATCGCATTCAGACATTCCTCCATGGTCAGCTGCTCTCCCGGCTCGATGGCGATATGGTTGCTTCCGGGGTCGATATCATGTACCGCATCATAGGAGAAATCCACGATCTCATCCATGCTGCAGCGTTCTGAAGCAATCAGGGTCGTTAATATTTTCGTGGTACTGGCGGGATATTCCTTTTGATGAATATTTTTCGCATATAAGATAGCGCCGGTATCCGCATCCATCAAAATTGCGGATTCCGCACTGATCACCGGTCCCGTAGGCCAGTTCGCCACTGCATTGGACTGCACTGCCAGTGACTGATTGTAGGCAATGTTCTCCTCTTTGATGGTGGTAGCCGAAACTGTAAGTCCATCAGACGCAAAAAGGCAGATAACGCTGATTCCCATGACTGCCTTCGTAAAAAGTGTTCTATATGATAAATGCTTAAAAAAACGCATGTATAAATCCTTCCTGATATATCTTTATAAACCTTTATAAAAATGGTGTATGATAATGCACATTCTCTATCATACACCATTTTACTTAAAAACCAAAGTGCTAACTTAATTTTTTTCGCATATGTTCCTGTCCGTCAAAATCTTTCCAGACAAACTCGCTGCCTTCCCAGATCATGTATCCATGCCAGCTGTCTTCCTTGGGCAGTGACACCGATCCGGGATTCATATAAATGTAAGATTCCTCTTCGTGTACAGCGCACTTCGGCACATGAGTGTGTCCGTGCAACAGAATGTCTCCGGGATGCAGCGGCGGAAGCTTCTGTTCGTTATAGATATGTCCATGTGTGGCATAGACTGCCGTCTCCCCTTCCGCAATCACACAGTAATCCGCTAACACAGGGAATTCCAACACCATCTGGTCCACCTCAGTATCACAATTGCCCCGGACGCAATAGATGTCATTTTTACGGGCATTCAAAAGTTCAATGACTTCCTTCGGTGCATATCCTTCCGGGAGGTCATTGCGGGGACCGTGATATAAGATATCCCCCAACAACAGAAGTCTCTCCGCTTCCTCTTTTTCATATGCCTCTAATAATTTTCTGCAATAGTATGCCGAACCGTGAATGTCCGACGCGATCATCCATTTCATCCTCTTTCCTCCGGGTTTTATATGAAACCAGCCACGACCGCCCGATGCAACAGGGTCGTGCACAACCACCTGTTCCGTCAGGGGCATGCATAGTCATCCATTCCAACAGGGTCACTTGACAAGCTTTCCAAGATAAAGTACATTGACAATACAGATTCTACACGAATCTGCAGCATTCATCAAGAAAAGTCATTAAATAAGAAAAATCATCAAACAAGAAAAATCATTAAATAAAGAAAGGTTATCAAATATATGAGATTACGCAATATTACCGGCTCCCGTGAAGTGATCGCAGAAAGTCCTTACGTGGTACCGGAAGATACTTTAGAAAGCTGCCCCGGAACCTGGCATGAGATCTTTGGTAACGATCACCCCATTCATATCGAGATCGGTATGGGAAAGGGACGTTTCCTGCATACCCTCGCCAAATCAAATCCGCAGATCAACTATGTGGGCATTGAAAAATATTCCAGTGTCCTGCTCCGTGCGATCCAGAAAATGGAGGAAGATGAGCTTCCCAATCTGAAATTCATCCGCATGGATGCCGAAGATATCGACAAGGTATTCGGGAAGGGAGAGGTCGACCGGATCTATCTGAACTTCTCCGATCCCTGGCCGAAGGACCGCCATGCCAAGAGACGCCTGCCCTCCAGACAGTTTCTGGCACGCTATGATGTGATCCTGAAAAAAGAGGGCACACTGGAATTCAAGACAGACAACCGTCCTCTATTCGATTTTGCAGTCGAGGAACTGGAACCCGCCGGCTGGCAGGCGCAGGTGATCACCTACGATCTGCACAGTGATCCTGCACTGATGGAAGGCAATGTCATGACGGAATACGAGGAGAAATTCTCTTCCATTGGCAACCCTATCTGCAAATACATTATTTTTAGATAACAATTCATAATACACTCATTTTTTTGAAATAATTCATAACACATTGATTTTTTTGAAATAAATAAATCATAGTACACTCATTTTTTTGGAATACTTGTAACTATTCAGAGTCATGCAAAACTACGATCTGCGAATGCTTGCATTCAAGCAGATAAGAAGTTTTATATGGTGAATATGGTTCTGAATCGTTACAAAAACTTAAGACATATCGGCTGCTTACATTCAGCCGGGAAAGGAAGGATCATTATGGAATACACTTTTACTGCTGCAAATTTTGAAGAGGAGGTTCTGCAGTCGGAGCTTCCCGTCCTGGTAGACTTCTACGCTGACTGGTGCGGTCCCTGCAAGATGATGGGACCTGTGGTGGAGAAATGTGCCGAAGCTTATGCCGGTAAGATGAAGATCGGCAAACTCAACGTGGATGACAACATGGCGATCGCGCAGAAGTACCGTGTGGTAAGCATTCCGCATTTCATCGTGTTCAAAAATGGAGAGCCCGCTGTAACCTTCGGCGGTGCCATGTCCGAAGCCGACTTTTGCCGGAAGCTGGACCAGGTGCTGGCATAACTTGAAAGTTACGAGCCATGCATAGTCAAAACGGAAACAGCGATCTGGGAGCTTGC
>ERZ1673702.1070-NODE-1070-length-32235-cov-58.176227_pt1 | contig 32235 bp, 44 predicted proteins | sample MGYA00580232_ERZ1673702 | MGnify/ENA primary metagenome ERZ1673702 (study PRJEB41218, sample SAMN15661792) | gut metagenome | host: Homo sapiens | place: Canada: London | collected 2015-08-20/2019-03-30 | study: EMG produced TPA metagenomics assembly of... | reverse complement strand
TATCCTGACCGGAGTGGCTTTTTGAAAAATGAAGAAAAACAATAACCCTCAAAACCGAGCAAAAATGAAAGAAATAAAAACGTATTATAAACCAGATGGAGCGCACTATTACATAGGTAGCCACGAAGTAGCATTTATCGGTAGCTGCAAAGGGAGTTTTTACATATCGTTTTTTAGCTGCAACGAAAAAGAATGGGCTAATACCTTTCTGGAAGCAGAGCAAATCGTATTGAATAGATTTTAATAGCAAACTGAACAGATATGAAAACAACAATTTATTACCTATTCCCGGTAGCAATGTATATACTGCCGGGATAGGTGGAAAGGAGATATATGGATAAGAGTAAATTCAACAGAGCAATAGAACTCAACGAGAAAATAGAAAAATACAAAAGTCATAAGGCAGAACTTGAAAGGTCAAATATCCGGTATGGCGGTGGATTGATATTCACATATAGCCAAATGCACAATGATGTACGATTAAAGAAAGAAATTTTTGGTAATGATTTCTTTCGGAACTATATGAATGCTTTGGATAATAAGATAGAAACATTACAAAAAGAGTTTGACGAACTATGACAAAAGAAGAAACCAAACAGACAGTAGAAGAAGCGGCGATAGAAGCAAGAATGGCAAGTGCCGAAACATTAACTACTTATGGTACGCACACATCACTTGATGATTTTGAATATTTATCTCATGATGAAATTGCAGAAGCCGCATTTGTGAAAGGCGCCGAATGGCAATCAAAGCAGCCCCCTTGGATAAGCGTTAAGGAACGGTTGCCGGAGGAAGGACAGCCTGTATTAATAAGACTTAAAGATGGTGTTATTAGGCTTGCATGTTATGATATAGAAGAAGATAGCAATATATACTTCTGGAATGACAATTACGCCTATGAAACATTCCGACCTTGGGATGTTACTCATTGGAGAGAAATCACGTCTTTCGATGAGATACTCGAAGCCAACAGGGATGTGCTGGAACGGATGAAGGAGAAAGGAGATTAATATAAAAAAGGAGGCACCCGTGAATACCTCCCCGAAAATCAATCACGATTGATTATTCACGCCTTTACAAGGAACGAAAAGCATTTACCGTTCTTAGGGTAAATTGTCTTACCTTTCCGTTTTATGTATCGACAGAATATTCGAATCATTCCGTTTTCTATTTGAGTTTTATTCATGGAGCAGCACCTCCTTTCCCGACAATTGCAACCAAAGCAGAATCGCCTTGGAAGTCGTTGTGCGATGCCGATACACAACGAAAAAGCCCCCAGCACGGGACTGAGGGACTAATTCTTCTCTACCATCGAAGAGGGGAACCACGGCTCATTCAGCCGGGAAGGAGTGCTACTCCGAATAAAACTCGCTACAAAAGTAAATATTTGCCTTATTGTAGAATAATAAATTAACGATTTTAATAATGATATTAACATGATAAAGGAGATTGAGATATGAAATTAAGACAAGCAAAAAAGATAATGAAGGATATCCGCAGAAATGCACGCATGGAATATTTATACGGATTAGGACGCTCGATGAAGGCAAATGCTATTTGCCTTAGACACTATGGCAGAGTAAACAAATCAACAAAGCGAATCAATCAATCAAATTAATTAGACAATATGGAAATAAAGAACGGAATAATAATAGACGGAGTGCTGCATGAATTAAAGGAAACGAAACGTAATGATTGTTCAAAATGTTCATTACGCGATTTATGTCAAAATGAATTTGGGAACGCGTGTCTATGTTGGGTTAATTTATATTCGGTATCAGATATAATAAATAATGAATTTAAGTGTCGTGGTAAAGTAACGGATATTAAAACGGAGGAGGAAAAGAAATGAAAGAGGTATTGTCAATCGAGCAAATGAAGCATTTGAAGGAGCTTGGGCTTTTTCTTGCTATAGCTGCATTGAGGGATGATACAGATAAGTTTCAGTGGTTTACTGATGGTGACTTATGGTTTAAATGTGGTGATGAAGTGTGTAATGAAACTATTGAGTATTATCTTAATGAATACGGTAGAAAAATTCACAAGGCTACTGTAGACGAACTGATTGAACATTTTAAAACAAAGGAGGAATGATGAAAGCAAAGTATTTTAAAAAGATAAGAAGCCAAGTTAAGTGGTATAAGGTATCATACAGAGATGATTTGGTTTCTGATTTTATAGATGAAAAAGAGGTATTGGCTAAATCTCCGGAGAACGCTTGTGTCAGATACCATAAACGTACTGGATGTTTTGTTAACAAATATAATCCTAACAATATCACACAACATAGCGAATGTTTTTCAAGGTTCAAAGTATGTATAGGTAAGAAAGTAATGTATTTCGATTAAGTATGAAAGCAAGAATAAAAAGAAAAATTCAAAAAAGACCATTCCTATATAATGTAGGACAAGTTTTTAAGGCTTGTGATTGGATTACTAGTATTCAACGTGGAAATATGGTTTGGCGTAGGTATCGTTCATTTGGTACTATTATTAAATCAGAATATTAAATATGAAAGCAAGAGTAAAATCAACAGGGGTTTTGGTAGATGTAACTCCCCAATTAAACATCAACTCTCAACATAGCAGAGATTATTTATATGTATGTGATAACATGGTATTCAAGGAATGCGAACTTGATTTTTCAGCTATCGACTGGGAACAACGTAGGTACGAATTGGCAAAAGACATTATTAAAGTTGTTATAGCAAACGAGAATGGTATTAATTCTGAGGCAGTCGCTAAATATTCGCTTAATTGTGCTGATGCCCTAATTAAAAGACTAAAGGAGGTAGATAATGGATAGTGTACAGACACAAACCTTTTCCATTAGAGGGGATGGAGGTGGTGAGGCATATATTGATTTTTGCAACGGCCAATTATGTGTTTCAGTTGTCATAGAAGATAAACAGGCAGATTTTCACTTTGATCCTGTTACGTTAAAGATGTTTGCCCATGCTTATAAATTACATTGTGAAGAGTGTAAAGAGTGTAAATGAGAATAACCATGACTGAAGAACTTGTAACATTAGAAACTGCTAAACTGCTTAAAGAGAAAGGGTTCAATGAAAGAAAATATCTCATAGATGTTTCCACTTTGAATCATTGTTATAAATACCTATCTGTTCCTCCGCAATCCGTCGCCCAAAAGTGGTTACGTGAAACCAAAAATATTCATCATATGTGTATATAACTGTGCTTGTGGCTATGGATACGAAATATCTAAAGCTGATAATGGAACTCATATAACTAGTTCTGTTTATGAAGGAACAAATGACGGAGGGGAATGGGATACTTACGAAGAAGTACTTGAAACCGGATTACAGGAAGCATTAAAACTTATATGATTATGGAAAATATTAATTTAAACGAACTACGGGATCGAGCTTATAAGACCGCTTGCGAGCACGGTTTCCATGATAAGGAGCTGAGTAATGAACATCTTCTTTGTCTTGTCATTTCCGAGCTTATGGAAGCTGTGGAAGCGGACCGAAAAGGGAAACGTGCCGACAGGGAATCTTTCAAGTCTTCTTATGAGGATGAAGAACCGCACGATGATGTCAATTTCAAGTATTGTTTTGAAAAATATATCAAAGATACGATTTCAGACGAACTAAGCGATGCGGTTATCCGCTTGCTTGACCTTGCAGGACTTCGTAATTTCAACCTCAATAGATTTTCGCCTGTTGACGTGGTTTCAAGGGAGAAAACTTTCACGGAAAATATATATGCTATCGTAAAAGAAATAATAGACCGTAAATATTCATTGGAAGAACAAGTTAATTATGTGATTACACAAGTGTTCGCTTTGGCTAATATTCTTGGCGTAGATTTACTCTGGCACATCAATCAGAAGATGAGATACAATGAACTAAGACCTATGTTGAACGGAAAAAGATATTGATTATGCCACTGTTTATTTGTAGCAAATGTGGTTGTGTTGAGAATACAGCCACATCGGATTATTGGCCTGTTGTACATAAAATCTTTCCCATAGAGTATGATGCAAGCATAAAGGAGTTTGAAGGAAAACCGTTGTGCTCGGAGTGTGGGAGATTGATATTTGACAGTAAAGGGGAAAATCCGCGTATGATACCGGGGAAGTGGCATGGGAAATTTCCCAAAAGACAAGCCACTGATTCTGAAAAGAGAATGGTAGATAGAAATGGTAGGTTTTAAAAAGAGAAAGGGATGCCTGCAACATCCCTTGAAAGCTACATCAACGAGCTTAAATAATTGATTGACGATGTATATCGGAAAGCGAAAGGTGGAAAAAAGAAAGTTAATCCTATGAATGAGCTTAAACTTGAATTTTAGCAATGAATTTAGGGGGCTTTTAGGGTACATGAATTAAATGGTATGTTTTTTTTGTTTTATTCATATTTTCCGTAACTTTGAATTGTAATGATCCCGTGTAAAGGAGCGCGGTACGTTCTTCGGACGAAAAGACTTTTATGAAAAAGAAACTTGTAATAAATAGAGAAAAATTTTGCCACTATTATATAGAAACGGGTAACGCATCAGAGGCGTATCGGAAAGCTTATCCGTGCAGTGTGAATTGGAAGGACGGAACTGTGCGCAAACGTGCGTTTGACCTTCTTAAAAATTCAGATGTGGCCTCCCGGTTGAATGAGCTTCAGGTTGAGGCTTGCGAGAGGTTTGATATGAAGAAGGATGATGCGCTTCGCTTTCTTGCAAGCGTGGTGAATGTTGATCCGATAGATCTGCTGTCCTCTGGTAAAGATACATATATGGTAAAGTCTGTTGAGAATATTCCGAAATCCGTCCGTCTATGCATACAGTCAATTAAGAACACTCAATATGGAGTGGAGATACGGCTATACAGCAAGATAGCCGCCATTACACAGATAAGCAAGATGCTTGGATGGGATGCTCCGGTAAAAAGTGATGTCAGTACTAATGTGCGCATGATAATTGGGGACGAGTGATGATAGAGATGGTATTCTCACATAAGTTGTTCAATCCTCTGTTTTGGCATATCCGTAAGGCTATGCATGACAAGAATACCAGGTACATTATAAACAGAGGTGGTTCTTCATCGGGAAAATCTGTATCTACGACACAGGCTGTGTTGTTGTCTGTATTTTCTTGCGAAGGTTCGGCTCTTGTTGTAAGAAAAGTGGGAGCTAGTCTGAGGAATACAGTGTATGAAGAGTTTAAGACCCAACTAAAGGCTCTTCAACTGAGTCAGTTCTTTGTGCCTAAGGAAAATAATATAACTTGTGTAAATGGTTGTAAAATTGACTTTACAGGGCTTGATGATCCTGAAAAAATAAAGTCTATCACTGGATATCGTTGGATAGTGATGGAAGAAGCAACCGAGTTCGAATATGAAGATTTTACTCAGATACGTTTCCGTCTTAGAGGTAAGGAAGGGTTGCAGATAATATGCAATTTTAATCCTGTATCTGAGGATTCATGGATTAAAACGAAAATTCTTGATACTTATGAATGGGACGATCTTCCAAATGAACTATATGGCGAAGTGAAAAATCCTCTTACTAAAAGTTCTTTGCCAAAGGCATACAGCACAATATTAGGGAAACGGGGTTGCAAACCTAGAATGATCGCCAATGAACGTACAGGAAAGCTGGAAAAGTACCCATCGGATACAATAGAACTGCATTCGTCTTATAAAAATAATTTTTGGGTGGTTGGTTCTCCGGACGGTAAATATGGATATTATGACAGGCAGACAATATCCAATTATCAATGGTACAAGGAACATGATTACAACTATTACCGGGTATATGCGCTGGGTGAATGGGGTAGTATTAAGACGGGGGGTGAGTTTCTATATGCTTTCGATTCTAATAGGCATATTAAAACAACACGATATATCAAGGGACTTCCTGTGCATATTTCTATTGATAACAATGTTCTTCCCTATATTTCGATTTGTTTTTATCAAGTGGACGGAAGTCATATAAGGCAGTTTAATGAGATATGTGCCGGTGATCCCTTTAACACAGTAACGCATGCATCTCGGATGGCTGTTGATTATCTGCGGTCAATCAGATACAATGATATGCTGTATTTATATGGTGACGCTTCAACAAGGAATGGGAATACTATAGATGATGAAAAGAGGTCATTCCTTGACAAGTTCGTAGAAGGGCTGGAAGGTACTTACCATGTCGAAGAAAGGATACCATATTCTAATCCGTCCGTGCCCATGTCTGGTGAGTTTGTCAATTACATGCTTGATGGTGGTTCCGGAATGTGTTTTTCAGTAGATGACGGATGTAAGAATTCAGTTGTTGATTATAATAATGCCAAGAAGGATGTTAACGGTGGAATGTTGAAGACGAGAGTTAAGGATAAGGTTACGGGGCAGTCTTATGAGAAGTACGGGCACATTTGCGACTGCTTACGTTATATTACCGTATGGGTGTTTAAGGATGAATATACTCGTTTCTCCTTAAAAAGAAAACGAAGTAAAATTAAGCAGGAAAATAAAGATATGAGATATTATGATATATCTAAAAATATTCAGGGGACAAGACTTGTATATGTTCTTCCCGAATATGCCGGAAAGTTTATTATGGTTTCATGTTATGTAAATGAGCGAATATATATCGATAATGTGACATATATAAGTTCATTTGATGAAAATGTTCTTCTGTCATTTTTAGAAGGGATATCTCCTGCGGGGATCTTGTTTGAAAGTGAAAAAAATTATTTTCCTATAGCACGGGGCTTAAGGGATAGATATGATGTCAGAATCATACATAAAAATATGGGAGCAGACGCTAGGATATCTGCTTTTTTGGATTTTATCAAAAATAATGTGATGTTCCGTTCAGACTATGACAAGATACCGCAATACAATGAGTTTATGGATGGAGTATTGGACTATAATGGTTCAGATGATTGCGCTGCAATTTATTCTGTAGCAGCACTGTCTTATTACGTATCGAAAAAATATAATATATAATTGGTATATTTTTAAGATATATCAAAACTTTGGCAAAAAAATATCGGATGTTGTACAAAAAATGTTGGTCTTTTTTTAATATGGGTGTTTTTATGGTGTATAAATTGGAAGTTTATTATTTTAATTTATATTAAACAAAAATAATATTTGAAATACTTGTTAATTAATAAATTAATTTGTTTCTTTGTAACAGGCAATTGCCTTCATGGTGTGAAGTTGCACCATACCCACTTTTAGAACGTGATCACTGTGGAGGCAATTGCTGTATTATAACGGCGGTTGCCTTTATTGTTGTATATGAGACACTGGTTTAAGATACCTTCTTTAAAGAAGTCAAATAAGGATATGTATGATGAAGCCACCTATCATGGTAAGGATGACGGGGGTAATTTTATTTATGTACCTAAATGGGTAGAGAGCCTGTTTCCTGGCAATAAAGGAAATATAGATTACGATATGTCTACTGTTGAGGGGAAAGCAAGAGCCTTGCATGGATGTTGGCCGTTTGCAATGGTTCTAGATCATTGCGGAAGACTGATTCAGAACGGAAGATATTACGTGACAGATATGAACGGGAATGAAAAGAGGAGTTTTAAAGATATTGTGACTCTCTTAAATCGTCCAAATATAATACAGAGTGGGCGTTCCTTTATAAAACAGGTTGAGATATCCTTAAAATGTTTCGGATTTTGCCCTATTTATACATTGAGAGCTTTAAAATCCGACCTGCCTAAATCCATGATGGTAATACCTCCCGAATTATTTTATATGGAATCATTCGGTAAAAACCCATTTACTCAGACAGAACTTTCTTCAATTGCTAAAAGGGTATATATACGTTGGGGAGATGTAAATATAGAGCTTGGGGATGAGGAATATTTTGTCATATACGATTCAATAATGGATATTCCAAGCAATAATGGAGGGAAAATTGCCTTCCATTCCCCTGTAGACGCATTATCTTCGCATACGCGAAACTATATGGCTCAACTGATAGGGAGAGGAAATCTTATAGTTAATGGAGGTCCAAAAGGGATATTGTACGGGAATGATACGACTGATGTAGGGAATGCCGCCATTACTCCGTCTGAATCCCAAAAATTGCAGAATGATTTTAAAAGGAAATATGGCATAGTGCATAAGTTGTATGAAATCATGGTGACTCCTAAGAAACTGGGATGGATTACATTAGGATCAAATACGGAACAATTGAAGCTTCATGAGGAAGATAAGGCGTGTTTGGAGGCGATAGCTCAGACCATAGGTTTTGACGCCAATCTGATTATACAAGGAAGTACTTATGATAACTCTTCTCAGGCAAAGAAAGCGGCATATCAGGATCTTATTATTCCTGACAGTGAATGTATAACAGAGGCTTTGACTAATGCTATATGTAAGGACAGAGCAATAATCAAAATGGACTTTACTCATGTCGCTTGTCTTCAAAAGGACATGAAAGAGTTGGCGGATGCCTTGTCTACAGCCTCTAATGCTATAGCTTCATTGTATAACAACCGGCTGATTACTTTTGAGGAGGCAAGAACTGAGATGTCTAATTTTACAGATATTGATCCGGATAACCCAAAAGGGGAATTTAAAATAGAAATAAATAATGATGGAGACAAGCAAATACAAGGACAGGCTGGGAAAACAGTATAAATCCTTATCTTTTTATGCAAAGGAGATACAATATGATTCTGGCAGCAGAACTATCAGTGGTTATGCCGCAATTTTCAATAACATTGATAAGGCCGGTGATATGCTCTTGAAAGGATGTTTCTCAAAAAGTATACAGGAGAGAGGTCCGGAAAGTTCTGCTAATGATAAGATTATCATGTTGTGGATGCATGACATGCATGAACCTATAGGACGCATTACGCTTCTGCAAGAAGATGAGAAAGGGCTTTACTTTGAAGCGTCTATTGATGATGTGGAAAGAGGGAATCAAGCGTTGAAACAGCTTGAAAGTGGAACTTTGAACCAGTTCTCTATAGGTTATAGTTATGTATGGGAAAAATGTGAATATGATAGGGAACGTGACTGTTTTGTTGTAAAGGAAGTCATTCTATATGAGATATCCGTAGTGTCCATGGGATGTAACGGGGAAACTGAATATCTTGGTCTGAAATCGGCAGAAGAATATGAAAGTGCGTTGGAATCACTTCCGGTTGAAATAAGTGATGTATGTAAAGGACTTCCAATAAGGAAGAGAGAGGAAGTTCAAACGTTAATAAGAAAAGCGATGTCACTCGCTCGATACAAGCCGGCAGGCAAGCCACTTGATGAAGAGGGAGCCTATAAAAAAATAAAAATATTTACAAAACCTTTAAAACTTAAAGAAGTATGAAATTTGACTTTTTAAGCAAAATTGATTTGTCGGGAATGGATGAGGTTTCCGTGAAGTCATTACAGGCGTTGCAGGACGCAATAAACGCTACTGTAGGTGATTTCATGAACGATACTATCGACAAAAAAACTTTTGAGGATAAATTAAATGAGGTTACTCAAAAGATAGATTCCGAAAAGGAATTGGAAACAGTGCGTAAGGAACTTGGTGAGATGAAAGAGATAATTGTTCGCATGAAGGGTGCAATGCATAAGAATGAAGATGGGGAAACGGTTTTCAAATCTGTAGACCAGCAGATTGAAGAGCAATTGAAGGATTTCATTACTGTAGGCAAACATGGAGAGAAATCCGTGGACTTGAAAACAGCTTGTAAGCAGTCTCCTGGATTCAAGAAAAGCCTTACACTTGTTATGAGCAAAAAGGATGTTGAGCCCTTGAAGAGTACAGGTGTGGCACCACATTATAACATGACAATTGATAGTCAGTTATCTGTTGATCCGCGTTCTCAGACTGTAATCCGTAAATTTGCCAATGTGGCAGCAATATCTACACGATCATTAACTTATGCGGAGTTCAATCCGGGTAAAGAAGAAGCCGAATGGGTTCCAGAAGGCGGTCTTAAGCCTATGATGAGCGGTACATTGTCAGAAGTTACTATCAATGCTGGCAAAGTGGCTCTTGGCACAAAAGTAACCGAAGAAACATTATCTGATTTGCCTCAGTTGGTTGCGGAGGTTAGGGCTGAGATTATCAATCGTATTGGTTTGAAAGAAGAAGAAGGTATTCTGTCTGGTACTGGTTCTGGTGGTCAGATTAAAGGGATTGGGAGTGATATACCTACATTCTCCTTGACAACTCTGAAAGTAGATAAGCCCAACACTTATGATGTTATTGTTGGTATGTATACACAGATTGTGTCAATGTCCAATATGGCTTATCGCCCAAACCTTGTGCTCATGCATCCTCTTGACTATGCACAAATGCAGTTGACTAAGGATGTTAATGGGCAATATCTTCGTCCTTTCCGTATTGGTGATGAACTGATTCAAGGTCTGAGAGTGGAAACCAGCACTGCGATCAAACAAGGTGATATTTGGGTTGGAGATTTTAACTATCTTAACATCCGTGATGTATGGGTCCTTACCATTACACTTGGGTGGGAAAATGATGATTTCACTAAAAATATGGTGACTATCCTTGGTGAGAAACGATTGATGGCTTATATCAAAAAACAATATAAAACAGCTTTTGTCAAGGATAAGATTGCAACCGTTATTGAAGCTATAACCCCCGTCGCTGTCGGCGGATAAATTTATATATGCTATGAAGGTAAATTTGACTAAAACTTATGAGGTTGAGTTCGCAAAGGACGGAGCTTCTTATAAAAAAGGTGATAAGGTAAGTGTTAATATGTTACTTGCAGCTAAGTTCTTCCAAGATGGGCGTGTTGCCACCGTTCCTACGGAATTGATAGAGGACGCTAAGAAAATCGGTGCTGAAGACTTGTTCAATAAAAAGAAGAACCTCAAAGATATTGTGTAATGTTAGTGGATTATACTTTTTTTCAAGGAGGTATTCTTGATATTGAGGGTGCTGTATTGAATATACATACTCCCTCTGAGACTAATAAGGCGATAGTTGCCAGCCTTCAAGGCTTTGTAATGCAATATGAGTCGGAATATCTGGGAAAACTCCTTGGAGAGAAGTTGTATGAGGAATTCTCATCATATATTGCCAACGAAAGGAAAACGAAGGAAAAAAGATGGGATGATCTTATAGCGCGTCTTGTCGTGAGATATAGTGATGGTGATAGTGAGGTTTCCAAATCCCCTATTGCCAACTATATATATTTTCATTATTTGAGACATAATCATGCACAGGCAACTATTACAGGTGTGAAGGCTGACGAAGATGACGGCCGTCTTGTAAGTCCAGAAAGGAAAATGATATTCGCATGGAATGACATGGTAAGAATGAATATCAGACTTGTGAGGTGGCTTAAATCAAATAAAGCGGACTATCCGGATATCGCCACCGATTTCGAATTGTTGGAAACAATTAATTCTCTTGGAATATGATAATCGATATAATATCAGATGTATGTGCTTCCTTGTCAAAAAGAATGGATCAACAGATAAATTACATATATGGTGACAGTTCTTATATAAGGGAAACACTTCTTCTTCTTGGGAAAAGCAGGGTGACAGCATTGGGAAAATTCCCAATGATAGGGCTGTATGTTCCCTTAGACGAGGAAAGGGATAGTGAGGATTATTTTTGTAAGGCATCTGTAAACATAATAATCGCTACCAATACATTGGAAAAGTATACAAATGAACAACGTCGTGAGATATCTTTTGAAGGTATTCTTCGACCTTTGTATTACAGATTCATAGAAGAGTTAAAAAAATGTGATAAATTTGATTTCGGTTACTCCGGTATTGTAAGCCATACATATTCAGAAAATTATAGTTTTGGAAGACGTGGTGCTGTTGATGTTGACGGTAAGGAAGTTGGCGAAAAGATAGATGCTATTGAAATAAAGAATTTGGATTTAACAGTTAAAAATCAGAATTGTTATGCGAACAGATATTAGAAAGTGCGGCAGCACGTCCGGATTTAATACTGGAATGAATTACTGCCCCCTGCAACCGGACAAGGTAGCAGGTGTCATATTGGTCATTCATGGCAAAAAACTGCCAAAGGAACTGACTGCTGATGCTTTGGAAAAGGCTTGTCATGCTGATTATCCGGACAGAATTTATCCTATTACAGGATTTTCGGAATATGCGGTAAGCGGTGGTGAACCCAATACATCGGAAAATGGTTATGCCGGTTCGGAAATAACGGGCTATTCGGCAAGGACGGATACATTCACGTTGCGTAAGTTTAATCTAGCTTTACAAGCTAATCTTGTAGCCAACAAGGATACATTGTTTGATATGTATGTTTTTGACAAGAATAATGTTATCTACGGAGAGGATGACGGAACAGACGAGCTTGCAGGATTCGATTTGTCAGGGGTTTACCCTACAGGGCAGACTTATGACTCAAGCGGACAAAAGGCTTATCTTGCGTTTAATGCAATGTATTCCGATACGGAGAAGATGATGAAAAACATGTCTGTAAAACAATCGGGTGTAAATTTGGAAAATGTTCTCAAGGGATTGAATTATGTTGAATTTGTGAAAATGACATCTTCTGAGAATACATATAAACTCGTGGATCACTATGACCGCACAGACCTTACTGCATATTATGGCGCTGTATTGTCTGGGAAGGCTTCAACAGTCGTTTCTGGTGCGTCAGCACTGGAATACAGTAACGGTGTGCTTACAGCGACAGGAGGTGTACCGGTGCTTAAATCTCCTTCTATTTTACAGGCTAATGGGGTCATTGGGATTGAACAATGGGTACAATGAGAATTAATGGAGTCACATTTATAGAGTCCGAGGTGGCCAAACTTTCATTGGATGAGTTTGTTGCTCAGAATATAGATGTATTCTGGAAGGACATTTCTAGAGAAAGGCGGAAATCAAGGCTGGTTTCCGTATATAATAGAATTATCAATAACAGTAATTTAGGAGGCGGGGGAGATTGATCCCCCGTTTTTGCTATGACATTGGAGGAATACGCGAGATGTTGGAAGAAATTGGCTGATGGCATTCAGCCAATGATAAGGGATAAGATGGAAAAGGATGCTCCTCAGTTTGAGGAATATGTACGAGAACAGCTATATAGTGGTGTTGATGGAGATGAAAATCCTTTGATCCCTGGATATACTGAGGACCCATACTTTAAAAAAACTTATGGAGAGCATTGGAAGAAAAACGCCGAACGCTATAAAAATTGGAAGACAAAGATACAGAAACCGAAACCTTCATATCTGGGTTTTTCTGCAAGAGGGAACAATACTCCAAACCTTATCATACGTGGAGATTTTTATAGTTCCATCACGGCAATACCAATATCAAATGGTATAAGGATTGCCAGCTATGGCGTTTCTTTTGGTTCTGATATTGAGAAGAAATATGGCTATAAAATTTTCAAGGTAAGCTCCAAAGCAAGGAGGCATTATGTTACGTACAGGCTTATGCCCTCTATTGATAAATTTATAAGGAGGTGCGAATTATGAAAAACTGCTTGTGTCAAGGAAATAAATCAATGAGGGAGATGGAACATATGCGTTCAATCGCAGAGAAGGCTGCTGTTATGGATGAATGTGTTTATATATTATACAAGGTTGGAGATGTGTATAAGTTCTGTCGTGAAGGTGAAAACTGGTCGGGTGAGTTTGTAGAATTCATATTTCCGTAAAATGGTGATTTTTATCATTCTATTATTTTGGCGTTTCCCGTATTATTTATTAATTTAGCAACAGCGATAGATAGAGGTTTCGCATAGAAAGATATTATATATTCATTAAGAGTAATGGATATGATGCGGTGGCCGACTCCTCTATATCGGTTGCCGCATTTTTTATATCCCGTATTAAGATGTACGGAACATCTTGTGAACGAAAAGACATGAAAACGAATCAAATCATGATTCGCCCAATGGGTGAATTTACAGTTAGTCAGAGAACAAAAGATGGCTATTTTGACGGTGGGGACTTGTTACGTCAATGGAATTCAGTAAAAGGAAATGAACAAAGAAAAATGGATGAGTTTCTTTTGGCTAAAAGAACTGGAGATTTTATAGAAGCGCTCATAGCTGAAGAACGTGAAAATGGTTTAGGGGAAAATTCCCCTAAAATTGATAATCAGGTAGTTAAGAAGAGTAAGGTTAAAGAGAAGGGTAAAGCTGGCAGACCTAAAGAAGAAGTATGGATGCATCCTTTCTTATTTACCAAATTTGCCATGTGGATTAATCCTCGCTTTGAAGTAAAGGTAATACGCTTCGTATATGATGAGATGATTCAATACCGTAATTTAGCTGGAGATGCTTATCCTGCTATGTGTCGTGCCGTTTGTTCAATACTCCCTGGGGATATATTCCAGAAAAAGATTAAGGACTTAGCCAAGTCTCTAAACATCATAGTTTATGGCAAACATGAATCAGAAATGCGTAATAAGATTGGCGATGAAGATAAAATCCGCGAATTATATGAGTTAGAATTACAGATAGCTCAATGGATAGATTTAGGCTTTATCAAAGACTATAACAGCCTTAAATCTACATTGACTAAATTGTATTACCGGAAATATCCCAATGTTCTCCCAATGTAAATATTGATTTTTCCTCAAATGTCTTGTGCGAAAAGATATTTATTTTTTAATTGAAAAACAAAACTATCATTTATGTTGTAATTTAGATTTTGTCTAAATTGTGAATGTAATATTTAATAATTGCGTTACTATATATTACTATGCGTTACTTAGTATTACTATTAATTGATATTGTCTTTTGTTTAATATTCATACCATTGTATAAGATAAAAACATCATTTACCTTTGTATCTGTAACAAGTGCAAGGCGTTACTTGATGTTGATTAAATATTCTCCTATTGGAGTTTATATATGACTGTTCCGTAGTAGCTTGCACTGTAATGACTTTTTGTCAACAAAACAGACGAAGGAGTTAATTAGTTCATTATCAGCCAAAACGGGAATTTCCGCAACGGGTTTAGTTACTGTAAATCAAGGAGGTAACAATCAAGGCACTTGGATGCATGAAGACCTTGCTTTGGTATTTGCACAATGGCTTTCTCCCGACTTCTATTTATGGTGTAACGACCGTATCAAAGAGCTTCTTCAATACGGCATGACCGCCACGCAGCCAACCCTGGAGCAAATGATTAACAATCCCGACTTGGTTATCAGTCTAGCTACACAGTTAAAGAGCGAACGGGAGGAAAAGCAACGATTGGCATTGGAAGTGCAGAAGAAGGAACAGGAGAAGCAGTCTATTATAGAAGAAACAAAACCCGCTGTAGTTTTCAAAGAATGTTTTACAAGTTCGTCTACCAATATTCTCATAGGAGATCTTGCGAAACTTATCACCCAAAACGGATATAAGATTGGAGAAATAAGGCTTTATGAATGGATGGTAGAGAACAAGTTCCTTATCAGAAGGCAGCGATACAGCAGATCGAAGAATAAATATATAAATGACTATATGCCTACACAGAGGGCGGCAGAAATGGGATTGTTCTTCGTGAAAGAAAGACCGATAGTATCGGGTGAAAATCCCATTTTTATAAAACATACCTGTTACGTTACAGGTAAAGGTCAGGTGTATTTTCTGAATAAGTTTAAATCTTTAATGGCTGCATGATCATGGAAATAAAAATGAATAATAGCTTAACATTTGATGAAGTAGCAGATAAGTTGGGATGTTCAGTGGAGGATCTTCAAAAAATAGCTTTAGAAAATGGATTGATTGACGAGAATGGGAATCCTACCGAAATGGCCATCCGTTAACGTTGCGATTCGCAACACGAATAAAAAGACTATGAAAACAATAGATAAACTTGAAATTATACTTCAAAAAATGGAAGAACAAAATAATAGACTTGAACGGATATACGGCAAGCATCTCAAACTGATTGTATGCACTGGGAAAAGAAGTGAGAAGGTGAAATTTAAACATGAAGATTGAAATGCTATGTTTATAATTTATTTAGACAGTATTCTAAATTGTAAACAAATGTGTCGTAATGTTTTGATTTGATTTTAAAAGTATATTACTTTGCTGAAAATAACCAAATTATTATAACTATATAAAAAAAGTATTATGGTAGTATTAGATTTAATTATGGTCATATTAGGATTAATTATGGTCATATTTGCAATTTTGCAAATTATTTTATTCTTTAAATTATGGGGAATGACGAATAATATTCGAAATATAAGAGAAATGCTTCAATGCTATATTAAAGATAATACATTGAATAAAGATGGGAAAGTTAAGAAAGAAGATAATATTGTTCCAGTGAGATTACATGTAGATGAATATATAGGTAAATGGGGAAAATATGTAACAGAGGAAGAAATAGAAACAGTAAAAGAAATGTTGCCTAAATTGCCTCAAAGTATATTTTCCATAATAAAAATAGAGAGGACTGGGAAAATAAAGGTTCTTTCTGATTTAAGCAACATCGAAGAATCTTATAAAGTCCTTTATTATACGGAATATCAAAGAATAAAATGAAATATTATTTTTTATGGGGAGAAGTTATGGCTTCTCCCTTTTTTATTCCCTTATCTTCATAATATCAATAAAATTACTATCTTTGCTCTTAGAAGGTGCATGAAGTCATGCATCACCCAAAACTTACGAAAAGACTATGGCAGGAGCAGAATTTAAAATTACTGATGCGATTGATCCTAACATCGTTAAGAAGTTGAATGAGATAAGGATTAATATTCAAGCCACATCTTCCGAATATGCGAATTTCACAAAACAATTAAGTGAGGGCATAAATTTTAAGCCGGGTAATCTAAAAGGATACCAGTCTAAGGTTGACAGTTATAATGCTACAATAACCAAATTATATGCTTCTCAAAATAGATTGTCTGAATTACAGACTAGTCAATTAAAGTTATTGACTGATATTTCCCGTAAGATAGAGCTTCTTACCAAACCATTGAATACATTGGCAGATAAGATAACGGAAGTGAAAATAAATCTGAGAGGCGCTTCCGAAGACTTGAAAAACGTGTCACAGGATGCGGAGACTGCTTCTGTTTCATTCCAAGAGGCATCCGAGAAAATATCCATGACTGCTGCTGATTTTGATTCAATCCGTCAGACGGTAAAGGCTTTTGATGCACAAGCTTCCGAATTGAACAGTAGATTAAGTGATAACAAAGAAACAATTTCAGCCTTAAGAACATCTCTGAGGGAATTATCGAAGGAGTATAAGACAGGTTCTATCAGCGAAGAGGAGTACAAGTCCAAAAGAGATGCTACGGTGTCCCAGTTACGCACGCTGACAGAGCAGAATAAACAGTATTCGGCGATATTGAGAAATCATACACAGGTAGCGATATCCACAACAGGAAGCTATAACGAGATGAAGGCTTCAATGCTTCAACTGGAAAAAGAATATTATAACCTTTCACAAGCTGCACGTGAGGGGGCAAAAGGTATGGATATCTTGAACAATATCGGTAAGCTGAATCAGCAACTAAAGGATATAGATGCACAGATGGGCAATTACCAACGTAATGTAGGTAATTATGCTTCGGGTTGGAATGGGCTTGATGTTTCCATACAACAGATTGCGAGAGAACTTCCAGCTTTGTCTGTTAGTGCCAATACTTTCTTTCTTGCCATATCCAATAACCTTCCTATGTTTGTTGATGAGTTAAAGAAAGCAAGGGTGGAATATGAACTTCTTAAGAAATCGGAGCAGACTGCTACACCTGCATCTAAACAAGTATTAGGCTCCCTACCTGTATTTAAACGAGTATTAGGCTTCCTACCTGTATTTAAACGAGTATTAGGCTCCCTTCTTAGTTGGCAGACAATTTTAGTTGTTGGGATAACTCTTTTATCGAGTTATGGAGGTGAGATAACCAAATGGATAGGTAGCCTGTTTGATGCAAGAAAAGAAATTGATTATCTAAAACAGTTTCAGGAGGATTTGAATAAAGTTCAAAAAGAAGGTGTAAAAAATTCCCAAGATGAAGCTGTTAAATTGGATATATTATATAGGGCGGCTGTCAATTTGAATAAACCTATGGGAGAACGAAAAAAAGCCGTTGAGGAATTGAAAAAGCAATATCCTTCATATTTTAAAAACATAAGTGATGAAAATATTCTTACAGGGAAAGCGGCTGATAGTTATCAAAGACTATCAACCTCTATAATTGCTGCTGCAAAGGCTAGAGCTATTGAAGATAAATTAGTTGAAAAATCTAAGGAGCGTTTGGATTTACAAAGTGAATATAATGATTTGATAAGAAAAGAGGCTGAAATTAATTTGGAAAGAAGTGAATCTTTCAATAGTACAAATCCTCTAGGAATATGGATCGGAGCTGCAAAAGGTTTTAGCTTAGAAAGCGTTCAAGATGAAATTGATAGTGTTATAACTAAAATGGATGCACTGGATAAAGAAATAGAAGAATTGTCCGGCTCTATTGATATTGAAGATGTTACATTTGATCCTCATTCTGTCGATAAAGCCACAAATGATCTAGCACAATATATAGAGAATCTTAGGAATAAAATGGCTGACTTGTCTGTTTCTCTTATAGAGGATGAGCACCAGCGTAATCTTGCTGCCATAGAGAAAGAATATAAAGACCAGATAGCAGTTATAAAGGGATATTCTGAGGAAGAAAACAAACTCCGGGAAATGTTGGCTCAAGAGAGAAAGCAGAAGGTAGCGAAAGAGAATGAGGAATATGCTAAGAAGTTGGCAGAGGCCGAGGAAAAAAGGATCGAGAAAAAGAAAAAGTATACCGATGAGATGCTAAGACTGGAAGAAGAACAATCATCTCTCCGTATAGCAGCTACAAGTACTGGATATAAGGAGCTTGAAAACATTATAACACAAAATTATTCAAAAGGGCTGATGTCGCGAAAAGAATATGATGAAGCCATGCGTGAATTGGAGAAGCAAGCCGCAAACGAACAATTGCAGATACAGATAGATGCTACTGAAAAAATGATTGAGATAGCGGAAGCATCGGGCGTGGTAAGCAAGCAACAGATTGAAACGCTGAGAGAATCCATAAAGGCAATGGAAGCAGAGACAGGTTCCATAAATGCGGATGATCAGGTGAGAAAAGCGGAAGAGCAACAGGATATTACACGAAGGAATTTTGAAGCGTTGAAAGGTTATTCTTCTGCATTGAAAGATCTTGCATCGGATATCGATAGTCCGTTTGCCGGTATATTTGACGGGATGGATAAGGGATTCAGTATTATGTCTGATAAGATATCGGGTGTTTGGAAAGAACTTACAGACGGTGAGAAGATGGAAAGAACCACCGAGATGTGGGCTTCTATGGTTAGTGGAATTGGTGAAATGATATCATCCATTTATGATCGCCAGATTGAGGCTGTTGAGGCTGAACAGGAAGCGAATGAGAAAGCTGGTGAAGAGGAAATTTCCCGTATAGAGGCTTTAGAAGAAAAAGGGGCTATAACAACAGAAGAAGCCGAAGCGCGTAAACGTGCGGCGGAAGATAAAACGGCACAAAAGAATGCCGAATTGGAGAAGAAAAAAGCTGCATTAAGAACAAAACAAGCAAAGTTTGAGAAAGCTACCAGTATAGCTGAAGCGGCTATACAGATAGCAGGTGGTATTTTGCAGACGATAAAACAATTGGGTTTCCCTGCTGCAATACCTATGATAGCTGCTCTAGGTGCTATGGGGGCGATACAGCTTGCTACTATTATAGCGACTCCTATTCCAAAATACGCCAAGGGTACTGATTCGCATAAAGGCGGATTGGCTGTAGTGGGTGATGGTGGCGTTTCCGAAACGATCGTTACAGATAAAGGGGCGTATATTACTCCGTCTGTCCCTACTTTGGTTGACATCCCTAAAGGTGCGAAGGTTATACCTTATGCTGTGGATATGGACAGGATAAAGGCTCATGCAAATGATTTTGATGGTCTTATGGCATATAGAAGCGAAAACAATCTTCCTCCTGTATCAATAGTTAATGATTATAGCGAACTGGAGAAAAAGATAGGGCATCTGGAGAAATCACAGCAGATAGGATTTGCAAAATTAGCCAAGGCGATAAGAGAAAACAATTATCAGCAATTTTCAAAAAGTATATGATTATGAGGTATACAAGTGACATATATGAACTTCCCTTGTCCGTTTTTATAGAGATCTATACCAATGATAGCAATACTATCGAATTTGACAGTGAGGACAAAGGGGCCGCATCGGCAAAAATTATCAATGACTATATAGAAATTGTTGGGAGCAAACAGTTATCCTCTGAGATATTGAATTGTAATGAACGTATGAATCTCGCAATGACCGTGGAGTGCATGAAGGCATGTGAGAACATGATGAAGTTGAAAATGTATGATGAGGTGCGTGATATTCTGATGAAGATAGGTTATTCGTGCAAGAAAGGTGATGTAATGGTCATGAATGCTAGAATATCCGCGTTAAAATCCCGTGCACAATATGATTTGGACAAGATAAGTAAGGAAAAGAATGAGGAACCGAAGGAGAAGCCTACAAAACGAGGGTTTATAAATGAAGTTGTCGCTATTGGAAAATATAATAAGATGCATATCAATCTGAAAGAATGGACCGCCGGATCTTACGCCTGTCTTGTTAGGCAGACATGCGATGAAATCGATGAATTGAATCGTAAAAAGAAATAATTATGTATTATCAATGTGAGTTACTTATAAATGGTCTGAGGTACAGGGTTACTGATGATCTTGAGAATTGGGACGAGGTGAAGGCTAGTTTCAAGAGAAATGACTATGACGGTGTTATCCGTACTTTTTCTAACAAATTTTCTTTTGCTGGGGATGCTAGAATATTGCTGTTAAAACAATATGATGAAGATTATCTGAATGCTTCCGCTTCAATAATAATAAGTACAAGAAATAACAGTTGGTTGTATAATGAACGGTTTAGTTGCGCTCTCAATTTCTCTACATTGCAGGATAATGGTAGTATCTTACAGATAAATGCCGTGGATGATAGCGTGGCGTCCATGATAAAGGCTAAAAGGGGAACCCAATATGAATATCCTGTTGAAGAGGTGAAAAGTCCCATTCCTCTTGTTTATGACGGGCTTGAACTTTCAGAATCGGCAAAATGGATTCCTACAGGTGACATATACAATGGAGAAGTAGGGGAGATTCCGGATCAAGATAATTTTGTGTCAATGGATTTTGCTGAAAGGTGGCTTCCCATGTCATTATATACAGAGGCAACCGACATTAATATAGGCAATGCCACGGAGATATCGGATCAGTCATATATAAGTATTACGGAGTATTATCTAAATGATAATGGGACGGAGGTGTTGGATGAACGTAAAGATGATGGCACTCTGATATATGCCGTAAAAAGCATCAATTTGTCTGTTGATATTGATTTTAAATTTTGGATAAGCTATAATATCATATCGCCATGGGGCTGGACTAACGGGGTACGTTTCCGACTAGCTAAAATTGGCACGGATAAAAAGACATTGGAAACAATCAGTGAGGTATTCTATGAAACGTATTCCACCGGTCTTATAGAAAAAGAATATTCAGCACATCATGATATATTCTTAGCTAAAGGAGAGAAGCTTGTGCTCCTTTGCAAAGTGCAGTCAGGGAGGGAACAGTCTGGTCCTGACCTTGCTGCCCTTTATCCCGTGGATTCAAAAAGTCGTGTTACGATATCATGGAAAAACAGAATAAATCCTGTTGAGATGGATGTTGTAAATCCCAGCACGTTGCTCAACAGACTACTCAAAAGCATTAACGGGGGAAAAGACGGATTGACGGGGGTAATAGAAAGCATGGGTGACGGAAGGCTTGATAATTGTATGCTCTTGGCGGCTGAATCAGCTCGTAAGATTCCGGGAGCCAAAATATATACATCCTTCACTAAATTTGCAAGTTGGATGAGTTATGTGTTCGGATACGCTTATGACATATCCGGCAATACGATAACTTTCCGGCACAGAGGCAAATACTTCTCGGATGATGTTGTCAAAAAAATAGATGATTTATCCGATTACGAGATGAAGGTTAATTCCGCATTGGTGTATTCGCGCATACGGATAGGCTTTGACAAACAGGATTACGACACGGCTAATGGTAAGGATGAGTTTCGTTTTACGAATGAATATACCACAGGCGTGACCATGACGGACAATAGCCTTGAAATGATATCTCCATACCGTGCGGACGCATACGGCATAGAGTTCCTTGCTGACAAGATAGGTGAAGATACTACAGACAACGAAAGTGACACTGATTTATTTATGGTAGGGGTGAAATCTGATTCGTCTGGACTTAAGTATATATTGAACAGGGATTATCTTATGGGTGGCGTTCTCAGCCCTGACACAATGTTCAATGCCATGTTTTCTCCTTCTTCTATGGTTTTGGCCAATGAAGCATATATCGGTTCATCTGTTGAGATGCTTACTTTTGCGTCTTCAGATGGTAATAGTGATGTGGGTATTGATGGAATGGGGGAAAGCAGGGATATAATTCTTTCAAAAAGGATGTTTACTGTGGCGGAAGTAGAATTTGAAACTTCGGATGTAGAGCTTCCGGAAGATCTTACAGGAATTGTTGAATTTGAACATCAAGGCAAGGTTATACAGGGATATTATCAGCAGGCTGATTACAATTTTACAAAATCACAAAGTTCAAAGGTAACTTTGATTGTGAAAAATTCTAATTCTTTATAAAGATTCAATTTTTAATTATTATATTTGCAATGAAAGCTTGTGAAGTCGCAAGCTGCTAGAAACTAACGAAAAGACCATGATATCAATCGGAGATGTTTGCCCGTTATTCTTCAAACCGCTGAAATATAAATATTCAAATGCAGGATGTTTCAGACAAGTATTTTCCTTGTCAGACAACATTTTGCTGCAAATTTTCTGCGATAACGGTGAAATACCTTTGGCTTCTTTGAATGATAAGATTGGCAATATCTCCTCGTCAATAGCACTGCTCACTTATGATGTTAATGAAAGCGTTAAGATGTATTATGCCTCATTATCTCCTTCGGAGGGGATATATACAGTAACTATAGGCGATAAGGAATGTGAGGAATTCTGTGTGTGTGAGAATATAGGTGATTCTATATTGATTGAATATTCCCATAAGGATAATAATTCTGCATTTGATAATATATTCTGGATTGATGATGTTCAGCAGATATTTCAGTTCAGAATAATAGGAGGATTCAAACCGGATGGGGTGGATTTAAAAGTTGAGAACGAACAGTTCGTGAACCAGAAGCAGGAGATAATAGAAATGTATTCTCTTCCTTATAAGACATTTGATTTTGTATTTGGGACAAGTCGTGGTGTTCCGTATTATATAGCGGAGTTCATAAATAAGTTACTTTGCCTTTCTCACGTCAACATAGACGGTAATTTGTATGTACGGGAAGGGGATTCTGTCCCGGAAAAGCTTGATACAATAGGTAAAAAACAGATGTTTATATATAAAGTGACTTTACGCCCTAGAGAAAACGATATTGCCGGGATCGGAGGCAAAACTGAGATCGCAACTTCTTCTTCAGGTATAGCATTTTTGCTAACTAATCCTGAAGAGGACGATGTGTTAAAATACAAGAAGGCGCAAGCTGCTTTTGTTAATGAAAATTATGTGTAATCATGGCCAGAAATCATCCTATAAAGATATTGTGGTACGGTTCGGAAACGGATGCAGAAGGAAATCCGATTATACCGGAAATATCCCCATCATTTGAAAAGCGATTGGAAGGGTTGAATGAGGGTGAGATATACATACATAATGATGATAAGAATCCTTCTATTTACATAAGGACCAATAAAGACCGGGTTGTTGCCATATCGGGAAGTGCAAATATAGAGGAACTTTCCAAATACTTCCTTCGTAAAGATAAAGAAGACACCGCCAACGGTCTTATCACTTTCTTGAAAGGTATCGTTGTCAAGTCGTATCTTAAGATAGGTGAGTTCATAACTGGCGTTTCCGGAGGTTACATAGACGAAAATGGCAATCTTGAAATGGAAAGCGGTGTATTTCGTAAGCGTTTGTTTGTACCTGAAATAGCCTATAACCGTACAACCTATTTCAAAGGACGTATGGTAAACTCCCCCGGTGGCGGTTGTAGCGTATTGTCATACGTGGATAACGGCGATGGAACCTACACCATCACTCCCGATCTGACGGACGCGGACGGATTGAGCCAGTTTGTTGATGATATCCTTACCACCTATTTTGTGACTAAGAATAGCGAAGGCAAGCTGAATGGCTTTGAAGAGATGAAATTCCGGGTGACTGCCGCAGATTATACCGCCAAGAAGTTTACTGTCATTCCCCGTCCGGGGCATTCTGACTGGAAACCTGCCGAGCAGATGGTATTGGCACAAACAGGTAACTTTACGGACCCGGAACGTCAGACCTATATACTTATTGATTCAGTCAACGGAAACAACTGTATTACATTCTTTGACAATGCCAACACTTGGGACCCGGAACCGGCGCAGATGCCTGCGTGGTTCGGCAAGAAAAAAGGCATGACTGTAGCCGGTATTAATGCGGACAATTACTCGGCCGTTCTTCAAAACATTATCATGACCGGGCTTATCTTTCAGGTGGATGAGATCACCGGACAGACAGTGCGTGTTCCGTTGGACAAAGGTGAATGGACCGCAGGTAAGTATGCCTACTATAACCGGGTGTCACACAACGGGGCTTTGTGGTTGTGTGTTGATGATAACGGAACGACAACAGAACCGTCAGATGATAACCCGGCATGGCTGAAACAAGTGGCGGAAGGGCAAAAAGGTGATCCGGGCTTGTCTGTAGTCGGTGGCGGTCATTGGGAATCCTCCAAAACCCCGTACAAAGCCAATACAATGGTCACTCTTGCCAACTGTGTCTTTTTATCCAAGGTGGAAACCTCCAATCCTCCCATCAGGATATTGCGTGTCAAAGGCGGCAATTTCTTAAGAAAGAAGGACGGTGGTTATTATCTTGCCGGAAAACCTGCCGACTGGGAGGTTAACGAAGACTGGGATATGCTGCTTGACGGGCGTGAACTGAAAGGAGAGAGTATCACTTTCCTTGGTGAATTTGCCACGGCTCCTGCCAACCCGAAAAACGGTGATTCATACCGTAACACAACTGACCGCGCCACCTACATCTATCAGGACGGAAGATGGCAGCTTATGATATCGGACGGGAAAGACGGTAAGGACTATGAGTATATATACACAAGAGGCAATATCATAGATAATCCTCCCGAAAAACCTGACAGCCAGCAGAAGGATGATTATATCCCCGAAGGCTGGACGGATGATTTTGTTGGTGTGGACGCAGACCATCAGGTTGAATGGGGTTGTACACGTTTTAAGGAAAACGGTGTATGGTCAGAGTTCAGCACTCCGGCAGTGGTGCATCGCTGGAGTAAGGACGGAGAGAATGCCATCATGGCGGACTTCGATAACGAGATGGTCAATGCAGCCCTTACTTCAGACGGGAAGGTCGTGTCCTCACAGACTTGGAATACAACAGTCAGCATGTGGTACGGAACGGAAAAGCTCACTCTTGACAGCATCACCTGTACACCTGACACAAATCTTCTGTGTGCGACAGACAAGAATACGGGAGTGGTGACAATATCGGTATCTGCCGGAGCTACTCTTGCTGCGACAAACACGGTGAGGATCACAATCATGGCTACAAAGAACGGGCAGCAGTATTCCCGTGATCTGACATTCACTGTAGCCGGGGTCCGTGGAGGTGCGGACGGTTCGGATGCCGTGCTATACAGTATTATCGTTTCTGCCAGTTCGGTAAGCAAGGACAAGAATGGAAACTACAGCGTGTCTTCCGTATCATGTTACAGACAAAAGTCAGTGGGGGGCGTGATATCCACTACAACGGACGGTATATTGAAATACAGCATAGACGGTGGAGCAGAAACTACCATAAACAACAATACAGCCATATCAAGCGGAAATTTCACGAAGACATTGAAGTTTGTCTTTTACGTGAATGACCAGATAGTGGATGTTGAAACCGTCCCCATGCTTGTAGATGGTAAGGACGGAGAGAATGCCATCATGGCGGACTTCGATAACGAGATGGTCAATGCAGCCCTTACTTCAGACGGGAAGGTCGTGTCCTCACAGACTTGGAATACAACAGTCAGCATGTGGTACGGAACGGAAAAGCTCACTCTTGACAGCATCACCTGTACACCTGACACAAATCTTCTGTGTGCGACAGACAAGAATACGGGAGTGGTGACAATATCGGTATCTGCCGGAGCTACTCTTGCTGCGACAAACACGGTGAGGATCACAATCATGGCTACAAAGAACGGGCAGCAGTATTCCCGTGATCTGACATTCACTGTAGCCGGGGTCCGTGGAGGTGCGGACGGTTCGGATGCCGTGCTATACAGTATTATCGTTTCTGCCAGTTCGGTAAGCAAGGACAAGAATGGAAACTACAGCGTGTCTTCCGTATCATGTTACAGACAAAAGTCAGTGGGGGGCGTGATATCCACTACAACGGACGGTATATTGAAATACAGCATAGACGGTGGAGCAGAAACTACCATAAACAACAATACAGCCATATCAAGCGGAAATTTCACGAAGACATTGAAGTTTGTCTTTTACGTGAATGACCAGATAGTGGATGTTGAAACCGTCCCCATGCTTGTAGATGGTAAGGACGGGGCTGACGGTGAGAGTATCACAGCAGCCGGTCATTGGGAATCCGCCAATACTCCGTATGCCAAGAACAGTACAGTATCGTTTGCCGGAGGATCTTACTTAAGCAAGGTTGAAACCTCCAACCCTCCGATTAAAATCGCCAAGTTCAGAAACGGCAGACTCCGCAGGAAAAGAGACGGCGGATACATCCTCGCCGGCAGATCTGCGAACCGGACGGTACATGCGGACTGGCAGGAGATGGTTGCTCCCGTCGGACCGTCGGCATCCTACTGGCTGGACAGTCCTGTCAGCGTGATCAACTTCACTTCAACAGGCACGCCATCCCCGTCTGGATTCCTTGTCACTTGCAAACAGAATGTGGCAGGCAATGTAAGCACGTGCAGCACGCTTTATCTGGCAGCCCGTAAGTATAACGGAAGCTGGCTGGCTCATGTAGGTGCTACCCTAAGCAATCAGATATCCGTGCCTGCGACAGCCGGATACACCCAGTTTGCCGTCCGGGCTTATAAATCCGCATCTGACGCGAACGCATGGAATAATAATTTTGTCGCTGAAAAAGGGGTGGGTGTAGCTAATGATGGTGCCATAGGAGCAACCGGAGCAACAGGGGCGTTTCCCCGTGACAGAGGTGTATTCGCATCAGGACAGACTTATGTCTGGAATGCGGATTACCGGGATAAGGTCATATATCTGATAGGGGGAGTTTATTATAATTTCCTTGTAAAGAATTACGGTGCTTCCGTTACCGCTGCACCCACATCTGTCAACGGTGATTCCAATTGGGAAGCCATGCAGAAGTTTGTGAATATCGCTACTGACACCCTGTTTGCCGATGGTGCGAATGTAGCCGGCTTCATGTTCAAAGACAAGGTTCTCAAGTCTTTTAATGACAAAGGTGAAACTCTTCTTATCAACGGTGAAACCGGGTATTTTAAATGCAAATTAGCAGAGATTACAGGAACAATCACGGCGGATAAAGGACGTGTTGGCCCGTTCTCCATCATTTCGGGGGTATTGTCTTCAAAGATCCTTTATGAAAATGAAACAAATAAATACGTCGGTTTCAATTTGTCTGCCGGACAAATTGAGTTTTATAACGAAATGACATTTGCAAACGTAAGAATCGGGGGAAACACGCAGTTTGTCACCATTGAAGGGATTAAGTATGATGCTGGAATTGACATACAGAGTCCAAATGCCATGATCGGAATGCACATCAAGACTCCGAGCATTCCTCTATTCGTGGAGGGAGGTAACATTTTCCTTCATCCGAACAATGACAGCTATGTTTCTCTTCGTGGCATAGTTGGCAACTGGAGGAATATCTCTGTTAAAGCTTCATTGAACAACAACGATGATAATGTGATGTTTATTAATAGAGACAATATAGAAGTGACGCTTCCTCCGGATGTTCCGGGACATACTATATACTTCAAACGTATGAGCGGCGGAGTAAGATTGACAGGAGGACGGATCCTGCCTGCTCCCGGAGGACAGGAGGTGTCTTATATTGATTTGGATTTTGCATCCGGCTTCATTAAGTGTATGGGTAATTATTGGGTTATGTTTTATTGCGGATAATTTAAATATAAAGTATGAGAATAAATTTTGCACAATTCCCTATTTATGATGGGATTAAAAAAGAAAAGCTTATAGCCAGTAACATCACTGAGGCCTTCGGTGACTGGATATATAAGAACGTAGCGGGCTTGAAGGCGCATCTCCTTGCTGAGAAGATATTCAAATCTACTGCTGAAGGTGTCGAGATTGACGAAGAAGAGGTGGATATCATAAGACGCTCCACCTCCATGCTGCCCGGTCTGCTGGCGGACTCACTGAATGATTATCTGGATAAAAAGAAGGAGTAGTATGAAAGAATTATGGCAATTAATCAAGATGCTGTTCTCAAGCAAGCCGGGTGATTTTGATACTCCTGAGCTACTTCCCATGAAGCATTATCCTTTCAAGGGATACCGTTTCATGATGTGGTGCGGACGGATGATATACCGTGCCGAGAACAAGGAGAACATAGATAGGTATATGCAGACCTATGCGGGTAAGGAGAGTATGACGCACGAAACCATACACCTGCGTCAGGCACAGGTTATCGGCTCATGGGTAAAATACTACTGGCGGTATTTTGTCGAGTGGATCAAGGGAAACCCTATCTGCCATCCTGCGAGCTCGGCATATTATACTATAAAATACGAAATGGAGGCGTATGCCAACGAGGGCAATCCGGATTATCCCGTGAACTATGACGGGAACAACCTTTCCCGTTATAAGATAAAAAGTGGCAGGAAGAAGCTGTACAAATCGGTTGGCGGCACTTCAAAAGCGTGGAAAACTTATATAAGAACTTTATAAAATTGATATTATGAGTGATTTGAATTTAGAAAATATAGTTGGCTTTAAAGCTGTGGATAAAAACGGCAACGAACGACAGGTGACCGTCGATGAGATGACAGAATTAGTTTCCGCACGGATTGTTTCCGCTGCATCAGAAATATCAACATTTGCTGCCGCTGCGGCAGCCGGAACAGATGAGTTTGAGGACCAGTTGCCCCAGTCCGACACCTTCTCTTGGCTCCGTACTTTGGACGGTTCCAAGAACCCAACTTTAACATCTTCTTCGGCTGCCGCGAAAGTCCTGGGAGAACTTTTGCCACTTTCGACAAATACTAATAAGGGATTAACAAGGAGAACAGCATATTTTGATTTAATTCAAGGCAAATTATACAAGATAGCATATAAAAAGGAACTATATGTATATAAACCTGTAATATGCTTACTATATGTGCTAAGAAATGGAATATCGTCTTGCTATGTAGCTTCATTAAGTGGGTATCGTAATGGAGTTTCCCATTTTAAATTGATATGTGGAAATGATACCCAATTTAAGCTGTATCAAAAGTTGAATAGCGCTAATTATTTTGACATCATGCTGGAATGCCCTGATAATTCAGCTGGCATTATGGAGATAAAAGCCATGGATGATTTAACGGTTATTGAAACGACAGAACCATTAAGGGATTGGCAACAAATTGCAACAGAATAATAGCATAAGTTGAGAGCTGGGAGAACTGATGAAGTTTTTCCCGATAAAAGGGGGTATAAATCCCGGTACTGATTTAAATACGATTGGCGGAGCTGGAATATATAATCTTAGTGGGGAATATACCAATGCGCCATTTTCTCAATCATGGGGTAATCTGATTGTATTGTCCGATGGTAGTAAAACTCAAATAGTTACAGAGTATACAGGATCAACTTTTTCTATTTTTATAAGAGGAGATAATAGTAGAAAATGGTATAAAGTCAATCTTACAAAAGATATTTGATTACTACTATTCGTACAAACGAACTTGCAAAACGGCAGCACTGGGAGAACTTTTCACTAATTTGAAGCTGTTTCCATTCATGTATAGAGGGAGAGTTAGTGATGCAAATCTAGCCGTAGACAATGGTTGGTATGAAATATTTGGTGACATTTCCAATGCTCCATTTACCCAAAGTTGGGGACCGCTATTTGTCATTGGGAATTCATATAAAGTCCAGTTCGCTTTTTATTCTGTTTCAGATGGGTTTAAATTGTATGTGAGACAACTTAACCATACCAATTTTGGATGGGCTAAAATAGATTTGACACAGGTATAGGAATTTTGTACTTCTGGGAGGACTTCTGCCAACAAATGGAATAAAACGAACTGAATATTATGAAACAATACGGCCAGGAGTATCATTTAGTATAGGTGCTCCTACCAATGAATTCGTATATGTCAGCCATAATGACGGAGAAATGATGATTTATGTTGATTCTACCGGCATTGTTACGAAGATATTCTCTAGTGCTGATAAAATTATATCTATATCACTAAAGGATAATCAGATTATGATAACTGCTATAAATTATGACCTTATAGTTACGATTCGTGTACTCTCTTTTTAACATGGATTTTATCTAAACAGAGAGCTGGGAGGACTTCTGCCTGTTGTGTCAATTAAAAATAATGGGGTTTACCCAATGGGTACACAGATAATTGACAACAGTAACGGATCGTTTTTTGCGATGAAAATCATAATCAATAGAAGTAGCGAAAATGGATGGCTCTGCATAGATGTAACAACGATGGGAGACACATTTTTCTCAAAGGCTGTTTTGTACGTTGGGAAAAATATTGTTCGTCACGTTGTATATGCTGAGAAAGGGGGTAATCCAAATCGGGCTTGTTACTACGACATTAATAATAATACCATTACTATCATTTATAAACCTGGGGATTATGGTTCTTTTACAAGATTAAATGTGACATCTTTATATGACAGGTCGGATACAATTGCAGCAGAATTCATCTCAAAGATGCCAGATTTGAATGGCTTTACAAAAATAGAAACTAATTAATCCTTCTGGGAGAACTGTTGGGAAATCCGAAGGGAACAAAATCGTTTTCTTCATGGAGTGAATTTACGGATTTTGTAAATGAAATGCCTATAAAAACAATTCAACCTTTCGTTTCCAATTTCAATGCTTTTGCTGGAGAAGGATTCTACGGTAATGTCGTTCAAGGATTGGTTATAAAACAATTAGAAGATGCTGTTTTCATCTTCGGAATAGCAATAGACGGAACATTAATATTTAGAAAAAGGAATTATCCAGACGTTTCAACTTGGGAAGATCCTAAGATAATAATTCACAGTAATAATTGACATAAAATTTACTTCGTAACCGACCTGGGAGAACTTCTGCAAAATGAAAACTATATAAGGATGGCAGAAGGTAGAGGATCTGCAACCTTATATAGGATTGATTTTATGAGGAATTTAAATTTGGTTGTTAAGATTGTTGGTGAAGGTAATTCGGAAGTAGTTGATGACTACTCTATTATCTGTATGCATGGCGGTGGTAATGGGTTATGTATTACGCATAATTCTGGACCGTCATCAATAAGAATGTATAGAGATAATGATTACAATTATTATGTTTACGTGAGTGGATGGGGATACGCTATAGCATATTTTGCCAACCGCATACCGATTTATAATGCCATTTCAGCAACTAAAGTAGATATAGATATTAGGACGCTCGAACAGGTAGGAATTTAAACAAGAATTTCTGCCTGTTGGCGATTAATTGGGATTATTGGCGAACCGTATCTTGGGTATAAAAAAACGGGTGGTCCGGTACAAGCCGGTTCCACCCGATCCTGATATGCACAACGCCATGTGCGGTGCAAAGGTAATCCATGTTTCTAAGAAGCCAATACAAAAGTTCTAAAATCTCCCCACTCTCCGTACAAACAACGTCTGAAACCAGCAACATCAGCTCCCAAGCGGAATGCCATTTGAATTACATATCCTTGTCCATCGTTAAAAACTATCATTATGGAATAATTGAGAACAACACTAATTCCATTATCTCCGGTCACATGATACATTCCGCTTGCAGTTGCACTATTTACCTCTTCGTCTGTACTTAATATACCTTTGGGCATAAACGGGAACAGCTTCAAACTGTTCATTAGTCCCCCCAGAACAATTTTTGTGGTTTATTTTGTAAATGCAGAAGAATTTTTTTAACT
>ERZ1673702.1032-NODE-1032-length-33224-cov-15.270011_pt1 | contig 33224 bp, 45 predicted proteins | sample MGYA00580232_ERZ1673702 | MGnify/ENA primary metagenome ERZ1673702 (study PRJEB41218, sample SAMN15661792) | gut metagenome | host: Homo sapiens | place: Canada: London | collected 2015-08-20/2019-03-30 | study: EMG produced TPA metagenomics assembly of... | reverse complement strand
AAGGCAGAAGAACCAGCTAAGGCAGAAGAACCAGCTAAGGCAGAAGAACCAGCTAAGGCAGAAGAAGAAACGAAGAGCGAAGCACCTACTTTGAAGGAGATGCAAACACTTGTTATATCAAGTGTTAGAACCGGGCACGTTACCCGTGATGAAATGGCCTCTATCTTATTGGAGTTCGGGGGTGCGTCTCTGTCATCAGTTAACCCTTCCAAGTATGCTTTACTTAAACAACGCATTGAAAATTATCCTTTGACGAGATGAAAGAACAAATAAACCATAGTGAGCGCGAACACGCGCTCCTATCGCCAAGCAGCTCACACCGTTGGATGTATTGCACACCGTCTGCGCGGTTGGAAGAAAACATACCGAGCACGGGAAGCGCGGCATCGGAAGAGGGAACAGTAGCTCACGAGTTGGCAGAGCACGCAATAAGAAAGTATTTGGCTGGGGAATACACCCCATTACTTGACGAATTGCCCGTACCTAAAGAGATTGCGGAAAACAAGTATTACGGCCCCGAGATGGATAAGTACGTAACCGACTACGTATGTTATGTGTGCGACGTTTACGAGGCCATAGAGGGCGCGGAAATGAGCATAGAACGAAAGTTCGACCTAACAATGTACGTACCCGAGTGTTTCGGTAGCTGCGACTGTGATATAGTAGGCGAAACAGTCCTAAACATCATAGACCTTAAGTATGGGAAGGGCGTGCAGGTGGAAGCCGAGAACAACACGCAATTAATGCTCTATGCACTTGGCGTTCTTCGTTCCCTACCGCCCGAAAAGCAGTCTAAAATAGAACTGGTACGTATGCACATCGCCCAGGTACGTTTGGGACATTTCCCGGTATTCGAGATGTCTGCACGAGACCTCACCCACTGGGCGATACACGTACTAAGACCGACGGCCGAAAAAGCATTTGCCGGGCAAGGAGAAACGATGGTAGGTTCTCATTGTAAGTTCTGCAAGTTCAAAGCCCAATGCCGGGCGCAACGTGATGCACTTGTTAACGAGTTCGAGACCCACAGAGAAACCAAAGCCCTATCTTTAGAGGAAATTGGGGAGATACTTAATAAGGCGGATATGTTTACCGATTGGCTATCAGCGGTTAAACAGTTTGCGATGTCCGAGGCCTTAAGCGGCAAGCACATTAACGGGTGGAAGCTGGTGGAAGGCAGGTCGGCACGGGTCATTAAAGACGAAGCAGAGGCCTTAAAACGACTAACGGAGGCAGGTTTTGACCGGGAAACCCTTATCAATACGAAGATAAAAGGCATCGGAGACCTGGAACGAACCGTGGGAAAGAAGCCGTTAACGGTTCTACTGGACGGTGTAATAATTAAGCCCCAGGGCGCGCCAACGCTCGCACCGGAAAGCGATAAAAGAGAACCGATACAACCTACTTTGGATATGTTTGAGGAATTAAATTCATAAAAGAAGTTAACGAAAGAACCAACCTATCAGATAAAGCGTTATATTTGCATTATCAATTTAAAAACAAAACGCTATGAAAAGTAACAACGGTATTCTAACAGAGAAAGAGATTCAAGCAAGAACAAAGTTTTGGAACAAAAAGCAATTCCGCACATGGACTAACAAGGAACTTGAAAGAACCTCTACAGATATGCAAAAACTTTTGGTAGCCCTAAAGGAATTCAGTATGGACGAGATTAAAGCTATTAGAAAGTTAGACGGATATAGCTTTAGAGTGCATGGAAAAAATGACCCGAAGTATATCGTATGGTCGGCATATCAAAGGGATTTAGATTACGCTATTTCGATAGCACCGAAAACTTTTAAAGTTAAACAAGGTTAACAGAGTAAACAACTTATAGATTTATTTGTTATCTCTGCAACATCAAATTAAAACGGAACGTCCGAACCGATTAGAGGACAAAAAGAAAAAAGTGTAATATGAAAGCAATGATTAAAAACGCGAGATTGAGTTATGTACGTGTATTTGAAGCCTCACAAGTTAATGGACAAGGAGACGCAACGTATAGTGTTTGTCTACTTATTGACAAGAACAGCCCGGAAGTTCCGAAGATTAAAGCCGCCATTGAGGCAGAACGTGCAACTTTCAAGTCCAAGTATCCTAAACTCGCCGGCAAAGACCCCAAGACGTGGAACAACCCATTGAGAGACGGAGACGAGGAAAAAGACGGTGCAGAATACAAGGGTTGCTACTTTATCAACGCAAAGCGTAAAGAAGCCCAGGGCGCACCTATTGTAATCGACGGACGTAAACAGTACATTACAGACAAGAACAAGGTGTATAGCGGATGTTACGGTAATGTAGCTGTGTCCTTTTACCCTTATGAGTTTACCGGGAAGTACGGCGTAGGTGTGGGTCTGAACGGAATACAGAAGACGGCAGACGGTGAACGCCTGGATGGTGGAACAAGTCTTGACGATTTCGATACGGTGGATATCGACGAGAACGACGATTTATTTAAGTAGCCCTTTTCAGAGTAAAAAACATTAATAAGAACCTGGGGGCATAAAAGCCCCCACGATATAAAAAGCAAAAATGGGAAAAAGTGATTCATACATAAACGCGCGGGGGGTTAGAATTTCAAAGGCAACGGGCAAGCCCGTGAAGAAATATACGAAGAGAGATACCGCGTACTGGAACGCACGTATGAAAGGCCCTGCCGTATCTGAAAGCGAACCTATCGAAGTAGCGGTAGACCCGGTAATAGCAGAGCTTCAAACACTGTACACAGAAGAAGAGATACAAGGTATCATAGACCTAAAGAAAGACAGCGCGCCTATCGAGCTGGTAGAGATTCACGCAAAAGCCAAATCGACGCTTGACGAAAGTAACACTGGGTTCTTGATAGCAAGCGACTGGCACGCGGATGAGGTTGTTAAGGCCTCCACCGTTTTAGGCAAGAACGAGTATAACCGGGACATAGCGGAAAAGAGAATAAAGAACTTTTTCTCAAACGCCATCTACATGGTGAAGAAGAAGAAGCCCGTAGATAACTTGGTAGTGGGGCTTATAGGTGATTTGATAGGGGGCTACATTCACGACGAACTGGCACAAACAAACAGCATGACACCTATGCAGGGCATTCAATTCGTAAAGACGCTGGTAATATCGGGGCTTAAGGCTATTCACGACGAACTGCCCGACCTTCAAAAAATAGTAGTTGTAGGCATATGCGGAAACCATACGAGAACAACGAAGAAAATGCAATTTTCCAATGGTTTCGCCATGAGCCATGAATATTTCATGTACAAGGATATTGAACAAACCCTAGCACTTATGGGGTTGACAAAGTTTGAGTTCATCATTCCCGAAAGCGAATTTGCCTACCTGGATATATACGGGAAAAAGATTTTATTCTGCCACGGGCACCAGTTTAGAAGCGCCGGCGGCATCGGGGGCATCTATCCGAGTATGTTTAAATGGTATGCAAAGTTAAATCAGACCGTTAAAATAGACAAGGCCTTTATCGGTCACTACCACCAGATGATATACACGAAAGAGGTTTGTGTTAACGGTTCTCTGAAAGGTTTCGACGCGTTTGCGATGGGCCACGGGCTGGCATACGAAGAACCGCAGCAAACCTACGTTATACTGAATGAGAAGCGGGGTTTTATTTTCTACTCGCCTATCTTTGCCGATTAAGTAATAAGGGCTATCAATTGTTAAATAACTGCAATTGATAGCCCTTTTTCTTGTTTATCCAAAACATTTACTTACCTTTGCCGTTGTATTAGTATAAACAATTAAAAACAAAAGAGATTATGAGACATATTTTTATAGACTTTGAAACATACTCCGAAACAGACATTAAAAGCGCTGGCAATTACAAGTATTGCGAAGACCCGGCCTTTGAAATATTGCTGTGCGGTTATATGTGGGACACGGACACGGAGGTATCAATAATAGACCTAAAGACCCCTAATGGGCGTACCGAGTTTAACGAGCTGTTCACATCAGTAGCCAATGACCCGGACGTAGTTATAGTGGCCCACAACGCAACGTTTGAGCGCGTCTGCTTGAAGGAATACGGATTTGATATAAGTCCTATGAGATTTTTCTGTACGGCCAACATGGCGCTCTATTGCGGTATGCCGCCATCGCTTGACGCGGTTTCGCAGATTCTCGATTTGCAGGATAAGAAATTAGGCACGGGTAAAAACCTTATCCGCTATTTCTCCGTACCGTGCAAACCTACCAAAGCAAACGGAGGGCGCACCCGTAACCTACCCGAGAACGACCCGGAAGCCTGGGAAGAATTTATAGAATACCTCCGCTATGACGTGCTTTCGGAAAAGGAAATATTCGGTAAGTTATCACGGTTTGAATTTCCCGAGACAGAGCAAAAGATATATGCGGCAGACCAACGCATAAACGACTACGGAATACGGGCCGATTTACAGCTGGCAACGGCCGCGCGCGATATGGACGAGGAATATAAAGCACGCCTAACCGAAAGAGCCAAAAAGGAATTTGGTTTAAGTTCTCTAAAGTCCATGCCACAGTTAAAATGCTTCATTAAAGAGCGTACGGGCGTGGTTATTGATTCGCTCAATAAGAATAACATTGAAGAGGTGATAAAGACCGTAGAGAGCCTTAAAAACGTTACTGACGAGGATAAGCAAGCAGTATTAGACGTTATCGACCTACGCCGGGAAATCGGTAAGACATCTAATGCAAAGTATACCGCCATCCTTGCAAGTGCAGGACGCGGAGACCGTATTAGAGGGCTGTTTAGGTATTATGGCGCGAACCGTACCGGGCGATGGGCCGGGCGCTTGGTTCAGTTGCAGAACCTACCGCAAAACCATATCGAGGAGCTGGACGAAGCGCGAGACCTGGCAAAGTTGCATGATTTATCGCTGATGGAATTAATGTACGAGAAGCCGACACACGTTCTATCACAGCTTATCCGTACCGCGTTTATCGCCCCCGAAGGATACACCTTCTCCGTGGCTGACTTCTCCGCGATTGAGGCACGCGTAATCGCGTGGGTAGCTAATGAACAATGGCGGTTGGACTTGTTCAATGACCCTAAAGCTGATATATATTGCGCATCCGCCTCTAAGATGTTCGGTGTTCCCGTGCATAAGGGAGACGAACTAAGACAGCGCGGAAAGGTTGCGGAGCTTGCTTTAGGTTATGGTGGTGGGGTTAACGCCCTTACTACGATGGACACCAAGAAAGCATTAACAGAGGAGGAAAAGCCCCAAATTTTGTTAAAATGGAGAGAAGCTAACAAAAAAGTCGTATCTTTGTGGAAGTCTTTAGAGAATGCTGCAAAAACGTGTATAGGAACACGCAGACCGCAAACGTATGTTATTGACGAGTTTTCCTCAATAGTATTCAGCTACGAAGGCGGAGCAATGACTATAGAGTTACCATCGGGGCGAAAACTTTTTTACCCCTCCGCGCGTTTAAGCAGTAGAACAATATCGGGAGCGAACGGCGAGTTCGATGTGCAGGATATTTCCTACATGGGTCAAGAACAAACAACGGGCAAGTGGGCGAAGTTACACACCTACGGAGGTAAGCTAACGGAGAACATTGTGCAGGCAATAAGCCGCGATTTACTGGCGAATGCGATTTTCAAGGTATTCGATATGGGTTATAACATTGTGTTGCATGTGCACGACGAAATAGCCGCGGAGATACCTAAAGACGGGAACGAAGAACTAACGCTTAATGCAATGATAGATGCGATGTGTGAAGCGCCAAGTTGGGCGGCTAACATCCCATTGCGAGCGGCTGGTTACATAACGGAATATTATAGGAAAGATTAGAAAATGGAATTAAAAAAAATGACTTTTAAGGTTGCGACCGCTACTAGCGCGAAGTCGGTAAGTTGGAAGAACCGTACCTACACATGGGACGACCTTGTTAAGAGGTTCACCAGTGCAAAGGTAACGGAGGAAACCTACCGGGAGTTCATGGCAGCGAGCAAAGCCGAACAAGGTGCAATTAAAGACGTAGGAGCCTTCATGGGAGGCGAGTTATTCGGTAGCCGAAGAAACAAGAACAACGTAGGCGAGCGCTCACTATTGGCACTTGATATTGACTACGGAGAAGCCGATTTCCCAGAACGCTTCTTTGCGGCTATCAATTGCGCGTGCATCATTCACGGGACGCATAAACACAACCCGAAAGCAGGAATGCTACGTTATCGCGTTATCATTCCTTTGTCTGAACCCGTGGACGGTGAACAATACGAAGCCATTGCACGAAAGGTTGCGGAGATTACCGGGATAGACTTGTACGACCGCACGACGTTTCAGCCGGAGCGCTGCATGTTCTTCCCGTCGGTGTCCCGCGATGTCGATTATTATTACACCGACTATTCACAGTTATGTGAAACCCCTTTGGACGTGAACGAATACCTTAACATGTACGAGGATTGGCACGACACGACGGAATGGGCATACCACAAAGACGAGAAGGGCGAAGTACGTACCTTCATTAAGGAGCAGCAAGACCCGACATTAAAGGAGGGCACAGTAGGTGACTTTTGCCGGGCGTACACCATTTCAGAAGTTATCGCGGAATACTTGCCGGACGTTTACGAGCCGACAGACCAGCCCGACAGATGGACGTATAGCGGCGGTTCTACTTCGGGCGGTATGCTTACTTTTAATGATATGTTTGCTTATTCGTTCCATAACAATGACCCGATACAAGGAAACCACGTGTTTAACGCCTACGACTTGGTACGTGTGCACAAGTTCGGTAAGATGGATAAGGGACAAGACCGCACGAAGTCAACCGACGCGATGAATGAACTTGTAAACAAGGACGCAAAGGTAGCGGAAATGCGCGCGTCTCGTTTGCTGGCAAAGACTACCGAGGTTATGAATGACTTCGAGGAAACGATAGAACCCGAAGAGGTTCACGATAACGTGCCCGAGGTATCCTTTGAAAAGGTGATGGCAGAACTCGAAGTAAATAAAAAAGGTAATTACTTGCCGAGCGCAAAGAACCTGGGTTTAATACTTAAGTATGACCCGAATTTAAAAGGATTGATAGCCCGTGACCTATTCAAAGAACGCAGGGTGGTTACCCGTACCCCGATATGGAGACCAAAGGATAGTAGCACGGACTTTCAAGACGTAGATTTTGCCGGCGTCAGAAAGCACATCGAAGATGTTTACGGCATCAGTAGCTCGTTTAAGGTGGATGATGCTATCTCACTTGTTGCCGAGATTAACTCTTTTCACCCGGTGCAGAACTATCTGACAAACTTAGAATGGGACGGCACGCAGCGTGTAGATACCGCGTTGATTGATATACTCGGTGCGGAGGATAACATATACACTCGCGAGGCTTTTCGTATCATGATGGTAGGTGCGGTTAAACGTATCTTTCAAAAGGGTTGCAAGTTCGATAGTATGCTGGTTCTACAGTCAGACCAAGGGGCAGGAAAAAGTACATTCCTTAAGATGCTGGGTAAACAGTGGTTCTCGGATAGTTTGTCAACGATGGATGGCAAATCGGCTTTTGAACAATTGCAGGGTAACTGGATATTGGAGATTGCCGAGTTATCAGCGATGAGACGTTCAGAGGTGGAGATGGTTAAGAATTTCATCACCAAGACCGAGGACAGTTTTAGACCAGCGTACGGGCGCGTTACCAAGAACTTTCCGAGGCAGTGCGTTTTCTTTGGGACAACCAACAAGGACGAGTTTTTGAAGGACGCAACCGGAGGGCGTAGATTTTTACCCGTACGTGTACGTGCCAACGAAAACACCCATCTTATCTTTGAGGCCGATTTCCCGGCATACGTAGACCAGTTATGGGCGGAAGCCGTTAACATGTATTTCCGCGGCGTGTCTACGTTGTTATCAGCCGAAGCCGAGGTAATAGCCGAACAAGGAAGAGAGGAACACTTCGAGACCGACCCACGTACCGAAGCAGTTGCAAGGTATTGCGATATGTACGTGCCTACCAACTGGGAGAAGATGTTCCCCCTGGAACGTCGTATGTATTACGAGAATTACGACGAGGATGAGATAACAAAGGAGGAATGCGTACAGATGGACTTTGTTAGCGCTACGGGCGTGCTGGTTGAGGCTTTAGGCTTCGAGGTAGGGAAAATTAGGGCCAAAGACGCTTCCGAGATTAACGACATACTGAACAAGTTACCCGGGTGGGAGCGTAGCAGACAGAGGGTGAAGCCATACGGACAACAAAGGGGATTCAAAAGAATTGTTAACATAGACGTGGATAGCATGTTTGAAAGTTAACGACTTGTTAACAGATTGACTAAAATAGGGTTTATTCTTAAACAGTGTTAATGAAAGATACAACGTATCGGAATAAACCCCATATTTGTAATGTCAAAAGGAAATAATAACAATTTAAAATTAAGATTATGACAGCAACAGTAGAACTTACAAAGAGAACAGCTTTAGAGGAAATGACTATCAGAAACAACAAATCTGAAAAGCAACAAATGATTGATTCCAAAACAAAGGCAATGAACGAAGCTTTAGAAAATGCAGAGTTCTATGCGAGCATCGGAAACAAGGAATTCGCAGATAACGAAGCAAGCCGGGCGCGGTTGTTGGAAAGGCAGATTAGAAGTTTAAAATAAAAAAAAATAGGTTTGCGGTGAACCTTTTAAAACCGCAAACGTTTATATCATATAACAGTTTAAAAACAAATGATTATGAAAAAGTTAGTAGTATTAGCAGTGTTAATTCTTACAAGTGTATCAATGTTTTCGCAGATTACAAGTCAGGGTAAGCCCGAAGTACTGAAATCGTTCCGTATGGGCGTTTGCAAGTTGGTTAATACTAATGGGTCAATAACCATTGAGGCGGTAACGCGTGAGACCGAAAGGTATATTATGAAAGTCCATTTAGGTACACCCGAGGAAGCGGCGGTAACGCTTGCAAGCCTTGCAGAATATAAACCCGCAAAGGGCGAGACAGTGAACCTAAACAACCCAAGCAACAACGAGGCGTATTTCCAAAAGCTTAATGGTACCTGGGTTATCACCGAGAAGTTAACGGAGGTTTTCAGTATAGCCGTAAGCCGCGGAGAGCTTAAAAAGATGGTTGAAGCGCTGAGCAATTAAAGAAGTGTTTTTGTTATATACAATTTTTTTAAAAGAGAAGATTATGAAAAGTGGGAACTTTATTGAGCTGACATTCATAGTTAAGGGTGAATTGCAAGTAGAGTATACCAACGTTGAACATGTATCACGTATCATGTACGTAGATGGTAAACCGTTTATCGGTATGTTGGGACAGACCTACACGCGCCAAATCACAGAAACGAGCTTGTATAAGTTATCAGAATGTATTAACATAGAAAACAATAAATTAGAATGGTTACTATCTTAAAAGTTATCGCAGTAAACGCAGGGGAACGTACCTCTTATTATCCAACCCCCGATGATGGGGTGTTTCCTACCGTGGAGATGGCACGGGAGTTTTTTAAAGAAGAGTTCAAAACAGATAAAATATTATTGTGTTATGTCAACAAGTGAGAATGTACAGAGTTACAACGTAGGAAAGTCCGATTACTCAAAACACGCAATACAGCCGTGGGACATTTGGAAAGAATATAATCTTAACCCCTGGGACGCGGATATAGTGAAACGCGTATTACGTACCAAAGAGGGCGAGGCGCGGACGCTCGATTATGAAAAGATTATCCACATATGCAAATATCGCATTGCGGAGCTATCTAAGGAAGTTTCAAAGGAAACCAAGGTAGTTGCACCAGCCGAGGCAGAAGAGCCCGTAGAGGACGAGGAAAGCGATGATACAACGGTATTTTGCTTTGACGAGACAATGAGGCCACCAATGCTCTATATAGAGGGTGCGAAGTGGAACGGTAAGTATGCCGGTTACTCGGTGTTTATGGTTGGTGATGTACCCTATATGTATTTGGGCGTCGACGCAGTGGGCGGACACTTGTATGTAGACCTTTCGGGGCGTGGGCATTGGTATTACACCGAGGATAAGCATCTACCGAATAGAACGTTCAAGCTAAAGGATAGCCTATATTCCGGCAGGCACAGAAGCTCGCTAAAGATAGGGTACGAAGGCAAGAACTACGAGAAGCACGATTACATAATAACACCTGAGGGTAGGTTGCTCCGTTACTTCGGTATGGAAGGGGACAAGTTTTCCTATCGTAACATGTCGGCAAAGCGCGCGGATGGTATGTACCCCGAGGTCTTAAGCAATGTTAAGTTAGACAATATGGCAATTCAGTTTACGCTATGATAAGCCGGCAAGAATACGCGTACGGTATCGGAGACGAAATAGTACATAACGGAGAGGTTTTAAAGTATAGGGGCTATTATAATGGGCACATCTATACAACAACAGTAGGCCACGACGCCGGAGAATTTGCCGAGACAGTGGTATTTGAAAACAAATTGAGAAATGAAGGAAATAATAAGTGAAAAAGATTTGGAGTGTACATTCTCCGAGAAGCTTAACCAAACAAAAAAAGTGTGGGTAATAAAACTATTATCCACCTTTATAAAAGGTTTGCCGGATAGAATGATACTTTGCCAGGGTGGGTATGTAGGTTTCGCCGAGATAAAGACTACGGGTAAGAAACCAACCAAGATACAACTACTGATACACCGCAAGTTGGAGGCTTTAGGCTTCAAAGTATTTGTTATCGATGATTTGGAAAGCAGGGACGCTGCAATAAGTTTTTTCTTAAGAAATGTTAAGGAAATAAACAACGTACCGGAAAAAGGGTTATCTTTGTAGTGTTGAATTTAAAAATAAACAAGTATGAAGTATTTAGGAGGTAAAACAAGAATAGCAAAGGAAATTCTACCCATAATTTTGGCAGATAGAAAAGAAGGGCAATATTTTGTAGAACCATTTTGTGGTGGGTGTAACGCGACCGCCAATGTATCGGGAACTACAAGGACCTACTAATTCCCGATGAGTCCATAATATACTGCGACCCCCCATATATGGGTACCACAGGATATTCAGACGGTATAAATCACGATGAGTTTTGGCAGTGGTGCCGGGAACGTGTTTACGACGGGCATAAAGTTTATATATCCGAATAACAAGCCCCAGACGACTTTATTACAATTTGGGAGAGGCCAATACAGAATTGCATTAGTCTCAATAAAAAAGCTACCGAGAGATTATTTATTTATAAAGGGCAATTTTAAAACGGAAATCATGAAAAAGAGAAGTTTAAAAGAAGAGATAGAATACCGTTTGGGTATGTACTTTGGTATCAGGTCCGGCGCGCTGTATGTCCGCGACGATAAGTTCGGTAACACCGAGGAAATATTAAACCAGTTGCAACACGATATTACCCGTGATGTTAATTTCCTTTCGCGTAAAATGCTGGGTTATGTATCAGAGGAGCAGGATTTCAAAAGCATTTGCGTATTCTATAAAACAAAATTAATGAAGTAATAAAGCTATGGTAAACTATATCGATTTAAAGTTAGAGTGTATCGCAGGACACGCCGAGATAGTAATCAACGGGCTGCGCATCAAGTGCGTGGCCGATTACGATAGGGTATTAAGGCATGTAACACCAGCGGCTCTCCATGAGTTTAGCACCCAGTTATCAATGATAAAAGCAATGCTATGTTAGAGAGAAAGCAATTACATGAATACCAAGTGAAGGGAGTGCAACATATTATTGACAACGAGTTTTGCGCGTTGTTCCTTGATATGGGTTTGGGTAAGACAGTAACAGCCCTAACCGCCATCAAAGACCTTTTGGACAATTGCATTATATCTAATTGCCTGGTAATCGCCCCGAAGAAAGTAACGCAGGTTACCTGGAGCGACGAGATTAAAGCCTGGGAGCACCTTAAGGACTTAACTATATCAGTCATAGACGGTACGGTTAAACAGCGCCGGGAAGCCTACGAGAAGAAAGCGGACATCTACGCGATTAGCCGCGATAACATTGTATGGTTGGTAATGGAGTACGGAGGCATCAAGCTTCCATACGATATGGTTGTTATCGACGAGCTTAGCAGTTTTAAGAATTACGCGTCAAAACGTTTTAAAGCTCTCAGAAAGGTTCGGAAGTTCATACCACGTGTAGTAGGCTTGACGGGTACACCATCGCCAAACGGGCTAATAGACCTATTTGCGCAAATGTATTTGATAGACCAAGGGGAAAGACTCGGTAAATCAATCACAGCATACAGAGATAGGTTTTTTAAGCCTGATAAGCGGAACGGAGATATAGTGTACAGTTATGCACTGAAAAGCCCCCAGGAGGAGACAGAGAAGCAAATAAGCGACCTTATCAGCGATATAACCATATCAATGACAGCCGAGGACTATTTGAAGATGCCCGACCGCATTAACATATACGACCGCGTGGAGCTGTCTCCTAAAGTGCTGGCACAGTATAAGGAGTTCGAGAAGGAGCAAGTATTGGAGCTTATCAACTCGGCCGAACCGATAAGCGCGGCAAGTGCGGCGGCTTTATCCAATAAGCTACAGCAATTCGCGAATGGCGCGATATACGATTCTGACCGAAAGGTTATCGAGGTGCACGACGAGAAGTTGGAAAAACTTGAGGAGCTTGTAGAGGCTGCAAACGGTTCGCCCGTATTGGTTGCCTACTCTTACAAGCATGACCTTGACCGCATAGTGAAGAAGCTAAAGGCATATAAGCCCGTCAAGCTGGAGAAGCCCGAGCAGATAGCCGAGTGGAACGCCGGAAAGATTAAAGTGCTTGTAACGCACCCGGCGAGCACAGGGCACGGGCTTAACCTACAAAAAGGTGGGCATACGCTTATATGGTTCGGTAACACATGGAGCCTGGAGCTATACATGCAGTTCAACGCCCGGTTGTACCGTCAGGGGCAAACGCACCCGGTAACCGTTCATCACATCTTAACCACCGGAACGGTAGACGAGAAGATAATAAAAGCCCTGGAAGGCAAGAAACAGACGCAAGACGGGCTTATGCAGAGTATTAAAGAACTTATGGAATTTTACAGTAAGAAATGAAAAAGCTAATAGTAGTTATCGCAGCCCTACTACTACTACTACTATTGGTAGGCTGCACCGTAGTACAGAACGCCACGGACAGCGTACAACGTAATTTCAAGCTACAGCAATTAGAGTATGGGCTATCGCTGAAAGATAGTTTAATACTTAAATGATGTTAACAAAAGAACCAATGTAACTGGAAAAGCGTTATATTTGTATCAACAATTTAAAAACAAAAGATTATGGAAAAGTATTCAAAAGCAGTTAGTGAGATGTACTCACAGTTTAAACAGAAAGAAGCTCACCCGATGGAAAAGTATATAGGACGATTGGCTAGCGTCTTCGGCGAGAAAGTAGAAGTAGTGGGGTATAGGGACAGTGAATATACATTCCCCCTTATAGTAGACGCTTCCAAAATCGAAGGATGGTATTGGGAATTTTTAGACTCGCAAGATGTTATAGTCAAAAAGTGCGAAAGATATTGGTATGTCAGTATTAATGATTTAATAGATTAAAAGTTATGATTAGAAACAAAGATTTTGCATTGCTGTATGCAGGGCGTGCGGCATTCAGCAAGAACGGCGAGTATGCCGGTGTGGTAGTCGGTTGGAACGATATGCACGGCGTGATATTAGGTGTTGACCATGTGAACGGCTGGCAGAGCTGGGGCGCTAACGATATAGGCGTATCGGAGGAGGAGTTTCTATCGTATGAATACCGTAACGCCGGGACGCTGGAAGAACCTCTGGGGGTGCTCGAGCCAGTAGACCCGAAGCACAAGACGATAGGCGAGCTTATCGAGGAGCACGAAGGCGTGCGAGGTATCCAATTCTCAACGGACGAGCACGGTAATGTACAAGCCGCTTATATCCGCGGTAAGCACGGAGGCATGAAGCTTGTAAGCATGGGAGATGGTTTAGAAAATGTATCGTCAAAAGTATGGGGGGAAAAAGTATGGGGGGAAAAGGTATGGAAGCGTTAATGTGCTTATTCGGAATAGCAATCGGTGCGGGTTTGGTAACTGGTTTGTGGTTTGTAGCCAAGTTTGCGGCCCGTAATATAGATGGGGAGTACGACGAGTAATGGAGTGTTTAGCGAAAACAATAATAAGAAAATGACTAAGGGACCAAAGCTTCCCCATGGGCTTAAATGGGGCGATAGGACAGCCGCAAAAGTTGACGAAGTGGAATACCTTATTGGTATTATAGTAGTGGGCTACACGAGCCTAAAAGACGCGATTATAGTAGAAGTACATGAGAGTGTGGCGGACGAGGTGGGCGCATGGAGCGCTCCCGAAGACTTATATAGCGCAGGCAGCAGCGACGTGTTTATGAAGAAACCACGAGTTGGGGCATATTACAAGTATATAAAGCTTAAGAACATAGTGCATGAGGAAAATTAGTTTTATGGATATGGCGCAGTGCCTCAATGTACACACGTTCATTATATGGGAGTTCATAAGGCGGTACGGCTTCGAAAAGGGAGTTAAAAAGGATAGATGGGGGCGCGGCAGCGTATCAGCCCGTGAGTGCCGAAAGTGGATAGATAAGTTGGCGGCCTATATAGGGGGGCAGGATTTCACGTACAAGCAGAAAGTTAATAAGCGGCAATACTTGTTCCGCGATGAGGCGAGGCGGGACGAGGAGAAACGAAACGAACAAGACGTTCCAAGGCAATACACCATAGACAAGGAGGGGAGGATAAGCCGGGCAACTCTTTTTCCCGATGGGTCTAAAATGATTTGGTATTGGAACGCTGACGGTTGGCTATTTGATAGGTGGGAAAGCAATAAAGTTACTAAATGATAGTACCCCTTACGAATAGCATATGCCTTTAAAAAATGATAGCAAAAGGGCGGTTTCGGCTTACAAAAAGTCAGAAATCGCCCTTTGTAATTATCTTTTATGAAAGCTCAATTCTTAAAAAGTGTTTAGATTGTTAATTGAAAATTCCTTATCAAAAGATGCCTCGTGCTAACGTGCTGATAATCAAGTAAGGCCGGTAAAATAAATAGGCGTGTCTCACCCTTCTGCCTCACTTAAAGTGCTGATACACAATACCGTTAACAGTTACTGTGCCAGGAAAAATGTAGGGTGGCACAGCAAGTGGCACAGATAACTCACTGACCTATATACAGTTATCTACACTGTGCCACTAAATAGTATAAAATAGGTATAACACTTTATTTGGAAAAATATATGGTAATTGCAATGTAGAGATAGCAGTAATATATACTATTTATAAACCAAGTGTTAGAAAAGTGCTTTTTGCCTGGCACAGTGGCACAGTCGCTCTAACGGTCTGATACGTAGCACGTTATCTGTGCCACCCGAGGTGTGCCAGCAAAACGCGGCCTGGCACAGTAGGCAAAAACGCTTGTAACTCGTTGCAGGACAGTGCGTTATCTGTGCCGCCCCCTACTTTGTAAAATGTTTTTGATTTTCACGACTGATTGCAGGTTGGTTTGTGGCGAGAAGTTATGTACTTTTGCCTCCACACTCTTAAGGGAGTAATAGACCGCGCGCACACGGACATCATCCAATATCCCATGCACGCACAAAACCAATTAACGATTATGGCAGGAAGAACAAAGAAAGAAGCCGCCCCCGATACGAAAAAGGAAATCAAGAAAGGGCAGGCAACCGGGACACCCCCGAAACCAAAGAGCGAGCTAAAGGCATGCTCACAACTTTATGAAGTAGTGCAGACGCGAGGCGTGAACGGTGCGACGCTTAGCAGCATCGACGAGTGTATTAACTACGTGGCCGAGTACATGAACTTTTGCGAGAAGAACCCCTATATCCAATACGAGATATTGAAAGGCGGTGCGGCAGCAGGGCAGAAGGTACCCATAGAGAAGAAACGCGCGCCCTCTGTTGGCGGCTTCTGCCTTTTCATAGGCTGGTCTATAAAAGACTTCAATAAGAACATAGCGAAGCTGGAAAAGGCTTCCGAGACGAACCCCGATGCCGAGAACCTTCTATTAGGTTACACTCTGATAAAGGAACTCATCACAACCGAGATGGACGAGAGCGCTTTGGCCGGGATGGTCGATGCCAACTACATGGCAAGGCTACGAGGATTGCGAGACCTTAAGGACGTAACAAGCAATGGCAAGGAATCATGCACAAAAGCAATGCAGGTTAATGTGCTTTCCGAGGATGCCGTTAAGAACCTACAAAAGTTAGGGGGTATCTGATGAATGTAACATACACATTTGAAAAGCTATTGGCGGCTTTCGTTGACCCCCGAATACGTGGTGTTGCATCAAAGGGCGGCACACGTTCCGGCAAGACGTGGGCAACGTTGCAGATGTTGCATCTCCTTTGCTCCAGCTCCGAAAAGCCCCTTATTGTTTCGTGCGTTGCCGCTACGCTTCCTATGGTGAAACGAGGCATGCAGCGAGACTTCAGACAGATGCTGGCAGCCGAGGGTGTATGGGATGAGAATTCGTTCAACAAGACCGAGGGGTGTTACACATACCCCAACGGGTGCGTGATAGAGTTCTTTGGCGTCGATAACGCTTCAAAGGTGCACGGCCCCGCACGTGATATTCTGTTCGTCAACGAGGCGCAGGGCATACCCAGGGAAATCTTTAGGCAGCTTGATATCCGTACACGTAAAAAGGTTATTATCGACTTTAACCCGGTACGTAAGTTTTGGGGTGAAACCGAGTTCGTAGGTGACAGATACGTAACCATCCACTCAACGTACAAGGATAACCCGTACCTAACCAAGGAGCAGGTGGGTGCTATCGAGAAGAACAAGAACGATGCCAACTGGTGGCGCGTCTACGGAGAGGGCGAGACGGGCGGCATAGAGGGTAACGTTTACCCCCGCTATGAGGTAATAGACGAACTACCCGAAACGTTCACCGGGCGATGTATCGGGCTTGACTTCGGATTCGTTAATGACCCTACGGCTATCGTTGATATACGCTTTGAGGGATGGGACTTGTACGTAGACCTACTTTGCTACGAGACGGGCCTACTTAACAGCGCCATCGCAGACTACTTGAACGGCCAGGGGCTTAACCGCGTCGTTACCGTGTGTGACAGTGCGGAGCAAAAGAGTATTGTGGAACTTCAGCAAAGACGTATCAAAGCAATACCGTGTGTGAAGGGACGAGGCTCTATATCGGCTGGCATCGCCCAGGTGTCGCAGTTCAAACTGCACGTAACGAAACGCAGCGTTAAGATGCTGGACGAGCTCGACAACTACAAATGGATAAAGGACGAGGCAACCGATACGTACACCAACGAACCCATAGACGCTTGGAACCACTCACTCGACGCTTTGCGTTATGGCGTAGATTACCTAATACGTAAATACCGCCCTAAATAGCATTTGCCTGCCCACTACGGGCTTTTCTCCCCTAATAGTGGGAACTACTAACCGCGACAAAGGAAGTCGCTTAAAACGCTTTAAAATGAAGAATTTACTTTTTAGACTATCTTTCAAAATTGCTAATATCCGTAACCGCGCGGTAATGCTCCGTATCGCAAACATGCCAGCCGATGGCACGGTACGTATGACACGAGACGAGGAACGCTTGCTAAAGGACATGATTAAGTATTTGAAACCGTCCCAGGTTGCAACCCGTAACGGCAAAGCAGTGTATCGCCTTAAGGATATCGAGGAGATAGGCTTGTGGGCCATACTGGAAACTCGAAGAGCCGAGGGCGCGTTAGAACGTATCAAGGCATGGACTGATGATAACTACGAACCCGTTACCGTCGTGGATGCCGTGAAGCTTGACAAGTTCATAGCTAAACAGTTGGAAATAGCCGACGGCCTGGAGCAGGTGATTTTCCAAAACATGCACGGCAAAGGCGGTGAAAGCGCGTTGACCGGCGATGAGACTATTAAACAAGCAAAGAACCTTCTCGGACTTGTGCAGGTAACGGCCGAGCTTTTCCACTGTAGCTTTGACGAAGCTAAACAAATCAACTACTCGGATGCTATGCTTGCTATCGCCAAACGTAACGACGAGATAGAGAAAGAGAAACGTGAATTAAAGAAACAACAATCTAAAAACCGTTAACATATGACCTTTGAGACAATTTACAATACAGCGAATACACGGGCGGCAGCTTTAGGGCTGCCTCTCATATTCGGAGATACAGCCGTACAGAACGTAGCGGCAAACAGTTTATCGGTGGACTTCTTCACCCTGGATATAACAACGGGCTATTATACCGATGTGAACGTACCGCGTAGTAACGGCTACACAATCGTGATACGCTGTATGGGTACGTCCGAGTATATGCGCGATGATGCTGTAGAGATTGCGACGCTGATACGCACCGACCGGCTTTTGCAAGAGATGTTAGCACCGTTCGTGTGCGGCTACGAGGTTGGCGCTATTCGCTTGTCGAAGGTGCAGAACCAGTACGATAGCATAAAGTCGGGATGGGAGGCCGTTTTGGATGTCTACAAATTCGGTTAACAGACTTAACGCAGCTTGTTTTGTAGTTATATACTACGTACTTTTGTGCGTCGTTAACTAATGAACGACACATGAAATTATGAAGATTATCAGAAACAAGTTTATCCCCTTTAAGGGTTTCAAAGCGATTAACCTCTTTGGCGTGTTGTTCGTTCGCGGCAATGCCTATATAGGTGAAAAGACAATAAGACATGAAAGCATTCACACCAAACAGATGCGTGAAATGCTTTATGTGCCTTTCTACCTTTGGTACGGTATCGAGTGGGTGATACGTTACTTTGCGTGGAGTTTTGAAAAGAAACCATGCGACCCGAACGACAAGCCATATGATAGGATGGGCTTCGAGAAAGAGGCGTATGCCAATGACCACGATACCGAATACCTAAAAAACCGTAAACCGTACGCATGGTTTAAATACTTGTAAATCATGAACAGCGAAGTAGTACAAGCGGTTAAAAAGATTCGTGATGAGATTGTAGCCAACTACTACGCTATGAAGCTGAACGCCTCGGGTAACTTCGATAAGCAAACACAAGTCGAGGAATATCCCGGTGGCGTTCGTATTGTAGCCCCAGCGTACATCTATCAGATGGAGGACGGACGTAGACCCGGCACAATGCCGCCCATATCCGCTATCAAGCAATGGATTAAGGACAAGAACGCGAATGCCGGCACGGACATACCCGAAGAAGCCGCCTACGCGATTGCCTATGTGATTAAAAGGGACGGTATCAAAGTACCTAACGAATACAACGAGGGGGGCGTAGCAAGTAAGATATTAACCCCCGAACTTATCAAGCGCGTAACGGTAGAAGTTAACCGTATTATCAGCGCGGAGATATTAACAATCTTAACTAAAAAGCAATGATTATACGAAATCTATTAACTAATGTAACTACCGCAGAAACTGGTTTTACGAGCATTGGCGGCATCGGCGCAGGTATTTACCGCCCTATCCGTTTGGAGCAGGTTGGTTCGGTTACCGGTATAACCCTTATCTATTCACGTAATGGGGCTACCAAGGCAACCGCCGTAGTTACCCCATACGAGGGCGCGGTATTGGATGTGTCAATGATGGCAGCAGCCACACCGAGTATAACGGAGAGCATCAACGCAGGCTTGGGGTTTACTGACTTCGTAGACGTGGTGCAAATACAATACGTGGAGGGTACACTGAAATCTATCTTTATGCGCGTTATACACTCTCCGGCAGCATACGTGCGTAACGCTTGGGACGCGAGCACGCACAACCTATCGGACTATGGTAACGGGCTGTTTAACCAATTGGATTTTAGTTGTGCTTCGTTTCTTAATAGTCCGTTAACGGGTACACCATTTAATTTTGCACTGATATACGGCCAGCAAACCGCAAACGCGGACGGTAGACTACGGTACAGAAACATCGGTACCAGTAAATCCTATATTTGGCCTAATGGCGGGACTTCGCAAGGCGCAAACCAAACCAATAAAGAGTTTAGAACCGCGAATGATGCCAGCGTATGGGGCTACGCACGTTTTGAACATAAATACCCGTATTGCCCCGACCCCAGCAAACGGGTAACGCTTCGGTGGCTTAACAGCAAAGGCGCCTACGATACGATGTATTTTGACCGATACCGTATTGTGCCTACTTACTTGGTTAACTTCTCGGGTGGCAACCGCGTGCTATCCTACGACGTTACGATAAACGTAGTAGTAACCGATGATAACCAAAACGCGCTGTACTGGCTTTCACGTTCGGGCGAGGTTGCCGGGATATTCCCTTTAGCTACTAACCAGTGGGCACGCGTTACGATACAGAACCCGAATGCGCTGAACATACAAGGCGGTGCGACGGGACGGGTAGCCGCGTTTAAATGCAAATTTGAAATTATAGAACCCTAACAATATGGACTTAACGATACGAATTAATGGGGAAGTGATAGACGGTGTTTCCGCTAGCTCGGTAAAACTGACTATCAACAACCCCGACCCCCTAAAATTCACGGAGCAAACGGTTAGTTACTCCGGGACAATCAACATACCGCGTTCAGAAGTGAACGACCGTGTATTCCGTTCTGAACGTTTCCCAGGGAAGTTCATAAGGACAGCCCCATACTGCGCCAAATTGCATTTTGGGGGCCTCAATATTCCGTTCGGTAGCGGTTTGTTCCGTGTACGTGTAATGGCAGATGAGGACGGATATAGCCTTGAACTGATAGAAAACATATCGAAGCTTTCGACATTGCGCGCCCCAGTGGTTGCCATACCTAAATTGGAAACACCGGCATATCAGTTTTCGACATATATAGATAGCCTTAATTACGCGTACCCAAACAACGTTGTCATACCTACGATATACGCGGCGAACGGGTCAGCGCCCTTGCTTATGTCATACATCGCAGACCGGGTAACTAAAACAGCGGGGGAATACAAGGACGCAGAAAGTCAATTGGTTTTTAAAGGCGCGCACGACGGGTTGGACGGCTCGGTATATGCAGTCAATTACATGATAGCGGAGAACAACGAGGTAGCCACGTGTTTTACCTACATGACTGGTTCGGAATTTGATTTAAGGTTTACCGACGATTCGTTTATTGTTCTCCCGCCTTCTGCCCCCGCCACCGTTTATCTTAGAAGCAACGGCGGTACATTTGCTTTGCCATTTAAGCGCGGTGCGGTAAGACCCGATGGCAACTACAAGTACAGCCCGGTAAGTCCGAGTTCTACGTCTTGTTTGGTTATGCCAAGACCGACACACGATTTGAACTTCGGCTTCACTACCTCCGCCTCGTCTGTGGCATATTGGGGAACGCCGATTACTACGGTGCCGAATACGGAAGCGTATTTCATATCGTTCAAGATTAATTCGGTCACGGCCCCTACCTATGCATGGGACTTAGTAGAGACAATGGGCATAGATACGCCTTTCGAGATTGTGCAGGCATTCTGCAAAGCGTTCTGTTGGACGTACGAATTTAAGTCAAGCCCGTTTGCGTTGACACTGAAACCGTTTATCAACCCGTCTACTACTTCTACGTATCGAGTAGACTGGACGGGAAAAATAGACCAATCGAGTATAAAGGTTGCAGAAGTCGCGGGCGCTGCGAGAACATATGCGGTGCAGGTAGGTTCAATCAAACAGACGGTAGGCGGTTACGGTGGTGCTATATCTACGCAGGAGACAGTAGGCGAGAGCGCGTTCCCGGTAAACCCTGGTGCGCAAAGACCATATGCCTCTATGATTAGGTTGGCAGGCTCGTACGTACCCGATAACTATTTCAACCGTGCGAGCGGTTATCGCGCTACGATAGCAGGGCATTATGACCGTTTTTCCCCTGGGTGGCAGGTGACGGCTAAAATGGACCTATCATATTTTGATATACAGAAAATGAAGTCCGACGCGCTTTATTTTGTAGGTGAGCTTAACCACTGGTTCTACCTTAGGACATTAAGTGATTGGGACCCGTCAACGGGAAATGCGAACGTTACGTTAATCGCAGTTAAAAATTAAAAACAAAACATTATGGCTGAACAAGTTACATTATTAGACCTCTCTTTCGATACCTCCGAAGCACTCGACGGGCTGGACGCGTTAATCGCAAAGTCGCTTGAACTGGCAGAAACGAAGAAGTCTTTGCAAAGCGCGTTGAAGGACGAGAAAAAACAATTGGACGAGGCGGGAAAGGCTTTCAAGTCGGGGAGCATATCACAGGACGAGTATAAGAAAGCCGTTTCCGATTCGACGAAAGCCCAGGTAGAACTAACGAAACAGTTAACAGATATCAATAAGTCCATTACCGACAATAACTCGGCTATCAAGGTAAACACTACGCTGTTAAATAGCCAGGAAGGCAGCGTAGACGCTTTGCGAGCACAGTTGGCGAAGAACACGAAAGAGCTAAACGCCATGAGCGCGGCGACCCGTAACAATACGGACGAGGGAAAAGCGCTTGTTACCGAGACTAAAGAGATTTCCGACAAACTTAAGGAGATGGAAAAGGCAGTAGGTGATAACCGTAGGAACGTAGGTAACTATGCGGAAAGCATACAGGAAGCAATGAGCAGCACGCAAGGGCTTTCTGGGGCTACGGCGGCTATGGCTACGTCTCTATCGGGGGGTGTGAACATCCTAAAGACATTTAATGCTACGCTGAAAGCTAACCCTATACTTGCTATCGTGTCGGTTATTCTGGTTCTCATATCCACGGTTGAAAAACTGATGAAACGCAATAGCGAGATGGCAGCAAACCTAAAGTCGGCATTCGCTCCGTTTGAGACTATCTTCTCTCGGATACTCGACGGCGTAACCGAGCTTCTCGGGGGCGTGGCAAAGGCTTTCGAGTGGATAACGGAGAAGGTTGCTAACTTGCTTTCGTCTATCGGTCTCATTACCGAGGAGACCGCAAAGGCAGCGAACGCAGCCAAAGCACTCACCAAGCAAGAGCTTGCAATATACGAGGCAGAAACAAACAACCTCGTAACATTGTCGGCGATGCGTAGAGAACTGGAAGCGCAACGTACCATTGTAGGGGACCAGCTAAAGACCGCGGAGGAACGAAACGTAGCAGCTCAAAAGGCTATCGCGATTTCCAAGCAGATGGAAAAAGCCGAGATAGGTGTGTTGCAACAGAAGTATAACCAAATCAAGGCGCAAAACGAATTGAGCTACACAAGCAAGGAAGACAGACGCGCCGAGATGCAAGCACTGGCAGACCTACAGGCACGTCAAGCGGATTACATCTCACAGCGTAAAGAACTGGAAAACCAAGCGAGCGGTATTGTAAAGGCCCAGATAGCAGCTAATGCAGCAGCGTTTAAAGCCAACGAGGAGAAGAAGAAGGCGGCGGCTATCAAGGCAGCCCAGGATGCGGAAACAGCTAAACGCGAATTGCAAGAACAGACCATCAAACAGTTCGAGGAAGCGCGTACCAAGTTAGAACTATCTTTGCAGGAGAAGGAGATAGGAAATGGCAGCATAAAACTTAAGCTTGAAAACGAAAAAGCCTATGTAGAGGAAAGTCTAAAGCTTGAGCGTTACAGACTGGAGCAGGGTTTAATCTCGCAACAAGAGTTCGCCAACCGGGAACAAGCGTTCCAGTTAGGTGTGCTCCAACTGGAACAACAGATGCGTGAAGAACAAGACCGCACCGAAAAGGAAAGGAAAGCGCTTGACGAAGCAAACCTAAGGGAATTGAAGATGGCCAACATAACCAACGAATACGAGCTAAGGCAAGCCGCATTAGATGCACAATACCAGCAGGAAATCGCAGCAGCCGAGAAGATAGGAGCGGACACAGCTCTCATCCAATCGAAGTACGAGAAGGCTAAGGAGGATAACACGAGGGCACGCGTTAACGCTGAATTGACTATGACGGCAGGGCTGGCAGGTCAGATGTCTACTTTGCTGGGCGAGGAGAGTGCAATCGGTAAGGCGTTCGGTGTGGTTCAAGCAACCATTAACACTTATATCGGTGCTACTAAAGCACTGGCACAAGGTGGTATACTCGGCATCGCACAAGCCGCGATAGTTATTGCTTTCGGTATGAAACAAGTCGCTACGATTGCAAAACAGAAAGACCCCGATACGAAAATTAACACTTCCGTTAAGAAGTATGCAAAGGGCGGTCAGATATTCGGCAAGTCACACGCACAAGGCGGTGTAACATTTCGGGGCGATAACGGGCAGGTGTTCGAGGCCGAAGGAGGCGAGAACGTCTATATCATGAAGAAGACAGCGAGTGCAGAGATTAACGCCCTATCAGCCATTAACGAGGCACATGGGGGCAACTCTTTCGGTACGTCCGGGCTTTACAAGTTTGCCGATGGGGGTATGGCTGCGAGCATCTCCGAAGCAAACCGAATGGTTAGGCAGTCCGATAACGTGCGCCTATCAAGCGAAAGCATTAGCCAACTGGCAGGGGTTGTTATCGACGCAGTTATGAGCATGCCTAACCCGGTTGTATCGGTGCAGGACATCAACGCAGGGCAAAATGACGTGTCGGTAGTCAAGGGCTTCGCAACTTTCTAATATTAATCAACTCATGCAGAGATGGCGCATACGACAAAAGGCGCTATCTTTGCACGTGTTACAATAAAAACAATTTTTATGAAGTTTAAAAAGCTTAGAGTTATTCAAGCCGGGTTAACGACCAACTTTGGGATGTACGAGGGTGGGGAATACCCCCTTTCTATTACGGACGCGGCGGTTAAAAGTGTTGTAGCGCTCGGAAACCTTAAGCCAGTTCATTGCAGACGTACCCACAACGGTAGTGATATGCTGGACGGGTATTTAGGCAAGTTTACGAACTTCGTTTACGAGAATGGCGCGGCCTTTGCCGACTTCGAGATGTCCGAAGCACTGGAAACAGCCTACCCCAGCGAGGCGAAGTTTATCGCAACCATGATAGAAAAAGAACCCGATATGTTGGGTGTTTCTGTAGCTGGTTGCAATTTGGTAGAATTGAATGACGGTATTCTTGACGTTACCGAGTTTGTGGAATTGTATTCATGCGATTTAGTGGGGCTTCCAGCCGCCACGGAAAGCCTTTTTAATAACAATAAAACAGAGAAAAAAATGAACAAATTTTTCAGCTCGTTTGCAAACTTGTTTCAGAAGACGCAGTTTGCAACGGAAACAGTAGAAACCGTGGATGGTAATAGCATTACTATCGAGGCGGCTGGTGAGGTGATGGCTATCGGTGATAAGGTCTTTGATAGCGAAGGCAACGTTCACCCGGATGGTGAAGTACAGATTCAAGTCGAGGAAGGTATTTTGGTTATCACTATCGAAGGCGGTGTGATTACCGAGGTTAAGCCCTACGAGGCAGAAGACCCCGAAAAAGTGGTAGCAAAACCCGAAACAGTAGCCGTACCCGAAGAGTTTTCTAACCGTATCGCAGCGCTTGAGACATCTATCGCAACGTTGACCGCCTCGGTGGCCGCAATGACCGCACAGTTCAGCCGTGCAACAGCGAAACCCGGTGTCCCCCAGATAAGCATCCCGAAGGACAAGAAGAAAGAAACAGCTCTTAGCAGAGACGCAGTAGCCGAAGCGGCAAAGAGATTCTACAAAAATTAACAAATCAAAAATTAAGAAATTATGGCATTTACATTTACAGACCTTAACAAGCTGAATATTAACAGTTTGAACGAAGTTATCTCTTTGACAGTCGGTTTGGCTGGTGAGATTTCAAACGGTATTACCGTTCTTAACGGTATTGCTAACAACACGCCCGTTGTTTCCCTTACGGCAGCCGACAAGGCGTTACGTAAATCAGCAGGCTGCGGTGGCTCATACCTCTACGAAAGTGTAAAAGACAAGGTTAAGTATTACACACACGCCCCGATTGAATTGCCTATCGAAATCTGTTTGCAGTCTTTGTGGGGCAAAATGGTGGCTCGCGGTATTAACCTCGAAGACGATTTTTCTGCAACCGATTTGGCAGGCTTCATTCAGTCCGAAGTATTGAAGGTGTTGGAAGCTGACTTATTGCGCCTCGCTTGGTTGGATGGTGATGTTAAGGAAGCGGCTGTTGGCTACGGTATCTTTACGCGCGGTGGTATCATCAAGCAGTTTAAGGATAGCAAAGAGACCGAAAACGTTCTGAAGCTCGACACAGCCGGCGTTCTTGCTGCACTTCGTGGAGCTATTGACGCGCAACGCCCCGATACACTCGACACCTCGGAGTTCTTCGTAACGTCTAACGTTATGCGCCTTTATAAGAACCTTTTGCAGGATAGAGATAACAGCGCTGCACAAAGTGACATTGTAGATGGCAGACCCGTTTACTTCTTCGAGGGGTACAAGATTAACGAACTTCGCCACGTGTCTAACGCTGCCTTGGTTGACGGTAATACAGATGCTTTCGTAGTATTCACACCGAAGGACAACATTCAGATTGCTTTGGAAGGTAGCTCTACTAACATCGCACCGTTCATCCAGGACGCAAAGAGCCGTAACTACTACTCACAGACTTTGTTCGCGGCTGATGCCATGCTGGTAGCACCCGAAAAAATGCAGATGTGGTTACGTAATTCTACTTTATGAAAATTAGTATTAACAATAAAAGGGGTTGGGATATTAACCCAGCCCCTTTTTCATTTTATATAATATGGCAAAAGCTTGTTTAAATAAACTTTCGGGTAACATCCTACAACCTTGCGGCATTACGCAAGTGGGGCTTAAAGACATATATCTGATGCACGCAGAGGATGTTACTTTTGTTTCCAACGGGATGGTGGTTTCAGGTGTATCCTTTGCCAGTGACGCGAAAAGCTACAGGGTGGAAGGGTATAAACAAAACCTACAGTACACCGCAACCCTTAAGACAACGGACGCTTCGGCGAGGTTGAACACGTCGGTGACTTTTAAGATGCCCGCCGATGGCCCTATAATGTCTACACTCGCAATGGGTAGGTTCTATGTGATGGTACAATACATGGATGATTCCGCCGGGATTGTGGGTGTTCAATGTCCCCTAGAGTGTTCGGCAATGGAGTTCGACAGCAACGCGAATGCAACACTTGCAACGGTTACATTGTCCGACCCGGAAGGCTCGGCAGGAAACGCACACATGCTGTGTTATAATGCGGTTCGTGGTTCAATAATTTCTAAATCAGTTTAATTATGGCATGCATATCGAAATTAGCAAGCGCAATTGCTTATGATTGCGACACGGGCGCAACGGGTTTAGTTAGCGCTATCATTATTAACAAAGCCGATATAGCCTCCTTTACCTTTACTGGAGACTTAGTCAGTCAGATTGTGCTAAAAGCGGGCACGACACCCTACAAAATAGACACTGTTAAGCGTTCGTTAGTGCTTTCATCTTCTCTTAAGGTGAATGAGGGCGCGCCTAATGCGTACACCCATTCGGCTACCATAGTGGATACGGCGGACAGTGGATATGGAACGGCTATACGGTCGAGGGTTAACGCGTATGCTAACGCCAGCTTTGTTATCGTTGCGTGGCCCGTCGGAAAATCGTTCGGCCCGGTTTATGGGCTGTATTATGGGATGTCTCCCACGTCGGTAGATTTTAGTTCACACGATAATGGGGGCTGGATTACGGTTGTGGTGTCTACTCCGGAAAATGCTATAGGAGAGGATGCGCTGTTCGTGAGCCGTGAGGCTTATAATGGCCTATACGCGGCAGCAGTTTAACTAATTAAAAGAAAGGAAAAAAATAATATGGCATGTATTGGAACAATAAGCGGAAGTTTGGCGCTGGCGTGCGGAGCACCCACCTCGACTTTTAACTGCATACAAGGCGCAAAGCTAATCAACGCAGCAGATATAGAGAGTTTTACAGTATCCGCTTCTTCGGGGGAGGCAACCATTACGCGTGTGCCTACAAAAGTGGGTTATGACGTAACAACCGTAAACAACGCCCTAACGCTAAGCGTCGCTATGAAGTCGCAGGATATAACCGCGGGGGCTTTCGACGTGACCATCACATTTAAGGACTTTGTGGGCTCAGGCAGGGGAGGCTTTATGTCTGCGGCGATACCGCTGGGCGCGATTGACCAGGTTGCCCGTGCGGGGCTTGTTATAGCCATAGACCACGGAAATGGGGTTTATCGGGTTTATGGTCTTGGTGCACCTCTTGTTTGCTTGGAATATAGCATGGATTCAACCGCCGACGGGTATGCAGTTTTTACCTATGGCGTTGAAGATTGGCAAGTGGGTACAACTATCCACGCATTGACAAAGGCAGATTACGACGCATTAAGCACACCAGCGGTGGCACCAAAATAATTAAAAAAGAAAAAAATGAGCGAAGAATTAACTAACACTACCGGGCAGGGCGAAAGCACTGACCCGGAAGTTACTCAACCAGAGGAAGTAACTTTGCAAGAGAAATTAGATGCGTATTATAAAATGACGGGTCTAAAACTTGATACCAATTGCCACATGGATATGGAATATTTATCTTCGTGGTACAAAACGAAGTATCTGGCTAAGGTTGTCTATAGGTGGGCGATGAAACCAGGTGCCCGTATCGTGCATTACGTAGATGGTATCGTTTACAAGTCGGCAAATATGACGGACAAAATAGCCGAACGACTTATGAAGGAGAACCCGGCATACGCAGATTGTTTTGTAGAAATTAATAAAGAATAGCATCATGATTGGTTACGGCCGAATAGCATTATTAGTGGAAAAAGCGCTTAAACTTTCCGCGAATACTGGGGATAGAGTGATTAACTATGGAGAGGGAAACCTTTATCCGCAGGAAATTGCCGAACTCATATACGCGTCAAAGACAGCGAGCGCGGCCGTCGAGAAAATGACGGAGAATATAATCTGTGAGGGGTTCAAAAACAAGGAATTCGCGGAAATGACGAACGGCAACGGCTGTAACATGAACGATGTGTTAGAAGCTACGGCAAACGACGTTGCACGTTTTAAGGGCTGGGCTTGGATAGTGCAGTATGGTTTAACGCCAGCAGGCTACCAGCCCAAAAACGTGTACAACGTTCCGTTTGAATACGTTCGTGCCGAGATGAACGACAATTATAAGAATGACCCCACGGTAAGGAGCTGGCGAGTGTTCAACAACTGGGAGAAACAAAGCGTAAGGTCAACAAGTGTTAAAGGTAACTCCATTGTTTACCCTACGTTCGACCCCGAAAGTTTTGCAGCCGAGGTTGAAGAATGCGGAGGTATCGAAAACCACAAAGGACAACTTTTATACGTGAACCTTAGCACTACCCGGCCTTATCCTATTAGCACGTTCCACGCGGTACGTAACGAGATGGGTGCGGAGGACAAGAACGGACGATATGTTAACCGTACTTTAGGGCGCGGTTTCCACATGTGTAGCATTGTTTCACACGGTGATTTCGAGACCGAGCAGGCGCAGCAAGAATTCCGCGATGCGCTTTCCGAAATGATGGGTAGCGAGAACGCAGGTTCAGTGCTTACCGTTCGAGACGAGAACGTAGCCACGGACAAACCGTTTATCAAGGTAGACCAGTTAGGCAGCCCGATTGATAAGGAGCTGTACAAGGCTTATGTGGAACCGTTACGAAAGGATATCGCGATAGCTGCGTATAACATCCCATTGCCTCTTATTGATAGCTCGCTGTTAACGTTCTCGAACGCCTCGGGTGAAGTTATGAAGGAGTTGCAACGTATCTATAGAAACAGCCTTGCAAAGGTACGGCAACGTATTTCGCGTGAATTATACCAAGTATTCGGGGTTGACCCGTCAGTAACTGAAATTGAAAATAAATTTGACGAAGAAGATGGCATACCCAATTCAGAAGTTCCGAACGCTGTTTGAGATAGCTACGGACGTTAAAGACAATAAGATAGAGAAGGCCTTCTTTGAGGCTGACCTATTGGACATATTGCCCCAAGTGGGGGTGATGTACGAGGCTATCCCGGACGAGTACATCGCAGACGGTGCGGACTTCGCGGGCGCGGAAAGGGTTATAAGTTACTATGCCTTTGCCCGTTATTTGCAGATTGCCGACCAAAGCAGTACGACCACCGGGATGAAGATTCAGACTTACGGAGGTTCAATAGTTGTTCCCGATACAAGTAAAGTTAAGAGGATTGAAGCTGAACGGAGCAAAGCCGATTTATTTTTAGAACCCTTGATTTGCCGTATGAAAAAAGACGGGTTTATAAAGGTATGCGTAGTTCAGAATTCACGTATAGGTCTTATCAAGTGATAGAAGGTTTAGAAACTTACTTCCGAATGTTTTTCGCTGTTACCGTTCTGGCAGTTGTTTCGGATGTGAAGGACTTTATATTTATCGTTGTGATAGTGACCGCCCTTAATTGGTTAGCCGGGTATCTCGCAGACCGACGAAAGGGCAAACCGTATCAGCACAAAAAGACAATGCAGGCCGTTAAAGAGCTTTTTCTAACGAGCGCTATATTGTTTTTTGTTGCTCTTACTTGTAATATGTTGGAACCGGGTATTAATTATCGGATATTGATTAGGGGTCTTACTGGTATATTCCTTATTATATACGCGAGGAACATAACCAAGAACCTACGAATTATCCAACCGTCTAATGAATTTATAAAGGTGCTGAATAGTATTGCCAATAGCAAATACTTTAGCCTTAAAAAGGAGATTAAAGACGGTGAATATGACTTGCCCATAGAAGAAAGGAAAGAAGATGGCGAACAGCAGTAAACTTGTACCGTTTATCCTCCAGTGGGAAGGCGGTTTTGTTAATGACCCCGACGACTTAGGAGGGGCAACCAACAAAGGTATAACAATAGGTACGTTTACCGAGTACAGACGGAAAAAGGGGTTAAGCGCCCCTACCGTCGAGGACTTGAAAAACATATCCGATGCCGAATGGCACGACGTATTCAAGTCGTTGTATTGGGATAGGTGGAAAGCCGATGGCATTAACAGCCAGGCCGTAGCCAATATCGTAGTAGATTGGGTGTGGGCTTCGGGGGTACACGGCATTAAAAGGCCTCAAAAGCTTTTGGGTGTTGTAGCCGATGGGTTGGTAGGGCCAAAGACTATAGCCGCTATCAACGCAGCAGACCCGAGAAAGCTGTTTGACGTTATCAAGGCAGACCGCGCAAAGTTTATCGACGAGATTTGCAAGGCACGCCCGAAAAACGAGAAGTATAGAAAGGGTTGGATGAACCGTATTAACGCAATCAAGTATGAGTAGCCTAAAGAAAATCATGATATGCGCTTTTGCTATCATGGTTGTAATTGGTATCATATCAAAGTTGGCAGATACCGTGAAAAAGCAAAAGGCCGAAATCGAACGCCTGGATAGGAACATAGACGCGATGAACGAAACCGAAGTACAATACATATCAAAGTTGGGTGATGCCGCTGTGAAGCGTAAAGCCCTGGAGCTATCCGCGAGGGAGCTAAAGAAGCAGAACGCAGACCTATATAAAGAGGTGAAAGCGCTTGATGCCCGTCTGAAAGACGCGCTATCGGTTAGTAAGGTAGTAACAAAGACCGTTATTAAGGAGGTTGTGAGAACCGACACGATTAATGGGGCTGCGATAGCCGAATACCGAGACCCGTGGAACACGATACGTTCGGAGCAAAGAGGAGACAGCACGGAGTTATCATACCAAGGTAATGACACAATAGTAGGGGTAATCTCAATTAGAAAGAAACGTTTCTTGTTTTTTAGATGGGGTGTCAAGTCGGTAGATTATGACGTTTCTAACAAAAACCCCAAGTCTAAAATGAAAATAGACATTGCGGTGAAGTTTAAGTAAAACACGATTTAAGGGTGCATTCTTCGGAATGTGCCCTTTTTGCGTCTCGAACTGTGCCACTGTGCCAGGCAACGTTTTTAGGTGGCACAGTCTTTGTCTCACTTAACTTGCTGTACTATAGTTATTTATAGAGGTGTGCCAGGTGAGACAGTGAAAATGGTATAACACTTTATTTTGGTGATTATTGAAATTTACCCCCTCTACTAAATATTCGTAGTATAGTAATATTTTAATATTCCAAATAAAGTTATAGGAAAATATCAGCCTCACCTGGCACAATCGACTTTTTCCGTTGCAACAGCTTGGTTTGCAGCGCGTTAAGTGGGACAGCACTTTTTCGAGAGGTGGCACAGTCCGAAATCTCAATTTTTAAATGCTTGGTTTTCAACGTTTTAAGTGAGGCAGAGCACTTTTATTCTTAAATGATGTTAACGGAATGTACAACCTATTGATAAAAGCCGTATATTTGTAATGCCAAAAGGAAACAAGGTTGCTTTTTACCGAAACTAAAAGCACGAAACCCGAAAGGGAAAGATTAAAAAGTGAAAGGGATTTAATCACCGGGTTTTCTTAAGACAAAAAAAAAACAGAGGTTGTTCCTCACCGAAACCAGGGACACGATACCCGAAAGGGAAAGATTGAAAAGTGAAAGGAATTCAATCACCGAAGTTTTTTAAAAAGTATAAACGATTAAAAAGTATAAACGATTAAAAAGTAGAATTATGAAAGCGATTAACTGTGTTTTCAGAGAGAGAGACGATTAAAGAGGGTACGTTTGAGATGAAAAGTCACATCCTTGTATTCCTGGACGATAACGGCACGGAACAAAGCGCGCCTTTCACAGAGGTACGACACGATGGGCATTTTGATAGTTACCAATATGAAGGCATAGCCTACGACTTCATGCAACCCTTGTTAGAGGCGATATACAATAAAAAACGTTAATGAATGAACCAACGTATTAGTAAAAGCGTTATATTTGCAGCAACAATTTAAAAAGTAGAATTATGAAAGAAGAAGAGTTTATCATCGCAGAAGTTAAAAAGCATCTATCTGCCTCGATTAAAAGCAGTAAGTACGAGGTTATCGAAGCGGCAAAGAGCATGCCTACGTTCGAGGGGTTTATATTACCCTACTACGTTTCCACAATGGAAGGCGCGAAATACCCGGTAGACGTCGAACGCATGTACATCTACTGCGACGAGTACAACGAGTTTTATAACCTAATGGTCGTGCAGGTTGCCGAGCGCATATTGCAGGGCAAAAATTATAAAGACGCATAAATTAATTAGAAACCATATAAAAACAAAGACTATGAAAGTTACTACATTAACATTTGAATTTGACGGGAGAGACGAACAAGAAGTTATTAACGTTACTAAGATGCTGAAAGAGCTACTTTCGGGCGCCTCTGACGACGTTTCAGTAGAAACGCATGTAGTTACGCCTAAAAAGGAAGAAAAGCCCGTAGCGGTCAGCAAAACAACGTCTACAGCCGTGCCGACATTCAGCGAGCCAACGAAGACAGCCACCCCGAAGAAGGAAGCGAAGCCCGAACCCGCAAAGGCAGAAGAACCAGCTAAGGCAGAAGAACCAGCTAAGGCAGAAGAACCAGCTA
>ERZ1673702.1029-NODE-1029-length-33274-cov-6.089015_pt1 | contig 33274 bp, 21 predicted proteins | sample MGYA00580232_ERZ1673702 | MGnify/ENA primary metagenome ERZ1673702 (study PRJEB41218, sample SAMN15661792) | gut metagenome | host: Homo sapiens | place: Canada: London | collected 2015-08-20/2019-03-30 | study: EMG produced TPA metagenomics assembly of... | reverse complement strand
ACGGGAAACCGCAGTTCCTGAAATGTTCAGGAGTTGGCGAAGACGGCTCTGCTATACTGTCCGGCACAGATTCGAAGGGCGAATATATCGTTATGGTGTGCGCCTACAGCGACCTTCCCGGCGACATGAACAATGATGGCGTGCTGAATGCGTTGGACGCGTCTGCTGTGCTGAAATACATCGTTGGAATGGGGACTGCCGCAAATCCGGAGGTTTCCGACCTTAACGGAGATAATACCGTCAACGCGCTTGACGCTTCTGTTATTTTGAAAAAAGCAGTAGGTTTTTAAATAAAATGAACACTCCCGGAGCCGGCTTCAGCTTCGGGAGTGTTTTTTGTATTATATCGAACCACCCGGCAAAGGCGGCTCAGTATTAATATGGTGCCGGTAGCGGGGGTCGAACCCGCACGGTATCGCTACCAAAGGATTTTGAGTCCTCCTCGTCTGCCAATTCCAACATACCGGCTCAGACTCCGGATTTACCGGAGAATACAGTTATTGTACCACAAAATGACGGCTTTGTCAACAGTTTTTTTCACATTCAGCGGAGTGCAGCGAACTCAACTGACCGCACGCCGCCGCGATGTCACCGCCGAACTCCCGCCGCATCGTGACCGAGACCCCGCGCTTCTTGAGAACATCGTAGAACGCCATGATACGCTCCCGGCTGCTTCTTGTGAATCCGCTGTCGTTGCCGTTGTAGGGGATTATGTTGACGTAGAATTCCCTGCCCTGCGCGCCGTAACCGACCAGCCCGGCGAGCTCTTCCGCCTGCTCCGGCGAATCGTTTACGCCGGAAAGCATGACGTACTCCAGCGTTACTCTGCGGTTGTGGAACCGTGCGAACTCCCGAGCCGCCGCGATGACCTCCCGCACCGGATAACGTCGGTTCACGGGCATTATCTCCGAGCGGAGCGCGTCGTCAGCCGCGTGGAGGCTCACAGCAAGGCTGCACGGGTGCGGAAGCTCCGTCCACGCCCTGATCCCCGGGATTATCCCGCATGTCGAAACCGTAACGTGCTTCTCCCCGAGCGCCAGCGCCTTGTAATCCACGCAGTTGGCGCAGAAATCCCGCACCGCGTCAAAATTGTCGAATGGCTCGCCTATCCCCATGACCGTCACGCTGTGGATATCCGCGTAGCACTCCCGGCGGATTTTCATCACCTGAGCCATTATCTCCCCGGCTGTGAGGCTGCGGCGCTTCCTGAGCCGTCCGCTCTGGCAGAACGCACAGCCCATCGCGCACCCTACCTGCGTGGAAACGCACACGCTCCCGCCGTACGCCTGCCGCATGAGAACGCTCTCGACAAGGCTTCCGTCCGGATATTCCAGCAGCAGCTTCTCCGTGCTGTCGTCGCCGCTGCGGGCGACCGTTTCAGGTAGCTCCATCGTGAATTCCTCCGACAGCGCGGATATCACTCTCTGCGCGAACGGAAGCTCCGAAAAATCTCTCAGACCGCGCTGATAGAGCCGCTCGAGCAGTATCGCGGCCTTCGCCGGATTCTCTCCCCGGCTGCTGAACCAATCCTCAAGCGCCGGGCGCGTCATTGACCAGATATCCATTTAACCCTCCTGAAAACGCAGTCCCTGAACGCTGTCGAGCTGCTTCTGCCGCTTCATTATGCCGCCCAGTACCGCACGCTTGTCGAGACTCCACAGCGGGGCAAGCAGGGAATCCCGGCCGCCATCGCCGGTCAGCCTTTCTATCACGGTTTCCGGCGGGAGCAGCTCCAGCTGCCTTACCACCGTGCCGATGTAGTCGTCGCGCTCCATCGGCTGGTACTTTCCGGACTCCCACAGCCCCGCGAGCGTGGTGTTTTTTATGACGTGCAGCAGATGTATCTTCACCCCGTCCGGGCGCATTCCTCCGAGTATCTCTGCGGTCTGCTCCATCATCTCGGGCGTTTCCCCTGGAAGCCCGTTTATTATGTGCACGCAGATACGCAGCCCGGCATTCCGAGCCGTTTCGAATCCCCTGACGAACTCCGCGAAGTCATGCCCGCGGTTGATGAGCCGCGCGGTGGAGTCATGCGCGGTCTGTAGCCCAAGCTCCACCGTGACCGGAACGCCAAGCGAAGCGAGGAACTCTGCGCGCTCACGGTCGAGACAGTCGGCTCGGGTCGCGATTGAGATGCCGCAAATTTCGCATTCCAGAGCCTCGGAGTAGACCTCCCGCAGCCGGCCGAGCGTACCGTAGGTGTTCGTGTGCGCCTGAAAATACGCGATTATCCCCGCTTCCGGGTGAACCGCATGGATACGCTCCGTCTCGCGAAGGATCTGCTCCCGCACGGAAAGCTCCGGTGCCGTGAAGTAGCCGCTGCCGCCGGAGCAGTAAACGCACCCTCCAACGCCGCATGAGCCGTCGATGTTCGGGCAGGTGAAGCCTGCGTCCACGACGGCCTTGTAAACGGGTCTGCCCCAGAACCGCCGGTTGTGGTATTTCAGCGTGTGGTAACGGCTTCCATCATCGGAAAATGCAAACTTTTTCGGCATGGGAACACCCCTTTTCTGAATAACTCTATGTAATTATAGCATACCCTGCGGATTTCGTCAACCTTATGTAAATTCTCAGATGTGTACCAGCCGAGAAAAGCGCATAGGTCAGCGGAATTTCCAGAACGTTTACATTTAATGGATTTACATTGCGTACATAAATTTGTGATTTATAACGAAAATACCTGCCCTGATTTGTGCAAAACTTAATTTTATTATACCTTGACAAATGTTTCAGAAAACTATATAATAGATTTATCGTCTTTTTCGATACAAGATATTGTGTTATTTTATTTCATTTTTTAAAAAGGAGCAATCAAAATAATGGCAATGATAACAATGATAAAGAAGCGCGACGGACGCCAGGTACCCTTCAACATAGAGAAGATCGCCAACGCTATCTTTAAGGCAGCCCAGACAGTCGGCGGCAAGGACTACAGCGAAGCTATGGAGCTTGCGGACAAGGTGTGCCAGCAGCTCTCAGAAGAGGTTATAGGCAGGGATCCCTCCGTTGAGGAAGTACAGGATATGGTAGAAAGAGTGCTCGTCGAGCAGGGTCACGCAAAGACCGCCAAGGCTTACATACTGTACCGCGCAGACCGCACCAGGGCGCGCGAGATGAACTCCACCCTGATGAAGATATACGAGGATCTGACCTTCATGTCCGCGTCTGACTGCGACATCAAGCGCGAAAACGCCAACATCGACGGCGACACCGCAATGGGTACCATGCTGAAATACGGCAGCGAAGGCGCCAAGCAGTTCAACGAGATGTACGTGCTCGACCCGAAGCACTCCCAGGCGCACATCAACGGCGATATCCACATACACGACCTCGACTTCCTGACGCTCACCACCACCTGCTGCCAGATTGACCTGCTCAAGCTGTTCCACGGCGGATTCTCCACCGGCCACGGATACCTCCGCGAGCCGAACGATATTTCCAGCTACGCGGCGCTTGCGTGCATTGCCATTCAGTCTAACCAGAACGACCAGCACGGCGGTCAGTCCGTGCCGATATTCGACTACGCCATGGCGGAGGGCGTTAAAAAGACCTTCCGCAGGCTGTACACCTCCAACCTTGCGAAGGCGGTAAGCTTTACCCTCGGCATTGAGGATTACACCGAGGTGCTTGAGGAATTCAAGCTCATCGCAGGCGATATCGCCAAGGAATACGGACTGTACCCCAGCCTCCAGAACAACGACGAATACAAGGCGAAGGAATGGGAGATCGCGTCCGCGAAGTACGGCGACGAGTTCTCGCACCTCCAGGACAGAGCTGAAAAGCTCGCCGAATCCGAGACCGACCGCGCGACCTACCAGGCAATGGAAGCGCTCATTCACAACCTGAACACGATGAATTCCCGCGCCGGCGCTCAGAATCCGTTCTCCTCGATAAACTACGGCACCGACACCTCCCCGGAGGGCAGAATGGTTATCAAGAACGTAATGCTCGCCGAGGAACACGGTCTGGGCAACGGTGAAACTCCGATCTTCCCGATACATATTTTCAAGGTCAAGGAGGGCGTCAACTACAACCCCGGCGACCCCAACTACGATCTTTTCAAGCTTGCTATCCGCGTTTCCGCAAAGCGCATGTTCCCGAACTTCTCGTTCATCGACGCTCCGTTCAACCTCCAGTACTACAAGCCCGGCGACTACCACACCGAAGCCGCTTACATGGGCTGCCGCACCAGAGTTATCGGCAACATTTACGACCCAAGCCGCGAGATAGTCACCGGCAGAGGCAATCTCAGCTTCACCACCATCAACCTCCCGCGCCTTGCCATCGAGGCTCACGGCGACATCGACAAGTTCTACGCTTCCCTTGACGAAATGATGGATCTTGTCGTTGACCAGCTCTTGGCGCGGTTCAGGATACAGTGCAGCAAGCATGTAAGGAACTACCCGTTCCTGATGGGTCAGGGCGTCTGGATAGATTCAGAGAAGCTCTCCGAGAACGACAGCGTTGCCGAGATACTCAAGCACGGCACCCTCTCCATGGGATTCATCGGACTTGCAGAGTGCCTGAAGGCGCTCATCGGCGTACATCACGGCGAATCCCCCGAGGCGCAGAATCTGGGTCTTGACATCATCACCCGCATGAGAAAGCGCATGGACGACGAGAGCGAAAAGACCCGTCTCAATTTCAGCCTGCTCGCAACTCCCGCAGAAGGACTTTCCGGCAGATTCGTCCGCATGGATAAGAAGATATACGGCGAGATCCCCGGCGTTACCGACCGCGAGTATTACACCAATTCGTTCCATATACCGGTTTACTACAACATCAGCGCTTTCCGCAAGATCAAGCTTGAGGCTCCCTACCATGCGCTGACCAACGGCGGCCACATCAGCTACATCGAGCTTGACGGCGACCCGCTGAAGAACCTCGACGCATTCGAGCAGATAGTCCGCTGCATGAAGGAGCAGGGCATCGGCTACGGCGCGATAAATCACCCGATAGACCGCGACCCGAAGTGCGGCTACACCGGCATCATCGACGACGAGTGCCCATGCTGCCACCGCAAGGAAGAGGAGATCGCGTTCGAGCGTATCCGCCGCATCACCGGCTACCTGGTAGGCACGCTTGACAGATTCAACAACGCAAAGCGCGCCGAGGAATCCGACCGCGTAAAGCACGGAACTTCCGAGGAATAATCCCAAATCGAACCATCTGCTGTGCGGGGTGACAAGCTCCGCACAGCTTTTTGTGAAAGGAAAACTAATGGACATAAGAATAGCAGGAACCGTAGAGGATTCCATCGTAGACGGGCCCGGGCTGCGCTTCGTGGTTTTCGTGCAGGGCTGCCCCCATCACTGCGAAGGCTGCCACAATCCCGAGACCCACGACTTCTCCGCCGGGAAGCTCACCACCACCGACGCGCTCTATGAAATGTGCATGGAAAATCCTCTGTGCAGCGGCGTGACCTTCTCCGGCGGCGAGCCGTTCTGCCAGCCGGAAGCTCTCTACGAGCTGGGGAGCCGCTTCAAAGCCGCCGGAAAACACCTGATGTGCTACAGCGGCTGGACGTTCGAGGAACTGCTGAAAAAGTCCGGGCGCGAGGAGTACGTCGGGAAACTGCTGAGCATTCTCGACGTGCTGGTGGACGGAAGGTTCGATATCTCGAAGCGCTCGCTGTCGCTGCTGTTCCGCGGAAGTTCCAACCAGCGGCTTATCGACGTCCCCTCCAGTCTTACAAATGGCGAAGCAGTGGAGCTTCCAGAATGACGGTTACAAAATTGTAATAAAAAAAATCGCCGAAACGGTTGAATTGAACGCCGGATAATGCTATAATTATTGTATATCTACATTTTCAACGAGAAAGGAAATACCGTGAACCGGCATTTAAAGAGAATCGCCGCAGCGCTGCTCTGCTGCGTTATAACGACCTCCGCCGCTGGCTGCTTCGAAAAGGACGGCAAGGACGGAATAATAAAATACGACATAGCATACAATCCCGGCAGCCTTGACCCGCAGACTGCCTCCGACGACGCGTCGATACTTATAATAAACAGCGTTTACACCGGACTCATGCGCGTGCTCCCCGATGGGAGCCTCGGGACCGGAGCCGCCGAGGACTACACAGTCACCGACGACGGTCTGACCTACCGCTTCAAGCTCCGCAGCGACATCTGGTGGACTGACGTCAACAAATTCGAGGCCGCCTGCACCGCCGCGGATTTCGTATACGGATTCCAGCGGCTTTTCGACCCGCAGACCCGCGCTCCGAGGGCTTCCGAGTACTTCTGCATAAAGGGCGCGAAGTCGCTGAACTCCGGCGCGGCTTCCGATTTCTCGAAGCTAGGCGTGAAAGCCGTCGGCGACTACGAGCTTGAAATAACCCTGGAATACCCCGACCCGCGCTTCCCCGAGCTTCTCGCTGAAGCGCCCGCAATGCCCTGCAACGAGGAATATTTCATAGCCTCCCAGGGGCGCTACGGGCTTTCCGGGGATACCACTCCCTCAAACGGCGCATTCTATATAAAATCCTGGGATTTCGACCCCTACACCATCACCGACAACAATCATCTCATACTGCGCCGCAACGCGAAAAACAGCGAAACCTCCCCGGTTATCCCCTCAGGTCTGAACTTCTTTATCGAGGGCGACGAGGATTTCGTCGACGACTTCAACTCCAGCGTTATAAGCTGCATAGCAGTCGACGAGGAGCAGCTCGAGCTGCTGAGCGGCAAGTTCACCGTGCAGGAGTACGACGCGATAACCGTCGGGCTTACGCTCAACACGGATTTCGGTCTGTTCTCCGACCAGGGGTTCCGCAAGGCGCTCGCGTGCCTGGTCGACCGCGAAAAGCTCTCCGAGGGAAGCTCCCACGCCGCGGCGTACGCGATAGTGCCAGGGGAAGTCACCCTGCTCGACAAGCCCTACCGCGAGTTCTCCGGCGATAAACTGACCCCGGACTACAGCGTGGAAAAATCGCAGGAATACTATCAGAATGCGCTCCCGCGCCTGGATATGAGCCTGTTCTCGGGAGCCAGGATAATCATGCGCGAAAACGAGACTGCCTCGGCAATGCTGTCCGCGATAATGCAGGAATGGCAGCGCGAATTCGGGTTCTACTGCGTGGTGGAGGAGTTATCAGAGGCCGACTTCAGCGCGCGGCTGTCCTCCGGCGACTATGAGATCGCCGTGCAGGAACTGTCCGGCAGCGTGAACAGCCCCGGAGCGTACCTCCAGGCGTTCACCACCGACGGCGCAGGGAACTACTCCGGCTACCACAGCGCGGACTCCGACGGGCTGATAAAGGCTGCGCAGCGCGCCGCAGACCTCGCCGACAGCGCAAAGCTGTACGCCAGGGCGGAGCAGTCGATAATAAACGGCGCGGCGTTTATCCCGCTCTACTACAAGAATGAATACTTCTGCATAAACAAGGATTTCGCGGATATTTACTACGATCCGTTCAACAAAACAGTGGATTTCACCAACGCAAAGGCTTATTAAATACCCGATACACCTTATACACCTGGAGATACGTAATTTATGGATAACACAAACTCAATGATGGAGCGGCTCGACGAGTTCCTGCTCGATGTTCAGAAACCGTCGAGGTACATCGGCGGCGAGACCGGCTCTGTAGTCAAGGACAAGTCGAAGGTCGACATCCGGTTCGCGTTCTGCTTCCCGGACACCTACGAGATCGGAATGTCCCACCTGGGCATGAAGATACTCTACGGTCTGAAAAACGCAGTCCCGAACTACTGGTGCGAGCGAGTATTCATGCCGCTCCCCGATATGGAGGAGCAGATGCGCGCCCGTGATATACCGCTGTACGCGCTGGAAAGCCTCGACCCGATAAAGGACTTCGATTTCATCGGATTTACACTTCAATATGAAATGAGCTACACCAACGTGCTGGAAATGCTCGACCTGTCAAGCGTTCCGGTGCTCGCCTCCAAGCGCGGGGGTCTGACTCCCATCGTGATGGCAGGCGGTCCCTGCGTATGTAATCCGGAGCCGCTGGTGGATTTCTTCGACCTTTTCGCCATCGGCGAGGGCGAGGAAATGAACCTCGAGCTGATGCGCCTGATGGAGGTCTGCAAGAAGGAAGGCACGACCCGGCAGGAATTCCTGCGCCGCGCCGCCCAGATCGAGGGAATATACGTTCCGTCGCTGTACGACGTGGACTACAACGAGGATGGCACCGTAAAGTCGATAACAGCGAAGGACGGCGCCCCCGCAAAGGTCAGGAAGCGCATTATAAAGGACTTCGACAAGGTATACGCTCCGGATAATTTCGTCGTGCCGTTCACCCAGATAGTCCACGACCGCGCCGTAGTCGAGGTTCTGCGCGGGTGTATCCGCGGCTGTAGATTCTGCCAGGCGGGGTTCATCTACCGCCCCTACCGCGAGAAGCAAAAGGACACGATACTCGCCCAGACAAAGGCGCTGTGCGAGAACACCGGCTACGACGAGGTATCGCTGTCGTCGCTGTCCACCGGAGACTACAAGGATATCGTTGGGCTGCTGAGCGAGCTCACCGACTACACCACCGGCGAGAAAATCAACCTGTCGCTGCCGTCGCTGCGAATCGACCGATTCAGCGACGAGGTGCTGAAAAAAATCACCGACGTACGCAAATCCGGTCTGACCTTCGCGCCGGAGGGCGGCACGCAGCGTATCCGCGACGTAATAAACAAGAACGTCACCGAGAAAAACGTGATGGACAGCGTGCGTATAGCGTTCGAAGGCGGCTACACCAACATCAAGCTGTACTTCATGATGGGGCTTCCGACCGAAACGATGGAGGACGTCGAGGGCGTATACGAGCTTGCGAAGGCGGTCATTGAGGAATTCTACGCGACCCCGAACCACGCCAAGGGGCGCCCTGGAGTTGCCGTGTCGCTGTCAACGTTCATTCCGAAGCCGTTCACGCCGTTTGAATTCGAGCCGCAGCTCGACGAGGCGGGGGTCAAGGAGCGCCAGGCGCACCTGAAATCCATCAACAACGACCGCAAGATAGTGATAAGCTGGTCGAAATACGACCTGTCACTCATCGAAGCCGTGCTTGCCCGCGGAGACCGCCGTACCTCAAAGGCGATATACGCCGCCTGGAAAAAGGGCTGCAAGCTGGACGGCTGGGACGAGCACTTCAAGTTCGACAAGTGGAAGGAAGCCTTCGAGGAATGCGGCCTTGACATGGCGTTCTATGCCAACCGCCGCCGCAGCTACGAGGAGGTCGCGCCCTGGAGCCACATCGACATGCTGGTAAGCCGGGAGTTCCTCATTGAGGAGAACAAGCGCGCCCACGCCGGAGTTACAACGCCGAACTGCCGCGAGAAATGCTCCAGCTGCGGCGTAGCAAAATGCGTAGGAGGTGAGATCTGCCGTGCCATCCGTTAACACAAGAGCGTTTTTTTCGAAGATGGGCAGGGCGAAATACATCTCCCATCTCGACCTCAGCAGCGTAATAATCCGCGCTATGAAGCGGACTAAGCTCCCTATCTGGCAGACCGAGGGCTACAACCCGCGCACCTACGTCACGTTCATGCTGCCGCTGTCGCTGGGACAGGAGGGCGAACACGAAGCGATGGACTTCCGCATGCTTGAAGACGTTCCCGCCGATGAGATACGGGACAGACTGAACGCCGCTCTTCCCGCAGATATCCGCGTGACCGAGGTGACGGTGCCAAAGGATAAAAACACCGACATCACCGCCGCAAGGTACCGGATAGAATCCTCCGCCGACCCTGATAAACTCCGGGCGCTGTGCGAAAAGGAGCAGATAAACATTGAAAAGCGCACGAAGAAAGGCTCCGCGATAGTCGATCTGAAGCAGCTCATGACCGACGTGGAACTTGACGGAAACGTGCTGCGCGTGACCTTCCCGGCGGGAACTACGTTCAACATCAACCCTTCCCTGCTGTTCGAGGCATACGCCGCGGAATACGGCGAAAAGGTAAAGCGCCTGCGGATAGTACGCACGAACATCTACAGCGGAAACCGTGAATTCGAATAAAAACTGCGGCGTTCCCCGAACGGAGCGCCGCTTTTAAACATTTTTTCAAAAGCACTTGAAAAATTCCAGCCGTTGAGCTATAATAGATATAACTCATTGTCAGGAGGTAATTTTATGGCAGACCGTCCTAAGCTCCCCAAAAGCATAGTTGTGCTGAATATAATAATGACCGTTGTGTTACTGGCGATATGCGCGCTGGCTGTAGCGCTGTTCGTCCAGGCGAAGGATCTCGGCTGGAGCCTTCCCACTCCGGACAGCTCTCCGGTATCCTCTGCCGCTTCAAACGCTGACGCCGCCGGCCCGGACACCGCCGAGGCTTCCCGGGACGACGGAGCTATCACCGTCCAGGCTCATACCGCCGAGTAAGAAAGGAGCGCTCTCATGGCTGTTGAATGTGCAGTTATCTCCGGAATATTCCTGCTGATGTCAGTGATCTTCTGGCGCAGGCACCGCATTCAGTGGGTGTGGGCTACACTCCCGCTCATGCTGGTTCCGCTCTCTTATTTCGTGACGATATCGGTTATTTCCCACCTGATGGACATCGACGTGAACGTACTCGCCGTAGTTGTCGTGCTTATCGCCGCCGTCGGTATTTCCTGCGTGTGGCTGGGGTTCGTTTCGAACGGCTTCAAGAGCAAAAAGACACGCGTCAGCTACATCACTATCGCTAATCTGTTCAACATCGCTCTCGCGCTGATACTCAGCGTGAACGTACTTCAGCACGCGCCGGAAAACGTCACCCAGCTCGTCTGAACGCCTGACCGACGTGCGCAAAGAGGATAAAATGACCGAAAAGGAAAAAATGATCTCTGGAAAAATATACGATCCCTCAGACAAGGAACTGACCCAGCTTAGGCAGAACGCCCACAGGCTGTGTACTGAGTACAATGTGCTCCCCGAAACGGACGAAAAGCGCGGCGAGGTGCTGAAGTCACTCGGGATAAACGGGAGCGCGTTCTATTTACAGGGACCTGTGCAGTTTGACTACGGCTGTTTCACGACTATAGGTGTGAATTCCTACGCAAATTTCAACTTCACCTGCGTTGACTGCTGCCCGGTAACCATCGGCGACAACGTATTCATGGGACCTAACGTATCCCTGCTTACCCCGATGCACCCTCTGCGCTGGCAGGACAGAAACCAGTACGCAAAACCGGACGGCACAATGACCGACAAAGAGTACGCGAAACCGATAACTATAGGAAATAACTGCTGGATCGCCGGGAACGTAACGGTATGCGGAGGCGTTACCATAGGCGACGGCTGCGTTATCGGCGCAGGAAGCGTAGTCACCCGGGATATTCCCCCGAATTCCCTGGCGGTCGGAGTTCCGTGCAGAGTGATACGCGGGATAACGGAGGCCGATTCCCTCGAGAATCACCCGGAACTGTTCTGACTATAATACAAAACGATCCCCGGACAGCGCGACTGCCCGGGGATATTCACTGCATTAACTCCATTTCTACTCTATCACCCCGACCTCCTCGGTATAGGGCGAAACATCGCTGAAAAACACCGCCAGCTTGTTACCCGGCGACCTGAATGTAAGTATATCCCCGGTGGAACTGTCGGCGGTCACGGTGCAGGAGCTGCCGTCAGCCTCGGTCTTTATCGTCAGCACGCCGTCCTTTTCGGAGGCGCTCCCGGCATTCTCACCGGCGGAATCTATCCCCTCGGCTATAAGCATGGGGAGTATCGTATTTTCGCCCTCCCCCGCCGTGACGCTCAGTTCACCCAGGCTCGCTGTCAGCGTGCCGTTTTCAAGCTTCATTGTAACTCCGCAAAGCTCCTGCGGCTCTGTGAAGCCGAACTCCCAGCAGCCCGGCTCGCTTCGCGTGACCTCCGCCCTGGCGTTGTTGTCGCCGAATTTTATCTCCGCCTGAGCCGTCCACGAGCTGGAAAGCTCCGGCGTTTTCGCCGCCGCAAACGGAAGCTCTCCCTGGCAGCCGCTCATCAGGAGCACGGCAGTCAGCGCCGCCGCGCCCGATATAATACGTATCTTCATGTAAAACTCCTCCCGTGTCATTTGTGGAAGGAGCCGCGCCTTACCCGCAGTAGACCTCCGGCAGAGCCGCGATAACGTCCGTCGGCAGAATGCTCTCAGCGGGCATTCGGTGCGTCAGGATATCCGCAGCCTTCCAGTGGCAGTAGACCCCGGCGCACGCCGCCCTGAACGGCTCTATTCCCTGCGCCGCGAACGCTCCGATGATACCGGTCAGCACGTCGCCGCTGCCTCCCTTGGAAAGCCCGCGGCACGCTCCGGAGTTCACGCACATACTGCCGTCCGGAGAGGCTATTACGGTGTCCGCACCCTTCAGAAGCACGGTCGCGCCGTATCTCATCGCAAACTGCGAGGTCATGCCGAGCCTGTCTCGCTGAATCTCAGCCACCGGAACTCCGGTCATTCTGCTGAATTCCAGGGGGTGAGGGGTCAGAATCGTATCGCCTGTCCGCTCCTTCAGTACATCTATATTCGCGGAAATGGAATTTATGCCGTCCGCGTCGATAATTACGGGACAAGTCGCGCTGCGTATGACGAATTCGGTCAGCCTGCGGGTGTTTTCGCTGTTCCCAAGACCGCAGCCGACAAGCACCGCAGAAGCCGAATCAAGCTTCGGGCGGACAATTTTTTCGAGAGTATCTCCGGAAATGTCAGCGAAACCGTCGGAGGTCTCCGGCAGCGGAACGTACACCGCTTCGTGAAGTCCTGCCGCGATTATCCTGACCGCGCTTACCGGAGCAGCCGCGAAGTACAGACCCACGCCGCTGCGCAGCGCAGCCTGGGCGCACATGAATGCGGCTCCGTTAAAGCTGAGGCTCCCGGCGAACCCCGCCAGTCTGCCGAACGTGCCCTTATGAGTATTTCTGCCGTGCGGCGGAAACGGTCTGCGGAGGGTCTCGTCAGTCAGGAACGCCACGTTGTTTGAAGCGAAGCAGTCCTCGCCTATTCCGATATCCAGAAGGTGGAGTTCCCCGAGGATATCTGACGCGGGAGCGTTCACCATTCCCTGCTTAAGCGCCGCAAGCACGAGCGTGTGCGTAGGCCGTAAGCAGCGCGTATCAAGTTCGCCGGTGTCGGAATTAACTCCGCTGGGCACGTCCACGGCAATGCGGTAACTGCATTTGTTGGCCGCCGCGATTATCTCCGGAACGTTCCCGCGAAGCTCCCCGTGAAAGCCGGTGCCGTAGATACAGTCTACCACGCACTCCCTGCCGCTGAACGCTTCGTCGAGCTGCTCCGGCTGGTACACCGGAGTTCCTGCGGGAAGCCGCCTGAGATTCTCAGCCGCGTCCGCGGTCTTTGGAGCACCGGAAACCAGCAGCACCGCGGCATTACGTCCGTTCTGCCTCAGCATCCGGGTTATAACTAAGCCGTCTCCGCCGTTGTTCCCGGAACCGCACATCACGAGAATATCGGCGCTCACCGGGATAGTCCCTAGGATAAATTCGGCGCAGCAGGTTCCGGCATTCTCCATCATCTGGTAGTAGGACGTTCCTGACTCATTGCAGCGGCGCTCCGCTTCCTTCATCTGCTGATTTGAAACAACGTACTGCATAGTTATACCTCCGTTAAATTTATAGGTCTAGTATATCACATTTTCCGCCGGGAATCAACCCTGAAAACTAAAAGCCCCGCGGAACACCACGGGGCTTGGAGACCGTCGAAAAAGTCACTAAAGTGACTTTTCCGCCGAACATCCCGGCCGCGCGCACGGTTTGTCGGCTTTGCCGACAAACCGCACACTTGCTGGGATAGAAGTTTTTTTTGCCTCGGCAGAGCCGAGGCAAAAAAATGATTACAAATGCCTGCTTCGCAGGCAAAAGCTGCTTTTTAGACAAGGTAAAAGCCCCGCGGAACACCACGGGGCTTGGATTATTCAATTTTAAGCTATTCAGTTCATCGGAATGTACCGCCTTTAATGATAATACTTGTTGATCATCAGGTTTCCATCGGACTATGATCCTTTCGTAGATTTTCCTGCTGTAAATATGTGTTTCACGGCAATCACCTGCTTTACTGGTCTGTAAGATCTGAAGGGGTGATCTATGTAAACGCATATAGCGGTAAGATCATCTGCGGAGCCACGAGCCGAACTCTTTCGATTTGGCTAGACGCCGTGTTAAGCGAGGATTTGCACCTTCTGGGTCAGACAGCACCCGGTGCGTTCGTCGCTGGTAAAACTGTTTTCAGCTCCTGTCACGAGACGCAGATGATGAAAACTGTGAATCGGTACTCTCCACCGGACTCGCTTCCTTTCTGCTTAAAGCTAAAATGGCGATTTCAAAAATCAGAGGTGCATCGGAACATTTCCTTTCACGATACTTATTGAATTGAGTTGTTGAACTTAATTCATGGGAACTTACCTCTTTCATAGATTAGGATCGGATATTTGGTGAGACGTCAAGCGAAATTTACATCTAAAGCGTTTGTACTGATTTCCTTTCCTTGACTATATATTACCACATTCACTGTAAAAAGTCAATAGTATTTTTCAAAAAAATGCGTATTATTTGTGATTTTTAACAAATGCACAACAACCCGTCACCTGATTTACCAGATTTCAACAAACTTTCGAGTACTGCACTGCTTTTTTTCGCAAAGTCCTTGACAAATGGCCTGCTTTCTGGTATAATACTATTGTTGTCAATTCAACGACTCATTAGCTCAGGCGGTAGAGCACCTGACTTTTAATCAGGGTGTCCCGGGTTCGATTCCCGGATGGGTCACCAGACTTAATTAAAGTCGAACACTTATTTTGAGTGCTCGGCTTTTTTCTTTATCACCGAGTTCGTCAAGGCTGATGCACTTTTCGCCGTCCTTGTAGTTGAACAGCACGATGATTTTATCATCATAAACATGAACGCTATTTACGAAAACATCGATCAGCCTTACCGGAAAAATAAAAGACCCGCCGTGTGGATTGGGGAATGACGGTGCAAATAAAGAAATTTAATAATGCACAACTATCAGGATGAGTTTTTGGCGAATAAAGAGAAAACGCCCTCTTGAAAGGATCAAGAGGGCGTAAACCGTGCTGTAATCAGGTCTGAGGAATACAACTGCTATAAAAACTGCTATAAAACCGTATCTAAGGCATATAAAACGAAAAGCCTTTATTCAGCAAAACCGCATGAATAAAGGCTTTACAAGTGGTTGCGGGAGCCAGATTCGAACTGACGACCTTCGGGTTATGAGTTTTTCCCTGCAAAAATTGACATTTACATTGGATAGTGATATAATTCTAAATAGCAGCTGCTATATTAATTAGTAAAGAAGGGGTTACCAAATTAATATGGACGCACCAAGCACAAACTTATATTATGTTCCAACAGAAATACCAGCAGAATATTGTTTTGATTCCAATTCCACTTTCTCAGAATATGCAGATGTGTGGATAGAAGAAAATACCAGCATACTTGCTGTTAAGACAATATCCAGGTATCGCGATTTACTGAAAAGAATCAATATGGGAATAGGACATATTCCGCTTAAAGACATACAGCCGTATCATTTGCGGCAATTCCTTGGGAAGATATCCCAATACGGTGTAAATAAACGCACCGGAAAATGCTTATCCGAAAAAACCATATTACACCATTACCGACTTATTTCTGTTATTTTGCAGCAGGCAGTCAGGGATCAATTGATTCCATCAAATCCAGCTTGCAAAGATAGAATGAAAGCACCAAAAGTAACAAAACATGAGGTTGCAATATTGCAGTGCAGCGATTTTCAAAAACTGATATCAATTCTTACGCTTGATCGAGAGATTGATATAAGAATGAGAACCGCTATACTCCTCATGGTACTGACCGGAATACGGCGCGGCGAAGTTGCTGGATTGGAATTTGGAGATCTACAAGAAGAAAAAGATCTTCTGACGATACGAAGAGCAATTCTTTATACACCAGAAAGTGGTGTTTTCCAGAAGCAGCCTAAAACTGAATCTTCCTATAGAACATTTCTTATTAGCCCCTGGGTAAAAAGTATAATTCTTGATTACAAACAATGGTATCAAGATAATTATAATGTGAGAAGTAATCTTCTGCTAAACAGGAAGCTGTTTTGCCAAGATGACGGTAAGCCAATTCATCCAGATACTCTCACAATATGGTGTCGTAAATTTTGCGACAGTAATCCATCAATACCTAGGTTTACTCCTCATGTTCTCCGGCACCAATATGTCAAGTACACGACAAAAAAAAATTGCGTTTTTTCAGAACTTTTTCTGCGGAGCGATAACCGCAGTTCCGTCAGAAAAAGCTCCGAGGGATATACTCAATTTCCACCCTGTTATTCGGGAACACATACACCCGTTTTATCAGCCGTTCGGCAAGAGTCTGTGTAAGCTTGTCGGCTGCGTTAATCTCGTCAGCAAGTTCTCGGCTCATCACGCTGTCGGCGTAATCGTCCTGCGCTGTCCGTGCCTTGTCTGCGGCAACCGCACAAATATTCTTTTCTTCGGCAAGCTGAACATCAAGTCCAGCCTTTTTTAATTTGTACATCTCCGCATCAAGCAAGCCGAGAACAAACTGCTCATAGAGTTCACGCTTTGAGCATTGCAGTTCTTTCAGCTTCTTTTCGTGTTTCTCTAATTCGGCAGATTGTTTTGTCGCCATATCCGCTATATCAACATCGTTGTTGAGAAAGCATTTTGCCTGCGCCCTGATAGTGTCGAATACAACCTTTTCTAATTCGGTTTCCCGAATTTTCAAGTTCTTGCACTCTATGTCGGTTGCGATATGCGAGTATTCACAAGCGTATGTTGTTCCGTTCCGCTTATTCATTGCGTGGTCACAGCAGCCGCAATAAACCTTTCCTTTGAGCGGATATTGATGTTCCTGTCGGTTAGGAAGCGAAAACCGTTTTATATTGCCGTTTGCTTTATCGAAAAGTTCCTTGCTGATAGTCGGCGGGTGGTGGTTCGGGATTTTCACCCATTCGCTTTCGGGTTTTCGGCGCATTTTGCTGCTGCCAACAGCAATGTTTTCTTTTCTGCCGATAATATATGTTCCTGTGTACTGCTCATCAGATATGATACGAAGAATAACACCTCTGTTCCATACACCATTTACACGGGAAACGTCATACTTCGCATTTGTCGTTTTCCTTTTGTACTCGCCGGGCGTAGGAATTTTCAGTTCGGTCATTCGACGTGCAATTTCACCGCCGTTTTTGCCGTCAGCCGCCATTTGAAATATCATTCGGACATTATCCGCAACAGCTTCATCGGGTACGATTATACCGTCCTCGCCCTTCTTGTAGCCGTATATGCAAATTTTGCTCTGATACTCGCCACGGCGCATACGAGCGTATTTTGCGGTCTTGCTTTTAACCGACATATCACGGGAGTAAAACTCATTTATGAGGTACTTGAAAGCAACATCAATACCGCCCGTGTCGCCGTTGAGCCTTGCTGTGTCGAAATCATCGCTAACCGAAATAAAACGTGTGTGATAAAGCGGGAACACTTTTTCGATGAAATACGCCGTTTCAATGGAGTTTCTCCCGAAGCGTGACAAATCCTTTACCATAATGCAGTTTATCCGACCAAGGTTCACCATATCCAAGAGCTGCTGAACGGCGGGGCGTTCAAAGTTTGTTCCCGTGTACCCGTTGTCCACAAACTCCAAGATTTCTGCGCCGTCCCATTCGGGGAGCGACATTGCCTTTTCACGCAGTATGAGCCGCTGATTAGGTATGCTCAGGCTGTCGTACTTTTCATCTTCAAGGGACAAACGCATATAAAGCGCAATCGTATAAGACATCACTCTACCTCCTTTTCAGCAGGAGTATCGTTGATGAATTCAAAACGGAAATTGCCTTTGTGGTCGATTTCGATACGCTTGACGAAGAACTGTATCAATTCCGCTGTAAGTACCTTGTTTCTGCGGAATTTCTTTATGCTCTGCTCAATGCGTTTCCTTGTCTGAAATATCTCGTCAATAGCCTTTATTTCGGCACTTTTCGCCCTAATATCTTCCTTGAGGGCGGCGGCTTTTTCAGTGTAATCAGACTTGAAAACGTAGTAATCTTCTTCGGTAATAACACCCTCAACCACATTCTCATACAGACCTTGAATAAACGTCTGAACCTTGTCGGTTTCAAGCTGAAGTACGGTCAGTTCTGCGTTCAGCTTTGACAATCTGCGTTTAAGCGGTGCGCTGTTCGGGACAGTATATACGGACGAGTTTACAACCTCGGTCAGAGCTTCTGCTATTGCGCTGATAAGCAATTTCTCATCTATATTAACTCCAACGCAAGTACCCTTTGCAACACGGTCGTTTGCCAGACAGTGAATACGATAAATATCAGCCATTGTTTTCCGCTTTGCTCTTTGTCGGTGAAGCGGTCGTCCGCAGTGGGCGCAGAAGATTTTACCTTTGAAAATATTCTCGGTGTAATGGTCGATTTCACGCTCCTTGTATTGCTCACGGACAGCCTTTCGGATTTCCTTTGATTTCTCGAACATCTCACGGCTTACAATAGGCTCGTGCGTTCCGCAGACTGTGATATATTCGTCAGGGTTTGTATCAATTTGTCTGCGACCGACAACTTTACTTTTGCCCTGCACCATATCGCCTGTATAAACATCACTGTCAAGTATTCTTGTGACGGTAAAAGTGTTCCAATAACGACTTTGCTTGTAGTTCTTATCCTGCTCGGTGGTTGCTCTCTTGTGTATGCTTGATGTTACTGCGTTCATCTCGTTAAGCATTACAGAAATTTTATTCACGCCAATGCCCGCCTCCGACCATTCAAAAATCTGCCGGACGATAGGAGCTGTTTCCTCGTCAATAATCAGCCTGTGGCAGTCGTTCGGGTCTTTTTTATAGCCGAACGGCGCTCTCGCTCCGATAAAATCACCGTCGAGCATAGCCTGATGTGCCTGCGCACGGATTTTCCTGCCTATATCGAGTGCGTAAGCCTCGTTCACCATATTTTTCAGCGGAAGCATTATACCGTTGATATAGCTTGGATTTGAGGTGTCGTAACCGTCCGAAACGGAAATAAAGCGGATATTTTTCTTTGTGAAATACTGCTCAAGATAATATCCCGTGTCGATAGCGTTTCTGCCCAATCGGGACAAATCCTTTACAATCACGCAGTTCACATTTCCTGCGTCAATATCGGAGAGCATACGCTGAAAATCGGGGCGGTCAAAACTCCTGCCCGAAATACCGTTGTCAATGTAGGTGTCGTAAACCTTAAATTCGGGCTTGTCTGCGATATAATCTTCAAGTATCAGCTTCTGATTTTCCAACGAATTACCGTGTCCGTGGTTATCCTCAACAGAAAGGCGAATGTATAATGCCGTGTGAATAAACACATCGGTGCGCTGAACGGGCGTTTCTGCTGCGGGTTTTCTGCTTTTTCTTGCCATATCAGCCTACTCTCCTTTCTTCGTTCATCTGTTCAATCATCTTCAATGCCTTGTTGTATTCGTCGTTGTAGTTGAAGATAATCTCAAGTTCATCTTTGCTTGTTATTCGGATTGAATGTATCAGGCGCACAACTGCGCTGCGGTCAATTTCCGTCATTGTGGAGAATTGAAGGAAATGATTTATCCAGCGGTTTCTGTCGCTGCGGTTTTCAAGGACATCATTCATCTTCTCGGTCAACGATTGAATTGCGCCCTTGATTTTCTCGCCCCGTGCGTTATAATCCTGCTTGTACAGCAGAAATTCTTCTTTGGAAATCATACCGCTTACAAGGTTCTCGTACAGTTTTCGCTTGAAATCCTCGACCTGTTTAAGCTGCCGTTCGTTGGCTTGAATGTACTGTGTATATTCCTGCACAAGCTGTTGGTTTATACGCTCTTGGCTCACGCTTGAAATAAATTCATTCAGAGTTACAACGCTGTCGATGTGGTTCTTCAGGCTCATCTGAACGCACTCAATCAAGTCGCTTTCCTTTATCATAGAAGCGGATTGACAGCCGCCTTTCTTACCCGACGGGCAGTAGTAATAGTAGTATGCCTTGCCTTTGTAGTGGTTGGTTTTCCTCGTCATTCTGCCGCCGCAGCACCCGCATATCAGCACTCCCGAAAACAAATATACCTTTTCTTCTTTCGGTGCCGTTCGGGTATCGAGCCGCCGCAGCTTCTGCACCAAATCAAAATCCGCTTTGCTGATTATCGCCTCGTGAGCTCCCTCAACCCTCACCCAATCGGAGGACGGCTTTGTTTCAAGCGTTTTCAGCTTGAAATTTGGGGTTTTCTGCTTGCCTTGCACCATAGTTCCCGTGTAAATCTCGTCACTCAAAATTCGGATAACGGTGGTTGCGGACCATTTGCAATTCTCCCTGTCTGCATAGCCGCCCTTTGCATAAGGAAGACCGTTGGAACGCTTGTACGCAAGCGGCGAGAGAATACCCGCATTGTTTAGTTCCTCGGCTATTTTGTTTGCGCTGTACCCGTCCAAACGCTTGCGGAATATGTCCCGCACAACATTTGCGGCGAAAGTGTCAACGATAAGTCCCTTATGGGAGTCACCTATCTTGAGGTAGCCATAAACCGTAAACGCTCCCACAAAATCGCCGTTGCGCCGCTTTATGTCAAGTGCGCTTCGGGTTTTTACGGAAATGTCACGGCTGTATTCCTCGTTCATTATGTTTTTGATAGAAACAGACAGCTCGTCGGCTTTCTCATTCAGCGTATCGAAATTATCGTTGATAGCGATAAACCGCACTCCGTAAGCAGGGAATACCGTTCGCAGGAACCGTCCCGTTTCAATGTACTCTCTGCCAAGACGGGACAAGTCCTTGACGATAATGCAGTTGGCTTCGCCCGATTTTACCATCTCCATCATCTCCATAAATGCGGGACGGTCGTAGAGAACGCCGCTGTAACCGTCATCAACCTTTTCGGCAACGACTTCAATATCATCGTGCTTTGCGATGAAATCGTCTATCAGCTTCCTTTGGTTGGCTACGCTGTTGCTTTCCACGGTTCTGTCATCCGTGTAGGACAATCTGATGTACTTTATTGCCCTGTAAATCTGCATAAAAAACACTCCTTTCGTCACGGTACAAAATGCCCGCAGTTCAAGGAGTGTCATTCACAATATTCAATTCTTTTTCCACTGTTATTATACCACCAACTCGTTGAAATGTCAAGCACTATTTGATAATCCCTTTAATGCAATCTTCCAAACTCTGTCCGTTATCGGTAAAACTTGCCTTTACAACAAACTTTCCGCATTTGAACAGATAAGGATTTTTAATCTGCCGTATAAACTGCTTTATACGTTCTTCTTTTGGCAGGTCGGTATCAACGCTTACGCTGTTAATATCGACAAGTTCATCAACACTTTTTCCCTCGGCTGTCATAGTATCATCTCCTTTATCGCCTTATATAAATCGAAATCACATTCATAAGCCGAGAGGTGTGCTGTTTTGCCAACACATCTCCCTCGGCTCATTGTATCTAATTTCGATAGAAAGCGTCCGTTAAACTGCCGTATTGTTCCTGTCCCCGGCAGAACGGGATTGTAATCAGACTGCCGCAGGCTTCAGCAGATGTGGCTCTGCTGTACGACATCATAGGACTTTCACCTCCGTGCGGTTCTCGCACGGCTGCTCTCACTCAATGACCAAACAGAAGTATCATTATCCCTCCATACAGGTCTTGGCGTATCAGTTGCCTACTGATATTTTGCAACCTACGTTTTATCGCTCGGTTATGTAATAATGTTCGGACCAATTATGTCACAAGGTTAAGCACCTACGCTTGTCCGATTAGCATTAAAACAGGGAACGTCTTGGCGCACGTGTGAGTTCACGCTCGGCTGCGGCGCGTCCGTGCGCCGCTTTTGGCGTGAACCCCTCAGCGTCCTGCTGAGTACTCTCGCTTTCAACCACGGTGGGCTGTATGGGGAACGTATCTGAAAACAATGGTATTCGATTGTCAAAGAGCTATTAGTCACCTTACGTCAAGTGTTGAACGCAAGGGTACGAGCAATAAGGCGCACCTTGAGCCTATTACGCATTTCTTCGTCCACAAAGAGGAACGAGTTGCCGTACTCGTCACGGGCTATCCGTGTGCTGAGCTTGGCTATGTATCCGTCGTAGTGTTCAAGTACTTTGCAGAGGGCATCTGTATCGCCCTGCGTCGCCGCAGCAATGACTTCAAACGGAAGCATTTCTACGGTTTTGCTATTCTCCTTCGTCATCTGTCATTTCCTCCATATACCTTCTAAGCGTTGCAAGTGCGCTTTCACGGTGATATGTCACCGTACTGCGTACAAGGTTGAGTTCATCGGCTATTTCATAATCTGTCATATCCAAAAAGTAGGACATTAGGATTATTTTCCGCTTGCGTTCTGACAGGTTTGTTACAGCTTCAGCGAGCAGTTCGTTTCTGATTATCACATCAAAACCGTAGACCTCAAACGAGAAGTAGTCGCTCAAATGCTCATCATAAGAGCAGAAACTCTCGACCAGTCTGTCATTCAGCTCTGAGAAATTCAATTCGTGAGCCACCCGTTTCGCTATCTTTGCCTTTAGGTTCTTTGCTTCTCCTGCCAAAACTTTTTTCACAAGCGTGTCAAACTGATGTTCAACCGTTGCTTTATCGAAAGAAGGCTGCGCCATAAGGTTCACCTCCTTTCGGCTTATCGAAAGGGAGCTTTTTCCCCCTTTGTACACAATATCCAATCCAAAATTTCGTTTTGGTCGAAAAACTTTGAATTTTTTTATAAAAAATCGAAAATTTGTTTTGTCTGCACAATCTCTCACACTGTTTATTGTGCACAATTTCCAGAATTTTTTCTTTATATATCGATAAATCCGATAAAAAAATCCGCTAAACGATTATTCGTTTAGCGGACTGTTCTATTTCTGTTATGTGAAAAAGGTAGATGTTGCCACAAAAATACCATTGGTTGAATGAAACTTACAGAACATCGGTTACACAGATTCGAATCGGCAACTTTCAAGTGTCAGGCGATTGTTCGGTGGTATGCCAACAATTTATGCGGTACGAGAGAGCGAGTGTTTTTATTTGATAGCTTATCTCCAATCATCCTATCTCGGAGCAATCCACTCGCAATCTTTCGAAACACCCTCACACAGGTGGTTTATGCATTCCATTGTTGTTCTGCCTTGAGGGATTCCCCAAAAACAGTTTATAATACCGCTCGGGTCAACCGCAAGCGGTCCGCCCATAGTGTCACCACAGTAGATTATCTTGTATGGGTTTTTGCCATCATTTGAAGATTGTTCAACATAGTATTTATCCTCCGCCAAAATTCCTTCTAAAGAATCAAAACACCAGAAGTCGCTGCTAAATGAAAAGCACAGACCGCTAAACTCTGCGAAAAAATCAAGCTGTTCCTTAGACAACTCGATTCCGCGCCGATTCATCTCTTGTTCAAACGCAGTCGTGTCGATGTGCCTGCCCTCGTACCACCCGAAAAACCGCAGCATATCGTATGTTCGCTGTGTAATTTCAGGGTGATAATCATATTCCACAGTAGTGATGTATTCTGCAAAATCCTCTATATTCTCGGCAATAAGTTTGTGGTCTTGGTTATAGAATTTGCCCTGTTCCGAAATAAAATAGTCCTCTATTCTTCCGGCACAATTTTCCACATAGCCAATTGCGTTAACAACACAGTTGATATCTGACCAATACTCAACGGCGCGTACCCAGTTTAAGCCAAACGTCAACATATCATGTGACTTTTTTTCAGAACGTTTAAAAGTCAAACCGCCGATTGTCAGAAAAAAATCTATGATTTTATTCATGTCAAATTTATCGGGATAAACTTTATGGATTTTCGCTTCAAGCCCTTCTACAGAATATTCCATAAATGATGATACAGAACCTGCCGATGATAGCTTCTCAAAAAAATCCTGTTTGGTCATAGTATCCTCCTGTAATTTTGTTGATAATAGATTATTCATCTAATTGAAAAATGATATCTACAAAAGTGTGCTGGCAATTTTTACATGGAGCAAACAAAGTTCCAAATTTGCTGTCTTTCGATTTAAAGTGACGAGTTGCTAAAAACAATTCGTCAAATTTTCCGCCTGCTAAGATATGCTCCCTTGCTGCCCATACTTCCGCACAGTTAATTATTGAATGTTCTTTTTCAAACGAATACTCGCCAACTATACCCGTTAAATCTGCAACGGAAATTTTATTATATTCAATTGCATCTAAACGTGCTTGTGAAATCGCATCAACCAGTTTTTTGTATTCGTGCTGGATATCCGGGTCTGTAATTGTCTTGAGGTACTCGTCTGTTAACAGGTCATTATAAACCTTAGTGAACAGTTTCCCCTTTTCGATTGTTTCTGATTTTGTAACAGCAGGAATGGCATCAATTCTCCTAAGTTCTGTAGCAACATCCTCAGGAACGGTTATTGTCCTGTTAAGCTTATACACACCACTAACGGTAACAAAGCATTTGTCGCCGGCTCTGGTTGAAGCAAAGGTAATAGCTGCAGCCTCAGATTTAAGAGCCTCATCTAAACCGATAAATTGACCAAATATCCTTTCGCCATTTCGAAACAGGTCGTCTGCATTGCTACCGAACTTGTCAAAAATCTTATAATAGTCTTCAAGAGTTTTCGCCGGAAGGTCAGAATACTTGCTAATAACCTTAATCATGGTATCACCATGTTCGGTCATAACATCTAGAAGTTTGATAGCAGTTGCCGTGTCATATTTCCTTGCCAGATTGAGGATAATAGCCGAATTTTCTCCATTGAAACGGCGCACGAGATTGGTAAGCTTGTCAACGTTTTTAACGCCGCACTTATTGACTGCTTCAAGTAGTGCGTCCCCGTAATTTGATGAAGCCTTTAAGAAGTTGGTGACCGCATCGCCCGAAATCTTGCTTTCACGGATAATTAATGAGATAGTGTCAATATTCTCAGGTCCGCACGTTTTAAGGGCATTAATTGCGGCTTCGCCGTATTCAGATGACAGATTTAAGATTCTTGCTGCCTGAGAATCCGTGACCTTAGCCATAAGGGGAATAAGTTCATCCTCGTGTCCGGAAACCCTTTTGAGAATATTACTATAATTTTCTCCATATTTTGCTATGGAAGCAGCGTCTGTGTTAATAACGAATTTATCGAAAAAATGAAGCGTATCATCTGCGTCAAATCTTCTGAAAATATCTATGACCTCGTCAGTAGAATCACCGGAAGATATAGCTTTGTTCAAAGCTTTTCTGACAGCGGGTTGTTTAGCAAACAAATCAAGAAGTTCACTGTGCGAAAGTAGTTTGATAGCATCAATACACTCATCAGAATGCTTCAGTTCATTCAATACATTTGGAGCTACACTTTTGATGACTTTGAGTAAAGTTATAATCTCGTCAGCATTCTTTGCACCGGTTGCAATAAAATCAACGACTTTGCTAACTAGTTTTGTCGCGTCACCAATAGCGGGAACCAAACCAATAGCACTTAACCCGGCAAAGACAATATCGCCATAAACAAGATTGGCAAATACATCTCTAAGATCAATAAGCGGTATAAAACTTCCGTGTATTATACCAATTAATTGAGCAAGATTTGGCTCACGAATGAAGTCGCCTTTTATGACACCATCAAGATAATCAAAGCAGAATGTCGTACTGGAGAAAAGAATATCAAGACCTATTGCTTCCCAATCAACATCATATTTATTGGGATTCTTGTCCTCTTTATCTTCAAATCCATCGCCGTCGGTATCGCGATTAAGCGGATCAAGACCGTTGTCAATCTCGAATTTATCATCAAGACCATCGTAATCGGAGTCCTTGTTGCACGGATAGGTTCCATATTTGTATTCTTCGCCGTCATTCAACCCGTCACCATCACAATCAGCGTTTAACGGGTTTGTGCCATGATTCTTTTCGTAAGAATCAAGCAATCCGTCATCGTCTCCATCGCTGTGTGTCGGATCGGAGGAAATAGGCATAACCTGAGTGTTGAGCAGCTTAGTCGCATAATCCGAGCTTTCCTCAAGCCTTTTCAGCCCCTCGTAAACATAGGATTTCTTGGTAAACTCGGCGCACTGTCCAATGGTCGGAAGAATAACATTGTGCTTCTCATCATAAGTAATGAGTCTCTGTTCTTCCCAGTATTCTAAATTGACCTCGTCCCAGTCGGAAAGACCGTCCATATCCGTATCAGTATCTTCTCCGAATGGATTAGTGCCGTTAGGATATAGCTCACTATTCAGGCATACCTTTTGAAGCCCAGTTGCCAGAATAGCGTCAAATTCCGCTCCATAATCATATTTTGGTATGTCTTTTTGAACATATTCCTCTTCAAATATATGCTCATAGATTTTGCTTGCAAAATTATCGCTATAATCCAGAACGATTCCGTTTGTCGAATCTGTAAGCTTGCTTTGGAAACCGGTCAGAGCATCAGTATCGCTTATTAAGCTGATATTTACCTTATTTTCCGAAGCAGCATTCAGAATACTGTCGCATAATTTAGTGTCATATACCGCATCATCTTGTGCATAAATATCAAAAATGTAATTTTTGGTATTGTTGGTGCAATTGCTTATTGCTTCAGTCAATCCATCCGAAATGATACAGTTCTCGCCCATTAATTCAACCGTATCCGAATTTGAGGAGGATAGCTTCCCTATTAAACCGGACAAACCACCAGTTGATTCGTAGTCATGGTCTTTAGGCTCAAAAGTTCCGCTCAGTTCGCAACAGTTTTCGCTAAAATCAGAGGCGGACTGATTATATATCGTTATTTTCAGGTCGCGCTTTTCTGCAACTATGGTTTCTGCAAACTCAAGAATCTGTTCCTTTATATTGTCAAATTGTACTTCAGAAATAACTGTGCTTCTGTCATCAATTATGAAAATAATATTATATTCGCCGTCAGTAGCATCTTCAATATTCTCTTCTTCGGAGTTTACTGCCGCCGAATACATGATTCTTTCCACAGTTTCAACGCTTATGCTTTCCTCAGGCTCAATGCCAAGATTACGCATAAGTATCTCCATATCAAGAACGCAGTAAGTACCCAGTTCATCGGTTACAGCGTACAGAGTATTGTTATTCTCATCGAATTCCGTTGCAACTGGCAGAAGCATATTCAATTCATCAAAATATCTGAATATATTATATCTCTTTATTCCTGATAAGTCAAGACAATTCTCAGCATATTCACTACCATCATTGGAGATATACTTGTCATCTATCTTGTAAGAAATCTTAACTCTGTCAATCTCACCTTCAAGGTATGACAAAGTAACAGCCCCGCCGAGTCTGGCGCTGTTTTTGGTAATTGCAGAAAAAGGACTTTCGTTTGCAGAAAGCTGTGCAGTTGCATTACCCGAAGCAGTCAGTTCCACAGATATTTCATATGGTGAATCTTCGGCGTTTATGCTCTTAAAAAGCTCATTGTCCGCAGAAATAGTCTGCTCAACCTTGTATTCTGCATCGGGTACACCAAAGGTTTCGGGATTGTTAGGGTCAAGCCCGATTGCAATTTCGTCGCCGTCACTCAAAGTATCCCCATCGCTGTCAGCTTTCAGAGGGTCGGTGTTATACTTGTCTATCTCATCAAAATCAGATAAACCATCGCCGTCCGTATCGGCATCGGCAGGATTTGTTCCAAGTTCAAGCTCTGCCTTGTTGGATAGAGCATCACCATCAATGTCATCATCGGCATCATTTATGCCATTTTCATCTGTGTCATATTTCAACGGATTTGTACCAAGAGAAAGTATTTCCTCATAATCGGTTAGCCCGTCGCTATCCGTGTCAGCGTTATTCGAGTCTGTACCGTACAATTCTTCAAGATAATCGGGTAGTCCGTCCTCATCACTGTCAAGCCAAGTGCAAGCATACCCATTCTCTGTGCATGCAACAACGAACGGTACGGATTCAAGTGTGCCACTTTCAGTTTCTTGCTTAACTTTTATCTGTTTTGCAAGAAAATCCTTTGATAATTCATATGTATACGAATTGCCCTCGTCAATATCCGCAATCTTCGTCCACGGTTTTTCGTTCGAACGCTCGAAAACCGATACTTTGCCTTCATTTGTGGAGTACCAGAAGATACCAAGTGCGTTTTTTTCTTCATTATACTCACCAAAGCACAAAATCATTGCTTCTTCGGGTTCAACAGGCTGGTCAGGAGTATCAGGTTCTTCGGTTTCTTCTGTATCACCGCTTTCGCTTGACTCTCCGGTTTCGCTTGTTTCTACGGTTTCATCGGAATCGGAATTATCCGAGCCTGCTTCCATATCTATCACAATGGAGGTCAGCATAAAATCAGACATAACAGGCTCTTCACCCAGAGCAATTTTGCCCTCAAAGCTGAAAGTTTTTGTTTCGCCTGCAGCAACGGGTGTAGTGGTTATATCGTTCTCAACCTTAAATCTGTCGTCCTCTGTATAAAGAAGATTGGCATTCCAAATGGAACAAATCTCAAAATTGCCATTGAAGTGCAGTTTCCAAGCTTCCAGAGGTTCGTTGGAAATATTCTTGATGGTAACTGCAGCGATAAAACCTTCGCCCCAGTTATTCTGAATCTCATAGCTTATCTCAGTACTTGCAGTAGAGTCCGCCGTTTTACTGCACAAGGAAATATTTTCTGGCAAAGAGAGGTTTTCACCCTGCTGCATAAAACCAAATTCAACCGTTGCATCTGGAATTAGCTCATAATTGTATCCATTGTTGCGAATAACACACAGCTCGCCGTCGTTTTTCAGCACCGAGGCATTCCAGATATTTGAAATAGTTCCCGTATTGTCGAACTTTATTGCCCAGTTGCGTAATGTTTCTTCGCTGTTGTTTGTGATGGACACAGAAACCTGCTGGTTTCCTGTCCATTCGTTGGTTATGGTGTATACTATGGTAAAGTCTGCACTCTCATAGGTGTGAGCCTTATCGCCTTCGTAGGCGGCAAAAGCTTCTGCGCCTATTCCGAAAAGCATCACTACTGCCATGAATAAAGAAATTAGTTTCTTCATTGGTTTTCCTTTCAACTTGGTTATTTGATTGGTTCGGTTTAGTCGTCTATTTCACGGTTTTTATACCATAATTGACCCTTTATGCTTTCGCCGGGTTTAAGAGTCCTGAGAGAAAAAATATCTGCGTTGGCAGGAATATTCACCGGTAAGTAGACAGTACTCTTAATGGTGGTATGCTGTTCGTCCTCCCACTCAATTTTCTCAATAAGACCGCTTGGATATTTTGCGATAATAGTACTTGCATCGTTTAATTCAGCATACTTATCCATGTTAATTATCACATTATGAACGTCTTTGTCAGAAACGTTTGTAAGCATAAGGTCTGCATAATACTGATGAGCGGTGAGCGTAAGTTTCAAAGCATCTCCGCCGGTAACTATTATTGGCTCACCATTTATGAATGTTGCTTCTACGGGTATTCCAAAAGGCGAAAGAACACCCTCAAAGTCAACGCTTATATTGTAGGTTCCTTGTGATTCACCTTTTATAATCCACGACACTGTTTCGGTTGAGCCACCATTAATTGTGTTCATTGTTTGGGTTATTGAGTTTGATGTGCCATTATTCGCTAACGATAGTCCGTTGGGAAGAATAAGCGTTGCCTGAGGATTGATAATATCAAAACCTGCCCCTGCATTATTTGTAAAGGAAATACTTACCTCATAAAAGTCCTTAAGCCAAGAATACTCGGTTACCGAAAGGCTAACCATAGTTCCGTTGATTAACCTATAAACATGTTCTGCTGATTCGGTTTTCTTGTTTGTTTCGTCATCGGAAGCCTTGTTATATATTCCACCGCCAAGCGATGATATTGAGGTAGACGATTTTACGCTGGAGTCGCTTGATGTACTGACAACTTTCAGGACACCGTTAACCGGAGCAGTGAAGCTATCGTTATGTTCTATCAGAATTATTTCTCCGGTCTGATTAACATAAACATTGAAATTGCCAAGGTCTTCATCTGTTCCGCTACCGCCGATATTATTACGGATCTGCATTTCAACTTTGCTTACATATTGATTTTCCGGTGCTGTAACATCAATGCCCAAATCTTCGATTTCATTTATATCCAGTTCTTTTACATTGAAATCAGCTGATACAAGTTCTGATTTTGTCAAAGAAATGTTCTTTCGGGCATTGTCTATACTCATACCGTTAATGGTAATACTCTGCTTTAACGGCATATATTCATTTGCAAAAAAGTTGAAATCATATGTACCGTTCTCAGCAATAATAAGCAGAACACCATCTTTATTTCCGCAGAACAGGTTCGTTGCTGTACCCGCTGCTTCGACATATGCGGCAGGATTTGGAATAGGTCTGCCATTTTCATCAGTCACAAGAATTTCCGTAACACTGAAATTTTTGTTGTACACGGTAACCGTCATTTTATCCGAAGCCGTATTCCCCGATTCGTCCTCTACTGTCAAGGTTACTGTATATTCACCCTCGTTTTCGAAAGCGTGGGTTGCGCTTTTGCCTTCCGCTTTACTTCCATCACCAAAATCCCATTTGTATGATTTAATTTGGAAGTTATCCTTGGAAAGTGAACCGTCAAATGGAAGCGAATACCCTTCAATTGATAAGCTGTTACCTTGTAGGTGTGCCGTGGGCGCAACTGTATCCTTTCCGGAAATAACACTAACCGTATTGCTCTTTGCTGTATACATATTATTATCATGAGCAATTACAAAATATCCGTATGTAGATAGAGGGTACAATCCGCTGTCGGTATAATAAGATTTATCCGAACCAACGGTCGTTATGTACTTTTCAGTTCCATCGGGATTTATTCTGCGAATCTCATAATAAACATCGGAGTTATCAGATGCGGAAGTCCAATCAAGTCTGACAGAACAGCCATCGGCTGTCGCTGTGACCTCAAACTCCGTCATTTCATTTTTAGCATAGTTAAACCCAGACTCAACTATTTCCGTGTTTCCAGCCGCGTCTGTAATGTTTATTCTGATGTCATATTCTCCACTGTCTGTCAGATAGTCCGAAAGGTCAAGATTTACGATTTGGCTCTTTTGGCTAAGAGCCTGAGTTTTAACCGAGTGCCATTCATTTGATGAAGCAGCCTTGATTTCCGCTTTTAGCTCAGAAAGCATAACGTCATCCGTGCATACTATTCTTAATGATTTGCTATTTTCGGTCAGCGTCTGATTTGCTATTGCAATTTGGGGCTTTTCCTCATCATTCTTTGCAAACACTTTCTTCGTGTCACTCGCTTCAGAAATATTCCCTGATGTGTCAATTGCAACTACATAATATGAATACTCATTGCCTGCAGTAACAGATGTGTCGGTATACTCACTGGATGTAGTGTTCTTGAAAAATTCACCGTTCTTGTAAATCTCAAAGTGTTCTATCTCAACATTGTCCTCGGCATTCCATTTGAACGAAATCTGCATTGGCGTAATTTCACTAATATACAGAACGGGCTTTTCAGGGGGCATATTATCCGCATATACGCTACTACTGAACAGAGAATTATTCCCCTCATTGTCATACGCTTCAACAAAGTATTCATGATAACCGGGAACAGCATTCTTGTCATTGTACGCTGTTCCTGTAGCATTTCCGATATAGTCTCCGTTGCGATACAGATTATATCCGTCAACGCTGACATTATCACTAGAAGCTATCCACGTGAGATAAACAGTACCGTCGGCACGAACCACAGCCTGTAATCCGGTAGGAGTTGTGGGAGCGTAAGCATCAACATCCGTAGCAGCCTTAATAGTGTTGCTGTTTTCGGAGCGTACTCCATTTGCTCCCAACGCAACGATATAATATTCGTATTGGGTATGGGTATTCAGCCCGTTATCTATAAATTCAGCCTGTTTTGTCGTTCCCACAAGTTTACCATTACGATAAACTTCATAGCAGTTTAGCTTACCAACATCCGCCGAGTTTGTCCATCTCATCATAATAGATGTTGATGTAGAACGGACAAACTGGAGATTTGTCGGCGCAGCGGGTGCGGAATCATCTGTATAATTCTCAACAAGTTCGTTCCATTTTGCATTATCATTAAACACATAACCAATATCAAACGGCTTTGTGATTTCCAGCACATTAAACTGCGACTGAGTGGAAGCGAAGGAAACCGTCTGGAGCTTCTCGCCGCTGAGAATTACCTTATGGCTGCCGCTGCACACAAAATTATTTGCATAGTAAGTTGTTGCTTGTGTAAAATCCCCCTTAATTTCGAGCGTTCCTGCTGCAAGTTTGCTATAATCATAATGCGAAGCAATATACATATTTCCGTTAACAAAGACATAGTCCTCGTCATTCGTCATATTAAGATAGCCATACCCATAGCTTCTGTCCGCATATCGCAAATTCAGATTTCCATCAACATACAGTTTTCCCTTGTTGATGTTCAGCGTTCCGCTTGCAAGCCACACATCTCCGTCTACAGTGAGCGTGTAACCGTTGAGATTGAGGTTGCTATTAACATTAAGTCCACTTTCAACAGCAGTATCACTTGCAAGAGTAAGCGATGCGTTTACATATACAGAGCCACCAATACCGAGATTTGCGGGAATGGTTCTGTTCTCCACAAAATTAGCGTCATAGTTCCATCTGCTGTCGGGGAACTCGGTTGTTGCTGTAACGTAAAGATTAGAACTGCCCGTCACAATTGAATCAGTGTTGAACAGTTTGTTCAATATGTAAACACGGGTTGCTACATTAACTCCCTCAGCAGAGGTGTTTTCAATTTTCAGATTTGCAATGCGAGAGTAGTTTTTATCATTATTGGCTATGCTTATCGTCTGTTTTTCTGATCCGTTGAGAACAACTGTATGCGTATCTGTGGTGCAGAAATTGTAATACGAACCACCCGAAAGCTGTGTAAGATTTCCGCCAATCTCCAGTGTACCTGCAGACAGCAGTCCGTTGTGGCTCTTAGTCGATTGCATGACGAAATCTCCGTCTACCTTTACAGTATCGGAGTCGTTCTTCATAGTGAGTGTACCGGGGCTTGTTGTATAATTCCCACCATTAAGAGCCTGAACACGGTAATCGCCCTGTACGTCCAACTCGCCGCCGTTCACAAGCACATTACCGCCGGACTGAATAAGATTTCCAGTTACGGTCAGCTTGTGTCCGTTGAGGTCAAGCGTTCCTCTTGACAGGTTCAAATCACCGTCAATAATCTCATCTTCCTCAAGCGTCCAACCCGAACGTTCGCCGTTGGCGAAAGACACATTGCAACCGTTGTCCAACAACTCTACAACTGTTGCCGCCGTTGAGAATACAACGCCGTCCTCCGAGAAATTCTGAATATCTAGCACATTAAACTGCGACTGAGTGGAAGCGAAGGAAACCGTCTGGAGCTTCTCGC
>ERZ1673702.1006-NODE-1006-length-33555-cov-10.642090_pt1 | contig 33555 bp, 29 predicted proteins | sample MGYA00580232_ERZ1673702 | MGnify/ENA primary metagenome ERZ1673702 (study PRJEB41218, sample SAMN15661792) | gut metagenome | host: Homo sapiens | place: Canada: London | collected 2015-08-20/2019-03-30 | study: EMG produced TPA metagenomics assembly of... | reverse complement strand
TGACCCCTTCCGTGTCAGGGAAGTGCGCTACCTCTGCGCCAACCGCCCGGGTCTGCGTGCCGACCGGCCGAATCGCTTCAGCCAGCCGAATCTGCGAGCGGACAACGGGACTCGGACCCGCGGTCTCAACCTTGGCAAGGTTGCGCTTTACCAACTAAGCTATGTCCGCAATGTCACCTTGACAGGCAACAGGGGAATACATTACCCGACCGCCTGTACAAACAGGACAAAAATCGCGACACGCCTGAAATTCCGCGGAATCGGTCACCGCTCTTTGTTGCTGACGGGCAGCCCCCCCAAAAAAAATGGCATTTATGAACAGCAGGTTGCACACACCGAACGCCACGGTGTTGGCCCGCGTGCCCTTGTAGATGCCCCAACTCATCACCGTCATCGGGCTCATCCATGCCAGCGGGAGCAACGTCCATCCCAACGCGACCATCGAGATGATGTTGAGGATGAATGCAGCGAGACGCAGGTTGCGGTCGCCATTCGTCATCGGGTACGCGCCCGGCGAATACGGTTGCCGTCCGGCGTCACCTGCTGCGCCGGCGCGAAATCACCGGTCCATTCCTCGCCATCCCACCAACGCATCAGCGAGGGATCGCCCGATGGGTCCGGATACCAGCCCGGCGGCATGTTCATGATTGCTCCCGTCCGGCTCGGGCCACTTCGCTCCGGCTCATGCCGCTCGCCTGTATCTCGCCCGCGCCTCGCCTATTCCGCCCGTCACCTTCATCGGCCACGAATCACCGCGCCGCGCCACCGAAGGCGCGATACTGGCAAACCTGCCCCCATCGTACAGCCCCGGCCACGCGCGACGCACATAATGCGACATCATCGCGCCGCATGCTCGGTGTCCCTCCCCGACCCCTCCGCCCCCCCCCGAATGCCGCCTGTCGCGCGGTTTTTGTACCACGCTGAGAGTATTCAAGAGAGTATGACAGTAAATTCCTCGACCATGGTCAAAGAGTTCACCAATCCGCTGAAGGAACCGATCGACGACGATATCAACCTGTTTGATTTCCTTGACCGCCGCGCCCAGCGCGACCCGGACGGCTCGACCGTCGAATACAAGGCGGACGGCGGCTGGAAGTCGTTCTCCGCGACGCAATTCCGCGACCTGGTGATCGCCTTGGGCAAGGGTCTGATCGGCTTGGGTGTGAAGAAGGGCGACGCCGTGTCAATCGTGTCGCGTACGCGCTGGGAATGGACCGCGCTCGACATGGCCATCATGGCGGTCGGGGCGCTCACCGTCCCGGTTTACGAGACGAATTCCGACGCTCAGGTAAGCTGGATCTTCAACGATTCGCAGGCCACGATCGCGTTCGCCGAGGACGACGGGCAGCGCGACAAGATCGAATCCATCCACGATGAGGTGCAGTCGCTGCGCAAGGTGTTCGTGATCGATGCCGGCGCGCTCGAAGCCTTGCAGGCGTATGGCAAGGAAGTGAGCGACGAGGAGTTCTGGGCGCGCAAGAACGACGCCCACGGCGACGACCTCGCGACGATCGTCTACACGTCCGGCTCCACCGGCACCCCCAAGGGCGTGGAGCTGTCGCACCGCAATCTGGCGTTCCTGTGCCTGTCGGCCATGCAGTACATGCCCCGCGCCTGCGCGTGGCCCGACCGCCGTCTGCTGCTGTTCCTGCCGCTGAGCCACGTGTTCGCGCGGTTCATGGAGCTGCTGAGCTTCTGCGGCACGCTGACGTTGGGACTGAGTTCCGATATGAAGACGATCGTCAAGGATTTCGAGTCGTTCGGCCCGACGCTGCTGCTGGCGGTGCCTCGCGTGTTCGAGAAGGTGTATAACGCAGCGTCGCAGCGCGCCGGCAAGGGCATCGCCGGCAAGATGTTCCTGCGTGCGGCGAACGTGGCGCGGGATTGGTCGAAGGCCGAGCAGGCCGGCGAGAAACTGCCGTGGCGGGGGCGCCTCGCCCACGGGTTCTACGAGTTGGTGGTGTACAAGAAGATCCGCACGATTTTCGGCCCGAACGCCGACTTCGCCATCACCGGCGGCGCCCCGATGGACGCCAACCTTTCGCACTTCTTCAACGGCATCGGCATGCCGCTGCTTGAGGGCTACGGCATGACGGAGACCTGCGGGCCGGTGTGCGTGAGCCTGCCGGAGAACAATCGGATCGGCACGATCGGCATGCCGATGAGCGGCGTCACCGCGGGTATCGCGGACGACGGCGAACTGTGCGTACGCGGCCATCTGGTCTGCCGCGGATACCACAACCATCCCGATGTGACCGCCGAGCAGATCGTCGACGGCTGGCTGCACACCGGCGATCTGGGCGACATCGACGAGGACGGCTTCATTTCGATCACCGGCCGCAAGAAGGATCTGATCATCACCGCCGGCGGCAAGAACGTCTCCCCCGGCCTGTTGGAGGCCGCCGTGATGACATCGCCGGTTGTGAACCAGTGCCTGGTCATCGGCGACCGGAAGCCGTTCGTGGCCGCGCTGGTCACGTTGGATCTCGCCGATGCGAACGCGTGGCTGAAATCACAGGGCGCTCAGGAGGAGTCCGACCTGGCGTCGCTGGCCCGCAATCCGATCGTGCACACCGAAGTCGAGCGTGCGGTGAATCAGGCCAATGAGGGCGTGTCTCGCGCCGAGTCGATCCGCAAGTTCGAGATTCTGCCCGACGAGTTCACACAAGACAACGGCATGCTGACGGCCAGCCTGAAGACCCGCCGCGCGCAGATCGTCGCGCACTACCGAGAACTGATCGACACTGTGATCTACGTGCCGAAGAAGAAGTAGGCTCACCCGGCCTGCAGTCGCCACGTTGTTTCCTGTTTGCTTGTTCCAGTGTTCGCGCATGCGGTTGCTGTTGGCCGCTCCCGCTTTGCGGTTGCAGCTCGCGTGTTCGGGTCCGTTGTATCCGTCGCGCCGGTCGTTATGTCCGAGGTCCCGTGCTTGGCCGCGGGTGACGGGCAGGTGGCAGTGGGTGTATGAGCATCCACGTAGTGCCATTTATTGTTTGCCTAGTCCTGCGGTCGTTAAGATTCACTGCGTGTCGCGTGTTCTCGGACTGCATATCTCTCGGCGTCAAGCAGGTCGCCGAACGCCTCGGCATAACCAGTGGCGGCCTGCTCAACCTCAAGCTCCCCGAACCCGACGCCATGATAGGCCGCACGCGCGGCTGGCTCCCGGAGACGATAGACGGATGGAACGCGAAGCGTCCCGGTCGGGGCATCGGCGGAGGCAGACCCCGAAAAAAACAAGTGACTGGCATACGCGGTTGGCTTCGAACCAACGACCTGCGGTTTTGGAGACCGCCGCTCTACATCTGGTGCGCACCAAGCGGTATATGCGGCGTTCGGCGCGCCGCGGCGACCGAAATCGTCTGTGCATCAACACTAACAACCGTTCGCGCGGTTCGCTAGAGGTCGTGAGGATTTTTCGCCTTTCGCGCTCTTCCCGAGCATGCCGGCCGCGCTTGGGCCGTGCAGCCGGCTTGGAATCCAGTCGGCACAGGGTATCCGCATGGGAAGCTGCGCTGCGTTTGCGCCGGCTGCTTTCGCGCATCGGCATGACTCATTTCGCTCGCGACGCGCCGGCCGGGTACGGCGCGGATGCCGAATCGCCGGCATCGCCGCGGCGTCCGCAGGCGCGTTGACGCTGGCCACGTCGGCGTTCATGTTCCGATTCGTCCTTGACACGCAGGCGCCGCTTTCGATGATGAAACTGGTCAGGGCCGGTAAGGTTCCCGGCGCCAAGCTGGAGGGCGTGCGCCGTGATGCAGCCGAGGAGGCAAGGGCCGCATCGGTCGACGGTCGACCGATTCATCAGCGATGCGCTGGCCGGATGAGCCGTAAAGCCCGACCGGCTGGGCCATTTACGGGCTGTGGAGGGCGAACAGAACGCGAAAATACGGGTTGAAATAGCCGAAATCCGTAATTCCCCGTGTGAAATCGCCGTTTTTCGAGCTCAAAACGGCGATTTCGCACGGGGAATTGCCCAGAACGGCTATTTCAACCCGTAATTTGACGAGGATGATGGGGCAGATAGGGGGGGGGCAGCGATTGCGGTTGAACGCTTTCACTTCGCGCTGAGCCTTGCCCGGCTCATGGCTTACATTGTGGTCACATCACTGCCGTCGGAGCTGTACGAGGAACCGGAACCGCTGGAGCTGCTGCCGGAGCCACTGGAACCACTGCCGAGCTGGCTGTCCGACTCCCCTGAGCCACCATACTGCTGAGACTGTCCATTGCCGAATTGGCCGCCGCTGGGCAGCTGCCCCATGCCTCCGGGCATCTGCATCTGCTGGCTGCTGCCCGTGCCATCTTCGTCGTCGGTCAGCGCGTTCACCGCGAGCGCTCCACCGACGCCGCCCACGAGGCCACAGACCAGAGACACCACGGCGAGCAATGCCCACGTCTTACCGCTCAACGCGTGTTCGCCGCCCTTCGAGCCTTTCAGTGTCGGGACCTGACCGCCCATTGCTCCAGGCACCGGCCCCCGGCCGTTCCAATCCGCACACAACGGCATCCGGCCGCCCTGCGCGTTCGCATCTGGTGTATTCGCGCCCTGCATATTCGCGCCCTGCGCGTTCATGTTCTGGCCACTCACCGCTTGCATATTCCCCGGCTGCGGATTCATTGCCTGCGTCGGCGCATTCTGCACGTACCACGCCGCACGCGATCCCTCGCCGTAGCTCCTCGGCATCGGACCGTTCGGCGCATAGCCGGAACTGCCCGGAGCTGCCGCGAGCCTATACCCAGCCGAGCCGTATCCGACGGTTCCGCATCCAGCAGCCCCGGTCCCGGCAGCCCATTCGGCATCTCCCAGACCATCCGCACGATTCCCCCGCATACTCGTCTGTACCGCCGTTGTCTGCCGCAGCCCGGCCACCATCGGCCCGACCAGCCGCGGAACCGGGCTCCACGCCCCAGCCGCCCGCCGAACCGTTAGTCACCGAACCATCAGCCACAGCGGCGTCATTCACAGCCGCTTGACGCTGCTCCGAACCGGTGACGTTCGCCGCCGCCTCGATAGCGACGCCCTCGATGGCACCATCCGCGCCGTTGCCGCTCTCGCCGCCATTCGCATTGTTGACATTGTTGCTGTTGTTGCTGGTCATGATGACTCCTTTGAAAACTGACTGATGAAGTGATTGCTGATGTTGATGTCTGGCACGCCGCCATGGTTATGCCATCGTCCACGCTGTCGATGTGCCGAACCGGCTGTCGAACTCGCTGCGGTCGATGGTGTCGCTCGACAGCTCCGTGTCGCTCCCGGCCGAGACCGAGGTCGAATACGAGCCGGTCACCGTGACGGTCACGTCGCCGCTGCCGGAGACCACGGTCTTGCCGTTCGCCACGATGGTGACGGTGTTGCCGTCGCCGCCGGAAGCGACGTTGAGCGCGGAAATGGTCGTATCCTTCGTCACCACCCACGTGGACGTGCCGTCGACATTCACAGTGATGGGGGCGTCGCTCGCCGTGCCCGTGCCGGAGCCGGCCGCCGCGTTGTCCGTGAGCGTCGCCGCGTCGGTGTCGAAATCAAGCTCAGTGTTCTGCAGCACCACATCGGCGGTCGTGTTGGTGAAGTAGAACATCGACCCTGATCCGATGGCGGAACTGAGTGTGGAAACGACCGACTGGAACGTGGCGTGCTCGCCGGTGCTGGCTTCCGCGTCGCCCGAGGTGGACTGGTAGATGATGATGCCGTTGGCGATCGGGTCGGATGCGGTTTTGCCGGTGACCGTGCTTTCCAACGTCGAATCCTTGATCAGGATCGTATTGAGGCCTTCCATGCCGGCGATCTGGCTGCCGGATGAGGTTCCGGAGACGTTGTTCACCTGAATGTCGCCGGTGGAATACAGCAGCGGGGAGCCGGAGCCGGCGGTGCTCAGCGTCGCATCGGCGAGAGAGATCGATCCGCCGCCTCGATCGGTGGCGACGATGGCGCTGTGGCCGCCCTGCGTGTCCGCGGTGATCTTGTTCGCCGATATCGTGCCGCCGTAGGTCGCGTCCAGCCCGCGTGAATTGTCGGCCATGGTCTCAATCGATGTGTCGTTGACGAGCGCCGTTCCGGAATCGGTGGCGAAGACGCCGTTCGACCCGGAGCTGGAGGCGGTGATGTCGGTACCGTCGATGACGGCGGTGGAGTCTTCGCCGACGGTGAGCGACACCGAGTAGCTGCCGGAATAGTCGTATTGCATGGTGTTGGCGCCGCCACCGAAGTTGCCGCTCGGCGGCTGCATGGTTGAGGCGGAGCCAGCGGAACCGGCCGAGAGGTGCCGAATCAGCACCATGCCGCCGGCGCCCGCACACAGGCCACCCGTGAGGGCGACCATCCGCCTCGTCGCGATTACCGGCGGTCGACGCCGCCGCGAGCCGCCGGGGCTCGCATGGGGTTGCATGTCATGGGGTTTCATGGTCGTCGTCCTTTCCTTGGATTGACTCCATTGAACGACGGCTTTCCTAGCGGCCCCTGCGCCTGACGTTGAACCGTCCTGCAACCTTGCGGAACGGTTTTCGAATGTTTTCTGATGCTTTCTGGATGCTCTTAGACGGAACGCGCTCTCAAAACTCGCAGATACAGCCCCAGAATCGACATTTTGTTGCTGTATCTGCGAGTTTTGAGAGCGCGGTTTCGCCTACAATCCGTATTCCTCGCGCACGAAGCGCTCCAGCACCGGAATCGACCGCTTCACCTTGTCGGTGTCGATGCAGTAGGCCATGCGGAAGTACCCGGACACGCCGAAGCTGTCGGACGGCACCAGGATCAGGTCGTATTCCTTGGCCTTCATGCAGAAGGCGTTCGCGTCGGCTTCCAGCGCCTTCGGGAAGATGTAGAACGTTCCACCCGGGCGCACCACGTCGAAGCCGATCGAGGTCAGCGCATCGTACAGCAGGTTCATGTTCGTCTCGTACACGCTCAGGTCGCTGGTCTCGTCGATGATCTTCGCCACGGCGAGCTGCATGCTGGAGCTCGGGCAGTTGTGGCCGGTGCCGCGCGAGATCTGCCCGCACATCGGCACGATGAGTTCGGCGTCGGTCGCCCGCGGGTTGACTGCCACGTAGCCGATGCGCTCGCCCGGCAGGCTCAGCGACTTCGACCAGGAGTAGCAGGTCAGCGTGTTGTCGTAGAACTTGGCCGGGTACGGCTGCGTGCCGCCGTCGAACACGATCTCGCGGTAGGGCTCGTCGCTGATCAGGAAGATGTCGTGACCGTATTCGGCCTGCTTCGCCCGCAGGATACCCGCGAGCCGGTCGAGCGTTTCGGCCGAATACACCGCGCCGGAGGGATTGTTCGGCGTGTTGATGAGCACGACCGCCACCTCGGGGTTCAGCGCCGCCTCGAACGCCGCGAAGTTGATCTGGAAGCTCTCGATGTCGGCGGGCACGACGGTCAGCCGTGCGCCCGCGCCTTCGACATACGGATGGTATTCGGGGAAGTATGGCGCGAACGTGAGCACTTCGTCGCCGGGCTTGGTGACGGCCCGCAGCGCGTGGGCGAGCGCACCGGCGGCACCCGTCGTCGGGAAGATGTGGCCGGCCGTGTAATCCATGCCGAAACGCCGGTTGAGGCTTTCGGCGATGGTGCGGCACGCCTCCGGGTTACCCAGCGACGGGCTGTATCCGTGGAGCGCGACCGGATCGGCGGTCTCGTACATGTCGATCATCGCCTTGGTGAAGCTGGACGGGCACGGCACGCTCGGGTTGCCCAGCGAATAGTCGAACACGTTGTCGTATCCGATTTCGGTGCCCCTTGCGGTCGCGTATTCACTCAGGGTTCGAATGACCGATTTGCCGCCGAGCATGGCTTTGTATGTTTCGTTGATCATGGCACAACCTCCCCGTTGGACTCTGGTTTCGTTTTTACCACCGACCACGCACAACAGGGCATGTCGCCGGTTGTTGTTGGGTTCGCGCGGGTTGGGAACCGGGTATATTGACGGGTAACCGGTCACCCGCCCGGCCCTTAGCGGCTCCGGACGACAAGCATAGCCCCGCCGCGGCGGAAAGGAGGTGCACGACGCCCAACATCATCGATTATGCACGTTCCGAGACCCGCCCGTTCGGCGTCGACGCACCGTTCAACGCCGTCGACGCGCTGGTGCTGGCGTCGCTCGTCTATCAGGACATGCCGGCATGCGTGCGGACTCTGGCCGATGTCGAGGCACGATCCGGCACATTCCGCAGACGTCTGAGCAGCATCGACGTGCGCCATCCGGTGCGCTCGATTCGCCATTTGGCCGCCCCGGAGTTCGGCGACGCAACGCTGGCTTCGGTGTCGGAGGCGCTGACCCCCGATGATTTTCATGTGGAGAGCGGCCATAATGGCCTCGCCGACCCACGCCTGACGCAGGAGCTGTACGCCGCCATCGGAGTCAATCCGCGCTTTGCCTGCGTTCGCGTGGACGCATCCGACGAGCATTTCAGCGAGGAACAGCAGATGCAGTTCGCCGCCGTGACCATGCTGCTGCCGGGCGGCACGCTGGCGGTGGCGTTCCGCGGCACGGACGACTCGCTCGTGGGTTGGAAAGAGGATTTCAACATGGCGTTTCGCTACCCGGTGCCCGCACAGCATGCGGCATGTGAGTATGTGTGCGCCGTGGCGCGCCTGTGGCGCGGCCCGATGGTGCTGCTGGGGCATTCCAAGGGCGGCAATCTGGCCGTGTATGCGGCGATGAACGCGCCCGAGCCGGTGCAGCGGCGTGTCACGGCGGTGTATTCGCTGGACGGGCCGGGGTTCCCGTCGCAGATCGTCGGCAGCGATCCGTATCGGAGCGTCATGCCCCTCATCGTGAAGATCGTACCGGACTCCTCGATTGTCGGCATGATTCTGGAGACGCCCGAGCCGATGCGGGTTGTACGCTCCGACCAGAAGGGCGTGATGCAGCATCTGACGTTCTCCTGGCAGGTCTCGGGCAATGATTTCGAATATCTGCCGCAGGTGTCGCCGAGTTCCCAGCTGTTCAACCGGTCGTTGAACGGCTGGCTGGAATCGTTGAGCACCGAGGACCGCGAGCACGCGGTGGACGCCCTGTTCTCCGTGCTGCGGTCGAGCCATGCCGACAGCATTTCCGATCTCATGGCGGCCGGCCTGAAGGCCGTTCCCACGATGATCAACACGTTCGTGGGTCTGTCGGAGGCGGATCGCCGTCATCTGATCGAGGCGATGGGGCTGCTCATGGCCGCGGTCCGGTCCCGTTCCTCGCGGTAGCCGTCTCGTGCCCGAACCCTGTTTCGCCAACCGAGAAAAATGGACAGTTCGCCTATTTTCCGATCATCCGCCGCACAATCCGCCCTACAATAATCCATATCACACATATAGACATAGTGCCCAATAAACGATAGCCGCACGTCACGCAGGAAGGGAACCATCATGCCGCGCCCACGCAAGGATTCCGAGATACTCTCCGCGACCGAACGCCTCGAAAACGCGTTCTGGGAGCTGCTCGCAGACCACGAATACCGCAAGATCACCGTCACCGAAGTCGTACGCGAGGCGCATGTCAACCGCAACTCGTTCTACTACCATTACGCCAGCCTGCCGGAGCTGGCCGATTCGGCGATCATGCACGCCGTGGAGCATTCGACCGTGCAGGCGCCACGCGCCGACCTCAATCCCGACATCGAATGGAGGCGCCAATGCTCCCTGGTGATGAACGACCCAGTTCAGCGGCAGCGGCTCGACCGTCTGGCACTGCTCGCCGGCAGCCATAGCTCGCCCGAGCTCATCGAGTCACTGAAGGACTTCGGCCGTCTGATGATCATCAACGACCTCCAGCTCGACGCCGACAACCTGGATCTGAAAACCGACCTGATGCTCGACTTCACCGTCGGCGGTATCCTCGCGGTGCTGCGGCGGTGGCCGGAGCTGAGCAAGAAACTCTCGGTCGACGACCTGCTCAACGAGGATGTCGCCGTACTCGCCATGGGAGTGTACCTGTCGATGTCGAAGGAGAACATGCTGGCCTACTGGAGCCGCATTTTCAAAGGCGACATTCCAGGAGATTTCAAAACCGCCCACTAAAGTGGCTTGCAGAGCAGTCGCCGCCGCGGGGTGCGCGACGCGGACGCGACCCTGGAGGCGACATGGATCAGATACTGCAATGGTTCGAGGCGAACGCCGGGAAAATCATCTTCCTGCTGGTGGCGATCGTCGCCGCGCTGTTGATCACCAAGGGACTGGCACGAGTGATGCGCAAGGTGCTGGATCGGACGGACATGCCGAGCGCGTCGATATTCATCAACATCATGCGCGTGCTGGTGTGGATACTGGCCGCGTCCATCGTGCTGCAGCCGGTGTTCGGCATCAGCCCGACAACACTGATGACCGCGCTCGGCGTCGGCGGCATCGCCGTGTCGCTGGGTCTGAAAGACACCGTGGCGAACGTGATCTCGGGCTTCGGGCTGATGCTCGGCAAGGTGATACAGCCGGGCGATCTGGTGTCGGTCGCGGGGACGGCCGGCGTGGTCAAGGACATCACGTGGCGGCAGACGGTGGTGCGCGAGCGCAACGGCAACGAGATGGTCATACCCAATTCCGTGCTCAACACCGCGTCGCTGGAGAAGCTCACGCCGTCCAATGAAGGATGCGTGACGATGACGTTCACCGCGAAGGCCGGCAGCGACCCGGCGCACGTGACGGAGGCGGTGAAGCGCGCGGTGGCCACGGCCACCGTCGAATTCGCGCAACCCGGCAGTGAACCACTCGTCAAGCTCACCGGTTTTTCGCCGTACGGCATCGAAGTGCAGGCGCTGGCGTTCACGCGCGACGGCGTGTTCCTGTCCACCATGCGCGACGCCATGGCCCGCGCGATAGCTGGATGCGAGTTCGTGGAGCAGCGCGCCGCGGTCGGCGAATAGGGGTCGCGGCGCGTTCGGACTTACGCGCGAATCCGGGCACCACAGCGCCTACACACGCACCATGCAGCGTCACGCTGTGCGGGTCACGTCACGCAGAGCGAACGCACAGAGTGACGCATACTCCAAAAACGTTGAAAAATAAGGCTTCTCACGAACCGTCACGCTGTGCGAGCGCTCGCCGCGTGACGCGACCCGCACAGCGTGACGCACTTATGACGCATTGAGGGGAGATCGGGTATTGAGCCCGGCCTCCCCTCATCGCGGCTCGGTCATTATGCGGCCATCACCCGGCCATCATTTGTCTTCGGTGACGTCTTCGACCGTGACGTCGGTATCGGAGCCGGCATCCGGATCCTCGGGCATGGTACCGAGTTCCAGATGCTCGCCACCGGTCTGGTCGACGAGCACGGTGTCGCCGTCGTGTACCTTGCCGGCGAGCAGCATGCGCGCCAGCTGGTCGCCGACCTCGGTCTGCACCAGACGGCGCAGCGGACGAGCGCCGTACGCCGGGTCATAGCCGGTGTTGGCGAGCCATTCGCGAGCCGCGTCGGTGATGTCGAGCTTGATGCGGCGATCCGTCAGACGCGAGGCCACCTGAGCGACCTGGATGTTGACGATGCCGCCCAGCTCCTCACGGGTCAGCGGATGGAACATCACGATCTCGTCCAGACGGTTCAGGAACTCCGGCTTGAAGTTCATGTGCACCGCGTCCATCACGGCCTTCTTCTTGGCGTCCGCGTCCATGTCCTGGTTCACCAGGAACTGCGAGCCGAGGTTCGAGGTCATGATCAGGATCGTGTTCTTGAAGTCCACAGTCCGGCCTTGGCCGTCGGTCAGACGCCCGTCGTCCAGCACCTGCAGCAGCACGTCGAAGACTTCGGGGTTAGCCTTCTCGACTTCGTCGAACAGCACCACCGAGTACGGACGACGGCGCACGGCCTCGGTCAGCTGGCCGCCTTCCTCATAGCCGATGTAGCCGGGCGCGGCGCCGATCAGACGGCTCACAGACGCCTTCTCCATGTACTCCGACATATCGATGCGGACCATGGCCTTCTCGTCGTCGAACAGGAAGTCGGCGAGCGCCTTGGCGAGCTCGGTCTTGCCCACGCCGGTGGGGCCGAGGAACAGGAACGAGCCGGTCGGACGGTTCGGGTCGCTGATGCCGGCGCGTGAACGACGCACCGCGTCGCTCACCGCCGCGATCGCTTCCTTCTGGCCGATCACGCGCTTGCCGAGGTAGTCCTCCATGCTCAGCAGCTTCTCGTTCTCGCCCTGCATCAGGCGACCGACGGGGATGCCGGTCCACTCGGAGACGATGCCGGCCACCGAATCGGCGTCCACATGGTCGGGCACCATCGGCTCGGGCTTGGTCTCGCCCGTCGCGCCGTCTTCCGCATCGGCCTTCTCGGCCGCGTCCAGCTGCTTCTGAATCGCCGGAATCTCGCCGTACAGGATCTTCGACGCCTCGGCCAGGTTGCCCTCACGGGTGAACTTGTCAGCCTCGACGCGCTTGGCGTCCAGCTGGGCGCGCAGGTCGCCGACCTTGTTGTGGCCGGCCTTCTCCGCATCCCAGCGGGCCTTGAGGCCGCTCAGCTTCTCGCGAGTGTTCGCGAGCTCATTCTGCAGCTTCTCCAAGCGCTCCTTGCTGGCCGGATCCTCGGCCTTCTTGAGCTGCATCTCCTCCATCTCGTAGCGCGTGACCTTGCGCTGCAGCTCGTCGATCTCCTCCGGGGAGGAGTCGAGCTCCATGCGCAGGTGCGCGGCCGCCTCATCGACCAGATCGATGGCCTTGTCGGGCAGCTGACGGCCGGAAATATAGCGGTTCGAGAGCGTCGCGGCGGCGACCAGCGCGTCGTCGCCGATCGTCACCTTGTGGTGCGCCTCGTAACGCTGCTTCAGGCCACGCAGAATCGCGATCGTGTCCTCCACGCTCGGCTCGCCCACGAACACCTGCTGGAAACGACGCTCAAGCGCCGGGTCCTTCTCGATGTTCTCGCGGTACTCGTCCAGCGTGGTCGCGCCGATCAGGCGAAGCTCGCCGCGCGCCAGCATGGGCTTGAGCATGTTGCCGGCATCCATCGAGCCTTCGGCCGCGCCAGCGCCGACGATCGTATGAATCTCGTCGATGAACGTGATGATCTGGCCGTCGGCGTTCTTGATTTCGTTGAGCACGCTCTTGAGGCGCTCCTCGAACTCGCCACGGTACTTCGAGCCGGCAACCATCGACCCCAAATCGAGGCTGATGAGCTTTTTGTTCTGCAGCGTGGTCGGCACATCGCCGGCCACGATACGCTGGGCGAGGCCCTCCACGACGGCGGTCTTGCCGACGCCGGGCTCGCCGATCAGCACCGGGTTGTTCTTGGTGCGGCGGCTCAGGATCTGGATCACACGGCGGATCTCCTGATCACGCCCGATCACCGGGTCGAGCTTACCCTCCTTGGCGCGGGCGGTCAGATCGGTGGAGTACTTCTCCAACGCCTTGTAGCTGCCCTCAGCGTCCGGGCTGGTGACCTTGGCGCCGCCGCGCACGCCGGGGACGGCCTTGCGCAGCGCCGCGGCCGTCACGCCGTTCGCCTTGAGGATGTCCGCGCTCTGGTTCGGCGCGGATGCGGCGATGCCGATGAGCAGGTGCTCGGTGGAGACGTACTCGTCGCCCATCTGCTGCATCTCCTTCTCGGCCTGTGCCAGCGCCGCCGTCAGCTGGCGGCTCGCCTGCGGCTGCGATGTGGTGGACCCGCTCGCCGCCGGCATCTTGACCAGAGCATTGCGCACCGCGGCGCCAATCGCCTGCGGGTTGCCGCCCGCCGCCTGAATCAGTCCCTGAATCACGCCGTTTTCCTGACGCAGCAGCGCATCCATCACGTGCAGTGTCTCGACCTGCGCGTTGCCCGCGGCAGACGCGCTCTGAATCGCATCACCGATGACTTCCTGGGCCATGGTGGTGAACTTCTGTTCCATATCAACCTCCGTATGTCTCATGCGCCTTGGCGGCCGCGGCCCACGACATCCGAACCGCCCCGCACAGCGCTTTCCGTCTGTGTCTGATACGCACAACCGATTCGGCACCCATTCTATTCCCGAAAGTTGAGCGCACGCGACTCAAGTTTTGCACTGATTTTGAAGCGCCAAAACGCAATGTGGATAACTCAAATCCGTGCGACACGCTCTCAAAACTCGCAGATACGAAACCCGAAACCGCCATTTTCCGCCAAAAAAGTTCTCGTATCTGCGAGTTTTGAGAGCGGTCATGTTTGAGATCAACGAAGAACCGCCCCGCAGCGACTGTCACGTTCAAAACCACGCGGCGGACGCGCGCGAAAGACATCATTCCCCGCGTATGGCCCAATACGGACGCCTCGGGCGCAACCATCGAGGTGCATGGGCTCCTATGCACCTCCCCCGAGGCGCTGTTCGCCCAAATGGCCAAAGAGCTGTCCCTCGAAGACCTCATAGAATTCGGCGACTCGCTGGTATGCCGCGACCCCGCACACAGACGGACTACTCTGGCCGAACTCAGAAAATTCATCCACCCATGCGACTCGTTCCAGGGGCAAAAACAATGCATCAGGGCACTCACCCAGATTCGCGAGAACACCGACTCCCCGGCCGAGACCCACTTGCGCCTGCTGCTCAAACGGTATGGATTCCCCGAGCCAATCATCAACGTCCCGGTCGAGGCGACGGGCAATGCCGCGCACGGTCCCGCAATTTCGGACGGCCTGCGGCCGACCCAATCCGGCCTCGCTGTCGCTCGGCTCGTGCGCCGCGACAGCACAATGTGCTGTCGCCTAGCCGCGCACGACCACGTTGCGGAGGGAACCGATGCCGGCTACGTGGACGATGGGCTCGTCGCCGGGATCGAGGTGACCGGAGGCGTTCGGGGTGCCGGTCATGATGACGTCACCGGGCAGCAGGGTCGAGAACGAGGAAATCGCGGCGATCTGCTCGGGGATGCCGTGAATCAGGTTCGCAGTGGTGCCGCTTGCCATCGGCACGTCCTCGCCGTTGAGCGTGAAGGAGATCTTCGCGTCCTTCCAGTCCAGCTCGGTCTGAATCCACGGGCCGAGAGGGCAGGACGTGTCGAAGCCCTTCGCCCGCGTCCACATCGGATCCAGCCCCTGCAGGTCACGCAGCGTCACGTCGTTGACGCACGTGAAGCCCAGCACGTAGTCCATGGCCTTCTCGACCGGCACGTTCTTGGCGATACGCCCCATAATCACCGCCACTTCGGGCTCGAAGTTCATATCGTTCGAATACGACGGGATGACGATCGGATCGTCCGGCCCGATCACCGACGTGGAAGGCTTCGAGAAGATCACCATGTCTTCCGGCGCGTGAGCAATCTCGGAGTGCCCGCTCTCGTGCATGAACTGCGCGTGCGCCTCGTAGTTCTTGGCGAGACCGTACACCTTGGAGGGAATCACCGGCGCGAGCAGCCTCAGCCCATCGGCGTCGAGCGCGTACCGCTCCCCTGTGGGCTTGACGGGCGCGGCTCCGAACGGGTATCCGTCCAGTTCGATCAGGTAGTCCTTGCCGTCGGCCGGGTCCTGCTGGACGAAGGCATAGCGCGGCTTGTCGTTGAGTGAAAAACGTGCGATTCTCATACCCACCAGTGTAAACCAGTGCGAGTGCAATCCTTACGAAGAACGCGCATACGAAAAGCGGGGCGGCCAATCATGGCCGTCCCGCCTTGTCGGATTCTCGCGAGCTGGACCCGCTTACTCCGTGTAGCTCTTGTCGAACAGCGTCTTGCCGCTTTCGGTATGCAGGTACACGCGCACCTTGGCGTTGCCGCCGGTGTCGCAGGTTTCGTTGAGCGTCTGCGCCACCGACTTGAACGTGCTGTCCATCCCGTCAAGGCTCGACGTCATCATGTCGCCCATGCTGCTGTACGTGTCAGACAGCGTGTAGTCGTACACGAGCGTGTTGCCTTCCGCGTACGCCTTGATGCTGATGCCCATGCCCTGGTACGACGAGGTCATGCTGTCGAGCTGCGACTGGATTTCGCTGGAGTTGACGAACTCTTCCAGTGACGGCTTGCCGGAGCTGGAGGATCCGTTGAAGCTGTCGTTGTTGAGATCGTTGTTGGTGTCGTCGGCCCCGTTCTGCAACGCGTCGTCAAGGTTGTTCAGATCGTTGCTGCTGGATCCGTCGGAGTTGCCGTTGCTGGAGCTGTCGCTCTTGGATTTGCTGTCGCCCTGCGTCTGACTGGTGGACGTGTTGGGTTTCGCGTCGGCGCTGCTGTCCTTCTTGCCGCCGATGACACCGGTGGCGAACAGCACGACTACGACGATGATGGCGATGACGGCAACGACACCGGCGGTGATGCCGGCGATGAGCGGGCCGCGGCTCTTCTTCTTCGGCGGTTCCTGCTGGTACGGATTGCCGTAGCCTTGCGGCGCGATTGCGGGCGGCTGGTTCCCGTATTGCGGGCCACCGTACTGGTTGGCGCCGTATGGCTGTCCGTACGCGGCGGTCGGCTGCTCGCCGCCGTACGGTGCGGCCGGCTGACCGTACCCTCCCGGAGCACCGCCGGCAAGCGGCTCACCGTATGCAGCGGTAGGCGCGCCGGCACCATACTCCGGCTCGGGCTGCTGACCATAGGGCGCGGCAGGCGCATTGCCGTTGCCGCCCTGCGGCCCTGCAAGCGGCTCACCATACGCGGCGGTAGGCGCCTCGCCACCATACGGAGTTCCGCCATCGGGCTGGCTGAAGGGGTTCGGACCGGCTTCAGGCTGCTGACCATAAGGAGCCCCACCCTGGTTGTATGCGGAGCCAGCGCCCGACTGTCCGTACGCTCCCGGCTCCTGCCCATACGGCGCCGCCTGGTATCCATACGGCTCGGCGCCGCCCTGCGGCCCGGCGAGCGACTCGCCGTACGCGGCAGTCGGCGCACCACCATAAGGAGCCCCGCCCTGCCCGTACGGGGCGGCTGGGGCTCCCGTCGGCGCGCCCGCCCCCTGCCCGGGCAGAGGAACGACCGGCACCGGCGGGAAAGCCTGCGTTGGCTGCGGTTCGGGCGCGCCTTCCGCGCCCGCAGCATTGTTCGGATCACCATACGGAGTCTGCGGCGCTCCATCTGGATACGTGTTGCTCATATGTCCCCCTTTTGCAGAGAGTCCCGTCGACCGGGTCAAATCATTGTTACCGCAACCGGCCACATGCAACGCTGTATGCACCTGATCGGCTAATCCTCAGCGTACACTCACTTTCCGTGATATGCACGGTATTGACCGGAAGTTCATGTTCATCTCACGGCAAGTTCGATTCGCACGGCGAGATCCCTCGAAAACCTTGCAAGTCCGCCTTCGAGGACCTCACCGGCGACGCCGCCGACACCCCCCCCGTGAACCCGGCACCCCTCACCCACGCATGCGCCGCGGCCACGACGACGCGTGCCGCATCGGCTTGAACGGCAGCCGGCGAATCCGCCCGATCACGCCGAGCAGCAGCCATCCGCCGAGCAGCCCGCACACCACCACCATCGTCACGATGGTGCGCGTGTCATGCAGGTCGGACGGGTCCGGCGCCGGCATCGGGATCGGCTCGCGATGCCCGGATATCAGCAGGCGCTGCGTGTTGACGCCGTACGGCGTGCACGTCATCAGCGTCACTCGGTCCTCGCCGGGCACGATCTTGAGTTGCGACGTGTCGTCCGGGTTGATGACGGTGATGCGGTCGACCTCGTAGCCGAGCGTCTCCCCCATCACTTCGATGTAGAAGAAGTCGCCGGTTTTCATCTCGTCGAGCCGCGTGAACATCATCGCGTTGACGAGACCGCGGTGCCCGGTGATGACGGAGTGCGTGCTGTCCCCGCCGACCGGCAGCGAGGAGCCGTACAGGTGACCGGCACCGGAGGCCAGCGCGGTCTGTGACGTGCCGTGGTAGATCGGCAGGTTGACGGAGATTTTCGGGATCTTGATGGTTCCCATCACTTCGTCGCCCGAGTCGAGCAGGGACTGGTATTCCTTGTCTTTGGAGGCGGCGGAGTCCTCGCCTTTGGCTCTCGACCCGCCTTGTGCGGCGCTGAACGGGTCGATGGCCTCGCCCAGCACGGGTTGACCGGATCTGGCGAGTTTTGCGTTGTATGCGCGGGCGGTGGCGAGGGCGTCTTCGGCTTGCGGGTATGGCCAGCCGGCGACCTGCTGTGCGCTGTTGCGTGAGGTTTGGGCGAGTTTGAGCGAGCTCTGGTATTGGAGCGCTAGGGGATATCCGGCGATGGCGACAGCGGCTATGACCAGTATCAGCGTGACGATGCGCATGATGATGAGCTGTATGCGCAGTCGTTTGCGTTGCGCGACAAGGTCGGAGATGTCGGTCGCCTGATTGAAGCTCAGCATCGAGTACGGGAGCTGCGGCTGCACGGCGGGTTTGTGACGGCTGTTTCGGTAGGATTTGCGGGAATTATTCGAGGATCGCCCGTCATTGTCCGGCAGGCTGCGGGTCATCGTTGACCGTGCGGGCGCATGGGAGGATTTGACGGCTGGGTCGTTGCCGGATGAGGTGGCCGGCCGTTTCGATCCGTGTCTCCTCGATGCCATGCGCATCCTCCTGTTGTTGTGCCGGCCGTCACTGCAATCGCCGTGAAACGAATTCGTGTATGTACTGTGTTGCCCCCGGCAGGGGTGCTGCCGGGGGCGAATGGTTACAGCAAGCCGAAGCCGCCACCATGCTCGTGCGGGATGCACGTCATGCGGCGACTTGGCCTGTTATCGTGTCAGTCAGCGCAGCGCACGGCTGGCGCGGCGAGACTTGGCGTACACGGTGGCGGCAGCGCCGCCGAGCAGCGCGGCGATCACCACGAACAGCGCGATGCCCGCAGCACCGGTCTTCGGCAGTTCGAAGACGGACTTGACGTTGGTCACCTTGTAGTCGGCGGCGCTGTCCTTGGGCGCGAGACCCCAGGAGTCGGTGCCGGCGAAGGTGACGTTGCCGTTTTCATCGATGGCCACGGTGAACGAGGCCTTGAAGTTCTGGTATCCGTCGGCGACCGCGGTCTCGGTCACGGTGTAGCTGCCGGCCTTCAGTCCGTCGAACTTGACGACGCCGTTGGCACCGGACGTGACTTCGAGCGGGTACTTATCGCTGTTCGGCAGCACGCCGTTCTGGTCTTTTGCGACACTCAGCGTGAACTTCGCGCCCTCGACGGCCTCACCCTGGGCGTTGACCTTCGTGAACTTGAAGCCGAAGATCTTGGTGAGGGTTTCAGTGCCGGGGATGGGGGTGCCATCATTGCCGACGAGCTTGTTGGTCACCGCGTGGTAATCCTGGCCCTTGACTGTCTCGGCCTCGTCATTGACGGTGGCGTTGTAGGTGATGGTGATCTGCTTGCCGGCGTACTTGGCCGGGTCGGTGATCTTCACCACGAAAGTATTGGTGCCGTTGCCCTTGTTGGCAGTCAGGTTGTTTTCCACCGTGTAATCGGTGCCAGTCAGCACCTTATCGCCGGCCTTAACGGTCAGGCTGGCGAAGTTGACGGTCAGGCCCTTGCTTGGCACATCTTTGAACTGCAGGGTGAAGCCGGTCGGGACCGGATTCGGAATCGTGTAGCCCAGTTCAAACGGCACGGTTTCGCCCACGGACGCGCTCTTGGCGGTGGTGGACTTCGTCTTGGTGCCGCTCACCGTGCTCTTCATGTCCACTTCTGCGGTGCTATCCCCAAGCGACAGAACGCCAGCGTTAACGGAGCCGGTGCTCACGATCATCGGGACGGCCTGAGTCAGGGTATCGGTCGATGCGTTGCCGTCCAGGAACAGATACACGCCAGCAGTCAGCGCGGTCTTGTTCGTGGCGGTCCAACCATCCGTGTCGCTGCCAGTCGCCTTGTTCAGCACGAACGGATCCGCGGTGGCGGTGAACGGGTTGCCGGCCTGCAGCGCATCCGCGAACTTACGCGTCACGGACGGATTATTCCACGGACGGGTCTCGGACTGATCGAACTGAACCTGCGTGACGGTACCATCCGTATCCGTGGTCTTTTTTTGATTCATAGCCCAAGCCATCAAATCAGTGGTGCCATCGGTCGGCACGTTCTGGAAGCCGGCGGTGGTCAGAGCCGCAGCCAGCTTCGCGCGATCGGCGCCCGCAGCGGTCTTCACACCATACACCGGGTTTTCGGCAGTGCCATAGTTCACGTAGTCCGCGATCTTGTATGCGCTCAGCCGGGCGCTGGTCAGCTGCTCTTTTTTGGACGCTTTGAACGTGACTGTTGCAGCAGTGTCCACTGTCGTCTCGGCCGCGTTGGCGGCACCGGTGCCGAACGCCATGCCGGCGAGAAGGGTGGCCGCAGCTGCGACACCCGCGAAAAGCTTCTTGAACTTCATGAGAAACTCCTCTTCCTTTCGTTGTTTTGTTTATTGCAACTGCGGAAGCGGCAGTCGTTGAGGCTTCCGCAGTCCGCAAATCTTGAGTTGTCGGAGGCGACTGGTCGCCGCCCCCGTCTGCCCTCCCCGACGAGTGAGGAGGGCGGAGCATCCGCCGCAGGTCAGACGAGCCGACGCTTGCGCCAGATGAAGTATCCGATTCTGACCAGTGCCGCGAGCAGGCCGAAGCCGCCCCCATACACAAGCCAGTCACGAGTCGTGGCACCGCCGGTCATCGGCAGAGCGGACACGGCAACGAAGGTGTTGGTGATCGTGACCGGGTACGTCTTGACGTTGTCGAAGGTCGTCATGTTGTTGTTATCCGGAGCCGCCCACAGGTCGTCGGCAGTGACGGTTACCAACTGGTTCTCGGGGTTGTAGGACGCCGTGTAGCCGTCCACTCTGGACTCCTCCACGCGGTAGGTGCCAGGGGCGAGGTTCTCGAACGCGCCAGCCCACTGACCCTGGTTGTTGAGGGTCACGGTCCGGTTGACGTCCTTGCAATCCTCACCTTGCGCATTGCACTGCTTCAACGTGACGGTCACCGAGCCATTCCCATGCTTCTCCGCTCCATCGGACCAGTCCTTGGTCACCTGGATCTTGCCGGTCTTTACCTGCAGGACGGGGTGGGGGTACTCCACGGAACCCGGGGTCTCGGTGGTCTGGTCGCCGACCGTGTTGACGACGGTGTACTCCAGCTTCGCGCCGTGATCCGCATTCGAATGGAAGCCGGGCAAATTGGACGAAGTATGGTGACCATCCGCATCAGTGTTGTCGGCACCAAGAACATCCTTATATCCGGTCTTGTCGTCATTCTGCTTGTTGGCGGCGTATTCGTTGTAGGCCTTCTGCGTCGGCTTGACCTTGAACGTGACCGTATACGTCACGCCATCCTGAAGCTCATAGCCGTCCGCGAACGTGACCTTCACCGTCTTGCCCGAAACGGTAACCGTGTAATCGCTCTCGTTGAGATCGACACCATTACCGTCTTTAGATGCCGTCACCGTCACATCATTCGAGCCGAAGTCAGCATTAACGAACTCCGCGTAGTCCGACAGCGTATCGGTGATGGACACGTTCTTGTACGAAGACTTCCTGTTGATCTGACCGATGATATCGGCAAATGCCTTGTTCAGCTCATCCGTGCTGGTGGCGCTGTAATACGAGCCCTTCGTCTGATCGGCGAAGCCACGCATCTTGGTCGGATCGGAGGACACGCCAACCGAGAACAACGTCGCATCGCCACGCCTGTTAGCCTCGGCAACAGCGGAGCTGAGATTCGCCCCATATTGATCACTGCTGCCAGAACCATGAACCCCGGCAGGAAGACCACTGCGATCATCGTCATCATAGGTCGGACGGCCCCACCAATCAGTGCCGGTCCGCACGGAACTCGTGCGGAACGTCGGGTCGCCGTCTGACATGAACACGATGTACTTCTTCACGCCCTTACGACCGGAAGTCAGCTTGGCATTGGCGGCTTTAAGCGCGGCCTCCCAATTCGTGCCACCATCGGCGCCCAGACCATTAACGGCACTGACTATGTCCATTGCGTTGCCGGTGAAGTTCGACACATTGCCCGCCGTCGTCGAGAAGGGGACCAGCGCCATCCGGATGTTGCTATCCTTGCCCTGGTTCTCAGACGTCAGCAGATGCTGCGCCATGCTGTTGACGGCAGTCTTCGCAACCTCAAGACGAGAGTTGTCTCCCATCGGGTTACTCATGGAACCGGAGGTGTCGAACACCACGACGATGTCGGCCGGGGACACGGTCGTCTGCGACGAGCCGGACTGCGTGCCGGTCACGTTCAGGGACAGGTCATAGGTGCCATCATTGTTCGCCTTGATGTACTTGCGGTACCGGGGCGCCGTGACGACCGTGTTCGTCACCGTGATACGTGGCACCTCACCGACCGACACCGGCTCCGTGGTCGCAGAATCCTTCTCCTGCGTCACCTTGACCTGACCGCCATTGGCGCTCACCGCATACGTGTCCTGGTCAACGTTGATTTCCGTCACCTTGTACTTCGAGGACTCGGTGATCCTCTTGGCGTCGCTGCCCAAAAGCACGGCATACTGGCCCGCCTTGAGCGTGATCACGCCATTGGAATCCGTGGTCCGGGTTTCACCGTCCTTGGTGCCGGTGGCGGTGTTGTACACGTCGTATTTACCCGTGTACAACGTGTAATCCTTGTCACTGTCGGTTCCCTCATAGTTGACATAAGCGTTGAACGTATAGTTCTTGTCCTTGTCAGCTTCAGGAACGTTCTCCGTCTCCTTGCCGATTTGAATATGGCTGGAGTCAAGAGTCACCAAATTGAAGTCAAGCTTGCAGTTGGAACCACTATGGCCACGCTCGAAGTAGTACATGTTCATCTCGTGACTGGTGTAGTTCTTGAACGTGGTGTAGGAGCCATTGGAGGCTTTGACCATATTGGATTCCATCCAAGCGGTGATCTCGGCATCCGACTTGCCTTGGTCCCTGAGCGCCTGAGTAAACAACGCCTGCAACGTGGTCGTAGTGGTTTTATTGCTGACAAGCGTCACCACACCGGTCGCGAAATCAATGGAGCCGCTGGCGGCATCATGGATGCCACCGATATCCAACACAAGCATGCCGTCGACGAACAGCCACAGATCATCGTCACCCGTGAAGTTGAACGTCATCGGGGAACCATCAACGAGTTTGCCTTCTTTCGGTTGCATGAACTTCGCGTATGCGGTCATACCGAAGGCGTACCGGGCGCCGCGCACTGAATGAAAGCCGATCCGCAGCTGACTTTTATCCGCATTGAACGGCAGGAATTTCGGAATCCACGCGTCAGTTCTCTCGGTCCATGTTGCTGACCGGTCAAATCCGGTACCGGCACTGTTCAGCGCGGCGTACGTCGTATTGGAGTCGTACACATAGTGGCCCTTGGCCTCTTCCGTCGGATCGAACAGCCCCGTCAGCCCATTGCCGCCATTGGTATATGCCTTGGCCCACTCGCTTTCTGTGAACAAATACGTCATGTCGGTCTGTGCATTATTTTTATTGGTCACCATCGTAGAGAACTGCGGAACTGCATCAGCGCCGGTCTTGGTGAGGTTCGTCTTGACGATGCCCGGAGAGGTTTCTGCACTGCCAGTCCAGCCGTTCCAATCCTTACCTTTTCCGTTGAAGTAGTTGAAGTAGAATGCTGCAGCCGCCTCATTTCTGCTGGTACCGCCCGTGGCATAGTTCACGTTCTCTTTGCCAGAGGCCTTTGCCGGGCCCTTCGGATCACTGCTGTCCCAATAATCGAATAGGTTTATCTTCACTTTGCCGTCGTTCGCCGTGGCGCGAGGCGCAGCCGACGCTTTGACCGTGGCGGTCTGCCCCGAAGCACCAGTCCCGGCGCGATCGGTCAGGGCAGATGACGCCCCCTGCTGAGCGCTGTCGCCCTGTGCGACGCCGCTGATCGGGCCGGTGCCGGCCTGTGATGCCTGCGTCGTGGCCGACTGCGCGGCTTCGGGTGCGACTGTCCCCACATTGGCCGCAATCGCAGTGCCGGTGACGGCAAGTCCAAGAACGGTCGCGACGGATACGGCGGCCGCGATCAGGCGAGAGCGCATCGCCCTCGTATGCGATGGTTTCCGATCCTGCTTAGTCACGATAAGCATCCCTTCCATCATTTCCAAAACTCTTCATCCGGCGTTCAGCAGTTCGACAAAGACTCACGATTGCGACTCTCACCGTCGCAGCACGCGCAAATCATCGACTTCCATCGGCCTGTTAACTCCTGACCGTATCCGCACCCAAAAATCGACGCAATCCCCCGAAACATTGAAATAACGCCGAATACATGCCCCCCCCCCCGCAGAAAAACCGCTTTCACAGCCCTTGCGGCATAAGGTCCTCGGGAATCAGGCCATACCCCCTTCCCTACGGGGAAAATTCTTGGGAAATATACCGAGATGCGGCTTAGATCAAGGCCTGAGGCCTCTTACATAACGGTATACCGCTGTATCAGCGAAGTGTCTGCTCCCGCCAAAGCACAACAAGACTGAGGGAGGCTCTCGTCGTGAGATTACGCGGACTCTTTTGCGTTCCTAAGTGCGCGTCGTATCGACGAGTACGCGAACATAAGAACGCAAAACGTGCGATTTGCGTTCTTATGTTCGCAGGCTGAACGTTTCAGCGCGCACTTAGGAACGCAAACCGCTCCTGCCCGCTTCGCAAGAGCCAGCCAGCGGGGCAGAGTTATATATTGCTTCTGACAGTGGGCTGAACCATCGGCTAACGTCATTTACCATCATCTGCCGATGGAACAGTTCCGTCTCAATAGACCCGAAACTATCGCTCGTAGAACACGCCGAACGAGGGGAACCCATGACGGGCCGGCTTCAGCTCCTGCAGCGGGATCTCGGTGACGTCCACTCGTTCGACATCGGCATAGCGCGGCCCCTGCTTCAGTGCCGAAATCAGACGGGCGACCTTGCCGCGTTCCCCCTGCGCCTCGACCTCCACCGAGCCGTCGTAGCAGTTGCGCACCCAACCACCCAGGCCGAGCTTGCCGGCGGTCATCACCGTGAAATACCGGAATCCGACGCCCTGCACCAGACCCGCCACCACGGCATGGACACGAATATCATCACTCGATGACACCGGCACGGCACCCTCTGCACTCTCGTCAGGCCGCGCACCGCGGCTCGCCCGCATATCATCACGTTTCATGACCGCACTCACCTCACGTTGCCGTCAGCCGACACCAATACCCCCATCGTATGCCCACCATCAAACGGCAGTCGAGAAGCCGGCAGCGCAGCGCGGGCGCTACAGCCCGGCCCCTTTCCGCCGAGGCCTGCCGCAATCCGTCAGATGAACGCGCGTTCGCCGAAAATCGCCGTTCCGACGCGCACAATCGTCGCACCCTCCGCGATGGCGAGCGCCATGTCGTGCGTCATGCCCATCGACAGTTCCGTGCAGTGCTCGGTGCCGGGCGCACGAGAGGCGAGAATCGTGTCGCGCGTGCCGCGCAGATGCGCAAAGCAGGCGCGAATCGTGGCCTCGTCATCGACGTGCGCGCCGATGGTCATCAGGCCTTCGAGCCGGATGCCGTCCAGCTGTGCGATCTGTGCGGCGATGTCGACGGCAGCCTGCGGGTCGCAACCCGATTTCGATACCTCCCCGGACTCGTTGACTTCCAGAAGCACGCCGACCGTGATTCCACGGGCGACGGCACGGCGGGCGATGCGCTGCGCCAGTTCGACGCCGTCCACCGATTCGATGGTGTTGACGTCGGGGAGGATTTTACCGATCTTGTTGGCCTGCAGCTGGCCGATGAGATGGAACGGGATGTGTTCGGCGTCAGACGGTCGAGTGGTGTCGCCGTCGCCTGTGCCGAGCGCAAATCCCCGGTCCGCGCACAGGCGACGCAGTCCCTCGGCCTTGGCCATGACCTCCTGCGGGCGGTTCTCGCCGATCATGCGGACGCCCGCATCGATCGCCGCCATGATCTCGCCGACGTCACGGGTCTTCGTCGCCGCCAGCAGCTTCACCGAACCGGGAGCGCGACCGGCCGCCGACTCGGCTTCGGCGATGGCGTCAAGCACGCGATGCACGCCATCGCGAATCTGCGTCGCCCGCGTCTCGTCGATGCTTTCACTGGTCAGATCCTTGTGATCCATGTAAGCGGTCATCATATGCTCCCTATCCGTCTTGCTGCACCATATATTAGTATGCCCACGGATGAGGGCGAATCGGCTAGAGAAACCGGGAACTTCCGGTGTGGCCCCCGCTGGCGGGGCGTCGAGCGATGCGAGACGGGGGGGTCGAAGCGCGAAACGGCTCCGCACGCAGCATATAGAGGCGGAATCTCACAATCCGATGCTGAACGGGTCGTCGGGGATGGAACGATCCTGCGAATCCGCGGCGAGCGCATCCCACGAAAATCCATGCAACAGGTCGGCAGCAGCGCACGGCTCGGGCTCTTGCTGCAGTCCGAGCAGCCACGCGCAATAGCCGATCACCCGATGCGCCGTGACGCCATGTTTGCGTAACGTTCCCATATCCAGCGACCGTTCACGCTTGGCGAGCCGCCGCCCGGCCGCATTGTCGATCAGCGGAAGATGTGCGAAACGGATATCGCGATGAGCCGCGGCAACGCCGCCATCCGAGCTATCCCCGAAGCCGGCGTCGAGCAGACGCTCACGGATGTACAGCTGCAGCGCGGCGGATCGCAACAGGTCACGCCCGCGAACGATGTCATCCACACCCATCAGCAAGTCGTCAACCGTGACAACCAGCTGATAGGCGAACAGACCATCCGCCCGTCGCACCACCGTATCGCCCAAATCGCGCGGCAAATCGAATCGGCAGTTCCCGAACACGCGATCATGCACGGTGACCGCGGCACGCGCGTCGCCGGCGACAGGCATGGCGATGCGCAGCGAATGCCGATCACCATTCGCCAAGCGTTGCTCGACCTGTCGCGGATGCTCGGCGAGCGCGCGCCGGCATGTGCCGGGATACATGACGAAACGGTCGCCCTCCTGCGGCGCCGAGGCCGCACGGATGTCGGCGCGCGAACAGAAACACGGGTATATCAGCGCAGTGGTCTCGGTGCCGTCAACGCCATCACGGCCACCGAACGCGGCAGCGTCTCGCAAGTCAATGCCCTGAAGCGCGCGCAACGCCTGCTCGTAGATGTCGAGCCGCCGCGACTGGTATACCGGCTCTCCATCCCAGTCCAGTCCCAACCATGCCAGATCGTCCATGATCCAGCGGTCCGCGTCCGGCAGCACGCGCGGGGTGTCGATGTCCTCGATGCGCAGCAGCATGCGCCCTCGCCCGCCGTCCGCATCGCCTGGATCGGCTGCGCCACTCATGCCATCCACGCGATTCACGTTATTCGGGCAATCCGCATCGCCCGCTCCACCGCCCGTCCGGCTTGTACGCTCTGGGCCACCCGCACGAGCCGACAGCCACGCACCCAGCATCGCATACACGTTACCGATATGCATTCGTCCGGACGGCGTCGGCGCGAATCGTCCGATCACCACCGCGCCCAGAGCTCCGAGTCGAGCGGCCATTCGTTGATCGTGCAGCCGCGCAACGATATCGATTGCTGCTGCATCAGCGGCGCCGGCTTGCCTGCCTGCTGGCATACGGTCTCATTGTCGCGATGGTCGAGCCGGTGACCGGTCTCATGGTTGATGACCATCGTGCGATAATTCGCCAGATTGCCGCCGCCCTTCAGCCAGCTGTCGGTCGGCTCGCGCCAACGGTCATAATTGATGATCACCTGATTGCCGACGCGGCAGCTGTACTGCGACGAGCAAAGCGACGAAAACGATTTCATATACTCCGCCGCGGCCAGGATATACGTCATGTCGCACTTGCTGGAACCGCTCTCCACGAACGTGAGACCGGCACGGGGCCACCCACGCGAATCATTCAGCGTCGTGTACACCGTGCGCCCGAACTCGCCGGTATCGCCGACGCTCCCCTTGGTGGACACGCAGTAATGGTATTCGTGGCGGGGTTTGCCGCTGGCCGCCGCAGTCTGCTGCGCCTTCTCGAGAATCTCGCGCCGCTGCGCCTGCGAGAACGGCTTCGAGGGGTCATGACCGTTTGACTGTGCCTCGGAATTGGTGGATTTCGCGGTGGCCGACGATTTCGCGGAATCGCCGCCCTTCTGATCCCCCGCAGACTGCGGCTGCGCTGTTGCACCTGGCTGCGCGATGGACGACCGCTCACCGCCCATGCCCGGCACGCGAAGTACGCTCGCCCGCACCGCAAGAACAAACAACACGAGCGCCAAAATCAACCCCGCACATACGGCAATGCGCCGGGTGCGGAACACCCGACGCATATCGTCACCACGCAACCGCTGCAACTTCAATCACTCCCAGCAACGTCATAGGTCAAGCCGCGCCGCCCCGCGAAAGCGCGAGCACAAGGGCACGCTTTTCGCAGGCGTCTCTCCCTGCATTGTATCCCGTCAGCCGTGGGGCCGCGCAACACGCGTGGCGTCACGCGAGCCCGCCGCGGCTCACGCGGTTCGCGCAAAAATCACGCGAAGAAGAACACGTACAGCCACGCGCCGACGATGGCGCCCACAATCGGAGCGACGACCGGAATCCACGCCTCTCCCCAACGCGAGGTGCCCTTGTTCGGAATCGGCAGGATCGCGTGCAGCAGACGCGGCATCAGGTCGCGGGCCGGATTCAGGCCGGGGCCGGTCGGGCCACCCATCGAGGTCACCAAGCCCCATACGATGAAGCCAACCACGATCGACGCGGCCGCCAAATCCTTCGAACCCCACGGCAGCATCAGGCAGCACAGCGCACCGAACACCAGCACCAGCGTGCCAAACATCTCGTTGAGGAAGTAGTTGATCTTGTCGTTGTCGGCGTCGGTCGTGCAGAACGTGCCGAGGATCGCTTCCGCGTCCTCGGTCTCCTTGTAGTGCGGGTAATACGTCAGGTACACGATGAACTGTCCCAGCAGTGCGCCGAGCAGCTGCGCCACGATGTACGGCAGCACGTCGCTCCACGGGAACAGCCCGTTGATCGCCTGGGCGAGGGTCATGGCCGGGTTGATGTGGGCGCCGGACACGCCGCCGAACATGAGCACCGGGAACATGACGCCGAAACCGTAGCCCATGGCGATGTTCAGCCATCCGGCGTGGTGGCCCTTCGTGTTCTTGAGTTCGACGTTGGCGACCGAGCCATTGCCGAAGATCATCAGGATGGCGGTGCCGAAGAACTCGGCAGCCAGCTTGGTAAAGAGGGAATATTCCACGGCTTCTTCTTTTCTCTCCACCGCATCGCAGACATGGCTGACTGCTCACGGTCTCTGGATGATTGGATTTCTCTCGTACTCCCGGCGACTCAATTTCGCTGGGTGCGAAAGCAAACGACGCGATTGTACACTTTACCCCTTGACGAACGGCGATACGGGCGGATTGGACGGCAGAATCCCCGGTGATTCACACCCTGCCCTGCCATGCACACTTGGGTGCAGTCATGTGAAACCCATTGGAATTACTCGCGACACGCCGTACGCAACACGCCGATTTGCATCGCAGCGAGTTCTGAGTATAGTTATCACTCGGCTCAAGAAATGACCAACGCCCCTGTAGCTCAGTTGGTTAGAGCAGCTGACTCTTAATCAGCGTGTCCAGGGTTCGAATCCCTGCGGGGGCACAAGCAAGGTCGGAATCGAAAGATTCTGGCCTTTTTTGTTTTCGTCGAGAGGGTGCGCCCGAGTCAAATCACCCCTAATTCGCCACTGGAAGCATGCCCCCGCCCGGGTGATCCTCGCAATCCGCCCCTATCTGCGTTTCAAGGGGTTGATTCAGGCCGCGACGAACATCTATCTGCGTTTCAGGGGGTTGGTAGCAAAGTATAAACATCACGAAAACCGCATGGTTTCAATGAGCAAATGCCCTATATACTCCGTGCATAGTGTTTTGGCCACCCCCTGAAACGCAGATAGATGTTCCCAGGCAGTGGAATCAACCCCTCGAAACGAAGATAGCAGCACATACATCGTGGAATCACGCCGGGCAAGGCCAAAATAGACGAAGATGCCGGTCGAATGGGACAGCCGTTCGACCGGCATCAATGCCATGCGTTGGCCCTGAGCCGATCAGGGCCAACGCGACTCAGGAAATCCGCGCCTTAGATGTCGCGACGGCGGCGAACCGCCACAGACACGGCGCCCGTCGCAAGCAGGCCGATTGCGGCGATGGCAACGACGGACACCGAGGCGTCAGTCGCGGACAGGCCCGGCTTCTTGTTGCCTTGGTCGTCCTTATCACCGTCCTTGTCGGTATCCTTGCCCGGCTCCTTGTCGGGCTCCTTGTCGCCAGGCTCGACGGGCGTCTCGCCGGACTTCTCCTTGACGGTGGCCACACGGGTCACGGACGCCTCGCTACCGGCCGCATCGCTCACCGTGTACACCAACGTGTACGCGCCGGGCTTGCTCGTGTCCACCGTGTCACCGGACACCTTCACGGCACCGGTCACATCACCGTCCACATCATCAACCGCCTTCACACCCGCCATCGGATCAAACGACGCACCGAACTCCACGGCCACGTCATCCGCACCGGAAATCACCGGCGGCACGGTGTCGACCGGCTCGGCCTCCTTCACCGTCACCTTGAGCGTGGCGGTAAGCGAGGTATCGGCGGCGTACGTCACCGTGATGGTCTTTTCGCCGGCGGTCGACGAGTCGAACTCGGAGACCGTGTATTCGCCCTCGCCGAGCTCGGCGGTGTGCCGTCAGATATCGTGGCGGTGACGACCATGCCGCTCAGGTCGAGCGCGTCGCCGATGGCGTATTCGGTCTTGGTCGGCTGAGTGGTCACGGCGATCGACGCAACGTCGGACACGGCCGCGGAGTCCTCGACGAGCGTGACGTTGTCGATGTACGCGAACGAGCCGGAGGCCAGATCGGTCTGTGAGATGGCGACCCACAGCGCGGCATACGGGTCCACGTCGAGCGGCACGATGAACGACCCGCTGTAGTGAATTTTGCCGCCTTCCTTGCTTTCGGCGTCCACGGTCTCGCTCAGCACGGTCTTGCGGTACTGGCTGAACGAGCTGACGGCGCCAAGCGACGCGAGGTTGAACTTGACCTGCACCTTGAGCGTGGACGGGGTGTCGTCGTTGCTCTTTCGAGCGTCGCCCACAGGCCGAGACGGTACGTCTCTTGCCCGGCGTCTCAGACAGCGTGTGCTGGTTGATGGTGTCGCCCTTGTACGGGGTGAGCTGTTCGCCGAGTTTCGCCGCGTACTCGCCGGAGACTACGGCATCGGTCTGGTTTAGTTCGGACTTCGGGCGCCGAGTGGCACCACCGGCGTCGTTGTTCTTCGTGTTGTCGGCGTTGCCGAGCGTCCACGGCGATGCCGCGGCGCATGTATTTTTCGTAATCGGCCGCGTTCGCATCAGTGTTGGTGACTTCGAAGCCCTGCACTGTGATGTATTCGGAGTTCTTCAGCAGGATGGTCTCGCTGACGCCCGCACCGGCGATGATGGGCGCGGCGCCTTCGCCGTACGCTCCGATGGTGATGGGCGCGTCCTTGGTGCCTTTGGCGTTGATGACGCGCAGGCCGGTCTTGACCGAGGCGCCGTCGATGGTCTGGGTCGCGCTGGTGCAGGTGGTGCCGGCCTTGAACAGCAGGAACTCACCGGCTTTGAGGGTGATGCCGTTCGCCGCTGTCAACGAGTTGAATGAGGCTGGCTTGGCTTCCGCGTCTTGAGAACGCCCATCCTCGCAGCAAATCATTCTCATTAAGAAAGGTGCGAGCCCGCCGCAACTCCAAATGAACATCAATGTCCGCAAATCCTTGGAAAACAGCGTTTTCTCATATTGTTCACTTGTGCGTAAATGTTCGCAATCCTCGCACCTTCCTTATTGAGAATCATTCGCTGCGACTTGGAACAATACAAAAAGCCCCTCGCCGCGCGGAGCGGCGGAGGGGCTGATGCTTAAGCTCAGACGATAATCTGTCTGATGGGCCGGAGTTACTCGGCGACGACCTTCACGAAGAAGGAGGCGGTGATCTCCGGGTGCAGGGCGGCCTTAGCCGGGAAGTCGCCGGTGGTCTTGATCGGCTCGACCTCGATGGCCTTCGGGTTGACCGCGGCCTTGTCGGAGAGAGCCAGCGCGATCTGCTCGGCGGTGACGCTACCGAACAGCTTGCCGGACTCGGAAACCTTGGCAGCGATCTCGACGGTAGTGCCCTCGATGGCGGCCTTGGCGGCGACGGCATCCTCGCGGGTGGCGACGGCCTTGGCCAGGCGAGCGCGCTTCATCTGCACGATCTGAGCTTCGGCGCCCTTGGTCCACGCGAAGGCGAGGCCCTGCGGGATCAGGTAGTTGCGGGCGTAGCCGGAGCGGACGGCGACGACATCGCCGGAGTGGCCCAGGTTGGCAACGGTCTGGGTGAGAATAACCTTGGATTCAGCCATTTCTTATCCTCCCTAACTCAGCGACCGGTGGTGGCGTACGGCAGCAGGGCCATCTCGCGGGCGTTCTTGATCGCCTTGGAGAGCTCGCGCTGTTCCTGCACGGTCACGCCGGTGATACGGCGGGAACGAATCTTGCCGCGATCGGAGATGAACTTGCGCAGCAGCGCGACGTCCTTGTAATCGATCTCGGTGACCTTGGCGGCCTTCAGCGGATTCGGCTTCTTCTTGAACGGCTTGACCGGCGGTTGCGGCCTCTTACGTGACATGATGTTCTCCTTGAAAATTACGATTGAATGCTTGCTTCTGGATTGTTACATGCGTCGCGCGGCTTCATATGGCCGCGGACGGGCATCAGAACTCGGGTTCCTGCGAATCGCCACCGAAATCGGACGAGCCACCGAACGAACCGAAGGACGAGCCGGCATCGCCGGACGTGCCCCACGGATCGGTCGCGGGCGCGGCGCTCTGGCCGGCGTTGCCCGCAGCGGACGCGCCACCCTGGTAGCCGCCATTGCCGCCACCCTGATAGCCACCGCTGAAGCCGCCATTGCCACGGCCACCCTGGTAGCCGCCGGCGTTGCCGCCGAAACCGCCGCCATTGCCCTGACTGGCGTTGAATCCGCCATTGCCGCCATTGCCACGGCCGGCGAATCCGCCTTGGCCGTTGCCGCTGGACGTGCGCGTGACCTGCGCGGTCGCGTAACGTAGCGACGGGCCGATCTCATCAATCGTCATCTCGATGACGGTGCGGTTCGAGCCGTCCTGCGCCTGATACGAGCGCTGCTGGAGACGCCCCTGCGCGATGACACGCATGCCTTTGGACAGCGTGCTGGCGCAATGCTCGGCGAGATCGCGCCAGGCGGAGCAGCGCATGAACAGCGCATTGCCGTCCTCGAACTGCCCGGTGTTGCGATTGTAGGTACGCGCGGTAGAGGCGATGGTGAAACTGGCGACGGAAGCGCCGTTTCCCGTGGTCCTCAATTCGGGATCTGCCGTGAGGTTGCCCACCACGGTGATGATGGTTTCGCCTGCCATGACTTACCTTCTTACCTTTGGTTCAGCGAGTCGCGAACAATCAGAAACTCATACGGCTTACTTGGCGTCTTTACGAAGAATCTTCGTGCGGACGACGGATTCGTTCAGGTTGAGCACACGATCGAGCTCGGCGCTGACCTCGGGAGTGGTCGTGTAGTTGACCACCACGTAGTTGCCTTCGGTCTTGCCGTCAATCTCGTAAGCGAGCTTGCGACGTCCCCAAATATCGGTGTTCTCGACGGAACCACCTTCCTTGGTGACGAGCTCCAGATACTGCTCGGTCAACTTCTTCAGACCGCGCTCATCCAGCTCAGGATCGGCAATGAACATCAGTTCGTACTTATGCGCAGACATCACCCACCTCCTTCGGACTA
>ERZ1673702.988-NODE-988-length-34057-cov-56.131845_pt1 | contig 34057 bp, 30 predicted proteins | sample MGYA00580232_ERZ1673702 | MGnify/ENA primary metagenome ERZ1673702 (study PRJEB41218, sample SAMN15661792) | gut metagenome | host: Homo sapiens | place: Canada: London | collected 2015-08-20/2019-03-30 | study: EMG produced TPA metagenomics assembly of... | reverse complement strand
ATATGCTTTTCAAAAAATCATATTACGCAACAGCCAGAGATGAACTTGAAAAAAATAAGGATTCCATGAACGAACTTGAGTGGATCGGAAAAAATTTATAAAGCACACACCAAATTTAAGTTTGGAGAATTGAGAAAATCGATACTTGTAGATGGGAGGTAATCAAAATGAAAGAATATCAATATTTGATTGGAAAGATTATTGTCGCAGTGGCAATTATAGTTGCCGCAATCATTATAGCGCAGGCTATTGGTGGAGCTGGAGAAAGTATCCGCAGTGGTTTGTTTCAATTAGGGGATGCGCTTCGGTAACTTCCAACTTGCAGAATAGAAAAACCCTCCCGGCCATCATGGTCGAGAGGGTTTCGTGCGTCTACGGGATTATCCTTCAATATCAATTTTCAGTCCGGATTTTAGCTCCACGGTGAAGTGGTCCTCCCAGACGATGATTCGCTCAAGCCAGCGCTTTACCAGTGCTTCATCGAAGGTTTCCAGATGTGCGGGCTGCTCCCGGAGCTTGAAAATCTCATCGGCAATCTCGTCATAGGCTTCTTTGCTATTAGCTTTTTTGAGAAGCTCTTTTTGGAGTCTCTGCAGTCTTTCGTTGATACCATCAGCGGTATTTTGCTGAGCGCTTCGGATCACATTTGCGATGTTCTGCTGGAGCTGCGTCTGATAGGTGGACTTATCGCCAAGGAGCGTGTTGATGGCCTGAACAACCACATTCTCTAATACCGTTTCATTGACGGTTCTTGCGTGGCATTCCTGTCCGGTTGGCTCCAGTCTACTGATGCAGCGCCAGACGATGGATTTGCAGCCGCGATTGTTCCAGTGAATTCTGCGGAACATTTCACCGCATTCGCCGCAAATGACAATCTGTGCAAAGCAGTGGTTGCAGTTGTAGGAGCGCTTTTTGCCATTAGCGCTTGTATTGACCACTCGCCTGCGTGCCAGCTCTTCCTGCACCCGCAAGAAAATGTCCTTCGGAATAATTGCTTCATGGTTGCCTTCCACATAGTATTGCGGAACAATGCCGTTGTTCTTGACTCTGGTTTTATTCAGGAACTTTGATTTTACCACAGTAGGTGGAAAGAGAGTAATTTTCACTTTTACAGAGACAATCTAATATCCCATATGATAAAATAAAAAACAAAAGAAAATAATATTCATCCCAAATGGATATTGGAAAGTAAAAAGGATATAAAAGACTTATGACATTAAAGAGAGCAATAGAACAACATAAATATACCATATTGTTTTTTCTTATATTAATATTCGGCTCTCTGCTTCGGCTGGTGCAGCTTGGAAACGTACCTGGCGGCTATCAGATGGATGAGGCTTATGGAGCGTTCAATGCATATTCTCTGTTTCACAGCGGAATTGATTCCACAGGGCACTCCTATCCTGTATATTTTGAATCCTGGGGTGGCGGACAGAATGCGCTGAACTCGTATCTCATGCTTCCTTTTATGGTGTTCACCGGAGGTAAGATCACTCCACTGGTAGTAAGGCTTCCACAGGTCATTGTGGCGATTCTGTCTTTGGCAGCGGTTTATTTTTTGATGAAAGAAATCGTGGATAAATCTACCGGATTGTGGGCAATGCTTCTTCTCAGTGTATGCCCCTGGCATATCATGATGTCAAGGTGGGGACTGGAATCCAATCTGGCCCCCGGTTTTCTGCTGTTTGGACTGACCTTTTTTGTCTATGGTTTGAAAAAACCGAAAATGCTCATTCTGTCGGCACTCTCCTACGGTCTGAGTCTCTATTGTTATGCAACCATCTGGCCCATTGTTCCACTGCTGTTGTTGTTGGAATGGGGATACGCTTTTCTTACCAAAACCTTGAAATTCAACAAATACTTTGTAATCCATGTGGTGATCATAGGGTTGCTGGCGTTTCCATTGTTGGCATTTTTACTGGTGAATAGAGGAATCCTTCCGGAGTTTTCCATAGGACCTTTTTCGGTCTATGCTATGACAGATTTCAGAGTTAACGAGATAGCTTCCTCTTTTCAGGAAATACTTTCTAATTTCAGAAATCTGTTATATCTATTGTACCGTCAGGATATTGGACGTCCGTATGATGTGATCATGCCCTTTGGATTTTTCGGCATTGTAGCCAGAATATTCATTTTCATGGGAGTATTTTTACTGGTATTTCGACTGATTCTGGCATTATGGAAGAGACAGACTACTCTATTGTGGATGATATTTATTCAGCTGACCGGAGCCTTGTTGCTGGGATTATTGATTAGCGTGGGAATGACGCAGATTAACTGTATTTATATTCCCCTGGTGATGTGCGGGGCGCTGTGCATATCTTCCGCAACGGATTTTATTGCGAAAAAGACAAATCTGCGGTGGAAAATGGTCGCAAGTATTCTGTTGACGGTACTTCTTCTGGAAGAAAATTTGCAGTTTGAAAAGACTTATTTTACTTCTTATAAGGAATTGGTCAGTGGATATTTTCAGGAAGGTAGTAAAGAAGTCGTACAGAAAGCCATGGAGATTGCGGCAGAAAGCGGTCGTGAGATCGAAATCGAGGATGCCATCAAGTATCCCAGTGTTTTGCTCTATGGAGAAATCGATGCTGCAGAATACCTTGCTGACAGAACGTTGAGTGAGGCACCTCCCAAGCCGGAGTCATTCCTGGGCAAAGGAATCCAATTTACTATGGGAATCGATTGGGAGCATATCGATAGGAATAAGATCTATATTATCTACTACACAAATGCGGAAAAATTTGATGGATTTACTCTTCTGCCCTACCGGGACTGGTATGTGGCATATTAAAATGAAAATAAAAATAGCCCTCACATAAAAAGTGGGGGCTTGATCACTGCGGCAGCATCAGCGGATTTTTTGTTCTGTCTCCGAAATCACGGAGGTCGTACCTAATATTACGATCGCATCAGAAAAAGAATTCGCCAGGTTCAGTGCCTGTTTCACCGAATCCGTCCATTCCGTAAGGATTCCTTCCTGCATCAGAACTTCCCTCTGATGTTGCGAAAAATGATAATGCGGATTCCCGGATTTGGTGAGAATGATTCGGTTCGCAACTTCCCTCATGGACCGGATCACCCCTGCGTAATCTTTATCCTCCGGAATCCCCACAATTACCGTACAATTCGAAATCCCCAGATGACGCAGAACTTCTTTTACATTTTCACAGCTGGCGGAATGGATGCACGCATCCAGCAGGATAAAAGGATCCGAACTTAGAATCTCCATCCGCCCTGGATGATGGATTGCAGACAGTTGGCGGCGAATTTGATTGCACATTGTATCTGAAAATATATCCGGAGCATTGGATTCCCGGCAAAGATCTGCCATGACATCCACGCACAGAGCCAGAGCCAGTGCGCAGTTTTTCGCCTGATGTTCTCCCAATAACGGAATCTGTAAATCAGGATAAATGTTATCTCCGATCACCACATCAAATAGCATACCGGAACAGGTATAGCGGATATTTTCTGCCTGAAAATCCCGCCCATAAAACTTATAAGGAACCTGTAACATCTCGGCACGGCGCACTAGCACCTTCAATACTTCCGGCTCCTGCTCCGCAAAATAAACACACTTCTGCTCCCCGGTGATGACGTGGGATTTATCTTCTGCAATGGCAGTCAGCGTATCTCCCAGCTCTCTTGTATGCTCTAAGAAAATCCGATTGATCACGGCATAATCGTGACGAATGTTGTTCACATCATCATATTTTGCCCCTTTGCCGCATTCAAATACATTGAAATCTGTATGTTTTTCCGAAAAATAAGTCAGTGCCAGGTCCGCCTGAATGCCCATGGGGCTGATACATACCGAATCCGGCAGATCGGATGCAATGTCCAGAATCTCCTGCTGGATCTCTGCCATCAGACGGCAAAAGTCGATTTCACTGATCATGGTATCATTGACGCGGAAGCGCTCTCTGAAATCCGTAATATGAGGACTGGTCATTAGACCTACGGATAAATTTGTCTGCAGGATCCGGGAAATCATATTGGCAACGGATCCTTTTCCCTTGCTTCCGGTGACGACGACACAGGGAGCCATCGATTTCTGCCGGAGCAGAGATCTCGTCAGCTCAGGATGTCTTTTTCCGGCATCCTGAGCGGCATAGTCCTGATGTGTGGCAGCCCGCAGATAGGAAGCATAGACGAAGTCTTCCGACTCTTTCTGCGTAGTGAATTTATGAAATTCCAGTGGTGTTCCGGAAACATTATTCATAAAAATAAGCATACCTTTCCGTAACCTGCAATTTTATTGATACGATAGTATCGTATATTTTCGTACACTGTGCAGGTACAAATATGAGATGAGTTCCTTATGCAAAGTCTGATCGTATTGTTTCCATAACTTTTGCTGCAACATTAATACCGGAGGCTTTTTCAATGCCTTCCAGTCCCGGCATAACATTGATTTCGCAAAAATAAGGTTTTTCTCTGCCAAAAAGCAGATCAATTCCCAGAAAATCCAGTCCGGTCTGTTCGTAAATATCTGCGGCTATGGTACGGATGCCGGGCGTGACAGGGTAAGGCTCTACCGAAGCGCCCAGAGCTACATTTGCACGGAAATCCCCCTGGGATCTGCGCTGCATACAGGCAACGGCTTCTCCGCGGATGCTGTAAAATCGCAGATCTCTGCCGTAGCTTTCCGAGATAAATTCTTCGAAGAGCCATTCCTTGGAGGAAGGGTAGTTATGAGAGAGTTCCTCATAAGAAGCTTTATCCCGGATGCAGATGATTTCCTCTCCCATGGAGCTTTCCAGTCCTTTACCGACAAAAGGAAGCCCCAATTGTTCTACAATAGAAGAAAAAGGCAACAGTGAAGTTCCCAGAAGATATTTCGGGATCAAAAAGGCTTCGGAATGAAGTCTTCGTACCTGTTCGAATTTATTAATATAGATATTATAAGCAGTTAAAGGATTATAGCTTCGGGTGGCAAGTGCATTTATAGCATCCTTTTCCCGCCCCCATTTATAGCGGTTGATGACAAAATCCACGGGTTCCAGTATTTTACCATGATTTATAACACCATGCGGAGAGACCATAGTATCGTGGATCCCTACAATCTGCAGATCCATATCCAGGGCAGAAGCTTCCTGTACCAGACGATTGCAGGTATAAGCGTTGGTCATAGCATTATATTTTTCTATGATATATCCTCTGATAGGCATAAGGCACCTCGTAATTTCAGTATTCTCATGGTTAACATAGCAAAATGTAATCAAAATAGCAAGAAATATAGTTCTTCTATTGAAAAAGGAGCAATATCCTGCGTATAATAAGAGACATAAAAGCCTAAAGTACTACCACAGAATATATTAAGTAGAAACAAAAGAGGAGACATACAATGAAATTACTCGAAGAGCGCATTCGCAAAGACGGTACAGTAAAAGCAGGGAATGTATTAAAAGTAGATTCTTTTCTGAATCATCAGATGGACATTGATCTGTTCAATGAAATGGGAAAAGAGTGGGCGCGTCTGTTCGCAGACCGTAAGATTACGAAGATCCTGACTGTGGAGGCTTCCGGTATCGGCATCGCCTGTGTGGCAGCCCAGCATTTTCATGTGCCGGTGGTATTTGCAAAAAAGTCCCAGTCCGTAAATATTGACGGTGAAGTATATTCCACCAAGATCGAATCCTTTACGCACAAAAGAGTATATGACGTGATCGTCTCCAAAAAATTTCTGCATCCGGAAGATCATATTCTGATCATTGATGATTTCCTGGCCAACGGATGCGCACTGGAGGGTTTGATCGACATTGTCAATAAAGCGGGAGCTTCTGTAGAGGGTGTCGGCATTGCCGTTGAGAAGGGATTCCAGAAGGGCGGCGACCTGATCCGTTCCAAGGGTATCCGTGTAGAGTCGCTCGCTATTGTGGAAAGTATGGATGACAAAACAGGAGAGATCACATTTCGATCTTAAGAGTTAGATAACTATTCAGAACCACATTCGCAAACGAGTTAATAAAAATTTAATACTTCTCTTGACAAGAAGTCAGACAAATGCTTATACTGACTAATGTTGAGAGAGTACAATAAAGGGGTCGTATGAAGGTGTCATACACCCTTTTTGCGTTGACTCACCGGTTTATCTGCAGATCTGTGCCCGCGCTGCTACATGGATCTGTAACGAAGCAGCAGCGCAGAAAGAGGAGAATTATGAAAAAGAAAGTCGTAAGTTTACTTGCAGCTATGGCTCTCGCAGTTACTGCTCTGGCAGGATGCGGATCCAATAACGCAGCTACCACCGGCACAGATGCTGCAACTGTTGCAGCTACTACTGAGGCAGCAGCTACTACTGAGGCAGCAGCTACTACTGAAGCAGCTGGCGAAGCTGTCAGTGGTGTAAAGGCAGGTTTTATTTTCCTGCATGATGAGAACTCTACTTATGATCTGAACTTCCTGAACGGAGCAAAGGCAGCTTGTGAGAAGCTTGGCATTGAGTACATGACCAAGACCAACATTCCTGAAGGACAGGAAGCTTATGAAGCAGCTTGTGAGCTTGCTGATGCAGGCTGCAATTTTATTTTTGCAGACAGCTTTGGACATGAGGACTACATCATCGAGGCTGCTAAGGAGTATCCCAATGTTCAGTTCAGCCATGCAACCGGAACCAAGGCTCATACCGAGGGCCTGGACAACTTCCACAATGCATTTGCTTCCATCTATGATGGCCGTTACCTTGCAGGTATCGTTGCAGGCATGAAGCTGAATGAGATGATCGCTAACGGTGATATTACCGAGGATCAGGCTAAGATGGGTTATGTAGGTGCTTATACTTATGCAGAAGTTATGTCCGGTTATACATCCTTCTTCCTGGGCGCTCGTTCCGTATGCCCCAGCGTTACCATGGATGTAACCTTTACCGGTTCCTGGTACGATGAGACCGCTGAGAAGGAAGCAGCTAACAAGCTGATCGAGGGCGGATGTGTACTGATCAGCCAGCATGCAGACTCCATGGGTGCTCCTACCGCATGTGAGACCGCAGGCGTTCCCAACGTATCTTACAACGGAAGCACTGAGGCAGCCTGCCCCAATACCTTCCTGGTATCTTCCAGAGTTAACTGGGAGCCTTACTTTGAGTATGCTATTAAATGTGTAGCAGATGGAACTCCTATCGATACTGACTGGTGTGGTACTCTGGAGACCGGCTCTGTAGAGCTGAGCGATCTTGGTGCTGCTGTAGCAGATGGTACCGCAGAAGCAGTAGAAGCTGCAAAGGCTGATCTGATCGCAGGCAAGGCTCATGTATATGATATCACCACCTTTACTGTAGACGGTAAGACCCTGGACAGCTATGAAGCTGATATCGATACTGATCCTGATTATACTCCCGACCATGAGGTAGTAAGTGACGGATACTTCCATGAGTCCGATGTTGCATTCCGTTCCGCTCCTTACTTCAATGTAAGAATTGATGGAATCAACCTGTTGGATGAGCAGTATTAATTGACTTATTGAAATAGCCCGGACGGCGCAGCGTTTATCGCCGCGCCGCCCTTTTTCTACCTTATGGATCTTTTGCTTTTGTGGATGGATGAGGTAGAAAAGGGGCGGCCAGTGTGCTTATGCCAGGTATTAAAAGACCTGAAAATTGCAGGTCGTGGATAAATTGGAAAGGTGACTAGGATGGAAAAAGAGACAAAAGTAGCTGCGGTTTCAATGAAAAACATTACCAAGACTTTTGGATCCGTGATTGCCAATGATAAGGTAAATCTGGATATCTATAAGGGTGAGATATTATCGCTGCTTGGGGAAAACGGCAGCGGTAAGACGACACTGATGAATATGCTCTCCGGTATTTATTTTCCGGATGAGGGACAGATCTTTATTAACGGTAAGGAAGAGGTCATCAAATCCCCCAAGGATGCGTTACGGCTGGGAATCGGTATGGTGCATCAGCATTTTAAGCTGATTGATGTACTTTCCGCTACCGAGAATATCATTCTGGGTCTGGAAGGCAGGCTTAATATCAAGGAGGCTTCCCGGAAAATAGAGGAGATCTGTGACAAATACGGTTTTGAAGTAGATCCGAAGCAGAAAATCTATGATATGACGGTATCACAGAAGCAGACCGTGGAGATTGTAAAGGTGTTGTATCGTGGTGCGGATATCCTGATCCTGGATGAGCCTACCGCCGTACTGACACCGCAGGAGACAGAGAAGCTCTTTAACGTTCTCCGGAAAATGAGAGATGACGGCAAGGCTATTGTCATTATTACCCATAAAATGCATGAAGTGGAATCTCTGTCCGACAGGGTGGCTGTGCTTCGTAACGGTCAGTATATTGGAAGCATGCTGACAAAGGATACCACCGTTACGGAAATGACCAATATGATGGTGGGACATGCGGTTACTTTGAATATTGTCAGACCGGAACCTGTGAATCCGAAGCCCCGTATCGAAGTACAGGGACTGACTGTACGTAACGAAGAAGGTATCGTTAAGCTGAAGGATGTCTCCTTTACCGCCAACAGTGGTGAAATTCTGGGAATCGCCGGTATCTCCGGCTGTGGACAGAAGGAGCTTCTGGAAGCCATTGCAGGTCTGCAGGTAACAGAAGCCGGCACGATCAGTTATGTGGAAGATGATGGAAGTAAGGAAATGCTGATCGGCAAGGATCCGTTGAAGATCGCAGAGATGGGCGTATCTCTTTCTTTTGTACCGGAGGATCGTCTTGGCATGGGCCTGGTAGGCAATATGGATCTGACCGATAATATGATGTTACGTTCCTTCCGACAGGGACATACACCGTTTACGAACCGAAAGCCTTCTAAACAGCTTGCAACTGATGTGGTAGAAAATCTGGAGGTTGTAACCCCGGGTATCACCACTCCGGTACGCAGATTGTCCGGTGGTAATGTACAGAAGGTTCTCGTTGGAAGAGAGATTGCGTCTGCACCTACCGTACTGTTGACGGCTTATGCGGTACGTGGACTGGATATCAATTCTTCGTATACTATATATGACCTGATCAATGAACAGAAGAAAAAGGGCGTTGCCGTGATTTTCGTAGGTGAGGATCTGGATGTGCTGATGGAGCTGTCCGACCGTATCATGGTATTGTGCGGCGGAGAAGTGAGCGGTATTCTGGATGCGAGAAAGACAGACAAAAATGAGGTCGGTATGCTGATGACCAGAGTAGGAGGCAAAGAACATGAAGGAAAAGAATAAAGAGCCTTTGTTTCATATCGTAAAAAGAGATGCGCTTCCCTGGTATAAATCTCTGGGTATTCGATTTCTGGCAATCCTGCTGGCACTGATCCTGTGCGGTATCATTACGACGATCACCACGGGAATCAATCCTTTACAGGTATATCAGTCCATCGTTCTGGGTGCTTTCGGATCCGTCCGCAAGACATGGGTCACTTTTCAGAATATAGCGATCCTGCTTTTGATCGCATTGGCATTGACTCCGGCATTTAAGATGAAATTCTGGAATATCGGCGGTGAGGGACAGGTGCTGATCGGCGGGCTGGCAGCAGCAGCCTGTATGATCTGTCTGGGAGATAAGCTTCCGAACGCAGTTGTGATCCTGTGCATGATCGTGGCAAGTCTGGCAGCAGGAGCCATCTGGGGCTTCATTCCCGCATTTTTCAAGGCGAAATGGAATACCAATGAGACACTGTCTACGCTGATGATGAACTACATAGCTACTCAGTTGGTGGCATTTTATACGATAGTATGGGAGGTTCCCAAGGGATCCGGTAAGATCGGTATCATCAACCAGAACACCAATGTGGGCTGGCTGCCGCAGATCTTCGGTTCCAAATATCTGTTAAGTATAGTGGTGGCAGTAGTGATCACGATATTTATGTATGTATATTTGAACTACAGTAAGCAGGGATATGAGATCTCTGTTGTGGGTGAGAGCGAAAATACTGCAAAATATGTGGGTATTAAGGTGGAAAAGGTAATTATCCGTACCATGCTGTTATCCGGTGCACTGTGTGGATTGGTAGGTCTGCTGTTGGTAGGAGGTATCAATCATACTGTGACCACCACGATTGCAGGTGGACAGGGATTTACCGCTGTACTGGTATCCTGGATGTCCAAGTTCAATCCTCTGACCATGGTATTCTCCAGCTTCCTGATCATATTCATGGATCGCGGAGCCAGTGAGATCTCTACCAATTTTGGACTGAATCATTCTTACTCCGATATTCTGACAGGTATTATCCTGTTCTTTATCATCGGCTGTGAGTTCTTCATTACTTACAGACTGCAGTTCCGTAAAAAAGCAGAAAAGGAGGAACAGTAAGCATGTGGTCATTTTTACTTGCATTTATTCCGAGAGCAATCGTACAGGGAATTCCTCTGTTATACGGGAGTACCGGTGAGATCATCACGGAGAAGTCCGGTAATCTGAATCTGGGAATCCCCGGCGTCATGTATGTGGGAGGTATCTGTGGTGTCATCGGATCTTTCTTCTATGAGAGATCCGCAGGAGACGCGGCGAACATGAATGGGTTTCTTGCCATTGCGATTCCGATGCTCTGCTGCCTGTTAGGATCCCTGTTGATGGGATTGCTGTACTGCTTCCTGACTGTCACCCTGCGGGCGAACCAGAACGTGACCGGTCTGGCAATGACCACCTTCGGTGTCGGCTTCGGTAACTTCTTCGGCGGATCCCTGATCAAGTTGGTAAACAGTGATGTACCTTCCATTGCACTGTCTGCTACCAGCAGTTATTTCAGTAAGTCACTTCCTTTTGCGGGAAAACTTGGCTGGTTTGGCAAGCTGTTTTTATCCTATGGATTCCTGGCTTATCTGGCAGTGATCATTGCGTTTGCGGCATCGTATGTTCTGAGTCATACCAGAACCGGACTGCACTTAAGAGCAGTCGGTGAGGGTCCCAATACCGCAGATGCAGCCGGCATCAACGTATCCCGGTACAAATACATCGCTACCTGTGTGGGATGTATGATCGCAGGTCTGGGCGGACTGTACTATGTAATGGATTATGCCTGCGGCGTCTGGTCCAACGATGCGTTCGGTGACAGAGGCTGGCTTGCCATTGCGCTGGTCATCTTCACTATCTGGAGACCGAATATCAGTGTATTTGCTTCTTTCCTGTTCGGTGGTCTGTATATTCTGTATCTGTATCTGCCCACCGGTATCGAGCATATGGAGTACCAGGAGCTGTATAAGATGATCCCTTATGTCGTGACCTTACTGGTACTGGTCATCACCAGTATGCGGAGCAAGAGAGAGAATCAGCCCCCTGCAAGTCTGGGACTGGCGTACTTCAGAGAAGAAAGATAATAATTTTATAGAAAGACGATTAAAAACGGCGTTTTCCGGAAATTTCCGGAGAATGCTGTTTTTTAGTGCATATTTTGGAAAAAACTCACAGAAACTTTAGGAAAACTTTTGATTTTATTCGGATGGAATTTACCTGTGTCTGTTATGCTGAGATCAATTCAGAGAAAATAAACGGAAGGGAGAAAAAGATGAAGGTATTGATCACAACAGACTGGTACAAGCCGGCCATCAACGGAGTTGTTACTTCGGTGTGCAATCTGCGGGAGGAATTACAGCAAAGAGGACATGAAGTGAAGATCCTGACCCTGTCCCGTACAGCTCATTCCTACGAAGAAGAGGGTGTGATCTATATGGGTTCCGTGAATGCCGGATATATTTATCCGGGAGCAAGACTTCGGGTGTCCCCGGGACGCGAACTGTATCGCGGGATTATAGAGTGGAATCCGGACATTGTGCATTCCCAGTGTGAATTTTCTACCTTTTTCATGGCAAAAAAGATCGCAGAGGAATGTAAGATCCCTCTGGTGCATACTTACCATACCGTATACGAAGATTATACCCACTATTTTTCCCCTTACAAGAAATGGGGCAGGGATATGGTACAGTTCCTGACGCGACAGATCTCCGAGAAGGTGGACAGTATGATCGCTCCCAGCACAAAAATAGAGACATTACTAAAAGACTATGGCATTCATTGTCCGGTATCAGTGATCCCATCGGGGATTGATCTGAGTAAATATGACGCGCAGACCCGGACGGATTCCAGGGAGAGAATCCGAAGAAAATATAAAATGGACCGGAAGACCACAGTGCTTTTATATGTAGGTCGTCTGGCAAAAGAGAAGAATGTGGAAGAATTGCTGGAGTACCAGCAGAAAATTCAGGAGAGCGGCACAATACTGATGATTGTAGGCGGCGGTCCTTATTTGGAGACTTTACGGAAAAAGGCAGCAGAACTGGGTGTGACGGAAAGCGTTATTTTTACCGGAATGGTATCACCCGTTGAAGTAGCATCTTATTATCCGGCAGGAGATCTGTTCGTCAGCGCTTCCACCAGTGAGACCCAGGGGCTTACCTATGCGGAAGCACTGGCAGCAGGATTACCGTTATTATGCAGAAGGGATCAATGCCTGCGGGCGGTTGTGGAAGATGGCAAAAACGGCTGGCAGTACCGGACCGAAGAGGAATTCTTGAAAGACCTGAAGAACTGGAAGGAGAAAGAAGACGATGAACGCAGAGGAATGTGCAGTTATGCAAAACAGTCCGCAGAAATATTTTCCCAAAAAAGATTTGCGGGAAGCATGGAACAACTATACCAGCGTCAGATCGAAGAAAAACAGGTCGAAAGAGAAAAACGCTTGGCAAAGAGCCGTCAATATTGCATCCTGGGTTAGTCTGATCCTCTGTGGAATACTGGCAGTCTGGAGCTATCAGAGCGGCATTTTCCAATCGGTGGAGACTATGCAGCAGTTTGTGAACCGTTTCGGAATGATCGGTGCACTGATCTTCGTGCTGATCCAGATCGTTCAGGTGGTGTTTCCCATCATACCGGGTGGCATCAGCTGTCTGGCAGGAGTACTGCTCTTTGGAGCGGTGCCGGGATTTTTCTATAATTATATAGGAATCTGTGTGGGTTCCTGTATTGCTTTTGGAATAGCAAGAAGTCTGGGGAGACCGGTGCTGTACAAGATGTTTCCCGGGAAAATGATTGAAAAATACCTGACATGGACGGAGCTAAAGGGGAGATTTTTGAAATTATTTACACTGGCAATCTTTCTGCCGGTGGCACCGGATGATTTTCTCTGTTATCTCGCCGGAACGACGAATATGACATGGAAACAGTTTGTGACAGTCATCTTTTTGGGAAAGCCTTTCTCCATTGCGCTGTATAGTCTGGGACTGACGACACTGTTTCAGGTGATTTTCCACCTGGTATAGGAGAGTATACTTATGAAAATTTATATATATAAAGGCGGACTTTCACTGGTGGCAAAAAGCGGCGTCGGCAGCGCCATCCGCCATCAGGAGAAGATGCTGCGAGCAGCAAAAGTGACCGTGACGGACGTCTGGAAAGAGGCGGATATCGTACAGATCAATACCGTATTGCCTGATTCGCCGCTGGTGGCACGGCGGGCAAGACGGCAGGGGAAAAAGGTCGTCTATTATGGGCATTCCACTATGGAAGATTTTAAGAATTCTTTTATCGGTTCCAATCTGGCGGCTCCTTTATTCAAAAAATGGATCCGCCATTGTTATAGACAGGGAGATGTGGTTATCACACCAACGGAATACTCCCGGGAATTGTTGATGAAATATGATCTGCATCGGGAGATTTACGCACTGACCAATGGTGTGGACACTGAATTTTTCCACAAAACAGAGCAGGCAGGTGGACGATTCCGGGAATTTTTTCATCTTCCTGTGGATAAAAAGGTCGTGATATCTGCCGGGCATCTGATTCACAGAAAAGGAATCGAGGATTTTCTGGAAATGGCAAAAAGGATGCCAGACATTATTTTTCTATGGTTTGGGGGCGGGAACAATGCATTGATTCCGGCAGAGATCAAAAAGGCTGTGGCAGAGAAGCCGGAAAATGTGATCTTTGTCGGTTTCCAACCGCCCGGGATCCTGCGGGATGCGTACTGCGGTGCGGATGCATTTGCTTTTTTCAGTTATGAAGAGACGGAAGGAATCGTGGTATTGGAGGCATTATCCTGTGAGATTCCTGTGATCGTGAGAGACATTCCGGTGTATGAAGGGTGGCTTACCGACGGCGAGCAGGTGCGCAAAGCCAGCAATCCGGATTCCTACGAGCAGGCAGTCCGAGACATCTTGTATGAAGAACCGCGGGAAAAAGTAAGACGCAGAATCCGGGCAGGCAGGGCACTGGCGGAGGAACACAGCATGCGGGTGACAGGTGAGAAACTGTATCAGATAGAGCAGAAGCTTTTGTAGACATCCCTCTTGCAAATTCAGAGTCTTTATCATAAAATGAGAGTACCTTACAAAGGAGGTGCTTACGATGAACCTTGTAATTACTATCAGCCGAAGATTCGGAACAGGAGCCAGTCTGATCGCACAGGAGCTGTCTGAGAAGCTGGGGGTGCCGGTATATGATAAGGCGTACATAGAGCATGAACTGGATGGTGACAGTTATGCTACGGAAGCGGAGGTCATTAAGGAATTGGCGGAACATCCCTGTATTATTCTGGGACGTTGTGCATCCGAGATCCTGAAGGATCAGCCGAATGTATTTAACGTGTATGTGTGCGCGGATAAGGAAGATCGTATTGAACGTATCATGAAGAAGGAAAGTCTTCCCCACGATGAGGCAAAAGAAATGCTTGAGAAAAATGATGCGGAGCGCGCCGACTATTATTATGAAAATACCGGTAAAGTGTGGGGTGATGTGAATAATTATCATATGATCCTCGATACCACCAAACTGGGAATCGAAAATTGTGCGGATATCCTGATCCGGTATTTTGAAAGAGTGGAAATTATTTGACAGCCCGGAATGCGAATGGGCGTTACGATTTCGAGAGTATACAGTACGAAGAAATCGTTTAGGATATAAATAGAGAATAGATTATAAACAGATGCCTGACACGGACATCTGTTTTTTTGTGAAAAACATTTTAAACATAGTAATAAAATTAATCAATTATAAAACATTATAAAATTAAAAGTATGGTTTTAAATATAACAAAAAATGATATATACAATTGAAAATTTTAATCAAATAATAAAAAGGAATAATCACTGAATAAAATAGCCTTTTTCTTGAATTTATAGGTATATGACAAAAATGTCACATTAAAATACATCAATTAACAAGATAAGAATATATCTTGCTTACAGAAATTATGAGTGTTAAGATAATGCAATCAGATAAGTGAAAATAGTAAAAACAGCAGGTTTTGAAAATAAAAAGTAATCATACAGCAGGAGGATTTCCATGAACAGCGCAGACATTGCAGCAAAATATCAGAAAACTTATTTTATGCCCCCCGAGGTGACTTACGACTGGGTAAAAAAGGACAGTATTACCAAGCCCCCTATCTGGTGCAGCGTTGACTTAAGAGACGGCAACCAGGCATTGATCGATCCCATGAGTCTGGAAGATAAGTTGGAATTCTTCAAGATGTTGGTAAAGATCGGTTTCAAAGAGATCGAGGTTGGTTTTCCCGCTTCCTCCGATACGGAGTACAATTTTATCCGTGCATTGATCGAGCGCGACATGATCCCGGAGGATGTGACTATTCAGGTATTGACGCAGGCGAGAGAGCATATCATCCGCAAGACCTTCGAAGCAGTCAAGGGAGCGCCCCACGCAGTGATCCATCTGTATAATTCTACTTCCGTAGAGCAGAGAGAACAGGTATTTAAGAAGGACAAGGAAGCTATTAAGAAGCTGGCGGTAGATGGTGCCCGGATGTTAAAGAATCTGGCAGATGAGACCGAAGGTAACTTCACCTTTGAGTACAGCCCGGAGAGCTTTTCTCAGACCGAGGTGGATTATGCATTGGAAGTCTGCAATGCAGTACTGGATGTATGGAAACCCACCGCTGACCGCAAGGCTATCATCAATCTACCCACCACCGTACAGGTGGCAATGCCTCACGTATTTGCGTGTCAGGTAGAATATATGCACAAGCATTTGAAATATCGTGATAATGTAGTACTCAGCGTACATCCCCATAACGACAGAGGCTGCGGTATCAGCGATGCGGAGTTCGGCGTACTGGCCGGAGCAGATCGTGTGGAGGGTACTTTGTTCGGCAATGGCGAGCGTACCGGTAATGTGGATCTGGTAACCGTTGCACTGAATATGATGTGCCACGGTGTATATAGCGGACTGGATTTCTCTCATATTATGGAGATCCGTGAAGCTTATGAGAATTTCACCGGTATGAAGGTGCATGAGAGAGTTCCTTATGCGGGAGATCTGGTGTTTACCGCATTTTCCGGTTCCCATCAGGATGCCATCAGTAAAGGTATGGCATGGCAGAAGGAAGGCAGGACCGGCAAGCGCTGGGATATTCCTTACCTGCCTATCGATCCTGCAGATGTGGGAAGAGAGTACGAATCCGATGTTATCCGTATCAACAGTGTATCCGGTAAGGGCGGCGTAGCATTCGTATTGAAGCAGCAGTTTGGATTCTCACTGCCTGCAGCTATGAAGGAAGAAGTCGGCTACCTGGTAAAGGGTATCTCCGACAGGCGTCATCAGGAATTACTTCCCAAGGAGATCTACGCGATCTTCGAGGAAAATTATATTTATCCCCGCAGTATCTTCAATGTTCCGGAGTGTCACTTCAAGCAGGAGAACGGTATTCAGGCAGAAGTGACCATTGATCAGGGCGGCGCTTCCAGAACCATTACCACCATGGGTAACGGACGTCTCGACGCAGTCAGCAATGCTATTAAGACATACTTCGGTATTACCTATGAACTGTCTGTTTACGAAGAACATGCCATTTCCAGAGGTTCCAACTCTAAGGCAGCTACCTATGTAGGCATCGTCCATGACGGTAAGTTCTACTGGGGTGTCGGCGTGGACGAAGATATCATCAAGAGTTCCATCGCTGCATTGGTATCCGCTGTGAACAAGCTGGCAGCAGAGCAGCATATCACCTCCGGCAGAGAGGAGCGGATCGTGGAGATCATCAGTTTCATCCAGAAGAACTACGTGGATGTAACACTGGATATGCTGGTAGATACCTTCCATCTCTCCAAACCGTATTTGTCCAAATACATTAAGGAAAAGGCCGGCATGACCTTCCAGGAGGTTGTAAGGGAAGAACGCATGAAGAAGGCAAGAATGCTCTTGAAGGAAACCAACCAGACAGTAGAGACCATAGCAGCTAACGTTGGTTACGAGAATGTGGAGCATTTCAATCGCCTGTTCAAAAAGGCTTATGATATGACTCCGGTACAGTATCGGAAACAGAGTGCGGAATAAAGTACGCCAGGGAACTGTGCCATGCGCATTCGTAGACGCGCTGCGTCTACTTCATGTACGGCTGTCGCCGTATAAAAGCAAAAACAAAGATACATCCTTGTGAGCAGGATCCAAGGAATTGCGCCATGCACATTCGTAGACGCGCTGCGTCTACTTCATGTACGGCTGTCGCCGTATAAAAATAAAAAAGAATCAACACCTTCACGAGCAAGCTCTCACGGTGTTGGTTCTTTTTATTTTTGCATGGCTTGTAGCTTTTAACATAATGACAGGTCTGAAAAACAAAAATAGGTAGAAATATTTGTTTTTTTCGATTATGATGAAAACATAGAGCAAGAGAATTCGTATCGCGGCATCGGCCGGAGCGACAAGAGTAAGAACATATAAATGGACGGGGCTTACACAGTAAGCAGATAGGAGTAGAAAATGGAAATGAAAGAGACGATTCTGAAGACTTTCGCAGAAGTATTTGGAGATGCAGAGGGTGCCAAGGCTTATTTTGCACCGGGACGTGTGAATCTGATCGGTGAACATACCGACTATAACGGCGGACATGTATTCCCCTGTGCACTGACCATTGGTACTTACGGCGTGGCAAGAAAAAGAAACGACAATAAACTGCGTTTTTATTCCATGAATTTCGAACATCTGGGCGTGATCGAGTCTTCTCTGGATGACCTGGTACCCAGCAAGGAAGCGAATTGGACCAATTATCCCAAGGGAGTGATCTGGGCTTTCGGTGAGAAGGGCATGAAAGTGACTTCCGGTATGGATCTGCTGTTAAACGGCAATATTCCTAACGGTTCCGGACTTTCTTCTTCCGCTTCCGTAGAAGTGCTGACCGGCTACATTCTGAGGGATTTCTTCGGCTTTGATGTGACCAATCAGGATCTGGCGCTGATCGGACAGTTCTCTGAGAACAAATACAACAAGGTAAACTGTGGTATCATGGATCAGTTTGCCATTGCCATGGGTAAAAAGGACAACGCTATTTTTCTGGATACTGCGACTCTGGAGTATGAGTATGCACCGATTCATCTGGAGAATGCGAAGATCGTGATCGCATGCAGTAATAAAAAGAGAGGCCTGGGAGATTCCAAGTACAATGAGCGCCGCAGTGAGTGTGAGACCGCACTGGCAGAGCTTCAGCAGGTAGTGAAGATCAAGACGCTGGGCGACCTGGATGAGGAGACCTTTGAGAAGTTCAAGGCTATTATCAAGAGTGATGTCCGCAGAAAGCGTGCAAAGCATGCGGTATATGAGAATCAGAGAACGATCCGTGCGGTTGAAGCGCTGAAGAATAATGATGTGAAGCTGTTTGGTGAGCTGATGAATGCATCCCACGTATCCCTGCGGGATGATTATGAAGTAACCGGTATTGAGCTGGATACTCTAGTAGAGGAAGCATGGAAGGTAGATGGTGTCATTGGATCCCGTATGACCGGTGCAGGCTTCGGCGGATGTACCGTAAGTATTGTGAAGGATGAAGCTATTGATACCTTTATCGAGCGGGTAGGCAAGGCATACAAGGAAAAGATCGGCTATGCGGCTGATTTCTATGTAGTAGAGATCGGTGACGGCCCTCAGACACTGTAAGGAGAAAAGAAAATGGATATTCAGGTATTAATTCGTAAATTAGTATCCTACGGAGTACAGACAGGACTGGTTCCGGAGGAAGATGTGATCTATACCACCAACCGTCTGTTGGAGCTGTTTGAACTGGATGAGCTGGAAGACCGTGACAATGTGACCATGCGCGAGGATGAACTGGAAGAGGTTCTGAAGGGCATGCTGGATTACGCTTATGAAAAAGGCATTCTCAAGGAGAACAGTGTGGTATACCGCGATCTGTTCGATACGAAGATCATGGGACTGCTGATGCCCAGACCCAGTGAAGTGATCCGTCATTTCCATGAGCTGTACGAGCAGGTATCTCCTGAGGCAGCTACCGACTATTATTATAAATTAAGCAGAGATTCCGACTATATCCGTCGTTATCGTATCTGCAAGGATATGAAATGGGTGGCTCCCACCAAATATGGCGATCTGGATATTACTATCAACCTGTCCAAGCCCGAGAAGGATCCTAAAGCTATCGCCGCAGCAAAGCTGGCAAAGCAGTCCGGTTATCCGAAATGCCTGTTGTGCCGTGAAAATGAGGGTTATGCAGGCCGTGTGAACCATCCTGCCCGTCAGAACCACCGTATCATTCCGGTGACCATTAACGGCAGCCAGTGGGGATTCCAGTATTCTCCGTATGTATATTATAATGAGCACTGCATCGTATTTAACTCTCAGCATGTGCCTATGAAGATCGAGCATGCGACCTTCTGTAAGCTGTTTGATTTCGTAAAGCAGTTCCCTCATTATTTTGTAGGTTCCAATGCGGATCTGCCCATCGTAGGCGGCTCCATCTTAAGCCACGATCATTTCCAGGGTGGGCATTACGAGTTTGCCATGGCAAAAGCTCCGGTAGAGAGAACCTTCTCTGTAGCCGGTTTCGAGGATGTGGATGCCGGTATCGTGGCATGGCCCATGTCTGTCATCCGTCTCAGCGGTACGGATACTGACCGTATCATTGCACTGGCAGATGTAATCCTGAACAAGTGGAGAGAATATACGGATGAAGAGGCATTTATCTATGCCTACACCGATAACGAGCCTCATAACACCATCACTCCCATTGCAAGAAAGAGAGGAGACAAGTTCGAACTGGATCTGGTGCTGCGTAACAATATCACCACAGAGGAGCATCCGCTGGGAGTCTATCATCCCCATGCAAAGCTGCATCATATCAAAAAAGAGAATATCGGCCTGATCGAGGTTATGGGTCTGGCAGTACTGCCTGCCCGCCTGAAGGGCGAGATGGCGCATCTAAAGGAAGCAATCCTCGCTGGTAAAGACTTAAGAGCTGATGAGGAACTGGCAAAGCATGCAGACTGGGTAGACGAGTTCCGTCCGAAATACGATGCCATCACTGCTGAGAACATCGACGGTATCGTAGAGAAGGAGATCGGTCTGGTATTCATGCAGGTATTGGAAGATGCCGGTGTCTATAAGAGAACTGAAGAAGGCCAGAAGGCGTTCGATCGTTTTGTAAAGAGCTTATAATCATATTTTTGTTGAATGTTTGTTGTACATTTGTTGCGAGGAAAAGGAATTGTGGTGACACAATTCTTTTTTCTTAGTATAATAATCCCATGAAATTCTTATTAACAGCTATTAATGCAAAATTCATACATTCCAATCCTGCTATTTACAGCCTGCGGGCAGGTGTGGGAGAAAAGTTACAGCCTTATGTGGAACTGGCGGAATTCACCATCAATGAATCTCTGGAAAGTATTCTGGAGGGGATCTGGAAGCGTCAGCCAAAGGTAATAGGATTTTCCTGTTATATCTGGAACTGGAAGCTGATCCGGGAAATTCTGACGGAATTGCCGAAGATCCTGCCGGATACGGAGATCTGGCTGGGAGGACCGGAGGTGACTTATGATGGACCGGGGCTTTTAAGCGAGTTCCCTCAGGTTACCGGAATCATGGTGGGAGAAGGAGAAGTTACCTTCCGGGAGGTACTGGGCCAATATGTGCGGGAAGCAGAAAGCACCGGACAGTCCGAACAGCAACCCGAACCCGACAGCATAGAACAGCAGGCAGCAGATCGAACGGGAACGCTTGCAGGAAAGTCTGTGGCAGAGCGCTTTGGACAGATCCCCGGTCTGTGTCTTGCCTCCGGTTATACGGCACCCCGAGAACTGACGGACTTGACCACACTTCCTTTTCTCTATGAGGATATGGAGCCTTTTACGAATCGTATCATCTATTATGAGACCAGTAGAGGATGCCCTTACCGGTGCAGCTATTGCCTGTCCTCCATAGATAAAAAAGTGAGACTACGTGACATAGATGTCGTAAAAAGAGAACTGCAGTTTTTCCTGGATCAAAACGTAAAACAGGTGAAGTTCATTGACCGGACGTTCAATTGTGATCACAAACATGCCATGGAGATATGGGAGTATATTTACAAACATGACAATGGCGTCACCAACTTCCATTTCGAGATTTCCGCGGACATTTTGCGCGAAGAAGAGATTGTCCTGCTGAACCGCTTCCGTCCGGGACTGGCACAGCTGGAGATTGGGGTACAGTCTACGAATCCGGAGACGATAAGAGCCATTCACCGTGTCATGGATGTGGACAAGCTGGAGAAAATTGTTGCGGCCATTCACAGAGGACAGAATATACATCAGCATTTGGATCTGATCGCGGGTCTTCCTTATGAAGATTATGAGAGCTTCGGCAGATCCTTTGACAGGGTGTATGCAATGCAGCCGGAGCAGTTACAGTTAGGCTTCCTGAAGGTATTAAAGGGATCCGATATGCATGAGCACGCACAGGAGTATGGAATTCGCTATCTGGAACTGCCGCCCTATGAAGTGTTGTACACGAACTGGATCAGCTATGGAGAGATCCGGAGACTGAAACGGATCGAAGAGATGGTAGAGCTGTATTATAACAGTGGCCAGTTCACTCATACCCTGCCTGTATTGGAAAAAGCATTTTCCGGTCCGTTTGCCATGTATGAGGCACTGGCGGATTATTATCAGGAACAGGGATATTTTACGAACAGTCCGGCCAGAGCTTACCGGTATCAGATCTTATTGGAGTTCGCAGCGATGAAAGATCCGGCCAACCGTGAGATTTACAGAGAACTTCTGACGTATGATATGTACCTTCGGGAGAACCTGAAGAGCAGGCCTGCGTTTGCGGCAGAGATCACGGAAGAGGAAAAACAGAATATCCGCCGTTTTTACCAGACGGAAGAGCAGGAGAGACATTATCTTCCTGCCTATGATCAGTATGACTGGAAACAGTTAAGCCGAATGACACACTTAGAACCGTTCCGCTATCCGGAACCTCATTATGTTCTGTTTGATTATCAAGAACGGAATCCGCTCAATTATGAAGCCAAGGTACAAGTGATCGCGAATCCAATATTATAAGTACAGGAGAAGACCGGTTCATAAGAATTGAGGTAGGCAGTCAGAATATATCAGAAGTACTGCGGAAGGATAAGAGAATAGTATGTATGACACTTATGTCAGTATAGATTTGGAGACCACGGGACTGAATCCCAAGAGAGATCGGATCATAGAGATCGGAGCAATCCGTGTGGAGCAGGGACAGATTGTGGAAGAATTTTCTACGTTTGTGGATCCGGGGCGGAAATTGGAAGAACGGATCACAGAACTTACGGGAATCCGGGATGAAGACCTTGCGGATGCACCTCAGCTGGATGAGGTTTTCCCAAAATTATTGGAATTTATGGGAGAATTACCGTTGCTGGGACACAGCATTTTGTTTGATTATTCTTTTTTGAAAAAAGCAGCAGTGGACAGGAAGATTACTTTTGAGAGATCGGCGGTGGACACTTTGCAGATTGCCCGGAGATATCTGCAGGAACTGCCTCATCGTAATCTGGGGTATCTGTGTCAGTATTATGAGATCCCGCATCATGCACACCGGGCTCTGGAGGATGCGAAAGCAACGGACCGGTTGTTCCGAAAGCTGGTAGAGCAGTTTTACAGGGAGGAAACCGGTGGACAGGCATCGACAGAAGCTGTCGGAAAATTGGCAAAGAAGAATTTATTTGAGCCGCAGCCATTACATTTTCAGGTAAAAAGAGATACGCCCGCGACGAAACTGCAAAAAGAGCGGTTATATCGTCTGGCAGAGCAGCATAAGATAACTTTGGAGGTCGATGTGGAAAAGCTTACCCGCAGTGAGGCGAGCAGGCTTGCGGATAAGATTCTTGCAAAGTACGGACGATAGAATTACGCAAAGCGGAACGTAATCCTTCCGCACGGTGGATCAGATCGGCAATTTTGTCATATTCCTTCCGGCCGTCATAGATTTTAGCCAGCGCATAGTAAGTATGGCTGACGTCGGTGCCGATGGAGACGGCATACGCGAGAACCGTTTCCGCATCATCTGTCAGACCGGAATCCAGAAGCAGATCGGCCCATTGCTGCAGAGTACGTACTAATACAGTGTAATTCTGATCGTATTGGGATAGTGGTGTAATGTTCGCAGTGCCATATTCCAGCTTCAGATCTGTGTTGGTAAAGCCTGTGAGATTCACAACAGGCTGGGTGGACAAAGAAGTAAGGAGACTATGGTATTCTTCAGCTCTTTCGTTGTCCGGAAGGGCATCCATGGGAAGCTTATCCAGGGGGATTTTTACATAGTCCAGATCATCCAGAGGCTTTTTGCGGACGGAGTTGGCTTTCCGCTCTCTGGCCCAGAACTCTTTTTCCCTGTTTTCTGCGATGCGCTGTTGGCGTTTGGTAGCATGTGCCACTACGGCAATCAGTATGATTAAACTTGCCAAAATCTTTAAACTCATATATAATATCCTTTCAGAGTAAAAGTGATTTTTGAAGCATTTATGGAGGTTTTTACCATGTTAAATATGAATAATAAAAAAGTAAAACAGCGAATCTCCGCAGCTATCATCGTGCTGCTTGTGATTGCTATGATTGTACCTACTATAACATCTATTTTTTACTAATTCAACTGCGGATGGAACAGTAGACGTGCCCGAAGGAAGGGCAGAGGAGTATTATGAAAAAATATCGTAAGGGATTTTACGGCATTCTGTTATTGACTTTGACGATGTTGTTCGGAATGACAGCGCAGGCCAAGACAGATGATACTATTAAGACAGGAATTTATGCCGGGGATGTGGAACTGTCCGGAATGACGGCACAGGAAGCAACAGCGGTTATCGAAGAACATATCGAAGGTCTGAAGGACGTGGAGATTACACTGCTTGCGGCAAATGATCATGATGTGACCACCACAGCCGGAGATCTGGGTGTGACCTGGAAGAATCCGGAGCTGGTGCAGGAAGCATTAGAACTGGGGACACATGGAAATGTCATTGAGCGTTACAAAACCCTGATGGATCTGCAGCATGAAAATTACGTATATCCCATTGAACTGGATTTTGACTTACAGGCGATCAACGATCTGTTGACCAGATGCACTAAGTATGATCAGGAAGCCATCAATGTCTCTCTGAAGCGGGACGGCGGTAAATTTACCGTGGTGGAAGGTCAGACCGGATATGTGCTGGATGTAGAGAAATCTATCGATGCGGTATATGACTATCTGACAGAAGAGTGGAATCATGAGGCCTGCAGTATTCCTTTGGAGATCGTAGTGGATGAGCCGAAGGGAAGTGCTGAGGAACTGGCACAGGTAACGGATGTACTGGGAAGCTTTACCACATCTTATAAGACATCCGGATCCTCCAGAAGTGCAAATGTGGCGAACGGCTGTAGTCTGATCAACGGAACGACCCTGTATCCGGGAGAAGAATTCTCTACTTATAAGACGGTATCTCCTTTTTCCGTGGCGAACGGCTATTACATGGCTGGCTCTTATGTCAGCGGAAAAGTGGTAGACAGTCTGGGCGGCGGTATCTGCCAGGTATCCACTACTCTGTACAATGCAGTATTACGTGCGGAACTGGAAGTAACGGAACGTTATAATCATTCCATGATCGTAGGCTATGTGGACCCTTCCGCAGATGCAGCGATCGCTGAGAGCTCTGGCAAAGATTTTAAGTTTGTAAACAATACAGATGCACCGATCTACATAGAAGGCTATACGCATGACAAGCAGATCACGTTCAACATCTATGGCAAGGAGACCAGAGCTGCCGGACATTCGGTACGTTATGAAAGTGAAGTGCTGGAGACGATCACACCCCCTGCGGATCAGATCTATGCCGATGCCGGTCAACCCATCGGTTATATCGTAACAGAGAGTGCGCATATCGGCTATAAGGCAAGACTGTGGAAGATCACGATGGAAAACGGTGTAGAGGTCAGCAGAGAACAGGTCAACAGCAGTACTTATAAAATGGTGCCCCGCAGTGCCACTGTGGGAACCGCTACTTCGGATCCCCAGGCGTATGAAGAGATCATGGCAGCTATCAGTACAGCGAACATTGATCATGTGAAAAACGTGGCAGCAGCGTTAAATGCAAGAGCAGCAGCGGCTGCTGGGCAGACAGAAATCGTAGACGACTAAAGGTGAGACAATGAACAGCGGCAAGGTACCCGTGAACGTCCTCAAACGTTCCGTTCTCAGACAATTGAAAAATAAAAGGACAGAAATAGCAAATAGCGCAGGTCTGGGGGCAGACTGCGCTGTTTTTGCGCCTTTTTCCGAGGGACAGCTGGTAACCTGTGTTCAGGAAGGTGTCGTAGAACTTCAGTGTGAGAACGACCTGGCAGAGGTGGAGAGAGAGGATCTGTCCGTGATGCCGATGCGTCGTATTTTCCAAAAGTGTGCAAACAATCTGGCAGCGGCGGGCGCAGAGCCTGTGGCGGTAGAGCTGGTGATCTTCCTGCCGGAGACGGTGGAGGAGCCGGAACTGAAGGCTCTGATGGAAGAGGCAGAGAGAGCAGCCACAGATCTGAATATCCAGATCATCGGCGGGCAGACCAGAGTAAGCTCTGCGGTAAGACAGCCGATTGCTACGGCAACGGGATACGGTATCCTGAGCGAAGCTGCAGTGACGCAGGTATCCGCAGGAAAAAAGCTGGCGGGTCAGGATATCATTATTACCAAGTGGATCGGTCTGGAGGGTACCGCGGATCTGGCGGCCCGGAACCGTGAAAAGCTTCTTGAGAGATACCCGGCGTATCTGGTGGAAGAAGCAGCGGCGTTTGACCGGTATTATTCTATTTTACCGGAGGCCGCTACCGCCGTGAAGTCCGGCGGTTGTACCATGCATGATGTCTCCGAGGGCGGTGTATTTGCAGCGTTATGGGAGATGGCAGAGGGTGCAGGTGTTGGACTGACAATAGATATGAAGAAGCTTCCTCTCAGACAGGAGACAGTGGAGGTATGTGAATTCTGTAATGTAAATCCTTATGAACTCAGATCCGGCGGCAGCCTGATCATTGCAAGCCCGGAGGGAACCGCAGTGGTGGAAGCACTGGCGGCAGAGGGAATTCCGGCGGTGATCGTAGGGAGATTTACAGACAGTAATGAACGACTGATCCTGAATGAGGACGAAGTCCGTTATATGGATCGTCCTCAGAGAGATGAGATTTATAAAGGCGTGTAAAATTCTGAATCCACCCCGTATGTAAGGGAAAATGCAATATAAAAGTTATAAAGGAGATAGTGGCATGAGAGAAGAATTATTAGCGATCATAGAGAAGAACAGCAGGATCGATCTGAAGGAACTGGCAGTGATCCTGGGCGTGGAAGAGATCGATGTGGTAAATGAACTGGCAGCACTGGAAGCAGAGGGGATCATCTGCGGTTATCATACTCTGATCAACTGGGAGAAAACAGACATTGAAAAGGTAAGCGCTCTGATCGAGGTACGTGTAACTCCCCAGAGAGGCCAGGGCTTTGACAGTATTGCAGAGCGTATCTACAAATATCCTGAAGTGCGCAGTGTGTATCTGATGTCCGGAGCGTATGATCTGATGGTCATTCTGGAGGGTAAGACCCTGCGGGAGGTATCTAATTTTGTATCTGACAAGCTGTCCACACTGGATTCCGTGCTGAGTACAGCAACGCATTTTATCCTGAAGAAATACAAGGATCACGGAACCGCATTTGCTACGAAAAAAGAAGATGAAAGAGAGATGATCACTCCATGAGAAATCCATTAGCAGATAAAGTAGTGGATATCAAGCCATCGGGTATCCGCAAATTTTTTGACATTGTAAGCGAGATGCAGGATGCCATCTCGCTGGGTGTGGGAGAACCGGATTTTGATACTCCCTGGCACATCCGGGACGAGGGTATCTATTCCCTGGAAAAAGGAAGAACCTTTTATACCTCCAATGCCGGTCTGAAGGATCTGCGTCAGGAGATCTGCAACACGATCCGGAGAAAACAGGGCGTATCCTATGACTGGCAGCATGAAGTGCTGGTGACAGTCGGTGGCTCTGAGGCAATCGATATCGGACTGCGTGCCATGTGCAATCCGGGAGATGAAGTCCTGATTCCCCAGCCCAGCTACGTATCTTATGAGCCCTGTGCGATCCTGGCAGGAGCGACTCCGGTGATCATTGACCTGAAGGCAGAGAATGAATTCCGCCTGACAGCAGAGGAGCTGGAGGCAGCCATTACGGACAAGACGAAGGTACTGATCCTTCCGTTTCCCAACAATCCCACGGGAGCCATTATGGAAAAGTCTGATCTCGAGGCTATTGCGAAGATCATTGAGGAGCATGACATTTTTGTCATGTCCGATGAGATCTATTCAGAGCTTACCTATAAAGAGAAGCATGTTTCCATTATCAGTCTTCCCGGCATGAAGGAGAGAACCGTTTATATCAACGGTTTCTCCAAGGCGTATGCCATGACCGGATGGAGGCTGGGATATTGTTGTGGGCCTGCAGCCATCATTCAGCAGATGACGAAGATTCATCAGTTTGCTATCATGTGTGCTCCCACCACCAGCCAGTATGCGGCAGTGGAAGCTTTGAAAAACGGAGATCCCGACATCGAGGAGATGCGTACGGCGTATAATCAGAGAAGACGCTTTTTGATGAATGCGTTCCGTGAGATGGGGCTGGAGTGCTTTGAACCTTACGGTGCATTCTATGTATTCCCCTGCATCAAGGAATTCGGCATGACCAGTGAAGAGTTCGCCACCAGATTCCTGGAGGAAGAAAAAGTAGCTGCCGTGCCCGGAACCGCATTTGGTGACAGTGGCGAGGGGTATCTTAGAATCTCCTATGCGTACTCCCTGGAGAAGCTGAAGACCGCCATCGGAAGACTGGGACATTTTGTAGAGAAATTAAGAGCAGAACAAAAAAATAAATAAATAAAGCATTTCAGGTAACTATTCGGAATCACAGGCAGAGAAGTGGTTTTGGATAGTTACTATGTTGTAAAGGAAAAAATATGCATATTATATTACACCAGCCGGAGATTCCGGCAAACACCGGAAATATCGGAAGAACCTGTGTGGCTACCGGCACCAGCCTGCATCTGATCGAGCCGTTAGGCTTCCGCTTAAATGAAAAAGAGATCAAGAGAGCCGGTATGGACTACTGGCAGCATCTGGATGTCACCAGGTATATGAATTTTCAGGAGTTCCAGGAAATGCATCCCGGAGCGAAGATCTGGATGGCAACCACGAAAGCACACCAGACCTACACCGATGTGAAATTCGAACCGGACGACTATATCATGTTTGGCAAGGAGAGCGCCGGAATCCCGGAAGAGATCCTGGTAGAGCATGAAGAGACCTGCATCCGTATCCCTATGCTTCCCGAGATCCGTTCCCTGAATCTGTCCAATTCCGTAGCCATCGTGCTCTACGAGGCACTGAGACAGCAGGGATTTGAGAGCATGCAGAGGGATGGAGAGCTGCACAGATTACATTGGAAAGAGTAACTATTCGGAATAGTTACAGGTCGGTGATATAATCGTCCAGCTGTGATACATTACATAAGTTGTAGCAATAGACCTGACCGATTTTATTATGATCACATAGAAAAATATGTTTGCGGCTTTGTTGCAGCATGACCTGACGAATGTAAGTCTCTTCCCGGGATGCATCGGTGATCTGACCGCTTTCCGATACTCCACGGCTTGAGAAAAACATAATATCAGCATTAAAATTCCGCACAAAATCAGCGGCAAAGTCTCCTACATACGCCGAGGAATTATGAAGAAGCAGTCCTCCCGTACAGTAAATTCTATGGCTCAGGGAATTCAATTCCTGGGCTGTTTTCAGACCATTTGTAATAATGGTCAGATTCTGATAATTTTCAAAATATTTAATCAGATATTGTGCAGTCGAAGAAGCATCGAGAAAAATTGTCTGGCCTTCCACGATATGGTGGGAGGCTTTTTCGCTGATGATTCTTTTGGCATCCGTATTCTGACGCTCTCGTAGATATAAGGGCAGTTCCTGATTGGCACCATCCAAAAGAATGGCTCCACCATGGAGACGTTTTACAAGTCCCTTTCGCTCCAGTTCTGAGAGATCTCTGCGCATGGTTGCTTCGCTCACAAACAGGCGCTTCGCAAGAACATTTACCGGTGCAGTCTTTTTTTCTCTTAAATATTCCATTATTTTTTCAAAACGTTCTACTTCTAACATATGTTTACTCCTGATTGAAAATGATTGAACATGTATGAACTATGCTCTGTTATGCAAGGTGGCCGCCACCGGTTGCATTCACAGAGGAGAAAGATATACTAAGAGTAAAGATACAGAACTTCGGAAAATAAGCTATATAAAGGATCTGTATCTTAGTAATACTATATGGTATACCAACGGAAAATTCAATACATATTTATGAGCGAATTTGTTCATTTTGAAAAACGAAAGGAAAAGGAACAGAGAAATGCAGGATAAAATGGAAGAAAAAATAATGATTGCACCGTCTATCATGTGTATATCGGAATGGCACGATACGAAGAATATTTTCCGACAATTAAAGGAAAATGGAATTGCGATGATACATGCTGATGTAATGGATGGAAAATTTGTTCCGAATCTGATGCTCGGAACAGAGAGTATCAAACATTTAAGAGAGGTAACGGATATTCCCCTGGATATTCATATGATGGTCGAAAAACCCGAAGAAAAACTGGATTGGTTTGATATTCAGCCCGGTGAATATGTGTCTGTTCACGCAGAAAGCACAAGACATTTGCAGAGAACACTGGCAAAGATCGCGGATTATGGGGCACATCCCATGGTTGCGCTGAATCCAGCTACTCCGCTCTGCATGTTGGAGGATGTGCTGGATGATGTATCCGGCGTATTGCTGATGACGGTTAATCCCGGTTTCGCCGGTCAGAAGTTGGTTCCGCAGACGCTGGGGAAAATAACCCGTCTGAGAGAACTGCTGGATAAAACCGGACACGAAGAAGTGTTTATAGAAGTGGATGGAAATGTAAGTTTTGAAAATGCACCTAAAATGTACCACGCGGGTGCAAGAGCTTTTGTATGCGGCACTTCCAGTATTTTTGGGAAAAATGGATCTATCGAGGAAAATATAGCAAAATTTAAAAAAAGTATGGAGGAATAAAGATATGATTTGTGAAACATTTGATATTAAGAATGAAAATTCACAGGAATATGCAAGACTGAATACTTACTTAATCAGTCATTCTGATTCTATTAAAACGGAGACACGCCCGTTGATTATTTTGTGTCCGGGAGGAGGCTATTGGTTTACTTCGGAACGGGAGGGAGAAATGCTTGCATTGCAATTTGTGGCAGCAGGATTTCATGCAGCTATCTTGTGGTATTCTGTGAAACCGGCTACTTTTCCTACCGCACTGCTGGAACTTGCCAAAAGTGTAGAACTGGTTCGGAAACATGCGAAGGAATGGTATGTAGATCCGGATAAGATTGTTGTAGAAGGATGCTCTGCGGGTGGACATCTGGCGGCAAGTTATGGTGTATTTTGGCATGAGGATTTTGTAAGTAACAAACTACAGGTATCAAAGGACATTTTAAAACCCAACGGAATGATTCTTTCTTATCCGGTAATTACTTCCGGTGAATTTGCACATCGTGGTTCTTTTAATAATTTGTTAAGAGATCAATATACAGAAGAAATGTTGGAAAAGACATCTTTGGAAAAACAGGTAAATGAATATGTCCCGCGTGCTTTTATTTGGCATACCTATGAGGACACGGTGGTGCCGGTGGAGAATTCGCTGCTATTTGCCACAGAGCTTCGCAGACATCATATACCGGTAGAATTCCATCTTTTTGAAAGGGGATGTCATGGACTTTCTCTGGCAAATGAGTTGACGGATAATCCTCAGGGAGAGCGGATACAAAGAGAGTGTGAATGCTGGATAACAATGGCAATTGCATGGATGCATAACTTATAAAAGCTAAAAGGAGAAGAACCATGAGTGAGACAAAAAATATTAAGAAAATGAAAGCTGTCAGATTACATGCCATCGGAGATCTCAGATGCGATGAAATGGAAGTACCTGTGCCGAAGGGAGAAGAACTTTTAATCAAAGTGGGCGCCTGCGGTGTATGCGGTTCCGATTATCCGAGAACCTATGAGCATGGTACTAGCAGCGGAATTTATCCGTTGACCATAGGCCATGAGTTCGCAGGAGAGGTTGTCGCAGCGGGATCTAAAGAGAATGAAGCACTGATTGGAACCAAAGCTGCAATTTATCCGTTGATCCCCTGTCGGAAATGTGATCCCTGCGTGACGGGAAACTATGCTATGTGTGAGCATTATGATTATCTGGGATCCAGAAGAGACGGTGGATTTGCAGAATATTGTCTGCTTCCGTCCAAATGGCAGCTGATCGTAGCAAAGAATGCATCCATGGAAGAACTGGCTATGACAGAACCGGCTTGTGTTGCACAGCATGCAGTACGAAGAGCAGATGTACAGGCAGGTCAATATGTGGTCATCTTCGGAGCAGGACCAATCGGCATTATGGCTGCCCGCTGGGTGAAGTTATTTGGAGCGACACCTTTATTGGTGGATATTGCACAGGATAAAGTAGAATTTGCCATAGAAAAAGGACTGGATGCCATCAATTCCCGGACAACCAATGTATCGGAAGAAATTCGCAACAGAAATCATGGAAAACTGGCAGATGCAGCCATTGAGGGAACCGGAGCAGGCGTGGTATTGAGCAGTTGTGTGGAATGCATCAGAGCAAAAGGAACCATTTCTCTGTTAGGCAATCCCTCCGGAGATGCTACCCTTCCACTGGCAATTCACAGCCAGATGCTGCGTAAGGAACTGGCCATCCACGGAGTATGGAATTCCAGTCGTGCGCCGTTCCCCGTGAATGAATGGACGTATACCGTACAAATGCTGGATGAAGGAAAATTCCAGGTAAAGGATCTTATTACGGGAAGATATTCCCTGGATGAACTTCCGGGTGTAATTGATGAGATCCATAACGGCAAACATCATGAAGTAAAAACCATGTGTACCTGTATGCCAAAGGAATAAATCCCAATAGGAGATCATGTATGAGAACAGTTTCAAAGACAGTGATTGGCGTGGATTTTGGAACCCAGTCTGCCAGGGCAGTGCTGGTAAATGCAGAGAACGGCGAAATTATATATTCCTGTCGGAAAGAATATCCCTATAACAGTACACCGGTACCAGCAATTGACTGTGCGGAAAATCTTCCCTGTGCAACGGATTATGAAATGACTTTATATGAGTTACTGCGTAACGTAATACCGGAAGAATATCGGAAAACGGTAGCGGGGATCTGTGTCGATGCCACTTCTCTGACAATGGTATTGCTGGCAGAGGATGGCCGGGCACTGTCGGAGCTGGATGGATGGTCGGAAGCAGCCCATGCCAGAGTGAAACTGTGGAAGTATCACCGGGCGCAGGAGAAAGCAGACGAGGCACTGAATCTGGCAAGAAATCTGCAGGAACCTTTTTTAGGGAGAACCGGAGGAAGTATTTCCTGTGAATGGATGCTTCCGAAACTACTGGAGGTGCGGGACGAGGCACCGGAGATTTATTCCAAAATAGATCTTGCAATGGATTTGTGTGAATTTCTCACCTTCCGGCTTACGGGGCAGTTGGTAAGAAGTATTGGATCTCTGAGTTATAAATGTTTATGGGCAGAGGATCTAAGCTTTCCCGAGCGAACTTTTCTGAATGGACTTCGTGTAGGATTTTATGAAGAATACTGTCATTTTCTCCGAGGTGATGTTCGTAAGCCGGGAGAATGCGCAGGAATGCTTCGATCGGAATTAACTAAAAGATGGGGACTGCCGGAGCAGATTCCGGTAGCAACGGGTATGTTGGATGGGCATACTTCCCTGGCTACAATGGGCGCCTTCGAACCGGGAGATGCTGCATTGATTGTAGGAACATCCAATGTGTGTACGGTGCAGGATCGAAAATTGCAGGAGTTAAAGGATGTATGTGGCGTTGCACAGGATGGGATGGTAACCGGAAGCTGTGGCATTGACACCGGTCAGAGCAGTACCGGCAATATGCTGGGGTGGTTTGTGGAGCATATGGCGGGCTGGCAGATACACCGTGAGGCAGAAGAACGGAAGATTTCTCCTCATCAGGTTCTTGCTGAACGAATCCAAAAACCCTGGGAGAATAAAGTAATAGCGGTTGACTGGTGGAGCGGCAGCAGAAATGCCCCTTGTGATCTGACACTGCGTGGAAGCATGTCCGGTCTCGAAATGGATACCAAAACAGAGGATATCTATCTGGCGTTATTACAGGCGATTGCCTGCGGAACCGGAACTATTTTGGAAAGTCTCTCCGGACAGGGTGTAGAAATCGGAAGAGTATTGGCAACGGGTGGTATTACAGAGAAAAATCCTCTTCTGATGCAGGAATATGCCAATCTGTTGCGTCGGGATGTCCTGGTGGCGAAGACAGCAGAAGGCCCGGCGCTAGGAGCGGCAATGTTCGCAGCAATGGCAGCCGGAATTTACACAAATATTCAGGAAACTTATGATCATATGGGCATTCATGATTTTACGGTCTATAAGCCGGATGAGATACATCGGGCAGCTTATGAAGAAATATACAGAAAAAATAAACATCTAAGAAATATGCTCAGAGGAGTCTCGGCAGAAGGGCTAAATCTCGAGGTGAATTCATGAAAATTTATCTGGTAAGACATGGGCAGACGGACTGGAATTATCAGAAGAAAATACAGGGACAGCAGGATGTGGATATCAATGAGCAGGGCATCCGGCAGGCAGAAAAACTGGCGGAGATATTGAAAAATGTCCCCTTTGAATATGCAGTTTGTTCTCCTCTGACCCGTGCCCACCAT
>ERZ1673702.986-NODE-986-length-34102-cov-3.602667_pt1 | contig 34102 bp, 36 predicted proteins | sample MGYA00580232_ERZ1673702 | MGnify/ENA primary metagenome ERZ1673702 (study PRJEB41218, sample SAMN15661792) | gut metagenome | host: Homo sapiens | place: Canada: London | collected 2015-08-20/2019-03-30 | study: EMG produced TPA metagenomics assembly of... | reverse complement strand
ATTGGTATAAAGCTTATATAACAAAGGACTCAGTAATTTTGGTTGGAAATGGTGTAAGTGATCAGTACTTAATTAGACTAAATTCAAGTAACAGAAATTTAGTAAATAATTGTGGAGATAGTTTTGGATATGTAATAAAACAAGAAGAAGGAATGTTGATAAAATTAATAGGAATGAAAGATGCTGGTGATGAAAATGGATAAAGTATTAGTCAAAGTTTATGTTCCTATGTTGGAAGGAATCTATGATGTATGGATTCCTTCTAATAAGAGAATACATGAAATAATTGTATTATTGATAAAAGCAATATTTGAATTAAGCGAAGGCTGTTATAATCCATCTGAAATGCCATCATTATATGATAAAATAACAGCAGAAGAATTTGATTTTAATTCAATATTGAAAGATACTACAATAAGAAATGGAACAGAAGTTATATTAATATAGAGATTTGAGATTTTGAAAGGAAAGAGTATAATGAGAACACTAAGAGAAGATAATATATACCAAGATGATACAAGTGTTGGAATAAATGAATTGTTAAAAGAAAATAAAAAAGTAATTTCATTTTTAGGAGCAAGTCAAAGTGGAACAACATTTATTATAAATAATATAGCACGAATAATGGCTAGAAGAGATATAAGTGTAGCAATATTAGATATGACATCAAATAAAGATTCATATTATATTTATACACAAAATAAAGAATCAATAAGAGCCAATATAAAAGATTGTTTCAAAAATCTTTCAGAAGGAAAGTTCTTAGGAATAGAAATTGAAAAGAATTTAACAATATATACAGATTTACCAAATGAAAAAGAATATAGTGTAAAAGTAGAAAAAATATTAGAAACACTATTAAAAAAGCATCAAATAGTTCTTATAGATACAGACTTTTCAACAGATTTTGATTATTTTTCATATTCTCAACAAGTTTATTTAATACAAACAATGAATGTATTAACAATTCAACAATTAACAGAATTTTTGTCAAAGCTAAAGTCACAAAATGTTATAGATGATGATAAAATAAGAATTATATTAAATAAATATATGGAGATAGATGGAATTACAATAAAACAATTAATTGGTGGATTGGCATTTTATAATGATCCTTCAATGTCTTATATGCAACAAATTTTTGAAAAAAATGGAGCAAGATATACAACTATTTCATATAATCAACATGCTTATGAAAGATATTTACAAGATATTGCTAAATATCAAATTTCTATTGATGATAATTCAAGTGAATTTAGAAATGAATTAGAAAGATTAACAGATGATGTTATAAGAGGATAAATAAAAAGGAGGAAATTACATGGGACTTTTAGATGATTTGTTTAGACAAATTGGTGATTTTTGGGGCAGTTCAAGTAAAAGCAATAACAAAAATACAATTAGTAGTAGTTCTAGTAGTATATCTAGTGGTGTATCAGGCACAGGGATAACAAAGGAAGAAAGAAAAAATCAGATAAAAAGAAAATACAATACTTTAGATGCTGAAAATAAATTGAAAGGTGTATTATTTAGTAAATTAATAAATAATACAAATGATATAATAGGAAATGCTAATAATAAAAAAGAAAATACAAAATTTTAGAAAAATACAAATGATAAGGAGGGAAATATGTTTGAATTTTTAGAATCAAAAGCAATGTACCTAATAGGTGAAATAACTAAAACTGCAACAGGAATGGATTCAGATGCAGAAGCTTCATTAACACAAGCAAATCAAAATGAGCAAGAGGCAACTCAGGCAGAAGCGGATGCTACAGCAGAAGAAGGATCTTGTCCTCATTATAAAGATGTTGAGCATACAGAAACTGAAACTGATGAAGATACTGGTGAAACACATCCTGTAACAGTAATAGAAAGAGTTGCAGATTTAGCAGAAGATGCTGCTAGTCGAGCAAGGGCAGCATCACTAAGAGCACGAGCAGCATCACTAAGATCAGCAGCAGCAGCCCTAAAAGCGTTAGCAACTGCATTGAGAGCACAATTAGATGCAATGAAAGCTCAAAGACAAAAATTTGCAGATGCAGTAGCAGAAGTAAACAAAAAAGCAGATGATACAAAACAAAAATTAGATGAGGGAACTGGTTTAATTGTAGGAGTAATAAGGTCTTTTTCAGTTCCAATAGTAAGTGGAGCTGTTAATATGGTCAAAAATACTGCAAATTCTATATTAGGAAATGTTGGTATTGATTTGTCAGATGGCTTTGATGAAAATGATGTGTATGGATTAACTGGTTGGATTGCACAAACAGCTGTAGATACAGGAGCTTTTGTCGTAAAAACTTTTGTAAGTACAACAGTTGCGTCTACACTAGGCGGAGGAATGATGGGTACTACTGGTGCATTCGTTGTAGGAAAAGTAGTTGGTCCAACAATAGATGAAGCATTTGGTGAGAAAGCTGTTGAGGGTGTACATACATTTTTTACTTCAGCTTTGGAATTCTTGGGAATAAAAGCTAAACCAGATGAAAAAGAGACTGCTACAGCTGGTACAGGAGATGTTAATGCAATATTAGCTGGTGATAAAGCAGATATAGAAGTGAAAGGCGCTGAGGTAACTAAGCTTTCGCCAGAAGAATTGGCAGCAGAAATTTGGGCTGGAAAATGGGGAAATGGAGCTGATAGAAAAGCAGCTTTAAAAGAAGCAGGATATTCGGATGCTGAAATTAAGGCAGCTCAAGGTGTTATTAATGAAGTATATTGTAAAACAGGTGATAGTAACCCAAAAAATCCTGGACCAAAAAATCCTGGACCAAAAAATCCTGAACCAGATAAAAAGCAAGAGTCTGCAAGGAATACACTTCAACATCTTTTTGATAATTATTGGAATGACATTATGCCGAAATATAATGATGGAATTTTTACACAAGAGCAAAGGAATCATGCTAGAGAAAAACTAGAAGAATTAAGAGTAAGTTATGAGGATGAATATGGCGAGGATGTGGTGTTAACTAGGCCAACAGGAAATACAGGAAATAGTAAAGAGAGAGAAAATGCACAAAGACAAATTGATAATTTCTGGGAATATACATATAAAGAATATCAAAATGGTGATATATCAAGAGAAGAGATGTCTGCACAACATGATGCAGTTCAAAAAGTTGTAGATAGTTATTATCATAACCATCCAAATGCTAAAAAATTAAATAATGAGAATAATCCACCCAAAGGAGGTAAAAAATAATGAGTTCACCATTGAAAATAGATTATGAAAACATACCAAATCAAGCAAACAAAATAAGAAATACAGCATTAGAAATAAATGATAGAATATTAGACGTATATAAACAAGTTGCAGAAATGCATACACATTGGTATGGTAAAAGATATAATGAATTAGTAAGCAAATTCAATGAATTAGCACCACAATTTAATAAATTCTTAGAAGTAATAGTATCCCAAATACCATACATGTTTGATGCTATTGCTAATGACTTCTCTGGAATAGACATACAACAAAATGTTGCAACAGCAAGAAAAGAAGGATATAAAAGTATCCAAGAAATCCAAATATTTAATGATGTAGGAATGAGATACTTACAATCAGAAGTTGATCCATATCAAACAGAAATCGTATCAGATTTTCGTTCAGCAAAAGAACTTATGGATTCAATGCAAAAAACTGTAGAACAAATAATATTACAATGTGATGGTGCAGATGAATTTAGATCACAATTTAGAAATTTAGTAAGTTCATTTAAACAAGTATTAGACAATGTAGAATCTCAATTTGTAGAATTAATGAATAAAGACAGAGCACAAATTGAAAAAGCAGAAAAATTAAATACAACAAAGTAAAAAAAATTAAGAATAGATATAAAATCTATTCTTTTTTTATTTAGAAAGGCATAAAATCAAAAGAGGTGATTTTATGCCAATATCATTATCAAGCAAAAAGAAAATGAGAAATGGACTATTTGTAGTAATAGTAATAATTTTATTATTAACAACAAGATTAGGATATATTCAATTAGTATGGGGAGCAGAATTGAATAATCAAGCAACAAGTCAACAATCACAAAGTAGAAAAATAACAGCAAAAAGAGGAACAATATATGATACAACAGGAAAATATGAATTAGCAGTGAGTTCAAGTGTAGAAGCAGTAACAATAAATCCAACAAATATATCAAAAGAAAACAAAGAGAAAGTAGCAAAAGCATTAAGTGATATATTTGAATTAGATTATGAAAAAGTTTTAAAAAGACTAAACAAAAGAAGCTCAATAGAAACAATAGTAAAGCAAGTAGAAAAAAGTAAAACAGATGAATTAAGAAAATGGATGGAAGAGAATGAAATAACTACAGGAATAAATATTGATGAAGATTCAAAAAGATATTATCCATATGGAGACTTAGCAGCACAAGTAATAGGATTTTGTGGAAGCGATAATCAAGGACTTGATGGAATTGAAGCAAAATATAATGATGAACTAAAAGGAACAAATGGAAAGATTGAAAGACAAACAAATGCAGCAGGAGAAAGTTTAGGAGATGAAGAATATATTTCGGCAATAGATGGAAATAGTTTAATATTAACAATAGATATGACAATACAATCAATTGTAGAAAAATATTTAGAAGAAGCGTGTATAGATAATGTTTGTACAGATGGTGGAAGTATAATAGCTATGAATCCTAAAAATGGAGATATTTTAGCAATGGCAACATATCCTGCATATGACTTAAATAGCCCGTATGAACCACATACAGATGAACAAAAAGCAGAATGGAAAAATCTAGATTCACAAGACAGAACAACAGCAATGCAAAAAATGTGGAGGAATAAGGCAATATCAGATACATATGAGCCAGGTTCTGTTTTCAAAACAATAACATCATCTGCAGCATTAGAAGAAGGAATAGTAACAGATATAGACAAACAAGGTCAATTTTGTTGTACAGGAGGAATAGAAGTTGCAGGAGTAAGAATAAAATGTTGGAGATATTATAGACCACATGGGTCAGAAAGTTTAAGATTAGCATTAATGAATTCTTGTAACCCAGTATTTATAGGACTAGGACAAAAAATAGGTGTAACAAAATATTATGAATATTTAAGAAAATTTGGACTGTTTAATAAAACTGGAATAAAATTACCAGGAGAAGCAAATAGTATATTCATAAAAGAAGAAAAAGCAGGACCTGTAGAATTGGCAACAATTAGTTTTGGGCAAAGATTTGAAATAACACCATTACAAATGGTAACAGCAGTTTCAAGTATTGCCAATAAAGGGACATATATAAAGCCGAGAATAGTAAAAAGTATTATAAATAGTGAAACAGGTGAAAAAACATATATGCCAATTGAAACAGGAGAACAAATAATTTCGAAAGAAAATGCAGAAAAAGTATTAAGCATGATGAACAGTGTTGTATCAGAAGGAACAGGAAAAAATGCAAAAGTAGAAGGATATCAAGTTGGTGGAAAAACAGGAACATCAGAAGATGGAGTTAATACTGGAAAATATGTTACATCATTTTGTGGTGTGGCCAATACAGATGATCCCCAAATAGTACTTTTAATAACTTTATATAACCCAACAGGAGAAGGTGGACACCAAGGTGGTGGAGTTGCAGCTCCTGTTGGAGGAAAAATTTTAAGTGAAGTTTTACCATATTTAGATAGCAAGGCTGATATTGACAAAATTATGTAAATGTGTTACAATAATAATATCTTGAGTTCTTGCACAGAGTAACTTTAGAAGTTTTGTAAATTTCTGGGGGGCTGTGCAAAACCTCCAGACAATTATGGAGGTGCAACTATGATGCACAACAACGTGTCCGGCCGTAACTTCATGAACGCTGAGACCGCCAAGTTTACTGGTGCTGTCCTGCTGGTTACGGAGATCTACGCACTGCTCGCTAGCCTTGTTACAGGCCTGGAGTACATCTTCGCGATGATGTTCATGAACCAGTTCGCGTACTATGCGTCTGGCAAGCTGCTGGATGGCAGCAAGTATATCCACCTGCTGACAGGTATTGTCTATGCTGATGGCGTGGCTAAGGATGTAGTCCTTGTCTCCGCTAAGCTGTTTGTCCTGGTAGCGGTCCTCGATATCTTGTACGTTTTCGTGAAGACCAAGTGGCTGAAGCACGCCAAGATCAAGGTCTTTTCTGAAAACACTGTTGTGATGGCCTTTGCAGTTATTTCTTCTGCGGCATACAGCTGGAACATGCTCCTGGAGAGTAGTACCCTGTATCTGCAGCTGAACAAGCCGGCGACTCTGTTCACTGGTTACTGCACCCTGGCTATCTACTGGGTACTCCTGTTCGTTGTGTTCGTTGGCTTCTGGAAGGCGCTGCTCTTTTTCCGTAACAAGAAGAAGGCTTCTCATTCCTAAAGCAAAGTTTGATTGGCAGAAATGCTAAGATAACTTAACGGGAAAGCGTATATCACATTTTTGTGGTATATGCTTTCTCGTTTTTTTATAAAAATTTTCTTGTTTGTTTTATTATATATGGTAAAATAAATAATATAATTGAATAAGAATATTTTAAGAAAGGAAAATTTAAATGATTAAATTAGGAATAATATATGGAGGGATTTCAACTGAACATGATGTATCTATAATGTCAGCGAAGTCTATATTAGAAAACTTAAATAAAGAAAAATATGAAATACATGAAATTTATATAAATGAATATGGAAAATGGTTTGAAATACAAAATGGAGAAAAAGAAGAAATATATAATTTAATATGGACATTAAAAGAATTAGATGTAGTATTTCCAATTTTACATGGGATTGGAGGAGAAGATGGAACAATACAAGGAATGTTAGAAATGTTAAAAGTTCCATATGTTGGGTGTGGTGTATTAGCTTCTGCAGTAGGAATGGATAAAGTTTATTCAAAAATAATATTTAAAGAAGTAGGAATTCAGCAAGCTAAATATTTAGTTATTTATTATAAAAATGATAAATATTATATTAGAGAAAATGGTATAGGTGAAGAATTAAAATTCGAAAAAATAATTGAAAAACTAAAGTTTCCAATGTTTGTAAAACCATCAAATTCAGGATCATCTGTAGGAGTAAAAAAGGCAAATGATGTTAATGAATTAAAACTTGCTATAGAAAATGCAAGTAAATATGATAGAAAAATTATTATAGAAGAGGGAATAAAAGGAAAAGAAGTTGAATGTGCAATTTTAGAGAAGAAAGACGAAATAATTGCATCAACAGTTGGAGAGATAAAGTCAGCAGAAGAATTCTATAGTTTTGATGCAAAATATAACATATCAAATTCTCAAACAATTATACCAGCCAAAATAGAAAAAAATCTAATTGAAGAAATTCAAAAAAATGCAATTAAAGCATTTAAATCAATAGATGGAAGAGGTTTAGCAAGAGTAGATTTCTTTATAGAAGAAGGAACTAATAATATATATATTAATGAAATTAATACAATGCCAGGATTTACAAAAATAAGTATGTATCCAAAATTATTTGAATCAGATAAAATAAGTTATAGTGAATTGTTAGATATATTAATAAATTATGCAATTAACAAATTTGACTTTACATAAAAATGATGATATAATAATAAATAGTTGGTATTTACCCAAAAAAGCAGAAAGGAGAAAATTATTTAAACTTATTAAATAATGAGGTAAAAACATATGACAAATTTGAAAGTGAGACATTTGAATGGTGAAGTCGTCGAATTAAATCTTGAAAAAGACAAGATTTATGTAGATGACCAAAACAAGATTGTATATTTTAAATTTGGCGATGATGAAAATGGTGTTATGCAATATAAAGAACTTGGTTTTAAAGATGTTTGTACAACGCCACAGTCCATAGTTACACATCTTTTTAACAGTGGTTTTTATGCAGTTGTTACAGGAGTTGAGCAATCTGATGATGGCTCAGATTTAGTGCACTTTTCTAGAAAGAAATATCTTCAGGAACAGATTGATTGCATTAAAGTAGATGATGTCTATAACTGTAACATTAAATCTATTGCACCATTTGCTTTATTTGCAGAACTTGCAGATGGAGTAATCTGCATGGTACACTGTTCTGAGGCATCAAAATCTTCTATCAGAGATATGAATACTTGTTTCAAAGTAGGTGATAATATCAAAGTAAAAATTATCAGTAAAATTTTCCAAGATGGAAAGTGGAAAATTAATGCTTCCAGAAAACAAGCTGATAAAGGCATTTCTCCTATTGTTGGAACAATATTACCGGTAATGATTACTGGTAATGCTGGGTATGATGCATATTATTGTGAAGTTACGCCTTCTCAAAAAGGAATTCTTCATGTTCCTATTACAGAAAAATTTAATGTGGGCGATCAAACTTATGGATATCTTATCCAGAGCACTGATGATGGTTTTGTTCTTAGAATCTATTAAGTAGTTTTCTCATAAAGAGTCGAAATATATTTTTCGGCTCTTTCTTTATATTCATTGATTTTTTTAGAAAAATATTATATATTAATAGTATAAAAAAAGATAAAGAAGGAAAATACAAATGAAAGAAAATAAAACACTAATGCAATATTTTGAATGGTATTTAAGACCAGAAAATAAATTATGGAATAAAGCAATAGCAAATGCCCAATATCTATCAGCAATAGGAATAACAGATGTATGGTTTCCACCAGCATATAAAGGTGCAGGAGGAAAATATGATGTAGGATATTCTGCATATGATTTATATGATTTAGGAGAATTTGACCAAAAAGGAAGTATTGAAACAAAATATGGAACAAAAGATGAATATATAAATGCAATAAAAAAATTACATGAAAATGGAATAATGGTTTATGCAGACATAGTATTAAACCATAAAATAGGAGCAGATGAATCTGAAATAGTTTATGCAAGCGAAGAAGAACAAACAAATAGAAATGTAGATACATCACTTCCAAAAAAAATAACAGCATGGACAGTATACAATTTTAAAGGAAGAAATAACAAATATTCAGATTTTAAATGGAATTACAATCATTTTAATGGAACAGATTGGGATGAGAGTGGGAGAAAAAATGGAGTATTTCGTTTCAGTGGAAAAAAATGGGATCAGAATGTTGATACCGAAAATGGAAATTATGATTATTTAATGGGAGCAGATATTGATTATAATAATCCAGAAGTTGTTGAAGAAATAAAAAAATGGGGAAAATGGTATGTAGAAACAACAAATATTGATGGGCTAAGACTAGATGCTGTAAAACATATAAAATCAGGATTTATGGCTGAATTTATTCATGAAATGAGAAAGATAAAAAAACTTGATTGTGTTGGAGAATATTGGAACAGAAATTTACAATCATTAGAAAATTATATAACAAAAACAAATTCAAGTATACCACTATTTGATGTACCATTACATTACAATTTATTTGAAGCTTCAAATAGTAATGGAAATTATGACATGGCAAGAATATTTGATAATACATTAGTAAAAGAAATGCCACAATTAGCAGTAACATTTGTAGATAATCATGATACAGAACCAGGACAAGCACTATTTTCATGGATTCAAGAATGGTTTAAACCATTAGCATATTCATTAATATTATTAAGAAAAGACGGATTACCATGTGTATTTTATGGTGATTTCTATGGAATACCATCACAAAATATAAAACCAATGGGTGAAAAATTAGAGAAAATAATAAAAGCAAGGAAATATTTTGCATATGGAGAACAAATAGATTATTTTGATCATCATGATATTATAGCATGGGTAAGAACTGGTGATGATGAACATACAGACTCTGGAATGGTTGCAATTTTAAGTGATGGGCCTGGTGGTTCTAAAATGATAAATGTAGGAAAAAAATTAGCAAATACAGTATTTTATGATTGGCTTGGAAACGTACAAGAAACAGTGTATGTTGATCAAGACGGTAATGGAATATTTTATTGTAATGGTGGAAGTGTATCTATTTGGGTAAAAAAAGAAAACATATATAACTAAAAAACTTGAAAAATAGGCATTTATATAGTATAATATACGACGACTATAAGGTTTATAGGTAAATCCAAAAAACCTAAATATAAAATAGCAAGGAATGTTGAAATTATGGATTATAAAGATTTAGCAGAATTAATCTTTCCAGATGTGAAAGACATATCATATTATGAAGAAAAATATCCTGAAAGAAATCTACCAGAAGGAGCTGTTGTAACAAGATTTGCACCAAGTCCTACAGGATTTGTACATATAGGAGGATTATATCAAGCATTAGTAGCAAGAACAGTTGCAAAGAAAACAGGAGGAGTATTTTTCTTAAGAGTTGAAGATACAGACCAAAAAAGAGAAGTAGAAAATGGTGTAACAGGAATAGTTAATTCATTAAAAGACTTTGATATGGCACCAGATGAAGGAATGATTTCAGATACAGAGGAAATTGGAAATTATGGACCATATAAGCAATCATTAAGAAAAGAAATATATCAAGCATATGCTAAATATTTAATAGCACAAGGAAAAGCATATCCTTGTTTCTGTACACAAGAAGAATTAGATGAAATTAGACAAAAACAAGAATCAGCCAAAATAAGACCTGGATATTATGGTGTTTGGGCAAAATGCAGAAATTTAACAGTTGAAGAATCAGCTGAAAAAATAAAAAATGGAGAACCATATATAATAAGATTCAAATCACCAGGAAGAGAAGACAGAAAAATCAAACATAAAGATGTAATAAAAGGAAATGTAGATTTCCCAGAAAACGATTTAGATATAGTAATAATAAAAGCAGATGGACTTCCAACATATCACTTTGCACATGCAGTTGATGATCATTTAATGCATACAACACATGTAATAAGAAGTGATGAATGGTTATCATCAGTACCATTACATTTACAATTATTCCATGAATTAGGATTTAAAGCACCAAAATATGCACATATTTCACCAATTATGAAAAATGATAATGGAGGAAAGAGAAAATTAAGTAAAAGAAAAGATCCAGAAGCAGCTGTTGAATATTATAAAAAAGAAGGAATTCCTACAGAAGCAGTTAAAGAATATTTATTAAATATTGCAAACTCAACATTCGAAAATTGGAGAAAAGCAAATCCAGACAAATCAATAGATGAATTTGATTTCCAATTAAATAAAATGAGTGTAAGTGGAGCATTATTTGATATGATAAAATTACTTGATATTGGAAAAACAGTAATATCAAAAATGACAGCTGAAGAAGTATATAATTATTCATTAATTTGGGCAAAAGAATATGATGAAGAATTAGCTAAAATGTTAGAAGATAAAGAATATGCTTTAAAAGTATTTGGAATTGAAAGAGGAAATAAAAAGCCAAGAAAAGATATTTCAAAATGGTCTGATGTAATGTATAATATTGGATATATGTATGATGATGAATTTTATGGAAAAGTTAATGAATATCCATATCAAGTTATTTCTGATAAAGAAGATATTGCGAAAATATTAGATTTATATATTTCAAAATATTATAATGAATCAGATGATAAACAAACATGGTTTGATAAAATTAAAGAATTAGCAGTAGAGATGGGATATGCAGGTGAAGTTAAAGAATTTAAAGCAAATCCAGGAATGTATAAAGCACATGTTGGAGATGTAAGTACAGTATTAAGAGTTGCTTTAACTGCTAGAACAAATACACCAGATATGTATGAAATTATGCAAGTATTAGGAAAAGATAGAATTGCAAAGCGTTTAAAATTTGCTAAGGAGAACTTAAAATAATTGAAAGTAATTTTTGTTGATGTTGATGGAGTTCTAAATTCAGATGATTTTATAGATAGTGTAAAAGGAAAACAAGATATTGATATAAAAACAGTTTTATTATTAAAAAGAGCAATTGAGGAAACAGGTGCGAAAATTGTAATGGATACATCTTTTAGATATACACAATCATTTTTTAAAGTTCAAGAAATGTTATTACAAAATGGAATTATGTTTGATAAAACACCTTTTATTGATAATGAAAGAGGAAAAGAAATAAAACAATATTTATCTGAACATAGAAACATTGAAGATTATATTTTGTTAGATGATGTTGTGTTTTCGGATTTTGATAATGAATTATTAAGTCATTTAATAAAAATGGATGATACAAATACACGAGGAATAGGAAAAGGCCTTCAAAAAAAAGATATAGAAGAGATTATCAGAAGGTTTGGAAGAAAAAAAGATTTTAAGGAAATTGAAAGATAGGAGGAACAATATGGAATATAACATAGGAGATATAGTTAGAACCAAAAAAACACATCCATGCGGAAGTAAACTTTGGGAGATAACCAGAGTTGGTGTTGATTTTAAATTAAAATGCCTAGGGTGTGGCCATATTATTGTTCTTGAAAGACCCAAAGCCTTAAAAGCAATAACAAAATTAGAGAAAAAAGCAGAATAAAAAGAAATAGAGCTGATTGGTAAAGTTGGCTCTATTTCTTTTTAGAATAAATAAGAAAAAATGAAAATTTTTCTTTGATTTGTTCTCGCCCGATTTGAGTTTTCGACTAAAAGGAGAAAATCTCAAAGGGCTAGTGATTGTAGCTATTATATAAAAAACTCTCGTCCTGTAATGGGACGAGAGAAAGATATATTCTTTTTTAGTGAATGTTATATTTAGACAGTGAATACACCAAGTTGTTCATTGTTCTGCGATACCATCCACTGATCACCACGTTCGGCATTATTGGTGCCACACCAAGTAATGGTGGCATTGTGATCACTTGCAATTTTGGCAACGATCTTAAACTGACTGTCAAAGTTAGCTTGCCATTCAGCTTTAGACTTTGCCATTTTTTCTTTTTCTTCAGGATGTTCCTCCAACCATTTTTCAGTGAACTTTTTGTATTCAGCATCAAATGAGCTATTAAAAGGAATATTAGCCTTGAAGTTGAAGTCTAAAATGGTAGGGACATTAGCTTCATAGCACCCTTTGTAAGGGTGAAGCCAGCCGAGCCAAATTGCTTCGCAAGTTTTGTACAGCTTGAGAGAATCTTTTCCAAAAATTGACTCAAGGCTGACAGATTTGCGATGGTTTTTCAGATTGTCAATAAAAACATTCATTTTTGTACCTCCTAGGCAATTGCCTATTATAAAATGTGTTTTTCCATGTTGAAAAGGAGTTCCAACATTCGAACTATTCTTTATTATAACAAAATTTACAGAAAATGTCAAACGAAAAACATAAAAAGAGCTATAAATCAAGCTCTTTTTTCTTTTATAATTCGACAAAATATTTTATAAAAAATATAAATTTGACATTTTTAAATATATTGTTCAATTATATTCCAAACATCTTCACAATAAATTTTCTTTTCAGAAGAAAATGGTAGTGTAGTAATATCACCAATAGGGTTTAATTGATTTTGAATATTTTTAGAAGCATCAAGAACTTTAGTTTTAGCAATTTTATCAGCTTTATTTGTAAGAATCATACAAGGAAGACCACTTCTAATAACATAATCATACATTAAAAAATCATTTGAAGTAGGGTCATGTCTAATATCAACTAAAAATATAATTAAACAAATTTCTTTGCGATGTTTTAAATAACTTTCAATAAATTCTCCAACTTTTACTTGTTCTTGTTTTGACATTTTGCTATAACCATAACCAGGTAAATCAACAAAATAAAATTTGTCATCCATATTATAAAAATTTAGTTGACGAGTTTTACCAGGTTCACTACTTGTACGAGCAAGTTTTCTTCTATTAATCATTGTATTAACAAAACTAGATTTTCCAACATTAGATTTTCCAACTAAAACAACTTCTGGTAGACCATTTTGTGGATATTGACTTTCTTTTACAGCAGAAACTTCAAAACGTGGATTTTTTATTATCATAATTAAATTCCTTTCTTATACATGATATGTGGATATTATAACATTGAAAACTTAAAAGTGCAAGTTAATTACTTGTAAACAAAAAATGGTTGTGATAGAATAAAAACATAAAAGAAAGGATTAATATATAATGAAAAATTATTTTGAAATGTTGGACAAAACAATAAAAGAATATTTTAAAATACTATCAGATGAAATTCCTGATTTTTTAAATGAATATATAAATACAAAAGAAATGCAAAAACAATCTGGAATAAGTGTATCATGTGGTACATATTATACTAAACTATTTGATAAAATGATATGGTATTCAAGTTTAGACCATAGTATAGCTGTAAGTTTAATTGTGTGGAATTTTACAAAAGATAAAAAACAAACACTTGCAGGATTGTTTCATGATATAGCAACACCAGTATTTAAACATAGTATAGACTTTATGAATGGAGATTATGAAAAACAGGAATCAACAGAAGAACTTACAACCAGAATAATAAATGAATCACAAGAGATAATGAAATTATTAAAAAGAGATGGAATAAAAGTAGAAGAAGTTGATAATTATCATATATATCCAATAGCAGATAATGATACACCAATGTTATCAGCAGATAGATTGGAATATACATTATCAAATGGATTAGGGGTTCGTAAAAAAGTTTGGAACTTAAATGATATAAAAGAAATTTATGATAATATAGAAGTACAAAAAAATGAGCAAGGAATTGATGAACTTGGCTTTAAGGATAAAATAATTGCTGAAAAATTTGTGAAAGGAATGAGAATATTATCAAATTCTTATATAGATAATAAAACAAAATTATCAATGCAATTTTTAGCAGATATAATGAAAAATATGTCTTATAAAAATTTAATAACCAAAAAAGATTTATATGAATTATCTGAAAAAGAAGTAATAGAAAAAATTGAAAATTGTAATTATAAAGATATCTCTAAAAAATTTAATTTCTGGAAAAATGCTTATGAAATAAAAGAAAGTGATAAAGAAGTTAAAGGTAAATATTGTGTAAATATAAATGCAAAAATAAGATATATTAATCCATTAGTAAATGGAAAAAGAATAAGTGAAATTTCTAAAATTGCGAAAGAGGAAATTCAAAAGGCAGTTAAATTTAAAACACAAAAATATGCATATTTAGATTTTGATAGTTTTTAATTTTTATAATAATATAATGGGACAGACATAAGATTATAAAAAAGAAAGGAAGAAATACAATGGAAAAGAAAATTGAAGAATTAAATGGATTTAAAGATTTGAGAATAGTTGATAATTTTTATCAAACATCAAGCTTTTTTCCAATGCCAACAACAGAAATTGGAACATTAAGTGAATCAGGATTAACAAATTTAGGATCATATTCACTATGTTTTCCTTATTACATAGCAGGAAAGGACTATTATGCAATGATACTTTGTTGCAGAAACAGTTCAAATACAGCTAAAAATATATTAAGAACAGGAAAATGTACAATTAATTTTATAACAGACAAAAGAAAATACTTTAAAGAAGCAGTAAGATTAGGATATCCAGGAGAAACAACTGAAGAGAAAATGAAAGACTGTATTTTTAATTTAGTTGATGGAAAAAGAGCAAGAGAAAATCCAAATGAACAATATCCAAAAATAATCCAAGAAGCATTCCAAGTATTTGAATGTACATGGGTTAGAGAATTAGATGGAGCAGAAAATGATAAAGTGCAAGATGAATATTTACCACCATATCATCAATTTAATGGAATAACAAGTCAATTTGGAGCACATTTCATATTAAAAATTGATAATATTTTAATGAAACCAAAATATTATGATGCAATAATAAATGGTGTTAGTGCAAATGTATTTCCACAAGTTCCAGTAGACTATGGATATCGTGATAATAAAAACTTCTGGTATACAAGATTTAAAAGACCTATATCAGAACCAATACCAGCAAGCAAAGGAATCAGTTTAGATACTGTAAAATATGCTGCGTCAAGAATAGATCCAGAAATAAAATTTACAGATGAAGCATGTGCAAAATTAATAAAAGTTCCAAGAGTATTTTTAAATACTGTATTAAAGGGGTGTGTTGCATGGGCAAAAGAAAATAATGTAACACTAATTACAGAAAAAGAAATGACTATAATTCAAGATAAAAGAAATAAAGAGAAAAAATAAAACAACATGTGGGATGTGAGAAAAAATAAATGGTAAATAAAATATCAGCAATAAGATTTTTAATAGAAGAATGTTATAAAAATTTTCCAGAATTAATAGAAGAAATTCCAAAAGAAGAAATGTATAAAATATTAGAAAATAATATTTCAGCAATAGAAGTTGAAGAAGAATTAGAAGGATCTGATGGACTGTATGATACTTCAGAAAGAACAATATTTTTAGCTAGTAAAGATATTGATATAGGGATTGAAGATATAAAAAAAGAACAAGATATAGCTGGAACATTGGCACATGAAGGAATACATGCTTTATTTAGAAAAAATGAAAATGATACTCGGAATTGATAGAGAAAGAAAGATAGTAAATATAAAAGGTTTTGCAAAATTTACAAAAGCAAGATACAAATCTTCAAAATCAATATTAGAACATATAATAGATTTAACAAAAGTAAAAGACGATTTTGAAGATAATAAATGTTTTGGTACAGCATTAAATGAAGGAATAACAGAATGGGCAAGATTAAAAACGGTATCTAGAAATGAATCATATGAGATGGAAGTTAATGTTGTAAATCAGATAGAAAATATTATAGGTGCAAAGAAAATTATAGAAATTGTTAATACAAAACCAGAAGAAATGTATAAAGCACTAAATATGAGTAAAAGTGAATTCGAAAATTTTTGCAATAAAATAGATTATCTAGAATTTATTAATTCTCTAAAAGAAAAAATTCAAGATAATTTACTAAAACTTAATGATGGGAAACAAAAGCTAGAAAGATTCAATAAAAAAGAAGGAAAATATATAAATAAAGAGATAAAAAGTACAGCCATTTATATTCAAACTCAATTAATTACAAAACTTATAATTCCATATTTTGAAAATAATTCTGATGGAAGTGGAATATTTGAAAAAGTATTAAATTGTAAAAATTTAATAAAAGATTATTTTCGATGGATATATATAGATAGAGAGGTATTTTCTGAATTTACAAAAACAAGTGAATATAAAAAGTTAAGCAATATGCTTGATAAAATAATTATTCAATGTATAAAAAAGAATCAAACCAATATAGAAAAATGGGAAAAGAAAAAAACTTTTGATTTTTATAGAATATTATTAGATAGTTTTAATGAAATTAATGATAGTATTTATAGAACATTTATACAAAAAATGTGGAAAATAATAGAAGAAATCCAGTTAGAAGAAGATGCAAATATACTTGAAAAAGTAAAAAGAGAAAGAGAGAATCAAGATAAAATAGATGTAAGATTATTTACAAAAGATTATAAAAATGAGTATACAAGTGTGGATATAAATAGGAAAGTAAGTGAATTAATATTAAGAAGAAAATTGACTGATGTACAATATAGAAATTTACAGAGTGAAATTGGAATATATAATTCTTGCAAACAAGTAATAAGTAGAAAAGATATTAAAAGACTAAAAAATAAAGATGGGAGTACAAGATATTATGTTTTAATAAATGGGGAAGAGTATGCAGATCCATATTTTAAAAAATTAAAATTTGGAAGAAAATTTTTAAGTTCTAGAAGATATGAAGTTAAAGAAGAATCAATAACTAATCTAAAAGAAAATAATTTTAAACACAATTTATTAGTAAATTTTAATAAAGTAAATTGTCAAGTTGCAGAGAAAAGTTCAAAAAAGGTTGTTGAAGATGTTGAGAGATAGAAAATACATCTAATAAAAATGTATTTTATTAGATGTATTTTTTATTGTTTAAAGTATTTCTATATTATCAAAATTTATATTATTAATATCATCAATTTGAAAAGATGAATTCTTTATTAATTTAGAATAGCCAGTTTTCATTATGTCTTTGGTTAGACCAAAAACTTGAGCATATGATAGATATCTATCCCATAATATAATTTCTTCAGGATACTTATCGGCAAAATTTCCAAAATCTTTTATAAAAGCCTTGAAAGCTTTTAATTTATTAAGTTCATTAATACCTTTTTGGGTAATTTTTAAACTTTTTGAAATCTCATTATTATAGTGTTCTTTTATGGTATTTTTTGCTTCAAATATAATTTTTAAAATTACTTCAACAAAAGAAAAAATGAATTTTAAAATAGCATAAAATAATTTTCCTAATAGTAATCCAAAAGGTATTGCTAAAACAGAAAGAAATGGTGAATATTTAAAAAGTATAAAAGCAATAATTGAAATACAAAAAATACAAAGAACTATATGCAAAACTTTATAAAACTTATTCATAGTTTTAGATATATTTATACTTTTTTTATTTTTAGGTGTATTGATAGCATATAAGCCTAAAGCCATTCCATCTTCAAGACAATAATTGTACCATGTTTTATAATTTATTCTTTTTATTGTTTTTCTTTTCAAAGCATAAAAAATGTAATTTTCATTACTTAATAAATTGGTAGGATTTTTTTCTAACATATGTATAGTGTATTTATCTCCGTGATATTCTAATGAAAGATATTTTCTAGCACATAAATCAAGAATAACAGCAACAATATCTTTTTCATTTTCCAGTGTTGAATCAAAAAGCAATGAAGTTACACCTATTCCAAAATTGTTTGGTAATTCTCTAAAATAAATATATGGATTTTTATTAATTGAAGATATATGGTTAAATAATAATTTTAATTTTCCAAGACATTTTCCTATTAATGAAAAGAAGATGATAAATATCCACATTATATATCCAAAAAAGATAAGTGCAAGAAATGGTAATGTATCAGATACGATGTCATTTTGCAAAATATCTAAAATATTTGGACGTTTTATTAAATAATATATCAAAAAGCAAGTTGGAAAAACTAAAAAAATTCCATAAAATATAATTCCTATAATTATTAATGTTGGACCTAATTTTGTTTTATATTCTGGTGTTGAGTATTTTGTTTTTTTCATAAGTAAATCTCCTTTATAATTCGATAATATTAATATATCATAATATAAAATTTAATACAAGAATTGTCAAATAGAAAAATATTGTTATAAACTGCTTATAGTAAAACAAGATTGACAAGTTTTAGGTTTTATAATAATATATCAATAAAGTAAATGAATATAGGATGTGAGAAAATGAATTGTGAAATTCAAGAAAAATGTGGAGGTTGTGTATATGGGAAAATTCAATATGCACAACAATTAAAAGATAAAACAGAATATGTAGAAAAGCAATTAAAAAAGTTAAAACAAAATATAAAAGTAAATTATTGTATTGGAATGGAAAATCCATACAATTATAGAAATAAAGGAAAATATGCTTTTAAGAACGGAAAAATGGGATTCTTTGAAGAAGGAACTCATAAAATTGTATATGCAAAATGTGCAATACAAAATGAAAAAATAAATCAAGTTGCAGATTACATATTTGAACTTGTAAAAAAATATCATATTAGTATTTATAATGAGGATACAGGAAAAGGTTTTTTAAGACATGTAGTAATTAGATATGGATTTTTTACTGATGAGGTAATGGTTATATTTGTTACTACAGAAGGAAAAATGTATAAAAAGCAAGAGATTATAAAAGATCTAACAACAAAGTTTAAAGAGATAAAATCTATTATTCAAAATATTAATGTAAGAGAAACTAATGCAATATTAGGAAATAAAAATTTTAAAATGTATGGAACAGATTTTATTATGGACAAACTTGGAGAGTTAAAAATAAAAATTTCACCCTTATCTTTTTATCAAGTAAATCCTATTCAAATGAAAAAGCTATATGATACAGCAATTGATTTTGCTAAACTTACTGGAAATGAAGTTGTATATGATTTATATTCTGGAATTGGTACTATTTCTTTAAGTGTTGCAAAAAATGTCAAAAAGGTTTATGGAATAGAAATCGTAAAAGATGCTGTGATTGATGCAAGAGCAAATGCAAGAATGAATAATATTACAAACACATCTTTTATGGATGGAAAAGTTGAAGAGTTGTTACCTAAATTGTGCAGTAAAGAAAAAGCAGATGTGATTTTTGTTGATCCACCTAGAAGCGGATTAGATGGTAAAACAATTAAGACAATTCTTAAAGTAAAACCAAAAAAGCTTGTTTATATTAGTTGTAATCCAGATACTTTAGTTGATAATTTGTTTTTACTTGAAAAGGATTATGATATTAAATTTGTTCAACCAGTGGATATGTTTCCTTTTACAAGCCACGTGGAATGTGTGACAGTAATTAAATTAAGACAAAATGTGTAATCTAGAATATACATTATATACAATATTAGAATTGAACTAGATTCAATTTTGAAATAGTTCAGAAAGGAAAGAAAAATTATGGGAAAAGTTCTAAAAATCCGCGAGGTTGGAGATCCAATTCTGAATAAAATAAGTGAAGAAATAAATATAAAAAATATAAATGAAGAAATTTTAGAAATTATAGATGATTTAAAATCAACATTAGAATTTGGTACTGGACTAGGTATTGCTGCACCACAAATAGGTATAAATAAGAGAATAATTGTAGTAGGAGCCAAAAAAGAAAATATAAAATATAATGATGCAGAAGAGATTCCATTAATGGCAATGATAAATCCAACTTGGAGAAAAACATCAAATGAAACAGACATACAATATGAAGGGTGTATGAGTGTACCTATCATTAGAGGAAAAGTAGAAAGATATAAAGATATTGAATTAACATATTATGATGAAAATGGTAAAAAAATAATAAAACAATTACATGGATTTTTTGCAAGATTAGTTCAACATGAATGTGAACATTTAGACGGAATATTATTTTTAGAAAAAGTTAGAGAAAAAAATGGATTTGCTACAATAGATAATATTAATAAATATAATTTAAGAGAAAAATAAAGTAAGAAGAATACATAGCACATTTATAGAGTGAGCTATATGTGAAATATGAAGAATAAAAAATAGGAGGATAAGAATGGCAAACATAATAATAATATCTGGACCACAAGCAGTAGGAAAAATGACTGTAGCAGAAAAATTAAAAGAAAAAATAGGATATTCACTTATGATAAATCATGACAGTATAGAAGTTTCAGATAAAATCTTTGGTAAAAAAACAGATGCACAAAGAGAACTAAATGTATTAATAAGAGATGCTACTTTTAATGTTGCAATAAAATATGATAGAAATATTATATTTACTTGTGTTGTGGCATATGATGATGAAAAAAGTATAAATTATGTATACAAATTAAAAGATTTATTTGAAAAAGCAGGAGGAAAATTCTATTTTGTAGAATTAGAAGCAGATTTAAAAACAAGATTAGAAAGAAACAAGACACCACATAGATTAGAAGCCAAGCCATCTAAAAGAGATATTGAATGGGCTGAAAAAGATATCTTAAAGACAATGGAAAAATACAGATTAAATTCAAATAAAGGCGAAATAGATTTTGAAAATTATATAAGAATAAATAATACTAATTTATTGCCAGATGAAGTATCAGATATGATAATAGAAAAATTTAAGTTATTATAAAAATAAAATGAGAATATATATGTAAAATATAGTGTATAGAAAGGTGATAGAGAATGAAAATAGGAATAGACTTAGACGGAGTTGTAATTGATAGTGAAACTACATTTAGAACTTATGAGGAAATATTTGATATAGATATTTTAAATGGTAATAACTTAATAAAAACAGAAGAACCAAAGTCACAATATAGATATGATTGGACAGAAGAACAACAAAAAGAATTTATAGAAAAATATTTTTTAACAGTTTCAAGAGAAAGTGGATTAATGTCAGGATTTATAGGTGTATATAATTTATTAAAAAAACAAGGACATGAATTCATAGTAATTACAGCAAGAGGCGGATTTATAGAGAAAATGAAAGATGATGCAATAAGAGTATTAGATGAAAATAATATCAAATTTGATAAATATTATTGGAAGATTGAAGATAAACTAGGAATTTGTCAAAAAGAAAAAGTAGATGTTATGATAGATGATGATTGGAGAATTATAAAAAAATTATCAGACAATAAAATAAAAACATTGTATTTTAGAGATACAAATTTAAAAAAATTAGAAGAAAATGAATACATAAAAGAAGTTAATAATTGGGGAGATATTTATAGATATTTCAGATATGAAAAATAAAATACAAATGAGGTATGAAAATGGAAAATGAAGAAGAATCTGAATTAATAGAATTATTTAACAAAGCAAATTCAGTAGAAGAAAAATTACAATATTTTGGAAAGATAAAAAGTGAAGAAAGTAAAAGAGAATTATTAAATGATATTCCAGAAAAAGAAAGATATAAATTTATAGGAAAATTAAAATCTAGTGAAGATATAGCAGAAGCTTTAAATAATTTAAGTGATGAAAAGACAAAAAGTAAAACTTTTAATTTTATTGCAAAGCAATTTAAAGGGAATAATATAGGATTATTAAAGATTTTAGAAAGAATAGAATTTAATGTAACACTTTCTCCCAATATGTTATTATTCAAATTAAATAACATTAATGATTTGAATTTAGATTTTTTAATAAATATTCAAAAACATGTAACTAATTATTCAGAGATGAGATTCAAAATAAATGAACATGAAAGTGATTCAACTAAAATAGAATATTCATTTAGTGAAATTTCAGCAATTATTGCAAAAGTAGAGGAATTAACAACAGATATTCCAAAAGATCTAGATGAACCAAATAAATTTTTCAAAGTATATTCAAGAGTTGTTAGTATGATGACATATGATTATAAATGTATTACAGATTCTGAAAATGCTAGAAATCGAAAATATAGAGATATGATGAGAATTGGTTTTTTTAAAGCAATGCAACAATATGATGATGAAATGAGAGAAATAAGAGAAAAACCAGCAGGTTTATATGGAGGATTAGTTGAAGGAAAAGCAATTTGTGCAGGATATGCTTTAATACTTAATGAAGCACTAAAATATGTAGGAATAAAATCACAGTATGTTGTGGGATATGAGCAGGGAAAAGATGGACATGCATGGAATCAAGTTCAAATAGATGGAAAATGGTATAATGTAGACGCAACATGGGACTCTAGTACATTTCAGATTTGGGGTAAGTATGAAAATATGCTATTAAATGATGAAGATTTTAATAGAAATCATGGACGTTTTTCTGTTTTGAGAACCAAAACTGAACATAAATGTAAAAGTAGATTTGATTATACTAAAATTCAAGGATTATTACCTGATCAACTTGATATTCAAGAAGGAGAGAATATGTATTATGAATGAAAAAATATTGGATAAAAATTTATTAAGAATTATAAAGATTAAGATGTCTACTGAAAACATAAATGATATAGATAGTATTGAAGATATATCTATTCAAGATATGAATCTTGCTCAGAAAAAACTGAATATAGATTTAACAGAAATAGTAAAATTAAAAAACTTAAAAAGCCTATCTTTAAAATTTTTTGAAATTACAGATGAAATAGTAGAAGTAATAAATCAATTAAAATCATTAGAAATAGTAGAATTTTCAATGTGTACATTTAAAACAAAAAAAGAGTTAAATAAAAATTTAAAATCAATAATTATATATAATTGTCAAGAATTTGATACTAACATAATAAAAAACGATATCATGTTAGAAGAATTACAGATTATTCATTCTGGAATGATAGATATTGCAGATATTATTTTGTTTAAAAGATTAAGATATTTGAAACTTGCACATTGTAATGTAATTAGTATTCAATCTCTAGTAAATTTTGAAAACTTAGAAAGACTATATTTGAATCATGTAGAATTATATTATGATTTGAATATATCACAAATGCATAATTTGAAATTTATTTCATTAAGTGGCTCTAATGTGCAAGATAAAGAAAAATATATTGAAAATATTTATGAACAGAATAAATTGATTGAGATAGAATTTTATGAAAATGATTTACCTATAGAATAAAAAACATCCAAACTTATTTAAGTTTGGACTTTTTATAATTGTAGATAATTTTAATTTTTTTCTGCTACTATTATAATTATAATTAAAATAATTTGTATACATATTAATGTATACAGTGGTTATTTTACAATATTAAATAGCTTATGTCTTCCAGGTACTTAAATCATAGTGCAATTAATTTTGAAAATTGTTGTATAAAGTTATACTATAAATTAGTATAACTTTATAATATTATTAATGCAAATTTCTAAATTAAATGCTGATTGTTCCCCTTACTAGCAAAACATCTAATATCATTAATAACCGAAATGTTTTACATAATTATACTACTTGGGTTTTAATTTGTCAATATATCTTTCTTTTTTTATGATTTAATGATAGAATTAGTATAAAAATATAATTTAGAAAGGATATAAAAAAATAAATGAAAATATTAATGGGAACAAAAAATCCAGGAAAAATAGAAGGAGCAAGACAAGCATTTGCAAAATACTTTGACAATATTGAAATAGAAGGAATAGCAGTAGAATCAAATGTAGGTGCTCAACCAGTGAATGAGGAAATTTTACAAGGAGCAAAAAATAGAATAAAAAACTTAAAAAAATATGCAAATAATAATAATATAAAAGCAGATTTTTATATAGCAAGTGAAGCAGGAATTACAAATCTCTTAGGTGAATGGATTGATATAAATGCAGTAGTTATAGAAGATTCAAAAGGATTTCAAAGTATAGGAACAAGTCAAGGATTTCCAATTCCAGATAAATATATAGAAGAAATAAAGCAAACAGAGCTTGGAAAAGTTATGGATAGATTATTTAGAGGAAAAGAATTGGGAAAAGGAAAAGGTGGAATTAGTTTCTTAACAAAAGATGAAATAACAAGAATTGATTTAACTAGAAATGCTTTTATAATGGCTTTAACTAGATTTATTAATGAAGATATATGGAAATAATAGAGTTTAAGAGGGATAAGATAGAGTACTAGAAATAGTACTTTATTTTTTATATAAAAGATGTTATAATCAACAAGAAAATAGAAAAAAGAAAGAGAATAACATGATAAATTTAGAAGAAAACAATTTGAAGTTTTACTTTAATAAAAATAAATTAATAGAAAATTACAATAAATTTAGTAAAGACGGAGATATATATTATCCATTAAAAACAAATTCAAACGAAAATCTAATAAAAGCATTAAGTACATTATTAAATAAAGCAAATAATGGGTATCTAATTAGTTCTTTATATCATTTTGAGTTACTAAAAAAATTAGGAATTAGTCCTAGCAGAATGTGTTTTATAAATGTCTTAGTAGAAAAAGAAACAATAAGATATTTATATGATAATGGAGTAAGATTTTTCACATTTGATTGTTTAAAATCATTAGAAGAATTTGTAGAATATGCGAATTTAAGAGAAGTAAAAATAGCTATAAGATTATCAACAATGCAAATATATAAAGATAAATTTACTCATTTAGGAGCCGAACTTGAAGAAACTCTAAGAATGATAGAATTCTTAAAAAGAAATGGTAATAGTAATTATGGAATTTCTTTTTATATACAAAAAAATATAAAAACAGAAAATAATGTATTTGAAAATATCTTGCAATATATTCAAGAAAAATATAGTGATTCAAATTTGAAATTTATAAGTATTGGAGGAATAAATACAGAAATAAATCACAAAGTACTTGATGACCTAAAAACTAAATTAAAAATTGAACAAATCATTCTAGAAGTTGGAAGATATCTTGTAGAAGATACAATTGAACTAGAAACAAGAATCATAAGAGATAAAATGATTAGAAACACAAAAACTATAGTAATAAAAAATGGTATATATAGTGGATTTTTTGATATTTTACTTTATAATAAAAGATTTCAATTATATTTGAAAACAGAAAATAATGAAGAAATAAAATTCGAATATGAAAAATCACAAACAGCAGATTATGAGGTTTATATATGTGGAGGATCATCAGATAGTGGGGATAAGATTGGGATAATGTATATTGATTCTGCATATAAAAATGAATTAATAACAGGTAGAAAGATTATCATAAAAGATGTTGGAGCATATTTTGAAGAATTTTTTATGCCATATAGTAAAGATTTAAGAAAAGTTTATATAGATAAAAAATAAGAGAAAGAGATGAAAATTATGAAATTTAAAATGTTTAGTGTAATAGTTGGAACAGAATGTTGTATAGCATCATGTCCGTTTTGTGTTTCAGGAGTGAAACCAAATCAAGAAAATTTAAAAGAAAGAGAAATAAATTGGAGAAATCTTAAAATTGCAGGAAATTTAGCTAATAGAAGCGGAATTGATACAGTAATGTTAACAAGTAGAGGAGAACCAACACTTTTTCCAGAACAAATTACTGCATATTTGCAACATTTAAAAGAGTTTAATTTTCCATTTGTTGAATTACAATCAAATTGTATTCCAATTGCTTTAAATAAAGCAAAATATGAGAAATATTTAAAACAATGGTATGAAGAAGGATTAACAACAATTACAATATCAGTTGTTAGTAACAAACCAGAAGTAAATCAAAAAATATATATGCCAAATAGTGAAAAATATATAGACTTATCAGATTTAATAAAATATTTACATAGTTTTGGATTTTCTTTAAGACTTACATGTGTTTGTTGCAAAAATATGATGGATAATGCAAAATCAGTAGAAGAATTTATAAAATTTGCAAAAGAAAATCAAGTTGAACAAGTTACATTAAGACCTGTAAATGATGAATTTAGAAGAAAAAGTGCAGAAGAATGGATTAAAGAAAATAAGTTAACAGATAGTCAAAAAGCAGAAATAAAAGAATATTTAGAAAAAAATGGAACAAAACTATTAGAATTAGAAAGAATAGGAACTATATATGATGTTAATGGGCAAAATGTTTGTATATCATTACCATTAAATAAAAATACAAGAGATACAAATCCAGAAAATGCTAGAAACTTAATATTTTTTCAAGATGGACATATAAGATATGAATGGGAAATGAAAGGTGGAATATTACTATGAAAGTTTATAACGAGCAATCAGATAAATTAATGAGTAAACAATTAACAGATATATTAGTAGATATAAGAAAAAGAAGAAATTTTAATCAAAAACAATATATAGAACAGAAAACAAACTTGTTAAATAAATATATGAAAAAATATGGACTTAAAGCATGTGTAGTAGCAATAAGTGGAGGAATTGATTCTGCTATAGTATTAGGATTAATAAAAAAAGCATCTGAAGCTAAAGATTCACCAATAGAAAGAATATTACCAATGTTATTACCTGTAATGAAATCAACAGGTGTAACAAACCAAAGTGAAGCAACAGAAAGAGGAAAAGAACTTTGTGAAAAATTAGGAGTAAAACCATATATAGTAGAATTAAGTCAAATAAATAATGAAATAAGAAAGGCATTAGAACCAGAAATAGAAATAAAAGGTGAAGATTGGGCAATAGGACAATTAGCACCATATAGTAGAACACCAGTATTATATTATACAACAAGTTTATTAAATCAATCTGGTTTAGGAGCAATTATATGTGGTACAACAAATAGAGATGAAGGAGCATATTTAGGATATATTGGTAAAGCATCAGATGGAATGGTTGATATTCAATTAATATCAGATATTCATAAATCAGAAGTATATCAAGTTGCAAAAGAACTAGATATTCCTGAAAGTATAATAAAAGCAACTCCAAGTGGAGATATGTATGATAGTAGAACAGATGAAACTGTTTTTGGAGCATCATATGATTTTGTAGAATTATATTTGAATTATTTGAATATGGAAGAAAGTGAAAAAGAAAAAATATTAAATGATTTGAATGAAGAATCAAGAAGACAATTCGATTTGTATTCAAAAAATTTAGAAAATTTACATAGATATAATTTGCATAAATATATGTCAAAATCTCCAGCGATACATTTAGATTTATGGGATAGTAGTGTAAAAGGCGGATGGGATAATTATTATAAAATTACAAAAGAATGGCTAGAAAAATAAAGAAAGGTGTAATTAGAATAATTATGAGTAAGCAAAAAGAATATCTTTGGGATATACTAAAAGTAAATAAGGATTTTAAGTGTTCAGATATAGATAGTGCATATAACAAAATAGAAAATAAAACAAGTGAAGTAACATTAGCTTGGAAAATTTTAAGAGATGAATATTATAGTGAAGTATATAAGAAATATTTAGATATAGATATTGTAGTAAAAGCAGGATTTATTATAGATAAATTACAAGATATAGATTATTATAATTTAAATCTACTTACAACACCAGTAAGTAAATTAATAGACAAAGAAAAGCAAAAAAATGTTGTTCTATTGTCAACAGGAGGATTTGATCCTATACATGATGGCCATATTTATATGATGGAATTTGCAAAAGAAGCATTAGAAAAAAGAGGATATAATGTTATTGGAGGATATTTATCACCATCACATGAAAGCTATGTTTCAACAAAACCATATTATAAACGAAACACATTTGAAAGATTAGAACAATGTCAAGAATCTGTAAAAGATAGTGATTGGTTAATGATAGATCCATGGGAATCAGTATATGTAAAAACATATATAAATTTTACAGATGTAATACAAAGACTAGAAAAATATTTAAGAAAACATATAAGTCCCAATATACAAGTAGCATATGTATTTGGAGGAGATAATGCAGAATTTATGTATTGCTTTGAAAATAAAGGAATCGGAATATGTATTGAAAGAGAAGGATATAGTGAAAAATTTAATGAGATGAAAGAAAAGTTAAAAGGAGAAAACAATATTTTCATTAATAATAAATCAATTGTATCTACATATTCATCAAGAAATATTAGAAAAGATTATAAATACATTGATCCTCAGTATACAAAAGATTAATGTGGAAAATCAGCTTTTAGAAAAAGCACATGATGAGTTTTTAGAACAATTAGTAGATCTCCTAAAAGAAGCATTTGACAATAAATTAGATGTAAAAACAATAAATATGGAAGAACAATTAAAAAAAGCATATTTGGTATTAAAAGGAAAACAAACAATAAGTTTAGATACATATTACAGAGGAACTTATGATATAGAAACAAGTAGATTATTTGATATAAGTGATATTCAAAAAAAATACATATCTTTAATAGGAAGAATAGGACATGATACAATAAAAAATCAAATACAAAATATAAAAACAGGAAGTTATATATTAGTAGATGATGATAGTGCAACAGGAAAAACAATAAGAGAAGTAATGAGTAATTTACCAGAAAGAATTAAAATTGAACAAATATATTTATTAGCAAATATATTAACAGAAAAAATCTTTGATATAGTTGATTTAAGAGACTTTATAATAGGAGCCAAAAATGGAGGATTAGTTGTAAGATTACCAAACAAAGAAATTGCAAGAAGTCCATATATGTTGCCATATGTTAGTTTAAAAACAAGAGCAACAATTTCAGCTACAAAAGAATTAAAAACTTCTATAAGATTATGGCAAATGAATAAAGAATTTTATCAAAAGATTGGTGGAAATATAAAACTAGAACAAACAGATATCGGTTTTAAGAAATTAATGAATTATATAGGATTTGATGATAACACATTACTTGTTGATATTTGTGATTGGCACATAAAAAAATTAAAACAAGAGTAATTAGGAGAAAAAATGTTAGAAAACAATGAAATAAAAATTGTAAATTGTAAATATGGAGAAAGAAAAGACATAATAGATTTTTTAGTTAATATAACCTCAAATGAGTTTGGATTTACACATTGGAAGGATTATTATCAAAGAAAGTTAGTTGAAAAATATAAGAAAGGTAATAATATTTTTCTTATAGCAATAAACAAAGAAAATGAAATTGTAGGAACTTGTGGAGGACTACAACAATCTAAAGATATAATAAAATTTAATTGTTTTTATGTTAATTCAAAATATAGAAATATTGGAATAGGAAATAAACTTTATAATTTATTTTTACAATTTGTTCAAAAAGAAAAATATCAAGAAATTATATTATGTACTTTCAAAGAATATGATATTGCAAAAAAATTTTATGAAAAAAGAGGATTTAAACTATTTGAAAAAATAGATGAAGAATTATGGTATAAGAAAGAGGTATAAATATAGTGGAAGATGAAATAATGAGAAAATTTTTATCTGTTAATAAACAAAGCAATAGTCCACGAATAGGAAAATATGCTTCAAAAAAAGAAACATTTTATGAAGATATAGAAAAATGGCAAAATGAAAGAACAAAAGAAAAATATGATATAAAACCTATTCAATTTACATTTGAAATAACTAATAGATGTAATTGTAATTGCAAAGATTGTGGAATGTCAGCAAATAGTATAATTGAAGGAAAAACAAAATTAACAGAAAATGATGTGTATAAGTTAGTAGATGATTTATATGAAAATGGTGTTCCTGCATTTTCAATAACAGGAGGAGAGCCATTTTTAGAATTTGATAATATGTGTAAAATGATAAAATATTCAGAAGGAAAAGTAGATGTAAATAAAATAATTTCAAATGGATTTTGGGGGAGAAATGCAGAACATTATTTTAAGAAAATTGAAGAAGCGGGACTTTTTAATAATCAATTTTTTGTTCCATCAATTCAGATATCAATAGGAGAGCAAACAATCCCATTAGAATATATATGTAATATAATAAATTATGTTTCAAAACATTATACAATAGAGCAATTAAATTTAGGAATTGTGCATACTAGATTAAAAGGAGAAAAGGAATCACAACTACAAAAATTATATGATATATATTTACAAAAATTTGGACAATTTCCAGAAGGAAGAATATATTTAACAGACTCATATTATGTGAATAGTAATATAAATGCAAAAGAAAAGATTGAAACATATAGTATGACAATATTTGAAGCAGTTCAACAATGTGATAATAGATTTGGAACAGAAGTTGGAAAATTTGTAAGTCCAAAAATATTTATGAAATGTAATGGAGATTGTTATCCATGTGAAGTGTTTAATATGCATAAAGATATGTTTATTGGAAACTATTTTAAAGATGGATTATCAAAAGTTTTAGAAAATCTAAATAACAATAAATATGTAAGATTTATAAAAAAATATGGAACAATACGGATTTAGAGATGTAATACCAAATAAGATTTTAGAACAAAACTTTTGTGAAACATCTTGTTATGGATGTGAATTTTGTATAAAACTTTGTGAAAAAAATAATTTAATAAGGTAGAAAAATATGGAAGAAGAAATAAGAGAACCGCAAATAAAAAGATTTTTTAAAGAAGAAAATTTATGTATGCAAAATGTATATAAATCAAAAGAAGAATATAAAGTTGTATATATAAATCAAGAATTATATGAAGAAATATTTCATGAAAAATATGTATGGGAAGATGCAAAACAAAAAATTAGTACAATATTTTCAATAACTTTAGACGAAAAGAAATCAGATAATAAAATAATAGGAAAAGCTTATAGTGATAAACAAGCAGATCCAACAGGAATGGCTTTAAGTGGAAATTTAGGTTCAGGAAGATCATATTTCTTTGATAAGAATTTTAACATAAAAGGAGATAAAACAAAACTTGCAACATCACCAAAATCAATATATAACAATGGAAAATATGCACTATCTGCATCAATAAAAGAAACTGTAATTGCAAATATATTAGCTAAAGATTTTGTTGTACCAACATTTGAAACATTAGCAATATTAGAAACAGGAGAAAGATTTGAGTTTTTAGATGAATATTTAGATTTTGATGACCAAATAAAAAACAAAACTTATAATTTGCCATGTAGTATAGAAATAAGAGTAAATAAAGAAAAAGAATTATATAGAATTAGTAATAGCTTAATTAATAATGATAAATATACAGAAGAAGAAATAGAAAACTTTTGTAAAAAGCTTGCAAAAATAGAAGCCAATAAATTTTGTGATAGATTTTTACATGGTTCATGGTCTGTTGGAAATATATCAACAGAAGGAAATTTAATTGATTTTGATACATCATCATTTGTAAAAGGAAGATTTCCACAATATTCAAACACAAATAAATATAAATCAAATTATTTTGGATATGAATTATTAGGACAAAAAATAATGATAAACTCTATTTCCAATAATGAAAAATTAGAGAAAATAATGAATGATGAATATGAAAAAAATATAAAAATTAAGTTTTGTGATTTAATAGGATTAGATTATAATTTGTATTATTTGAAATATTATAAATACATAGATAGTCTAAGCAAAAAATTTAATATATTATCAAGAAAATTTTTAGCAAACTATTATGACACAAATATTGCAAATCAAAATGAAAATATTACATATTTATTCGACTTTTCAAGATTTTTTCAAAAATATTTAATATATAGAGAAAAAGGAAATAAGTTCATAAATGGAATTAAATTATTATTTAATGATCCTCAATATATAGAATATGAAAAAGTCGGAATGATAAAAGAAAAAGTGGAGAAATTTTTTGAAAAAGATATAGTAAATGATGATAATATGGATAAGTATATAAATGAAGCAATGGATTTTATACAAGAATATGATGAATTATTTGAAAAAATCGAAAAAGAGCAAGATTTACAAGAAATAAAATTAAAACAATATTTTATAAATGCAGATAGAAATTATCTTTATTCTAAGGAGCATATTTTTGGAAAAATAGCTTATAAATATGACATAAAAGAAATTGATGATAAAACAATAAATATAATTATAAATTCACTTATAAAAGCAAATATAAGAAATCATTATAATATAGAATGTAAAAATATATTAGGATTAAGATTATATAAAGATTTTTTAACATATTGGATTGTAACAAAAAATTATTATTATTTAGTAATTGAACCTTTTTCTAATTTCGATATAGAATTTGCAAAATTAAGTTTAAATGGAGAAGAATTTATGATAAAACATAGATTAGATGAAGAAGGTGCAATGGAAAGTGAAAAAATAGAGTTTGATAGTTTACCAGATATATTAAATTTTGATGTGAAAATAAAGATTAATGGAAAAGAATATAATGGAGAATTTGACCAAATTTAATATATATGCTAAAATATAAAAAGATGAAAATAAAAAATATAAGGAGGAGATAATATGGGATCTAGTAGTTATTTGGGAGGAAAAAGTGTTGAAAAAAGTTCTTTGAGGAGAAGTGTGGAAAATTATGATGGAAAAGGAAGTTCTTCAAGTGTAAGTTCAAGAGAAATAAGAAGTACAACAAATTATGACGGAAAGGGAAGTTCAACTTCAGGAAAAAAATCAAGTTCTTCAAAAAGAACAACAATGTCTCAATTACTTCAATTATTAGAAGAATTTGAAGCATGTAGAGATGAAGTTGAAATAAAAAGAGCTGAATTAGGAGAGGCACAAAAAAGATTAAATGATAAAGAAAAAGAAATTTCAAGAAAATTAAGAGAATTTGATCCGGAAATAAGAGACAAGTTTTATGCGATAATGGGAGCTTTAAAAGATAAAGGCGAAGAAAGATAAGAATATGAATATTGTTAATGATGCTGATGATGAATGGGAATGGTATATAGGACAAATATTTGCTCAAATTATAAAAAATGTATATAAAGGTGAGCTCAAAGCTGTTGTAGAAATAGCACCAGGATTTAGGTATAAAATTGCCTATGCTTTAAAAGAAATTAATTTTAAAGGAAAAATATATATTATAGATACCAGTAAAGAAGTTTTAGAATATGTTAATGAAAAATATTCGAAAATTTTACCAAATGTAGAAATAATATGTGTAAATAAAAGTTTTGAAAAATCATTTAATGATATACCAGACAAATTCGATTTATTGTTATCAAATCATTGTATAGATGATATGATAATTGCTGAATATATGAAAAATTATAGTGAAAACTTAAATAGTAAAGAATTTAAAGAAATATTAACAAAAGCTTGGATGAGTTTAGGAAAAAATGAAAATCAAATTAATGAAATTATTAATAAAATATTTGATGAATTTAAAGAATTTTTTCTATCTAAGGAAATTTCTACAATTATCATGAGTCAATATAAAAGTAATCTATATTTTAAAGATAGTTTTAAAGAAATGGATGAAATAACAGAAAAATGTTTTAAAAAAATAAAAAACTTAATAGAAATGAACAATGAATATTTA